>ERZ857969.1906-NODE-1906-length-26130-cov-3.785465_pt1 | contig 26130 bp, 20 predicted proteins | sample MGYA00519864_ERZ857969 | MGnify/ENA primary metagenome ERZ857969 (study PRJEB31778, sample SAMEA3449382) | human gut metagenome | biome: human gut; feature: human-associated habitat; material: faeces | place: United Kingdom | collected 2010/2012 ... | reverse complement strand
GGATACATTGCGCCGCATAAGGGATGTATTACGCTTTAATTATGATGTACTAAGAAATCAATACGCTTTCACACGGTATACAACGCTCGCATAATATAAACCAGGGGCTTAAAGCCCCCTAAAAAGCGGGGGTTCAAAATGATAACAATAAGTTTATGTATGATAGTAAAAAATGAAGAGGATGTTCTGGCGCGCTGCCTGGACAGCGTTAAAGGCCTGGCGGACGAAACAATAATAGTGGATACCGGCAGTTCCGACTCAACCAAAAAAATTGCCTTGGAATATACTGATAAAGTATATGATTTCCCTTGGATAGACGACTTTTCCGCGGCGCGCAATTACGCCTTTTCTAAAGGTACTATGCAGTATCTAATGTGGCTGGACGCGGACGACCTGATACTTGAAAGAGACAAAAATATGCTGCTTTCCCTAAAGGAAACCCTGCCCGAGGACACCGACGTGGTTATGATGCGGTACAATACCGCTCTAGACGAACAGGGCAAGCCGCTATTCTCCTTTTACAGGGAACGTCTGCTCCGCAGAGAAAAAGGATTTAAATGGAAGGGCGCCGTTCATGAAGCCATTGAAACCTATGGTAAAAAATATTATTCCGAAGCGGCCATTACCCATGCCAAGCTTAAGCAAAGCGAACCGGGCCGCAATCTTCGCATATACGAAAAGCTTATTGCTCAGGGAGCCATCCTGACAGGAAGGGATTTATTCTATTATGCGCGAGAATTATATTACAACAACCGGGATGAAGACGCGCTGAACGCATTTTCAGACTTTTTGGAGCAAAAAGCAGGCTTCATTGAAAATAAAATTGAAGCCTGCCGCTTTAAAGCCTTTTGCCTTTACCGGTTGAAAAGAAATTCCGAGGCTCTTGCAGCGCTCCTGGGAAGTTTGAAATACGACAGGCCTAGAGCCGAGCTTTGCTGCGATATAGGCAAACACTATCTTGACCAGGAACAGCCCCAAAACGCCGTTCCCTGGTTTGAGCTCGCTCTTACCATACAGCGCAATGACGCTTCAGGCGCATTTATACTGCCTGATTGCTATGACTATATTCCCTTTATACAGCTTTGCGTATGCTATGACAAGCTGGGAAATTCTGACGCAGCGGAAGAATGCAACCGCAGAGCCGGGCTATTGAAGCCATTTTCCCCCGCTTATCAGCACAATAAACGCTATTTTGACTCTAAAAGGTTAAAAAAGCAATGAGCTAGTCAGAGACTTAAAGTCTCCGCTATATAGAAATTTATATTAAAGGAGATTATAAAATGAATGTAAACATTTGTCCAAGGTGCGGAAGGCCCAGAAGCGGTTCTGGCTTTTCCGGCCCAACCTGCAACTGCTCCTCCGCCACCATACTGCCATCAAATAACTACCCGGTAAATCCTTCTTACGGTTGCGGAAACGGATGTGGAAATGGCTGCGGCTGCAGCAGCAGCGGAACCTGCTGCATACCAGGCCCTACAGGCCCTACAGGGCCTACTGGTCCTGCCGGAGGCCCAACGGGGCCGACCGGGCCAACCGGACCGACCGGGCCAACTGGTTTGCCCGGCTCTAATGGTCAGATGGGACCAACTGGACCGACCGGCCCTGCTGGAAGCAACGGCCAGCTTGGCCCCACAGGCGCAACGGGCGCTACCGGTCCGACTGGCGCTACCGGTCCTACCGGCGCAACTGGACCAACCGGCGCGACTGGCGCAGCGGGCTTTGGCGCTACCGGTCCTACCGGCGCAACTGGGCCTACCGGCGCAACGGGTGCGACTGGAGCGGCAGGCGCGAGCATTACCGGCGCAACGGGCGCTACCGGTCCGACTGGCGCGACTGGGCCTACTGGACCAACTGGACCAACTGGACCAACTGGACCAACCGGACCGACTGGACCAACTGGCGCTGGGCTTGAAACCCTTTCGGCTTTTGAACCCGGCCAATTATACAGCTTAGGCGACCTGGTATATTACAACGGCAGCCTTTATTCTGTATTAACTAACGACCCATCTGGCACTCCAGGCACTTCTCCTGATTTTGACCTGGTATCGGTAATGGGACCCACAGGCGCGACTGGACCGACCGGACCGACTGGGCCGACTGGGCCTACTGGGCCTACTGGCGCTACTGGCGCAAGCATCACCGGTGCGACTGGTCCTACAGGCCCTACAGGGGCGACTGGCGCAAGCATTACTGGCGCAACTGGGTCTACGGGCGCAACTGGCGCGACTGGCCCAACAGGACCGACTGGACTGACTGGACCTACCGGTCCTACTGGACCGACCGGCGCAACCGGCGCGACCGGTGAAACAGGCGCAACCGGCGCAAGCATTACCGGCCCCACAGGCGAAACGGGTGCGACTGGGCCGACAGGCGCAACTGGCGAAACAGGACCTACTGGTGAAACCGGGCCTACCGGACCGACTGGTGAAACGGGACCGACCGGTCCTACCGGACCTACCGGGCCGACTGGACCGACCGGCGCAACCGGGCCTACTGGAGACGCGGGCGCGACCGGCGCAAGCATTACCGGACCGACTGGTGAAACGGGTGCGACTGGGCCGACAGGCCCTACTGGCGCAACGGGTGCAACCGGTGAAACAGGCGCGACCGGTCCGACTGGAGACGCAGGCCCAGCAGGCGCAAGCATTACCGGCCCCACAGGCGAAACGGGACCAACAGGACCTACCGGGCCTACTGGGCCAACCGGAGAAACAGGACCTACTGGCGCAGCGCCTCCATTAAACGCCTTATATGCGACCAACGTTCCTTCGCAATCCCCTGCTTCAGACGGCGCTGCCTTAACCTTTGACACCAACCAGCTTGAAGAAGGCACAGCCATAACCCATACTGCCAGCAGCGGAGATTTCACGCTTACCGAAGCCGGAACCTACACTATCTCCTATTCGGTAATAGGTACAAACGCTTCCGCAACAGGCGAAGCGAGCGTACAGCTCCGCGAAGACGGAACCGAAATCCCCGGCAGCACTAAATCGGGTACCATTGCAGCTACGGGCAACACTACCTCATTGTCCGCAACAGTAATAATAGATGCCGCCGGAACTGAAACCATTACTCTTAACATGATAGGCACAGGCTTCTCTTTTACGAACGCATCTATGCTTATTAAAAAGGAAGACTAATTAATTACGGTCTCCGGGTTATATAGCCCGGAGACCGTACATATTTTATAAAGCTATGTTTCAATTCATTTTTTCTCCTATAAACCCATATAAAATATTAATTCTAAAGCGTAAATCCATTACATATAATCACAAAGAAACAATATCGTAAGTATACAGCACAACTCAATTAAGGAGGATAACTAATGGAACGCTTTGACTTGTACAAGGATATAGCTCAGAGAACTAACGGAGATATATATATCGGCGTGGTCGGCCCTGTTCGCACAGGCAAATCCACATTTATCAAACGCTTTATGGATTTGCTGGTGCTGCCCAATATCTCCAACGAATATACTAAAGAGCGCGCCATAGACGAGCTTCCGCAAAGCGGCTCAGGGCGCACCATAATGACCACGCAGCCAAAATTTGTCCCTAATGAAGCAGTAACAGTAAATTTGGATGAAAATACGCAATTTAACGTCCGGCTTGTAGACTGCGTCGGCTATCTTATAGACGGCGTACTTGGGCATATGGAGGACGACACGCCAAGAATGGTGCGCACACCCTGGTCTGAAACAGAAATGCCATTTGAAAAGGCTGCGGAAATAGGCACTCAAAAGGTAATAAACGAGCATTCTACCATCGGTCTGGTCATAACTACCGACGGCAGCATAAACGGGCTGCCCCGTTCAGGTTACATAGAAGCTGAAGAACGGGTGGTTGAAGAGCTGAGACAAATCGGAAAGCCCTTTATTATCGTATTAAACACGACCGATTTATACTCAGTTGAAACACAAAAGCTTCAGCTTGCGCTGGAAGAAAAATACGATGTACCCGTAATACCCCTGGACGTATTAAATATGTCCCTGGAGGACTTGCAGTCGGTGCTTGAAAGAGTGCTCTTTGAATTTCCCCTGCGCCGCATAAATATCTCTCTGCCCCGGTGGGTGCAGGCGCTTTCTCCCGACCATTATCTTATAGATGAAATTTTAACCGGCCTGCGCGAACGCGCTGCAGAACAGCATAAGATGCGCGATTATCCGGCGCTTCTGGGCTTATTTGACGAATCGGAAAATATAAGGGGCTTCAATGTTGAAAAGGTGGAATTAGGTACAGGCAGTATTGAATACGGCGTAGAAGTCGCGCCCGAATTATTCTATAAGGTGCTGGGAGATGAATGCGGCTGTGAGATTAAAGGTGATTTTCATCTTATTGCCCTTATGCGGGATTTAGTCGAGGCCAAAAAAGAATATGATCGTGTTGCCGAAGCGCTCAAATGCGCCGAAGCGACCGGTTACGGCGTAGTTGCGCCATCTATGGACGAAATGGTTCTAGAAGAGCCTGAAATGGTAAAGCAGGGCTCGCGCTTCGGCGTCAAGCTGAAAGCCAGCGCTCCCTCTCTGCATATTATAAAGGTAGATGTAAAAACCGAAGTTAATCCAATTGTGGGCAGCGAAAAGCAAAGCGAAGAGATGGTCAAATATCTACTGGCAGAATTCGAAAACGACACAGCGCGCATATGGGACAGCAATCTTTTCGGCAAAAGCCTGCATGAACTGGTACAGGAAGGCCTTTCAGGCAAGCTGCTTAGAATGCCCGAAGGAGCGCAGAGGAAAATGCAAACAGCTCTGCAGCGCATTATAAACGAAGGAAGCGGCGGACTCATCTGCATACTTCTCTAATTAACGAGGGGGGATGCGCCGCGTTGGGCAAGCAGGCCCGGCGCGGCGCTTTTGCATATCTTAGCTATTAGGTAAGTATTTTAACAGAATACCCTTGGTTTGCAATACACACAGACGCAATCACTCCTTTCAGAACGCATTATACTTTACTTGTATCGTCCATACCCTCAGTTTGCAAAAAAGACGGTCAGAAGGCATAAAATCTGCGTCCTGCCGCGCTGCTTTGATTCCATGCACGCCCGGTACATGACTCCTCCAAGCGCGCTTTATCTGGCACAAATTTTATGCCTTCTGACTCTGCGGCCTCAAAGAAAAAGAATTTCTTCATTTTCAAGGCAGACGAAGAAGGCGTTACTTATGAGTACGCTGATTGAGGATAACGCAAAAAATGAAGAAATTATCCCGTTTTGAGGCGTGTAGTTCCTTGTAAACTGAGTGTATAGAGAATAAAAGCCGGATACTATCCGGCTTTTATTAATATAAACGCTCTTCCAGGCTAAAATAACTCGTCCAGTAAAATATAATATCTTATCTTATCCCAGTCAGGAATTATGCCCAGCGCCTCAAATAACATATTCTCATTAAAATCCCCTCGGCGTCTGCCGTTATAAACCCCTCCAAAATTACTTTTAAGACTGCGCAGGCATAAAGCTATATCCTGATACATATCCGCAGCGCCGCTCCTGCCTAAATCGATAAAGCCCCTTATATGTCCGTCCTTTACAAAAATATTAGGCAGGCAATAATCTCCATGAGAAAATACCAATTGCTCATCTGGCTTATGCAATATTAACCATTCAAGCAGCTCATGCGGTCCATTAAAGCCCCCAGGGCCGTAAGTGCCTTTTTCTGCATCCTCCATGTCGCACAGCCCGTTTTTCACTCTTAAGCCGGCCAGCCGCAGTTTATTATCCAGATTGTTTACATACGGGCACCGGGAAATATCCACGCTCCATAACTGCTTAAGGCCCTCCGCCAAAATACCTGCCAACACCTCAGGCATATCCAGCATGCTGTCGGCGCACGCCATATCTCCATCCATTCTGCTCATCAATAAATAATCCATGGTCTCCGTGCGTTGAAACGCTATTCTCCTTGGTACAGGCAGCCTGCCTTCAAGCCACTCTAGCATTCTCCTTTCATTTCCCGCTTCTTCGCCCGGCTTTTGCATTTTCAAAACCATATTATCAAAGCATAGTATTTGTGCGCCTGATTTGCCGATATCGTCAATTGTAAATTTTTTATTTTTTATGAATTCTTTTATTTCAGACGGAATAGAAAACCGGCTGCAATCGCTTTGTAGCTCGCTCATTAAAATTCAATTCTCTCAGCTCTTAATATTTTCATTTAGAATAGCATCCTTTCGCCGCGCAGTCAAGTCACCAAACCTATATGATAATTGAGCCCTGCCCGATTTCATATATGTAAAGCTAAGCGCCTTCCGGCTCTCCCTCTGCGCTCCCGCTTTAATTCTTTCCTCCCCAAATTAAAAACACCCCCATGGTTTGCTGAGTGTGTATAAGGCAGTATCTGAAAAACACACAGAAACCGGCATTGCAGGGTAGAAACAAGAGTGCGAATCAAAAGGTTCGTACTCTTTTTCTTTATATGCCGTTAAAACTGCAATCAGCACATTGGTCTTTCCTGAGAATCTTCTGTAGAATGAAAACACCAAAAAACACAGGAGGTTTTTACGATGAAAAACATTTATGAAGAAGCAGGCGGCACATACACCCGGCAAGGCGATTATGAACTTCCCGATCTGAAAATACCGCCCGAAAAAGAAGTTAAAATTGGTGTATGGGGGCAGCGATACCGGCGGTATTTGAAGCAGTATCACAAAATTCGGTATTACAATCTGCTGACTTCCGGAACGCTGAATGGACATCTGGCGGAGATAGAGCAGCAGGCGGAGCGGATGTTTCGGTCGCTTGTATCCGCACTTTCCAAGCAGGAAAATGTTACGGAAAAGCTAAAAGCCGATCGTCCTATGGAGTGGGTACAAAAGACGAACAGCATCCGAACCCGAGCCGCTGAAATCGTTAACAACGAGTTGATTTACATATGAGAGGACGGAAATATCATCTTTATCTTTCGGAAAATGAGCGCAGATTTCTCATTCAAAATCTCATTTGGTTTCAGAATAAACTGCGGCAGGAAGGACGCTATACCGACGCTGTGGATGATTTAATTATCAAATTTTCAAAAGCAAAGCCGAAGAAAATCAGGGTAAAATAGAACGAACCGGAGAAAGCAAAACAGCCTTCTCCGGTTTTCTGTATCATCTTAGCGAGCAGACTATTTGTATCCCCACACGGCTACAAATAGTGATTCTCGTTAGAACGCTGCCCTAAGACCCGATTGATTCTATATGCTTTTAACCGGCGTACTTCTTAAAGTTTTCCGCCTGCTCCAGCACTTCCTTATAGACATCATCCAGCGTTACCGGCGGATAGCCGTATTCGTCCAGCAGCAAAATCAAATCCACCTGCAAATTTGCTTTGATGTCATCACGGGTAGACCAATCGGTATAGCGGGACTTATCGTCAACAATGACTTTGATTTTCTTTGAAAGCTCAAGCATTTTTTCATCCGGATATTCATTGTCGAACTCGTATTTCTTTGCAACAGCTTTCAAAATATCATAAAAGGCTTTTTCCTCGTAGTCTATCCCTAATTTTTTGAAGGAGTCCTTCTCTGCTTTTAGTTCCGCAAGCAGATCGGCAAGCTTCCCGGCAATATCGTCAAGCACCTCATTGGCATAGGATTCATCTCTGCGGCGGTTATTGTATTCGTCAACCACCCGCTTTAATCTGTCTGCAAATTCGACACCCATGATTTTGTTGACCTTTTTGAATTCGTCGATTGCCTGAGAAAGAAGTCTTTGCAGTATTTTGATTTTGGTGTTTGGCAATTGGATAGCGTTTATCTTATCCATATACTCGTCGCTGAAAATATCAACGGAGATATGTTTTCCGGTTTCAAACAACTCTTCGATACCGTCCGACTGGATAGCGCCCTCCAGCATTTCACGCACACGAGCATTCATCTGCGAAATATCCGGGGCGTCTCCCTTTGTCAGTTTGAAAAGGATAGAGCGAACAGCACAGTAAAAATGGATATAGTCTTTTTCTTCGTCCGAAATCTTTTCGCTGGAGCTGCAAAGATTGAAAGCCTGCTTCATCCGCTTGACCGCCGCCATAAAGCGTGTTTCCAGTTCCTCCGACAGCTGTACATATTCAACCGCCCGATTGAGGCAGGCAAGCTGCTCCGTCGGAGAACCTTCAAAGAAATCCTTGCTGTTAAAGCCGTGGAACATCTGTGCCAGCACTTCTAATTGGTCTTTGACAATAGTAACTGCCTGCTCTATACCTTCAAACTCATCACATTCAAAGTTTGTGTATTTCTTTAGAGCAAGGTTCATATTCTTTTTGATGCCGATATAGTCCACAATCAAGCCCTTGTCTTTCCCTTCGCAGACACGGTTGACACGGGAGATCGTTTGGATCAGCGTGTGCTGCTGAATCGGCTTGTCTATGTAAATGGTATCCAGCTCCGGCACATCGAATCCGGTCAGCCACATATCGACAACAATGGCGATTTTAAAATTGGATTTCGGATTTTTGAACTGCCGGTCAAATTCTTTGCGGTCGTCCTTTGTACCAAGCATTTCATAGAGGGCAGGCTCATCGTCTTTGTTGCGAGTCATCACCAGCTTGATTTTCTCGATGTGCTTCAGTTCTTTTTTCTCTTTATCGGTAAGCGCTGTTTCATCTTCGCTGATTTTCTTTTCCGCCCATTCGGGACGCATCTCTACAATGATTTTGTAAAGATCATAAGCGATATTGCGGTTCATACAAACAAACATTGCCTTTCCCGCAACCGTAGCACCCTCAGCCACACGGGTTTCGTAATGGTGAATAAAGTCCTTGGCGACTGCACACAGCCTGTCCGGATCGCCGATAATCGCTTCCATTTGGGCGACAGCTTTCTGGCTTTCCTCAATTTGATGCTCGTTAGCACCCTGCGCCTCGCACTGCTCGTAATACTGTTCGATTTCCTTGACTTTTGCATTGTCCAGCGTCACCCTCGCCGCACGCCCATCGTAAACTAGGTTGACGGTAATACCGTCACGCACCGATTCGGTCATGGTGTAGGAATCCACCACAGGACCGAATACTTCAATCGTCCCGTCCACCGGCGTTCCGGTAAAGCCGACATAGGTAGCATTCGGCAGGGAATCATGCAGATACTTGGCAAAGCCGTATTTGCGTTCCACACCCGCTTCGGTCACTTTGACCTTTTGGTCGAGGTTGATCTGGCTTCGGTGCGCCTCATCAGAAATACAAATGACATTGGTTCTGTCGGTGAGCAGCTGCAAATCCTCCGTAAATTTCTGAATGGTCGTTAAATACACGCCGCCGCTTTCCCGTCCCTGCAATTCTTCCCGCAGCTTTTCACGGGATTCTATGCTAACTACTGTTTCGTCTCCAATATATTTTTTGGAGCCAACAAATTGGCGGGAAAGCTGGTCGTCCAAATCGGTGCGGTCGGTGATAATAAGAATAGTCGGGCTGTGGAACAGCTTGCTTTTCATCAGCATACGGGTCAGAAACAGCATAGTATAGCTCTTGCCGCAGCCGGTAGCGCCGAAATAGGTGCCGCCCTTTCCATCGCCGTCAGGACGCATATGCAGCTTGATATTCTCAAACAGTTTCGTTGCAGCAAAGAACTGCGGATAACGGCAGACGATTTTCAGCTCTTTATCCGAGTTGTCGGGGAAATAGATAAAATCCTTGATAACCGCAAGCAGCCGGTCTTTGCGAAACAGCCCTTTTATCATGGTGACAAGAGAGTTGATTCCGTCCAGCTCCTTGTCCTCAGATTTAACTTTCCGCCACGCATAGAAATAGTCGTAGGGACTAAAAAGAGAGCCGTATTTGTTGTTCGCTCCGTCGCTGATGACCACAAAGGCGTTGTATTTGAGCAATTCCGGAATGTCTCTGCGGTAGCGGATGGTAAGCTGCTTGTAAGCGTCCATGATCGTTGTGTTTTCTTTGACGGCGCTTTTGAATTCCAGCACTACTACGGGAATACCGTTGACAAACACAATGCCGTCGGGAATGCGGAGCTGACCGCCCACGCCCTCTATTTCAAACTGATTGACTGCCTTGAAGATATTGTTTTCGGGGTTATCATAATCGATCAGCTCAATATATAAATCCTTCTGCGTTCTGTCCTCACGGTTGAGAATAAAGCCGTCGCACAGCAGTTTATGTATCGCCTTGTTCGCTTCGTACACCGTGCCAGAGATGTTCCGCAGCCGCAAAAGGATACCGTCTACTTCCCCGGGAGTGATACCGTCCTTGGCGTAGCGGTTATATAAATACTGCCGCAGGTCATCGGCGAGCAGGACTTCCGTGCGTTCCCGATGGATCTGCTCTCCTGCAAGATAGGTATATCCTTCATCCTTGAACAGCTCCATAATGGATAGCTCCAAGGCGTGTTCGTTAAAGTTTGCCATTATAGTTACTCCTTTTATACACTCTGTGTTTTATAAAATATCAGCAAAATACCTGTTCTTCTTTTTAGTGAATACAACCTGTGATGGGAACAAATTTTCTCCCATATTTGCCATTCCAATAACTGTATATGCCCAGTCGCTCAATTCTTCCGGCAACCGATAACAAATAGGATTGTTCTCATTTGAAATCGTAATCAACGGAATGCCCGATTTATCCATTCCAACAGATAAAACCATTTCTGTTTGACTGCCTTCGGCAATTTGAAAAATCGGCTGCTTAGTAATATCGTAATAAACTTTTGCTCCACGGCGATTTAAGAAATACTCGTCATTTGTTTCATCAATAAAGTCTATCGGCAATTTATTTCGTCTGCGGCTAAAATAATCAGATAACTGCTGACAAATATATCCATTAAAGTATTCGTTTTGCATTTCAAGTTTCTCATTGACAATCTGTTCTGTATTATCAAAATGAGACATATAGCCAAGTAGTCCTATAAAACATACTAAGTCATCGGAATAAATTCCTGCATATGACTTGTACCAAGCATGATCCCATTCGCAAATTATCTTATATAACTTTTTATATAAGTCCAGTTGAACTTCATTAAGATGAAACCATTTTGTATCTAACAGTTTTTTCTCCGTTCCCTCTGCAATGGAATGATAATGTAATTCATCGCACAAGGCTTTTAACAGCTTTGAAATAATACCCGCCATCATATCTGCTATACGCAAACCACAACTATCTTTTGAATTTTCCTCTGTTACATTAGACAGTCCCATTTCACACGCAGCCTGCATTGTCCTACTGACTTCGTTTTGCTTTCCCTCTTTGTCTAAAACTAAGGCATAATTCTTAATATGTTCTTCCTGTAAGTATTTAGCCAAACCGCTGAACGGCATATGATAATCCCATTGAAGTTCCGGAATAGCTGAAATATCGTCCAAAATATATAGTATATTTTCAAAAGCATCATTTTCTTGCCCTTTAAGACTTATATTTGAACGGTTACATTCAATCCGTTCTCTGAAAAATCTTTTCAATTCCTCTACAAATTCTTCCGGATTATCATAAATACATTTGATAACATTCTCCGGACGATACGCAACAAGGGTCTTTGTAATGGAATACTTAACTGCATCTGCATCTATAATAAAGTTATTCTGATAGCCTGTAAAAAGCTGCAAAACCAAATATTCTATCTTGCTCGCAACAGAAAAATACAGCTTGGCACTTTCATCAAAAACGGATAAAAAGTCCATTATAAACTGTGTGTTGGCTTTATCGAGTGAAGCAAATCCATATTCAAATTTCTTTTGCTTCAAAGTTGTGCTTTTTAATTCTCCGTTTCTATCTTTACGGTCAGCATATTTATTTTCAAAGTCCTCATATTTCTTGAAAATTTCCTTTTCCTTTTCTTTCGACCACCCAACTACAACCGTAACAAAATTATCATAATAATTCGGAGCAGTTACAGTATTATAGTTGATTTTTCTACTGTGTTCTGACTCATCATAATAAAATTTATATGTATCCATAACTGTTCCATCTCCTTTCGGTTAAATGATAATTTAGTGGCTTAATTGCGACAGTACTAACCGCTGTAACTCCATGAGGAAATGTAATTCTGTCGCATTAGCAATAATACATTCAACTATAGGAGAAAAGGTTTTGTCGTATGACTTTATAGCATCAGAATCCAAGGATTTGATTTGTGCATTGTGTAAATCTTCCCGTTTGATGTGACCAAAAGTAGTTCCTTTGTTTTCTGCTATACGTTGGAAACTCAACAAGTGATATTTTACCCACATATACACAAGCCACTTCGGATATTTATGAGACACAACTTTGAATAGGTGTTGATTAAGTCCACAAGTCTCGGAAGTCCAAAATGCAGTTTGTAGACTGCCAGACCACGAGAAGACTAAATCCCCTTTGTTGATGGTATGCGATTCCCCTATATCTGTATGGCAATATTCAGAGCTGCTGTCACAAAAGCCCTGCGTCAGTTCACGAATTTTAATTACTGGAAAGGATTTTTGTCCCTCTTTAGGTCTAAAGTTTTGCATAGCAAGACCATTGATAAAGTTGATGTTTTCGTCAAGCGACTCATTAAAAGGATACGAGTCGTTTTTAATAATTTTTTCGTTAAAAATAGCTTCGACTTGTAACTCTAAATTATCATTTATCCGTTTCTTCAAAGCAATTCTGTCGGTGATTGCCTTGTAGGCTTTGACGATACTTCTCTGCTTCTCGATAGAGGGAACAGGCAGCTCTACCTTGCACATTTCATCCCAATCCATAACTTCTCGGACGCTTCCATGAGATTTGAAACGGGCGTACCTGTCAAACTCCGGTCTGCTGAACCACAGCATGAGGTATTCAGGCATAAGTTGATTTTCGTCAATAACCTCAAAAACTGTGTAAACATTACTCACCAAACCTTCGTCATAATCTTCCAGCAAGGCAATTCCTATCTTGTCTCCTCTGCGGGAGGTATCTGGAATGTATGTAAACTGTCCTTTTCTTACGACCTTGTACTTGGTAAAATCTGTACCAACAGTATTCGCAATAGAAGGGATGAATTGTTTCTGAACAGAAACACCTAAAAGGTTTTCCTCTTTGCCTTCCGTATTACGAACATCAACTTGTCGAATATACTGCCCAAGCTTCTTATAATTCAATTTCATACCCTAACTCCTTAAATACTGCCAACAGATCAGCTTTCGACTTTTCTTCCTGCACAAGCAGCTCTTTCAGCTCAGCTTGAAGTGTTTTCATTTTCGTATCAAAGTCGATATTCTCATCACGGTTGACAAACTCGATATATCGGCTGGGCACGAGGGTAAAGCCTTTTTCTGCGACTTCCTCAAAAGAAGCGGAATAGCAAAATTCCGGAATATTCTCGTAGGTTTCCTCATAGCCCTCCTGCTGCCAGTTGTGGTACACTTCCGTAACCTTTGCCCGGTCTTCCTCCGTCAACTCGATATACTTTTTCTCATAGGGACTGCCCATCTGCCGCAAGTCCATAAAGAGAATTTCTTTTTCCCGATTGCGATAGCGCTTAATCTGCCCGTTTTGCTCTACAACACGGGCTTTTTTATTTTTATTCAGTATCCAAAGCGTGACGCTGATGTCGGTGGTATAGAACAGGTTTCTCGGTAAGATGATAATCGCTTCCACCAGATTGTTTTCAATCAGCTGCTTTCTGATTTTCAGCTCCGTTCCGTCGTCGGACAGAGCACCGTTGGCAAGCAGAAAGCCAGCGACGCCGTTCTGGGAAAGCTTGGACACGATGTTCAAAATCCAGCCGTAGTTTGCGTTGCTGGTAGGCGGCACTTCATAGCCGTCCCATCTGGGATCGTCAATCAATTCGTTTTCCGCTCTCCATGCTTTTTGATTAAAGGGCGGGTTTGCCATAATGTAATCGGCCTTCAAATCCTTGTGCTGGTCGTTGGTAAAGGTATTTGCCGCCGTCTCACCAAGATTTGCGGAAATGCCACGGATGGCAAGGTTCATCTTGCAAAGTTTGAAAGTGGTATTGGTATATTCCTGCCCGTAGATGGAAACCTGCTTTTTATTGCCGTGGTGCGCCTCCACAAACTTCATGGACTGCACGAACATACCGCCGGAACCGCAGCAGGGATCGTATAAAATTCCGTCATAAGGCTCCAGCATTTCAGCAATCAAATTGACAATACATTTCGGTGTATAGAATTCGCCTTTGCCTTTTCCTTCGGCAAGCGCAAATTTACTGAGAAAATATTCATAAATGCGCCCGATGATGTCATTCTCTTTATCATCGGTATTGATGCGGTTAATCTCGTCCAGCAGGGAAGCCAGCTTTGCTGTGTCGAGCTGCAAGCGGGAATAATAGTTGTCCGGCAGAGCGCCCTTCAGCGCCGGGTTTGATTTTTCAATGGTGTATAGCGCCGTGTCGATTTTCAGAGCAATGTCGTCCTGCTTGGCGTTTTCCATAATATAAGACCAGCGGCTTTCCGGGGGCAGATAGAAAACATTGTCCTTTGTGTAGAAGGCCACCGTGTCCACAAATTTTTCGCCGTACTGCTTTGTAATCATTTCCCTCTGAGCGTCAAATTTATCACCGGCGAATTTTAGGAAAAACAGGCTCAGGACAACATGCTTATACTCCGCAGGCTCTACCGAGCCACGCAGCTTGTCCGCACTTTTCCAAAGCGCTTCCTCCATAGATATTTCTTTTTTCGGTTTTGCTGTCCGTGCCATTGTTATTCCTCCGTTATCTTATCCGTATGTTCCGGAATAATCTCCATGATATCATCCATCGTGCAGCCAAGCGCAATGCAGATTTTTGCCAGCACCTCAGTAGTAACATTGTCACCACGGTTCAATTTCCCAATGGTGTAATGGCTGATTCCCGCCGCCTGCTCCAGATCTTTTTTCTTCATGTCTTTATCTATCAGTAGTTTCCATAGCTTTTTATAGCTGATTGCCATAGCATATAACCTCCCGATAAACGGTAAAATCCATAATGTGATGCCTTATTATAACACTTTTTGACGAATTATTCAACCAATATGTATGCGTTCGCTGTATTTAAGAAGGCCAATTATATTTTTTGTATCGAAAGTGTGCCCGCCTGTGTTGGCGGGCAATTTTTTTGCCTGTTTTCTGAAAAACAGGGTGCGTTTTGACCTCTCAATTCCAAATAAGTGAAGGGGTAAAATTTTTTGCGCTTCAGGGTGTGCATTTGACCGCTCCCGGTGGGAATAAGTGAAGGGGTTTTTCGGGACAAGCAAACTAAAGCACCCGCAACCGAAAAAATATTTTCTCATTTTTTCTGGGAAATAGGGTGTCATTTGGCTTTGCAATTCCAAATAAGTGAGGAGGGCTTTTCACAGAATAAAAATTTTTCTTAGAAAATCTCAAAAATGGGTGTGCATTTCGGTACCCTTTGTCCAAATGAGTGAGAAGATTTTTTCATTAGGAAACATTTTTCAGTTTAGGAGGTGCATTTGGCTGTTCCTAGTGGGAATAGGTGGAAGGGTAAATTTTTCAAAAAGTTTTTTCGGAAAAGCCAAAAAACGGGTGTGCATTTGGATACCCTTTGTGCAAATAAGTGAGAGGGATTTTCAAATTCGCAAATATTTTCCCGTTTAGGGTTGCCACTTGCCGCTTCCTAGTGGGAATAAGTGAAAGACCTTTTCATTGTACCTTGAAAACTGAATAACGGTCCGAATGGGATATGACTTTGCCACGACAGTCGGGGTCCCCGAAAAGTCGTAAGACTTTTTGGGGAGAGGAGGAGCAACGGCGTGAGCGAACTTTTCGTGCATTGCACGGAAATGAGCGCAACAAAGTTTGTGACGACGAAGCGAAGCGACGCTGCGGTGAGACTCCGGGGCAGGAACGGCATTCGGAGAAAACAGCAGGCTCTGTAAATCAATGGATTAAATCGTGAGGAGGTGAAAATCATGGTCATAAAAATCACGCCAAAGCAGTCAAAGCGGATCAACGCCCTCATTAAAAAGCTCTGCTGCAACTATGTAGATAGCAGCTGCCTTCTACTATACGACGGCGGCACGCTTGCGTGCAGTACATCAGCCGGTACGAAATCTACTGCAGCTATTTCAAAAACGCAGTCCTTCCGGCAGACAGGGAGCTGTTTGCCGAAATCGTGCAGCCAAGCCATCAAAAGAGATGCCAAATCTGCAAGTCGTATTTCGTACCAAGGGCAAAAAACCAGCGCTACTGCCCAAACTGCGCCGCCGTCCAAAAGCGGAAGAAAGCCGCCGAGCGCCAGCGCAGGAAACGGGCAGTGCAGTCTCAAGCGGGTTTCAGGGTGCAGCCCTGACGAGTGATACTGTTTTGCGACGGTAGGAGTACAAACAGTCTGCTCGTTCCGATAGGGCGGAGATTTAAGAAAGAAATATTCTGCTGCTTAAAGCAAGCAGAAAAACGGTATAGGTGTCACGCTTTTTGAAGCCGCAAAGCCGCAGAAATCAAGGCTTTTCTCAAACGAAAACACCATAAGGAATACCGTAATACCCGAACATACAAAATCACGGTTTGAAACCGTGACAGAAAGAAGGTGAGTTTCTGAATCCGTATTTCAAATTATCCGAAGCGGAAAGCTATGTCTTTTACAAAGTCCCCAAGGCTTTGTTCACAGAGAAAAAATACAAGCCGGTTTCCACCGATGCCAAAATGCTCTATGGTCTGCTCCTCGACCGGATGCACCTTTTCCGCCAAAAATGGCTGGACGGACAAGCGTGGGCGTGTCTATCAATTCTTTACCGTCAAAGAGGCACAGGAAAAGCTGCGCTTCGGGCATGAAAAGATATGCAGGCTGTTCTCGGAATTAGAGCAGGCAGACCTAATCCTCCGCAAGCGTCAGGGACAGGGCAAACCGAGCATTATTTACTTGAAAAAGTTCTGACTTCGGATTTTCGGACTTCTAAAGTTCCGAAGAGCAGAAGCTATTAAGACGAATCGAGTAAGAATACTTACTACCCGAAAAAGAAGAAAACAATGGAGGTTTCATAACATATGAAAGAAAAAGAAGCGATTGAATACTTAGATTTAAAATCCCTTGTTCCCTTTCGGAATCACCCGTTCAAGCTGCGGAACGGAGAAGAAAAGGAACAGCTTTTAAAGAGCATAAAGGCACAAGGTACAATCGAGCCGCTGATCGTCCGTCCTATTTCGGAAAGTGAATACGAGGTCATATCGGGACACAGGCGTTTGGAGATTTGCAAAGAACTCGGTATGGAAAAGATACCTGTTATCGTCCGCAATCTAAGCGACGAGCAGGCGGTTTCCATGATGGTAGATGCCAACCTGCACAGAGACAATATTTTACCCAGCGAGCATCTGGATTTAAAACATCTGGTTCCCTTTCGGAATCACCTGTTCAAGCTGCGGGACAGAGAAGTTCGCCTACAAAATGAAATGGGAAGCGGCAAAAAAATCAGAAAAGACTTTGTCGTAGGCTGCGACAAGGATGAGAAACGATGATGTCATTGCTCAAAGCTTCGGTATCGGCAAGGACACCTCGAACCGGTATATCCGTTTAACTTACTTAATTTCCGAACTGCTTTCCATGGTAGACGAGGGCAGGATCGCCCTCACGCCTGCGGTGGAATTGTCGTATTTGACGGAACAGGAACAGCATTTGCTTCTGAACGAAATCGAATATGCGGACGCTACGCCGTCTCTTTCACAGGCGCAAAGGCTCCGGAGCTTTTCCCGTCAGGGCAGGCTTAATTCTGATGTCATCTTTGCGGTGATGAGCGAGGAAAAAGCCAATCAGAAGGAGCAGATCCGCTTTCCCAAAGAGGAGATACAGAAGTATTTCCCGAAAAGCTATACGGGCAAGGATATGCAGAACACCATCCTCAAACTGCTGGAAAAATGGCAGCGGCAGAGAGAACGAAACGCAAGGGAGGAACGGTAAATGGACGATAAAGTGATTCCTTTGGGAAGTTTCGGTCCCCTACTTTTATTCGCCGGACAACGATTCCTTTTCCATGCAGATCGGCGGCACGGTCTATGAAGTGACCACCCATTTTGATACAGACGGCAGAGAAACCGTCCTAAAGCAGTTCCGGGACTTGCTTCTGGAACTGCAAGTTATTTAACCCTGCACATTCGACAATGCGGGCACTACACGGTATATTGGCATTACCCTGCAATGCCCGGTTGTCAGAAAGGAGACTGAAGAATCAATGACAACGCAAAACAAAAACGGGCAGGAAAAAGAAAAGATCACCGCCCTTTACTGCTGTTTATCGGTGGACGATGACAAAAAGGATATGGAGTCAAACTCCATTACCAATCAAAAACAGATTTTACTTGACTACGCTAAAAAACATGGGTATCTGCCCCCGGTTTTCTTTGTAGACGACGGCATTTCCGGGACGACTTTTCAAAGACCGGATTTTCAGCGGATGCAGAGAATGGCGGAGAACGGAGAGGTCGGGACGATTATTGTAAAGGATGTATCCCGTTTCGGCCGTGAGCAGGTCGAGATGGGCAGACTGACGCAGGTTGTCTATCCGTCCCTTGGTGTTACCTTTATCGCCATACAGGAAAACATCAATTCCACGACCGGCGAAGGAATGGAAATGCTGCCCTTTTACAGTATCTTCAACGAGTGGTATGCGGCGCAGACTTCCAAGAAAATCCGTGCGGTCAATGAACTGAAAGCCTCTCAGGGCAGGCGGGTTGCCTCTACGGTTGCCTATGGATACAAGAAGCTCGAAGACGACAAAGAGCAGTAGTATATCGACGAGCCTGCGGCGCAAATTGTCCGAAAGATATTTGCTCTCTGCCTTGCCGGAAAAGGCCCGACGCAGATCGCAAAGCAGCTGGAACAAGAGAAAATCCTTGTTCCTACCGCCTACTTTCATTCTGTAGGAAGGAAGACGAGCAATCCTGTTCCGGCAAATATCTACGGCTGGCACGAAAGCACCGTGGAGCGTATTTTGGAAAACCAGCAATACAAGGGCTGCACGGTAAACGGGAAATCCACAACGGTCAGCTACAAGGTGCATAAGGTGATTGAGAATCCGAAAGAGGAATACTAAATTATCCCAAACACGCAGGAGGCAATCATTGACGAGAATGTATGGATGAGGGTGCAGGAACTAAGGAAGAACAAGCGCAGACCTACAAAAACAAATCGGAAAAGCCTGTTTTCCGGACTGGTATTCTGTGCCGACTGCAAATCGAAACTGCACTTCTGCGCCGCCAAATCGCTCAAACGCAATCAGGAATTTTTCCGCTGCGCCAACTACAAGGACGGCAGAGGAAGCTGTACCATCCATTTCATTCGGGATGTAGTCTTGGAAATGATTGTGAAGGAAGCGGTTGCGGGTTTAGCAGATTTTGTGCGCTGCTATGAGTCGGTATTTCTCTATATGCAGAAGCAGAAATGCGGGGAGTTTCAGAAAAAGCGGCAGCAGGAATTGAAGCTTTCCATGGAAGGCAGCAGAAAGCGGAACGCCGATCTGGACAAGCTGTTCAGCCGGATTTACGAGGACAATGTGATCGGGAAGCTGTCGGATGAACGCTATGCAAGGATGGCGGCGGAGCATGAATCCGAGCAGAAAGAGCTGCTGGGAAAGGTCAAGGAGGAAGAAAAGCAGCTATCCAAAATGGAGCAGAAATCGGTGGATATGCGCCTGCTTTTGCAGGGGCTGCGGGAGTTTACCGATATGAAAGAGCTGACGCCGACGATTATCAACAAGCTGATCCGTCGCATTGAGGTGCACAATTTGGAAAAAAAGCACGCCCGAAAATCGGTGAAGGTCGACATCTATTTCACAGCGGTGGGGCTGGTGAGCCTTCCGGACGAGCAGGAAATCCGGAGGATAATGGAACAGATACGAAGTACATCACAGCTCCCAAAACAGCTCACCGCATAAAAAGAAAACGGTGTAACCCGCCACATATCGGGTTACACCATCTTCTTTACATTTTACTGCCTTATCAACACCGGGCAATTTGCCTGGGGCTTTTAAAGCAGAAAATTTATTTTCTTCGTCCGCGTATTATACGGCTTAATATGAGGGCGACAGCCATTGTAATTAATACGACTATAACGGGCGCTAAAAGGTCCGAGGCTTTGAACGCGGCTGGATTTGCTAAATCCAGGCTCCAGGGCAGTTTTATTAATCCAGTTCCTAAAAGCAGAAAGCTAAGCAGTACAGCGCAGGCAAAGGAGAGCAGATTTATTTTCATACCAGATGTCCGCCCCGCAAGAAAGTCGCTGATGTTCTTAATTCTTTCATGAAGCTCGGCTGTTATTTCATTTATTCTATATGCCTGAATGCCAGCCTGATAAAAGCCCTTAGCGGCCTCGGGAGCTTTGGAGTTGGGCAGAGTCGCCGCGCCGTCCAGGCAAAGCAGCGCTTCGCCAGTATTTTTAAATGCGCGGCCGTTGGCTGGCGACAGCATATTTAATTGTGAGCTTATTTGGTTAAGGGTATACCGCCTTTGTATCAGCGCAAGCAGCAGCAGGCTCCATTCAGTTTCAAACTGTTCGTAATAACTGTTGTTATGGTTTTTAACGGCAAAAGCTCCTGCGCAGGCAAATTGGTCAAAGCAAATTCCTGAACCATGCTGCGGGCAGTATATTATTTCATCAGAATATAATGATGTCTGTTCGCTCGTAGCTATAGAATAGCAGTATCTTTTTATAAACGTATCGTTATTAGGCATATATCCCGTGCCTGCAATTAGCAGTCCTATGCAGCTTACTGCAGGCAAATAGGTCAGCTTGCAGGCAGGAGTAAGTCCGGTCTGAGAAAATAGCTTTTCGGCAGTAAGCGCTGAAAGTCTTTCCTTAAGCTTTATTAGTGCGTCTGAGGCATAGTCGGCATAAAGCCCAGTACAATCCAGCTCCGGATAAATTATGGCCATTCCCATGCCGTTTGGGTAGGCGTATATCTGAAAGCCTGCTTTTAATGCCTGCGGCGCTAATCCTTCCAAGGCCAATTCAGAAATAAAAAGCTTGGGCTGTGGATTGACGCTGTAGTCTATAATATCATAAGGCAGGCCGCTTTGGTGCAGTCCGCTTCTGGCAAAGCCGGCGCATAGCGCGGCAAATTTTTTATAGGGGAAAGAAAAGGGCAGTATTAATTTATAAAAGGACCCCTCGGTGCAGTAGTCGCCTAATTGCCTTAGAATACCTTCAAGCTGTTTGGATGAGATTAACGAACCCTCCCTAGGCGAATCAATATGAGTCCCTTCATAGGTCCAAGGGTTATCCGTACGGCAAAAGGGTGCGGTTCCAGGCGTTCCGCGAAGTCTGCGGGCATGGATAGTCCCGGGGAAATATTCTTCCTCCAGAGCCAGCTCGGCGTATTCCAGCTCCCTGGCTATAATTTGTGCGTCGCATTGGCGTGGAAGGCCGTTTGGCTGGCTGAGGATTGTAAGTTTTATTTCGCTGGTAGGGTATACGTTTTGATTTGGAGCAGTAAAACTGGCTTTGCCGTTAATTGCTCCGGCTATGGCAAAGCCGTCCAGACCTGCCCAAAACTCGTATAATTTGCTTTGGGGAGGCTGAGGCCAAATTATAAAGGCCTCTTTTTTATCGCTGAAAATACCGGCGTTGTCGGGAAGGGAAAGCTCGCCTGTTCTGCATAAAGAGTTCCGATCGGTTATATACCTGTCAAAATCATTCGAGGCATTGGCTATCTCGGCGGCGAACTGCGGTTCATCCTGGGCAATGGGCGCCGTCCTAAGGTCATATTCCGGTTCCAGCAAAAAATTAATCATTGCGCGCTTAAAAAGAATTTCTGATTTTTCCATGAGCAGCGCCGAACGCTCGGCCGGCTGGACATTGTCGTAATATCTGCCTATTACCGTAAGTATAAAGTATAGAGTATAGATGCTTTGTTTGTCCAGGGAGTACCTTCCGCTGTTGATTGTGTCTAAATAATCGCCCAGCTTACCCGCCGCCTTGGGGAAACGTCCTGTTTCAATATAATGTTTTATAAGGTAAGCACCGGCCATAATATCGATGCCCGGCATTATCGGAAGGTTAATAAAAATAGTTTCGCTTTCCAGCGTATCGTCGATTTTTTGCGCGGATTCCAGTATGCTTCTTATTAAATCTCCGCCGCTAAGCTCAAAGGCGCACCCCTCCAGCTCGCCCAGCCCTAAATATATTTGATTATTTTTTACAGGCCCTTTATAGGGGACAGGATGGAAAACATAGCTGACAGTCATACCTGGAATCTCCTTGCAAGTGAAATAGTTTAACTGTATTTATTATATCATCTCTTGGCACTATTGCAAGAAATAAAATGGGTGGTCGGTAAATTAATTTATTATTCAGTTGCTTATAAAATGAGAATACAAGCGGGCTGTTATAAAAAACTGGCTGTAAAAGTTTTACTGAGAAAAATCAACTCGTAATTTAAGTGCGGAATATCAATTTTCATAAATAAAAAAGCCGGGCGTTAAGCCCGGCATAATTATTAATTATTATTTTCTCTTCCTTATAGCTAATGCGCCTAAACCGCTTATGGCTGCCGCGGCATAAAGAACTATAGAAATGTCGCCGTCCTCTCCAGGCTTATCGGTTTTATCATCGTCCGGATTAACGGGAGCCTTGGGAACCTCAGCAGTCTTAACCAGGGCTATATCGTCTAGGATAAGGTTGTTGGTGCTGCCGTCGCAGCTTGTTCCGGCATTGCGAAGATCCAGCTCCAATCTGCCGAGATTGGAGAAATTATCAAGAGCTGTTAGGCCCCAAGCGGTGTGGGTGGGGAAATCAGCCAATTTGGCGCTTATGAAGATATAGCCTTCAAAGCCCTTAGGCAGGGTTATATAACCGTTTTTGTATCCGTTGCGGTCAGGCGAAACTTCAATGTCAGCCTTACTGCCGTCCATATTGAAGAACAACGCTTTAGAGAAGTCGGCCGCGCCCCAATTGGTATTATATTCGTTGGTATCGTTCATTTTTTGGAGACTGAAAGAAAAACCAAAGGTATCTGTTTGGTCGTCGCAGGGCATATTATTCTTAATATAAAGGCGGATGTAATTATATTCGCCGCTCTCCAGTCCTTCAGACAGGTCGCCTAACCATTCGCAGCCCTTGGCTAAATCAAAATAAATAGATCCAGCCCAGAAATTGCCCGCTTGAGGAGTAATAGTTAATTGACCGTTTTGAACGTTCACAGTTGGCTCTGGGATTCCGTATTGAGTGGTAAGTCCCTCGTTCCATCCAATTTTACCGTCCGTTTGGCTGCCGTCGGCAAAATCATAGATTAATAATTCGTCTGCCGCCAGAGCCGGGATGGCCATTGCTAATACAAGAGTCAAAGCAAGGATAGTTAGTAACAGCTTTTTCATAAAAATTCTCCTTTACTAATTAATTTAAATTAAGTATAAAGCTTTGCGGATAGAATTCAATGAACAAATCTAACTAACATCTAGACAAAACTATCCTGTTCTTTATAAAAATTAATTGATTGTATTAATGCTTTGCCGGCGGTTAAGAAAAAAGCGTAAAAGTGTAAAAAATAGGCGCGCCGAAAACCGACGCGCCCTTCTAGGCAAAAGATATAAAAGGAGAGATATTTATTTCTTCTTTCTAATAGCAAGAGCGCCTAAACCGCTGATAGCCGCCGCGGCGTAGAGCAGCATAGAAATATCGCCGCCGTTGCCGGGTTCGTCAGTACCAGGCTTGTCAGTTCCCGGCTCAGAGGTAGCAGGAGCCTTAGCTTCGTTTACCAGGGCAAGGTCATCCCAAATCATGTAATCGTTACCTTCGGAGATTTTAACATCACGCATATCCCATTCAATTATTGATACTTCGGACCAAGCCTTTGGAACTGTCAAGTTATAGCCTTTAGGACCTACGCCGAAAGTAGCAAGGTCAGCTTCCATAAACAGCCAGCCCTTAAAGCCTGAGGGCAAACCGATGTAACCGTTGATGCTGTCGTTATTATTAAGAGACTCAAAGGTAACTTTCTCGCCCTTCGTATTTATCAATACAGCCTTTGTCATATCAGGGCTTCCGCCAATCTTCTGAGTAGCATCTTTAAATATAAAAGTTAAAGGAAGCACTTCGGGGGTATTGTTTTCAACATAGAGCCTGATGTATTTATAATCAGGAGCTTTCGTTGTGAAATCACCTACCCAGCTGCGGTTTTCAACATTGAAATTTCCGCCGACTGCCCAGTTGGTGTCACTACTGCCGGTAAACTGTATTTTCGCTTGCCCGTCTTTATTGGTTACAACAGGCTGCGTTACCCCATAAGTGGGTAAACCCGTATTATAGCCTAAAGTATCTTCCGCATCTATAGCGTCTGAAAAATCGTAGATTACTACGTCGTCGGCAGCAAGAGCGGGTATGGCCAGACAAAGCGCCAAAGCCAGGGACAAAACAAGAACTAATGCTTTTTTCATTTTTGCTTACTCCTTTTTATTAAGTTTTTGTAATCAGATTATAGCACTTTTATGAATTGAATGCAATACATATTATTAACTATGGTTGTATCTGAAATTAACATTTCAGCTTAATAATTTCACATATATTTTATATGGAATGCGGAGGCTGGCTGCCTGGCCGAGAGTATAAAGCCCTTAAAGGGGGGGCGGCGCGGAGGCGGCCACGGGCCGCCCCAGCGTTTGCGCAAAGCGCAAACGCTCAATTTTGGCGCGCCAGCGCGCCAAAATCCCGCGCCGCCCCCCTTTAAGGGCTTTATGTTCTCGGCCTGTAGGTTTGCAATATTGAAAAAATGCTTTCAGATATTAAAATAAAAAAGCAGTTGAATTTTTCAAGGATAATTGGTATATTATATAAGGAGACGGATAAAAATGCCCGCTTTATTTTATCGGAGGAATATTTAATTATGAATACTGGCACTATAGTAATAATTGCTGCGGCTTTGCTTGCTCTGGTAGTAGTTATATTATTAATAACTAAGGTAATAAAGTCCTTTTTGGCGCTGATTCTTTTAGTGGTAATAGCTGTGGGCGGTTATTTGGGCGTCAGATATTTGAACGAAAAGACCAGCCTGAGCGATAACGTTCCGCAGATAGCCGCGGCTTTTAGGGATATAGAATATAATCATCCGGAGATAACAGGCGTACAGGACAATTATATTTATAAGGATTTGGGCGTATCTATCTTTTATTTTGTAGATGGAGAACGTAACGATGCTTTAATTGAAGAGGTGCTTGTTGAAACGCGAGAGGCTCTGTTGAAAAAGGAAAATTTTGACGCTCTGCTGACTGAATTTGATGGCAACATACCTAAGAGCATAGGAATCGTTTTTAAATTTAACAAGCTGGATTTTGCCAGCTATACTGCTGAGCGCACGGCCAGCGAGGATACTTCTCAGCCTGATGGGCTGTATACTCAGTTTGATTATTCCGAGGATAAGCAATAAAATCCTGTATAATGCTGTGGATAAAGCTCTAAAGCCCGCGTTAAGCGGGCTTTATGTTTGCCCGGCGCAGAGAAATATGATATAATTACTATGGATAAAAGCTTATGCGAGGAGGAACATATGCCGCGTTTTGATACCGCAATATTCGATTTGGACGGCACGCTGACTGATTCGGCGCCGGGTATTATCAACAGCATAAGGTATGCCGTAAATAAGCTGGGCTATAGGGAAATGACTGATGCGGAGCTGCGTTCCTGTGTGGGTCCGCCTCTGGCGGAGCATATAATGAAGCTGCTGAATATTTCAGAAGCGTCCAGCCTGGAGTTTTTAAAGGCATATCGTGAATATTTTGCTCAAAAAGGCATTTATGAAAATAATGTTTATCCCGGTGTGCTTGACATGCTGGCATGCCTGCGCAAATCAGGCGTGCGCCTTATGCTTTGTACTGGTAAGCCGGAGCCGTACGCCAGAGAGGTGCTGCGTCATTTTTCCCTTATAACTTATTTTGATGATGTATTAGGACCTACGTTTGAAGGCAAATATAATGATAAGGCGGAAGGACTGGCTGAATTGCTGCGCCGTTCGGGAGCGGTAAATTGTATTATGGCGGGCGATAGAAAATACGATATTATTGCCGCTCGGGCTAATCGGATTTCCAGCGCCGGCGTGCTCTGGGGCTATGGCTCTAAGGAGGAATTAAACGCAAGCGGAGCGGATTATATGGTAAATTCTCCGCTTGAGCTGGTTGAATTGATACAGAATTCACGCAGTTAATTTTTAATGCAGTATAATTGTATAATGTGAAAACAGCATTGTTTTATAAACGCCCGGTCTGCGTTCAGGCCGAGGCGGCGTTTGAGCCGGGCTGCGCCCGGCTTGGCCGCGCTTAAAGCGCGGCCAGCGGCCCGAG
>ERZ857969.1890-NODE-1890-length-26303-cov-4.371533_pt1 | contig 26303 bp, 24 predicted proteins | sample MGYA00519864_ERZ857969 | MGnify/ENA primary metagenome ERZ857969 (study PRJEB31778, sample SAMEA3449382) | human gut metagenome | biome: human gut; feature: human-associated habitat; material: faeces | place: United Kingdom | collected 2010/2012 ... | reverse complement strand
ATATATATCGTACCGCAAGGTACTTGTGTTCAAGCGTAAGATTCACCCCAGAAACCAATGTTTCTGGGGTTTTTCTGTTATCTAGAAAAATAGGAATTTGCTGGGGACGTCCGTTTACTCCCTCGGCAAATTCCTATTTGAAGTTATAATTGCTGTATGATAAAATTATTGTAAAACACATATTTCTAAGAGGAGAAAATATAAGAAGGAGAAACACTATGTTATTTGATGGATTTGATGTGCTATTTAACATCGCCTTCGCACTAATATTTTGTAGCGTTTTTATTATATTAGGATATAGCATTATCACAAGTATTACCACATGGAATAAAAACAATCACTCTCCACGGCTCAATGTATCAGCCAGGGTAGTTGCCAAACGAACGGAAGTCTCCCATCATCAACATCCTAATAATGGGGACATGAGCGGCTCTCATGGATATAGCACTACCTCATCCACTTCCTATTATGTAACTTTCGAGGTGGACAGCGGTGACAGAATAGAATTCTCTATGAGTGGTTCTGAGTATGGAATGCTAATAGAAGGAGATGCTGGAACATTAAATTTTCAAGGGACAAGATATCTTGGATTTGAGCGCAAATAGAGACATAAGAGCTATTAAAAATAAGCAGTTTCTAACAGAATTATTTAATACCATGTATAGCGAATTGACAGTTCCAAAATTCAATAAGAAAAATAAATGAAGGGAAATGATGTTTTTAATCATCGGCTCAATTATACTTTTTATTCATGCAGTAATAGTCTTTAACACAGGAGGAGATAAAAAAATAATATGAAAACGAAGACAGATTACAAGTCTATTTTGATAGAAATAAATATCCTTACCATCGCAATTGCTATTATAGCTGTTGCTGTTTACTTTTTTCTGGTTCCGAGTCATACGTCGATTAGTAGTATGTCAGGTCTGGGTATTGTTCTTTCAAATTTTGTTCCGCTGCCATTATCAGCGATTACGATGATTCTTAATGTAGTTTTATTAATTATTGGATTTTTTACCTGCGGAAAGGAATTCGGGCTTAAAACAGTTTACACGAGTGTTATGCTGCCAGTGTTTCTGGGTATATTTGAGAACATTTTTCCCAATACCGGTTCTATAACGAATAGTCAGGAACTGGATGTTCTTTGTTACATTCTGGTAGTGAGTGTGGGTCTGAGTATTTTATTCAACCGGAATGCTTCTTCTGGGGGATTGGATATTGTAGCTAAGATTATAAATAAATATTTTCATATGGAGCTGGGGAAAGCGATGTCTTTGTCGGGGATGTGTGTGGCACTTTCGGCGGCGCTGGTTTATGATAAGAAAACTGTAGTACTCAGTGTATTGGGAACTTATTTTAATGGTATTGTTTTGGATCATTTTATTTTTGATCATAATATCAAACGACGGGTCTGTATTATTACAAAAAAGGAAGAGGAATTGCGGCAGTTTATTGTTCGTGATCTGCACAGTGGGGCAACTATTTACGAAGCGATTGGTGCTTATAATATGGAAAAAAGAAATGAGATCATTACCATTGTAGACAAAGGGGAATACCAGAAATTGATGAAGTATATCAATCAGGAAGATCCAGAGGCATTTATTACAGTATATACGGTATCGGATATGCGGTATTTGCCTAAGAAGTAGAAGAATTTGAGCATTGAGGGAAAAGGGTGTTGTTGTAGTAATCTATGGATATATGAGGAGGTGATTTTTGATGAAACTTACATGGAGTGAGGCGAGTGTTTTTGCATTTGTGTGGGCTTGTGCATTAGGGTATATTGTTGCAAGCCGCATACTGGAGTGGAATTTTGAACGATTTTTGCCAAGTAACTGGTATTTTGTGGTGAAAAAAAGATTGGCACAACCGGAAGCGAAGTCTTTGAGAACGGAGAAAGTACCGAAAAAGATATCGAATGTTCTGGAGGAGCTGCTTACTTTGATGCAAACCGGTAATTTGCAAAAGAGTACAGTAAGAATGGATCGGACTTTTCAAGAAAAAGTAATGCATGAAGTAAAGCTGCTTGAAGGAAGAGGTTTATCAAGGCAGCTACATTTTACGAATGTGAAGTTATCAGAAGGGAATGCCAAAAAGAGAGACTTCCGGCATTGGAGTGATTCAGGACGTGAATGGAGGGAAGTTATCATAGAAGCCGCTGTTTCTGATAAATATTTACATAGAGACAGTGGTAAGGTGATTCATGAATCGATTTATCCGCATGGGTCGATATTGCTTCGGCAGTCCCGTCATATTCGTCACAATGAAGTGGGAGAGAAAGACAGGCAGAAGGAGCAGAGATTTTACTCAAAGTATTCGGAAATATTTTGTCCAAGCTGTGGGGCACAGATACAGTTAAAAGGTGATGAGACAAACTGTCCTTATTGTGGAGGGTTTATTCAGAGTAATTTCTATGACTGGCAAATCGAAGATTTTATGATTTATCAGACACCAGATCCGAATATGGATAATCTAAAGTATACCAGTGTAACGATTTTACTTTCGTTTTTACCGACATTTCCTTGTGTTTATTTGATCACGAATATGTATATTGCAATTGGTGTTGCGATGACACTTACAATTATACTGAGTCTGAGTCTTCTTTGGATCAGAGCAAGGAAAATAGATGAGCTGGAGAATCTTGAGAAAGAGATTGTCCGTTATGATGAGGGCTGGTTAATAAGTAATATCAATGAAGCGTTGTACAAAACACTTCTTACCCCAGAGCTGCTTTCTTACAGTGTTAATAATATAAAGCTAAAAGGTGTGGAAAATACGTCTGACAAGACGACGATTTCTGTGGAAGCGATGTTGAAGCAAACCTTTCTTCAAAATAATAAGCATATCGTGACGAAAAGTGAAAAGCATAACTGGAAGCTTTGCCGATCTCGTTATCCGAATCGAATCAAGTCCAAAGGCCAGGCTGTTGTGATGGAAAAGGAATGTCCAAGTTGTGGGGCTAACTATATTCCGGATAATAACGGTTGTTGTTCCTATTGTGGTTATAGTCTGCAAGTTGATAATGCTAAATGGAAATTGTTGTAATAAGTTTTTGTATATATATCGTACCGCAAGGTACTTGTGTTCAAGCGTAAGATTCACCCCAGAAACATTTGTTTCTGGGGTTTTTCTGTTATCTAGAAAAATAGTAATTCAACAATATTTATCTCGTTTTGGTTTTACCTGTCCTTCGAGGGGTACGATGGTATGGTATTCTGCTTGGTGCTTTTCAATGGAAAGTCGTACTTGTTCTATGTGAGCAGGTTCTATGAGAAGGGACATACCGCAGGATAATTCACCCTGAATGGCTCTGGGAGCCGGGGCAATTCGGTTTGGAATGTCATCGGAATCTAAGACATCATGAAGGGCAAGTCTCTGCTCATAGTTTTCGAATAAGATATAATATTTTAATCCACCTTTAATCATTCTCATAGATTGTAATTCAGATAGTGGTGGCAGAAAGCGCTGCACCAATTGCTCCGGCATAGCGACCGTCAGTATCGGTTAATACATCTGTTTTTAAAGATTCTCCGAGTGATTTCTTAAGATAAGAGTAATCACATAATCCACCAGTGAGACAGATACATTCTTCCTGTCCGTTTGTAAGTCTTGCTGCCTGCGATACAACTTTTTGTACGATAGAGTCGATAACGGCAAAGGCAATGTTTTCTCTTGATTCTCCACGTCCGATCAAACTGATTACCTCAGATTCAGCGAACACAGTACACATGGAGCTGATAGAAGTTCCGCTGCCTTTTGAAGCAAGCTCACACAGATCTTGTGGGGTTAGAGATAATGTATTTGCCATGACTTCAAGGAATCGGCCTGTTCCAGCAGAACATTTATCGTTCATGAGGAAGTCGGTGACCATATCGTTTTCAATGCGGATGATTTTCGTATCCTGTCCCCCGATGTCAATGAGGAGCATATTTTCATTTTTATGAATATAGCAGGCTCCTTTTGCATGGCAGGTAATTTCTGTGACGCATTTTGCAGCGTAAGGGACGGATACACGTCCATATCCGGTCGCGACAACAACGGATTCTTCTGGAAGAATGCCCTTTTCTCTAAGTAGTTCTTGTATTTGATTTGCAGTATCTACACTGCTCCAGCCAGTTGGCTGTAAAAAACGGTGGAGAATTTCTTTTTCATGATTCATGACAACTGTTTTCGCGCAGGTAGAACCAATATCAATACCAATAAAATATTTGTTCATAAATAAAATCCTGAATATTTTTTCTTTTAAATGCTAATAAATTAAATTTCTAAAATATGTGTAGAAGCCCACTCGATTCCTTCTTTTGTGAGTGCTTCTATTAAAATAGTTTCATCTTCTGGAGCGGCTTTCCAGGCAAAGCCACAGCCGGCGGTAATTTCGCGTGGAACAGGAATTAATCGTCCGGGAAGACCATTTTTTGCACAGAGTTTATCGGTTGCCATTGCCTGTGTGGTTGCGTCAAATGCGATGATGAATGCAGGCTTTTTCTTTCTAAGCATAGGCAAACTCCTTTATTTAAGGCTGCACGATTAAGTCAGCCTGTGTCATTTTTTCTGCAATCACATACATATTTGTCACTTCGCCAACTTGTAATTTATCCGTAATGCCATAAAAGTTTAAACAGGTTCCGCAGGTGAGGATTTCAACACCCTGGGCTTCTAAAGATTTTAAATCTTCAATAGAGGCAGAGTCTTCACAAGTGATATATGCACCGCTATTATAGAAAAGGATAGTAGAAGGAAGAGTATCTTGCTGGCTTAAGGCATAGATAAATCCTTTTAATAAAGCTTTTCCAAGTTCTTCTTCGCCGTTTCCCATCTGATTTGAGCGGATAACTACGACCGTATTTTTTTTATTTAACGGAGTGATCGGACAGCTTTCTTCTTCTATTGTTGACACAGCATTATTAGCGGCAATCTGTGCCGCTTCTGCATTTACAGTCATTGTGACTTTAAATTCATTATCAGCAACTTTTTCAGAATGTACATCGTATCCTTTCTGGTTTGCCATCTTTGTAAGGTTTTGTACGGCAATTTCATTATCAACAAGTGTCTCAACTGTCCCTCCACCCTGTAATTCGCGGATAGCATTTTTAGTTTTTACTACGGGGATTGGGCAGGCATCGCCTATTGCATTTACTTTAATCATGATGGTTCCTCCATTTTGTATATTTATAAAGAATGTAAAGAATGTCTCGGCATTCTTGCTGCAAGATGTGCGTCATGCAATGAAGCCATACTTTTACTGCACATCTGATATGTTCTATGAATCATTCTGGTATTTATTTTGTAAGAAAGATTCTAAGAGTAGGTTGTGTTTTTTAAAATTCTAAATAGGTAGAAGTCATTTAATTCGTGACTAAAATTTCTGGTTCTGCTTTTTCCAAAACTTCTCCGACAATCTCAGCAGGAAGACCGGAAGCTTTTAACTTGCCAAGAAGAGCAGGTGCATCTTCTTTTGCAAGAGAAATGAGCAGACCACCGGATGTCTGAGGATCAAAAAGAATTTCTTCCATTGCAAATGGGATATCTTTAAATTGAACAAATGGACCGGTAAAGTTTCGGTTCCTCTGTCCGGCAGCAGTTAAAAGGAATTCATCGGCGTGTCGTAAGGCCTCTTCAAAGACAGGAACCTGTTTTGCGTGAATATGACAGGAAAGCTGTCCATCCATCATTTCATGAAGGTGGCCTAGAAAACTAAATCCTGTAACGTCTGTGCAGGCATGGATTTCGAAATTCCTGCAACACTCTGCGGCGTACTTGTTCAAGGTTGTCATGGAGTCTGTTACGGCTTTCATTGCTTCCACAGAAGCTTCTCCTACTCGATTTGCTGTGCAGATAATGCCGACACCAAGCCGCTTCGTAAGAATCAGTGCATCGCCCGGTTTCGCCCCGTTATTCGTATAGATTTTATTCGGATTGACGATGCCGGTAACAGAAAGACCATATTTCACATCCGAATCAGCAATAGAGTGCCCTCCGGCAAGTGTTCCGCCGGCTTCAATTACTTTTTCGGCACCGCCTCGCATAATTTCACCTAAAATGTTCAAATCCATTTTTTCAGGAAAACAGACAATATTTAAGGCGGTCTTTACTTCACCGCCCATTGCGTAAATATCACTTAATGCATTTGTAGCAGCGATTTTCCCAAAAGTGTAAGGGTCATCGACCATCGGAGGAAAGAAATCAAGGGTTTGTACAAAAGCAATATCATCAGATATCTTATAGACAGCGGCATCATCTTTACTGTCATAACCGACAAGAAGATTCTCATCTTCCGGACCCTGCGGTAGCTTCGATAATATACGACTTAAAATACCGGCACCAAGTTTAGCGGTACATCCTCCTCCCTTGCAAAATAGTTTTTCTTTTTCCATAATAGGCAGCCTCCTTTTATGTGGGATGTACTCTCAGTGCTTTTTATGTATGTGCTTGTTACCACTGAAAAATACTTTTATGATTCCTCTTCAATGTAATTTCAGAACTTTTCATACATTTACTTTTGTAACCGATTTTGCGAGTACATTTTGGATAAAATTTCCCAACATAATGTAATTTATTCTAAAATTAGTTTAATAGATATTGTACAGAAAGTAAAATTCATTATTTCGATAATATAGATAGGATTATTGATAAAAACGATAGATATGGTAAAATATATTTATTCTGGAGTGTTTTCGACCAGAGTATTTTAAACTTACCGGAAAGGAAAGTGAGAAAATGGATATACATCAATTGCAGATTTTTGCAAATGTTGCAGAATGTAAAGGTTTTTTGGCAGCATCGAAGAAAATGCATCTCTCGCAATCTACAGTCAGTACACATGTGTCAGCCTTAGAGCATGAGCTTGGGAAAAAGCTGATTCGACGTACAGCAAGAAATTTTGAATTGACAGAAGATGGGGTAAAACTTTATAAGTATGCAGTAGATATTTTACTTTTACATCGGAAAGCAATAATGGAAGTTGGGGGGAATGGAAGTGAGTTTCTTCGGATTGGTACATCTTCTGTTCCGGCACAGTGGTTTGTCCCTACAATATTGAGTGGATTTTTAAAGAAAAATGTAAATACGCAGGTGGAGATGACGAGTGCGGATAGTTTAGATATTATTCGTCGGGTAAAAGAGGGAAGTCTCGATATTGGATTTGTTGGGACAAAGGTAGAAAAGCAGTGCAAGTACATTCCACTGATAAAAGACCATTTGGTTTTGGCAGCACCAAATACAAAGGAGTATCAGAAGATTTTTGCCGGAGAAAGTGATTCTGGGGAGAGTGATTTAAGACAGATTTTAGAAGCACCATTTTTAGCAAGAAGACAGTACTCTGGAACAATGAAAGAGGCACTCGGCAGCTTGAAGTATTTTGGAATAGAAGAAGAAGACTTAAACATTATTGCAACCTTTGATAGTGCAGAGATGCTAAGAGATTGTGTGGAAGCTGGAATGGGAATTTCGATTTTGTCATATCAAATGATAAGAGAATTACATGAGTCTGGAAAGATATTGATTTATAGATTGCCGGAAAAGGAATTTTGCAGGGAATTATATCTTATCTATAAAAATGAATCTTTTCTTCCGGAAATAGTGAAAAGGTTTATTCATTATACAGAGAAGTATTTTAAAAAAGAATTTTAAGGAGATATATGTAACTTATTAACGGTTCAACAAAGTCGGTATAATCAAGAATTTTTGTTGAACATACACTAAAAGGAATAGAGAGGAAAAATGTATCGAATTTTAATTGTCGAAGATGATTCTACGATTGCTTCGAATGTGGCAGCACATCTGGAGCGGTGGGATTATGAGACCAAACAGATAGAAGATTTTAAATGTGTGATGGAAGCATTTCAGCAGTTTGATCCGCAGCTTGTTATTTTAGATATTGGTTTGCCGTTCTATAACGGATTTTACTGGTGTCAGGAAATCCGGAAAATATCGAGTGTTCCAATTCTGTTTTTATCCTCTATGAATGATAATATGAACATAGTGATGGCAATGAATATGGGCGGCGATGAATTTATCGAGAAGCCATTTGATCTAAATGTACTAACAGCCAAGGTACAGGCATTACTACGCCGGGCCTACTCCTTTCAAGGCAATGTCAATGTGTTAGAGCATGAAGGAATGCTTCTTAATTTAAATGATGCTTCGCTTTCTTATAAGGGGGAGAAAATATCTCTTACTAAAAATGAATTTCGTATTTTGCAGATGCTTATGGAGAATGCCGGAAAGATTGTTGCAAGAGATGATATTATCGCAAGGCTGTGGGAGAGTGACGAATTTATTGATGATAATACACTTACAGTAAATGTGGCAAGACTTCGTAAGAAGTTAGAAAATGCAGATATGGAAGGACGAATTAAGACGAAAAAAGGAATCGGGTATTATTTGGATAAATAGAGGAAAGAAAGAGAAATGATCAAAGAAAGTATTTTTTCATTTTTGAAAATCCGCAAAATGCCAATTATTATATTTACAGGAATCGTTGTGATATTTGGAATACTATTTTATTTATATGATATTCCTTTTGATGCGATTATCTATGGATGCGAATTGTCTTTTGTGTGGTGTGCAGTATGTCTGTTTATTGATTTTTACAAATATTATAAACGGCATAAGTTATTACATATCAACAGGGAGCAGTTTTTTGACGATGCAGAACAACTCCCAGAGCATATGGATATTATTGAATATGATTATCAGGAACTTGCAAAGGAATTATATCAGGCAAAGCAGGAGCTTATTTCTAAGAATCGAATTGCAAAAAAAGAGCTGCTTGATTATTATGGCATGTGGGTTCATCAGATCAAAACACCGATTGCTGCATTGGATATTTTATTGCAAAATACGGAGCAATTTTTATATGAAGAAGATATAGTGAACAGCCGGATAAATAAACGGTTAGAAATTATTCAGGAATCAATACCTGTTTCTGATATGAAAATGGAACTGTTCAAGATAGAGCAGTATGTGGAGATGGCATTAAATTATCTAAGAGTTGAAGACATATCTTCAGATTTATCTTTTAAACAGTATGCGGTAGATGATATGGTGCGGCAGGTGATACGAAAGTATGCAAAGATTTTTATATCTAAAAAGATAAAAATGAACTTTAAGCCGACAGGAAGATATATAGTAACAGATGACAAATGGTTTGTTTTTGTACTTGAACAGTTCATATCGAATGCTTTGAAATATACAAAGAAGGGACAGATTTCTATTTATATGAAAGAAAAATCTCTTGTAATCGAAGATACAGGAATCGGAATTCCGGCAGAAGATCTTCCGCGAATTTTTGAAAAAGGCTTTACTGGATATAATGGCAGAGAGAACAAGAAGTCTACCGGAATCGGTCTGTATTTATGTAAAAATATTATGGATAAATTGCAGTGGAATATTACAGTAGATTCAGAGGTGGGAAGCGGAACAAAGATATATCTTACAAAAATGTAAGGTAAGAACAGAAAGTGTTAGGTACTTCGATGGAAGTAGCTGCACTTTCTTTTTATAATAAACCTGTAAGCTTAGAGAGTGTTTGAAAAAGAAAGGCAGGGAATTATAATGGCATTATTAGATGTAAAAAATGTTCGTAAAGTATATACAACACGTTTTGGCGGAAATCAGGTGGAAGCATTAAAAGATGTAAACTTTTCTGTGGAGCAGGGCGAATATGTAGCAATTATGGGGGAATCTGGTTCAGGAAAAAGTACACTTCTTAATATTTTAGCGGCACTCGATAAGCCGACGGAAGGAAAGGTATTTTTAAAAGAAAAAGATTTAAGCAAAGTAAAAGAAAAAGAGATGGCGGCATTTCGCCGGAATAATCTGGGATTCGTATTTCAGGACTTTAATCTTCTGGATACCTTTTCTTTAAAAGATAATATTTTTCTTCCGCTTGTACTTTCCGGAACATCGTATAGAGAAATGGAAAGAAGACTTCTTCCATTTGCAGATAAACTTGGTATCAAAAACTTGCTGGAGAAGTATCCCTATGAAGTTTCGGGAGGGCAAAAGCAAAGAGCTGCCGTTGCAAGAGCAGTTATCACACAGCCGCAGCTTCTGCTGGCGGACGAACCGACCGGAGCACTGGATTCTAAGGCAGCAAAAGAACTTCTGCGTTTATTTACCCATTTAAATCAGGATGGACAGACCATCCTTATGGTAACACATAGTGTAAAGGCGGCAAGCACAGCAGGGCGAGTTTTATTTATTAAAGACGGCAAAGTATTTCATCAGATTTATAAAGGCAGCCTCAGTGAGGCACAGATGTATCAGAAGATTTCTGATACAATGACTGCAATCACAGCGGGAGGTGAGGATGATGAATAGTAAAATTTATGGAAAGCTTGCAGTAACGAATTTAAAAAATAATAGGAAAAATTATCTCCCATATATTTTAGCATCTGCATTTTCTGTGATGATGTATTTCATTATGGATAGTTTATATCGAAATCCCTCCCTCGTAAAAACGGGTGCAACCCTATCAATTATGCTTTCTTATGCGAATGTAGTATTGCTTATTTTCTCGGTTATCTTTTTGTTTTATATAAATAGTTTCCTTATCAAACGCCGGAAAAAGGAGTTAGGAATTTATAATATTTTAGGTATGGGAAAAGGACATCTTGCCAAAATGCTATTTATAGAATCTATAATTACAACAACAGTGAGTATTATTGGCGGCATTTTAGCAGGAATCCTTTTTGGAAAACTTGTGTATCTTGTGTTATTGAAAATCCTCCATTTGAAAAGAGATATCGTGTATATGATTTCTCCAGTTTCTGTAGGAATTACGGCAGCTATTTTTGGATGCATTTTCTTTGTAATTTTTCTGTATAACCTTGTGCAGATGAAGCTTTCAAATCCGATTGAATTGCTTCGAGGAGGAAATGCTGGGGAGCGGGAACCAAAAACAAAATGGCTGATGACAATCATCGGATCTGTTTGTTTAGCAGGTGGTTACTATATTTCACTTACAACAAAAGAACCACTTCAAGCAATAGGTCAGTTTTTTGTTGCCGTACTTTTAGTTGTCGCAGGAACATATGCATTATTTATGGCGGGAAGTATCACTTTATTAAAGTTACTCCGTAAAAAAAAGAGTTATTATTATAAGACAAGGCATTTTACAGCCATATCTGGTATGATTTATCGAATGAAACAGAATGCAGTAGGTCTTGCGAATATTTGTATATTAAGCACGATGGTACTTGTTATGGTTTCTATCACTATTTCTCTATATGCAGGAATGAACGATGTATTAGTAACACGTTTTCCATCTGAAGCCCAAATTACAAATCAGGGAATCAACCAAAATGAAGAACGGCAAATCGGGGAACTCGTAGCCAGTATTACAAAAGAAAATCATACAAATCCAACTTCACAGATACGTTTTCATGAAGGAAATTTTACTGCATTATATAATGACAAAACTAAAAACTTCAATATGACAACAGCACAAAGTTATGGCGATACCAACATAGTCGAGTTTGTTATGATACCGCTTTCTGATTATAATAAGACAGAAGGAAAAGCAGTAAAACTTGCAGATAATGAAGTACTTATCTACCATAGAAAAAATAAAAATAAATCCAGCATAAAGAATGAAGAAACCATTCATTTAAATAATGATTCCTATAAAGTAGCAGCAAATTTAGATAGTATGAGAATTGCAAAAGCAGATGCAACAAATTCTGTCGATGGATGGTATGTCATAGTTAAAGATACCAATATTATTAAAAAGTATTTAAAAGCTGTTTATGGAAAAGATGATATGGAGGATAGTGTAGAAGATTATCATGAATTCATGCAATATGTCTATAGCTTTAATTTAGATGGAAGTAGAACCAATCGAGAAAGAACAGAACAAATTCTTCAAGAACAGCTTCAGGCAAAATTTAAGTCTGCATTTATAGAAGGAAGAGAATTAAGCCGGGAAAACTTTTATAACTTCTACGGAGGATTTCTCTTCATCGGCATATTTCTCGGAATCATCTTCCTCATGGCGACTGTGCTTATCATCTACTACAAACAGATATCTGAAGGTTACGATGATAGAGAACGCTACCATATTATGCAAAAAGTCGGAATGAGCAAAAAAGAAGTCAGACAGTCCATAAGAAGCCAGGTACTACTCGTCTTCTTCCTGCCACTGATTATGGCAGTCATTCATCTGGCATTTGCTTTTAAAATTATCACAAGGCTACTCAGTGTGTTAAACCTTACGAATATATCATTATTTTTCATGTATACAGTAGGAACAGTAGCGGTATTTGCAGTAATCTATGTGATAATTTATAGTATAACAGCAAGAGAATATTACAAAATAATAATTTGCCGGGGTGAATAAACAGACGAACCCCCAGAGAGACACTACCCTATATCTGCGACTAAAGTCACAAATATAGGGTAGTGTCTCTCTTTGGGGGCGTCTTCTTGCCTGCGGCAAATCAGAAGTTCTTGATTTTGTAGGAGAGGTGTGTTAGAATGTATACAAACAAATTTTCGGAACATATGTTTATAAAGGGGTGATAATATGACAGAAACAGAGATTTCTCTGGAGAGAAAGTTAAAGATTTTAGCAGATGCGGCGAAGTATGATGTTGCGTGTACTTCGAGTGGGTCAAGTCGAAGAGGGAAGAAGGGGCATCTCGGGAATACGATATCTGCGGGTATCTGTCATACATTTTCTTCCGATGGACGGTGTGTTTCTCTTTTGAAGATTCTTTTTAGCAATGATTGTGTTTTTGACTGCAAGTATTGTCCGAGTCGTGCTGCGAACGAGAAGGAAAGAGCAACATTTACCCCGGAAGAGATTTGCAGGCTTGTGGTGGAGTTTTATCGTCGGAATTATATTGAGGGGCTGTTTTTAAGTTCTGCGGTGGTGAAGAGTCCGGCATATACGATGGAGCGAATGTATGAGGCGATTTATATGCTTCGGAATAAGTATCATTTTAATGGTTATATTCACGTGAAGGCGATACCAGGGGCACCGGATGATATTATATATGCACTTGGATTTTTAGTAGACAGAATGAGTGTGAATCTGGAATTACCTACTGCCGAAGGCTTGAAGAGACTGGCACCGAATAAGAAGCCAAAGAATCTGATTCGGCCGATTCAGCAGATTCAGAGAGGAATACAGACGCAGAGAGTAGCACTTGGTAAGGATAGCCGAATGGAGCGGGCGAAGGGAAATCAATATTTGTCGAATAGTATATTTAATGAGAAGAATACTTCCTTTGTTGAGGACAAGTCTGTGTTTTCTATAATGGAAGATGCGCAGAAATCTGTTAAGCAGAATGATAATGTAAATAGGCGACAAAATGATGCGGCCTTTTTCAAAGAAACTAGGTTAGAAAGAGATATAGGTAGTAATATAGATACAGAAAATAGTATGAGTGTCGCTACAAATAGTAGTATAGAAAATAGTTTGAATAGCAATATAGGAAGAAGAGGCAGAGAAAATGCGGCAATGTCTGATAATGCATCGCAGATGGGAAATGGAATGAGTGGTGGAGTAGAAAGTAAAATAACACTCCCATCCCATTTTTTGCAGACTACAGGAAAGCGAGAAGGGGCACAGTTTGTACCAGCAGGGCAGAGTACGCAGATGATTATCGGAGCTTCAGGAGAGAGTGATTTTCATCTGCTTTCACTGACTCAGCGGCTTTATCAGCAGTATGATTTAAAAAGAGTGTTCTATTCTGCCTATGTGCCGCTGAATGATGATCCGGAACTTCCAGCAATTGGAACCGCACCACCTCTTTTGAGGGAACACCGTTTATATCAGGCAGATTGGCTGCTTCGGTATTATGGATTTCAGGCGGATGAACTCCTAAGTTCGGACCGGCCGAATTTTAATACATTTATAGATCCGAAGTGCGACTGGGCATTGCGACATCTAGAATACTTTCCTGTAGAGATTAATCAGGCAAGCTATGAACAGCTGCTTCGTGTTCCGGGAATAGGGAATAAGTCCGCAGGGCGAATTGTCAGGGCAAGAAGACAGGCGGCACTTGATTTTGAAGATATCAAGAAGATGGGAGTTGTATTAAAGCGGGCAGTTTATTTTATAACCTGCAGAGGTAAGATGAAGTATCATACCCCGATAGAAGAAGACTTTATTACCCGCCAGCTTATTGGGACGAATCAGAAAGATAACTGGAAGATAGAGCATCCAACAACATACAGACAGTTATCTTTATTTGATGATTTTAATTTGACGTGAACTCCCCATCACTTAAAGAAAGCAGAAATGATATGGTAGTTTTTACATGTAAAGATAGATTTGATGATATAATGACCTGTATTTACGAAGCGTGGGCATCCCATCTTGGACATAACAATATAAAGTTAAGAACAGAGCCGCTTGGAACAATGGAACTTTTTTGTGAATACCGTCATGTGGAGGCAGATCGAGAGAAAACAGAGAGTGTGATAAGAACGATTCAGCAAAAGATTTCCTTTCGTGCATATCAGATGGTATATCATGCAGCGATGGCAGCGGATGAAGAGGAGAAGCTTGATAGTATCTATCGTTTTTTAATATTGGGATTTCATTATGGCAGGCAGATTCTAGGTTCGCTACAGAATCCGATTGTAATGAAAATATTTGAGCTAGAACGAAAAGTAAGTAATGAAGCACATATATTTCGGGAATGTATTCGGTTTACCGAGATGAATCATCACATACTTGTGGGGATAATTTCTCCCAAATGTGATGTCATTACCTTACTTGCACCACATTTTGTGGATAGATTACCTTCTGAAGACTGGATGATCATAGATGATAACAGAAGAACAGCAGTGGTACATCCGGCAGATCAGCCATATTATCTGACATCTCTTTCCGAAGAAGAAATGTCAGAATTCCTGGCAAGAGAATCTGCAGCAAAGGATACCGATAGTATGACTGCACTGTGGAAAACATTCTTTCAGACGATTGGGATTAAAGAACGTAAGAATCCCGTATGTCAGCGCAATCTTATACCGCTCTGGTACAGAAAGCACATGTCAGAAATGCAGGATTAATTATAAGTTTGCGGCATTTTGCAGCATGAAGAACATAAATTAATCCTGAAAGAATCGGGTTTCTAACGAAAAATTGTTCCAAAGTTTTCCTGATCGTAAATTTTAAGTAATTCCTGTACGCCTTCTTTTACTTCATCACGAGTAAAATCTGCTGCTTCAAGTTCAGCATCAGCCATACGGTTTAGATCATAATAGAAGAACAGACCGACTTTTAATATGTCCGGATTAATTGGATTAGCATATTCATAGAGAATATCTTCTGCATCATTAATATTGCCATCGTTGATCATCTGCTTTAACTTAGGATAGAGCGTATTTTCCTGAAGAAGACCTTTTTCAGCATCAAGCCAGCATCCCGGTTTGATTCCATAGGCAATTTTAAGATAAGTTTCTATTAATTCATTTGTTAAGCGTAAGTCAAAATCATCACGAAGCATGTTGTAAAACCTCCTGTTTTTCATAATGCACTCACAGACTCTTCTCACAAAAGTAAGGATGTGAAGAATCCCGAAGTACATAGCATTATTAAACTTTATAATTATACACTAGAGTTCGCGGAAATTTCAATATTTATCTTATGGCAATCAAGTAAAATCCTATAAAAGTTCAGAATTATAAAAATGATTTTGATCTATGTATTTTGGCATAGAATCAAAATCATTTTTTTGTTATAATATCTTTGCCAAAACAGGAGGAAAAATAAAATGGTAAAAATAGATTTAATTACAGGGTTCTTAGGTTCGGGTAAGACCACATTTATAAAAAAATATGCAAAGTATCTTATAGATCAGGGATTAAATATCGGTATATTAGAGAATGATTTTGGGGCAGTAAATGTCGATATGATGTTACTTCAGGACATTGTAGGAGAAAAATGTACATTGGAAATGGTAGCAGGTGGATGCGATAAAGATTGTCATAGAAGAAGATTTCGCACAAAACTTATTGCAATGGGAATGTGCGGATATGACAGAGTGTTGATCGAGCCGTCCGGAATTTTCGATATGGACGAATTCTTCGATGCCCTTCATGAATCTCCGCTTGACAGATGGTATGAAATAGGAAATGTAATTACAGTTGTAGATGCAGTGCTTGAAGAAAACCTCTCAGAAGACGCAGAATTCATCCTTGCATCGGAAGTAGCCAATGCAGGCATTGTTTTATTAAGTAAAGCGCAGGAGGCAGCAGAGACCGATATAGAGCGCACAAAAGCACACCTTAATAAAGCAATGGAATCTGTCCATTGCGACCGCCAATTTGGAAAAGAAATCTTTGCCAAAGATTGGAATAAACTTTCTGATGCAGATTTTAAAAAAATTCAGTCAGCAGGCTATGTTGGTGCAGATTATGAGAAAAAAGACATTGCAGAAGAAGATGCATTTCAGTCATTATATTTTATGAATTTAACTATGCCGGTAGAGAAACTTGAAGAAAAAGTAAAACAAATATTTAACGACAAAGAATGTGGGAATATCTTCCGAATAAAAGGCTTTATGCAGACAAAACCAGATCAGTGGATTGAACTTAATGCCACACATCAAAATATTACTATACAATCGATAAAAAAAGGACAGGAAATCTTCATAGTAATAGGAGAAAAACTAAACAAAGAAAAGATAACTACTAATTTGATGGGGACACAGACACCGCTCTGCTAGAAGATATTGAGCTGAATTGTATGGAGTATTCTAAAGAAAAAAGAATTGTTATAAGTTTGATTTTGTTCCGTTGCGCTAAGCATTCTTTTTTCTTTATCATAGTCTTCTTACAATTCAGCATAAAATTTTGTTTCAGCGGCTGTCTGTTTTTAATAACAAATAGCAAATTAGTATTTAGATTTACAAAAATGTGATACACTATGAATAGAAGTATTTATAAAGAACAGGAGGGAGAAAATGGGTACATTTTTTAATCCGGGGAATGGAAGTTTTACACAGGATAAGAATAGTGAAATTTATATTGATAAAACAGAACTTTTAAAATTTTTAAACAAAAAATTAGGAACGAATGGAAAATGTATCGCTGTTAGTCATGCCAGACGTTTTGGTAAGTCCCATGCTGCCGGAATGATCGATGCTTACTATAGTCTGGGTAGTGATTCCTCAAAATTATTTGAAAATACTAAGATTGCATCAGATCCAGATTATGAAAAATATCGAAATAAATATAATGTGATCCATTTGGATATTTCATCAGTTTGGGATTATCATAAAGAAGATTTAATAGAATCGATAGAAGAACGTGTTTGTGAGGACTTTCAAAAAATATATGGGGATTTATTAAACTATAGGAGAGATTTTTATTTACTGATACAGGATATTTATTCGCTGACAGGAATTCCATTTGTTATTATCATTGATGAATGGGATTGTGTTATCCGAAATAGCCACGATCAGGCTTTAGTCCACAAATATTTGCAATTTCTACATTCTTTGTTTAAGTCAGAAGAATCGAAAAGCTTTTTAGCACTTGGATATATCACGGGAATATTACCAATTAAGAAGATAAAAGATGAATCTGCTTTAAATAATTTTCAGGAATATACGATGTTAGATTCCTATCCAATTACAGAATACTATGGTTTTACTGAAAAAGAAGTTAAAGATTTATGTAAAGATTATAGTATGGATTTTGAAACAGTGAAAGCATGGTATAATGGGTATCTGATTGATGGAGAGCATATGTATAATCCTAATTCTGTATCACAGGCATTAGAAAGGCATAAAATAGATTCTTACTGGAGAAATACCTCTGCTTTTGATACAATAAATACCTTTATCACCATGAATTATGCTGGGTTAAAAGATGATGTTATGAAAATGTTAACTGGTGGTAAAGTTCGCATAAATACAAATACATTCCAAAATGATTTTTCTATAATAACGTCAAAAGATGATGCATTAACAGCTTTAATTCATTTGGGATATCTTGGATATGATGCAGATAGAAAGAAATCATTTATTCCAAATTATGAGGTGGCAACGGCATTTGAATTAGCATTGCAGACAGGTTCATGGAAAGAAATTGCAGAATCAATTTCTAAGTGTGATGAACTATTAGATGAAACAATTGATGGTAATGCCGAAAGAGTGGCTGAACTTATTGAACTTGCGCATGAAACATATACATCCATATTGAAATACAATGATGAGAATGTATTGAGCTGTGTCCTCACAATGGCATACTTTACTGCACCCGCTTACTACAATGTAATTAGGGAGATGCCATCAGGAAAAGGTTTCGCTGATTTTGTCTTTCTTCCAAGAGCAAATGCAGGAAACCGTCCTGCGATGATTATAGAATTAAAGTATAATCAATCCGCAGAAACAGCGCTCAAGCAGATTAAAGAAAAACGCTACCAGGGAGCTTTGTCCGGATATCAGGGAAAGATTCTCTTAGTTGGAATCAATTATGACTCAGAAAAACATCATACCTGTATGATAGAGGAGCTGTAAATCTTCAGAAATTTAAATACTAATTGCCGGGGAGACAGACGCCGCTTTAGCTCAATATCTTTTGCTAAAGCGGCGTCTGTCTCCCCATCAAATTAGTATTTAATCGTCTACAACCTGAACTTTTAACATATTTGTTGTTCCAGAACGTCCGATTGGTACACCAGAAGTAATAACAGTAACGTCACCTTTTTCAAGGAGTCCATCTCTCTTACATGCATTGATTGCACGTTCGAAGAGTACGAATACTTCCCATTCTTCTCCAAGAAGGATTGGGCGAACACCCCAGGAAAGGTTTAACTGACGGCATACTTTCTCATCCATAGCGCATCCGATGATGTCGCATCCTGGACGGTATTTGGAAATCATTCTTGCAGAGAAACCACTCTTAGTTACAGTGATGATTGCCTTTGCGTCGAGGTCGTAAGCTGTGCTGCAGGTAGCATGGCAGATAGCGTCTGTGATACCTGGGTCAGTGTATTTAGCCATATCATTGAAACGTTTGCGGTAGTTGATTTCCTTCTCTGTACGTTCAGCGATTCTTGCCATCATCTTAACAGCTTCTACAGGATAAGCACCTGCTGCTGTCTCACCAGAAAGCATAGTAGCACTTGTTCCGTCGTAGATAGCGTTAGCTACGTCAGTAGTCTCGGCACGAGTAGGACGAGGGTTCTTCATCATGGAATCGAGCATCTGTGTAGCTGTGATAACTACTTTACCTGCTGCGATTACTTTTTTGATAATCATCTTCTGGATGATTGGAACTTCTTCTTCAGGGATTTCTACACCCATGTCACCACGGGCAACCATGATACCTTCGCAGGCCTCGATGATAGAGTCGATGTTATCAACACCCTGAGAGTTTTCGATTTTAGCGATGATACGGATATCTTCGCCACCGTTTGCCTTTAAGAACGCTTTCATTTCTTTGATATCGTCTGCTGTTCTTGTGAAAGAAGCTGCAACGAAGTCAACGTCCTGTTTGATACCGAATAAAAGGTCTTCTTTATCTTTTTCACTCATGAATGGGATGGAGAGTTCAACACCAGGGATGTTAACACCTTTACGGTTAGAAATAGTTCCGCCATTCTCTACTTTACAGTGGATATCCTGCCCCTTGATAGCCACTACTTTTAATCCTACAAGACCGTCATCAATTAAGATGCTGGAACCAACATGGATATCTTTGTGTAAATCTTTGTGAGTAACACTGACAATATCCTTTGTTCCTTCTACATCTCTTGTAGTAAGACAGAAGTCCTGTCCCATCTCAAGAGTAACTCTTTCGTCTTTAAATGTTTTAAGACGAATTTCTGGTCCTTTTGTATCTAACAGACATGCAACCGGAAGGTTATGCTTTGTGCGTAAAGCTTTTACTTTATCTATTCTTTTCTTCTGATTCTCGTAAGTATCATGAGAAAAATTAAGACGGGCAACGTTCATACCAGAGAGCATTAACTGCTCTAAAACATCACCTTTATCCGTTGATGGTCCAAGGGTACAGATAATCTTGGTTTTTCGCATAGTAATAAGTCCTCCTATTTCCTTGGGTTAAAATTAGTATTACCATTCTATTTTAATAATTTCGATTGATTTGTCAACGGGTATTTCAAGGTATTTATGAGAAATGAACGTAAAATCTTCTTAATATACACGAATCAGACTGGAAATACTGTTAACTATGGAAAGTCTTTTCAAAATGTTCAAGGCATCGGTAAAATACAGTTCTTTTACTTCATCGGTAATAATAACCAGTTCGGCATTGCCATTTTGGCGGGACTTTTGAATAATCTGGGCGATACTTACCTGACTTGTTCCGAATACGCTTGTGATATTCGCAAGAACACCTGGTCGGTCAGCTACCTGCAGACGGAGGAAGAAACGGGAATAAGTATCCTGAATATTTTTCACTGGAAGTTCTTTGTAGCAGGAGCAGACATGAAGATTAGAATGTTTTTCAACGATATGTCTTGCAACTGTACATAAATCCCCGGTTACCGCACTGGCAGTCGGACGTTTGCCTGCACCACGGCCATAGTACATTGTATCATCGGATGCAGTTCCGTGAACAAATACAGCGTTAAAGGAATCATTTACTGTTGCCAGAGGATGATCCTGTGGGATTAAAATTGGAAGAACTTTTACTTCGATGCCGTCCTCATCTTTTCTTGCAATGCCGACAAGTTTGATGACAGAATTAAATTCTTTTGCATAGAAAATGTCTTTTGCGGTAATATTGCGGATTCCCTCAATATAGACATCAGAGAAGGTAACGCGAGAATGGAATGCGATGGATGCCATAATAGCGATTTTACGACCGGCATCAAGACCGTCAACATCAGCAGTAGGATCGGCTTCAGCATATCCTAAATCTGTAGCTTCTTTTAACGCTTCGTCATAGCTCATACCACTCTGTGTCATACGGGTAAGAATATAGTTTGTTGTACCATTTACGATCCCCATAACTTCAGTAATATTTTCACTGGACATACTTTGTTTTAATACTTGAATGATTGGGACACATCCTGCAACGGCAGCTTCAAACTTGAAATCACAGCCATATTTTTCGGCAGAATCTAAAAGTTCATGCCCATGTTCAGCAATTAAATCTTTATTTGCTGTAACAATCTGTTTTCCAGCTTTCATTGCTTCAAGCAAATAAGACTTTGCAGGTTCAATACCACCCATAACTTCAATAATAATAGAAATACTGTCATCTTCAATAATTTCATTCCAGTTATCTGTAAGAAGGGGAGAAGGGATACCTTCTCGTTCTTTCGAGGCATCACGCACAAGAATTTTAGTGATTTGAATTTGTGTACCACAAATATGAGAAAAATCTTCCTGACGTTCCTGGACAAGTTGATATACACCACTGCCGACAGTACCGGCACCTAATAAAGCGGCTTTTACAATTTTGTTCTGAGCTGTTTCCATATGTTTCCTCCAATTTTATGAATGATGTTTTAAAACCCTCAGGATTAGAAAATCCTGAGGGTTTTGTTTAGTTAGTTTGTTTAATTAGTTCAGTTGTCAGAACTATCTGTCAGTTCTACGACGAAGAACGATAAATGCACACATAACAAGTGCAAATACACTTACAACCATGTAAAGAACAGGGTTTGAAGCATCACCAGTTTTGGATGATTTGGATTTTTTGTTCTTTTTAGTAGTTGCTTTTTTAGTGTTTGCTTTTTTCTGTGTAGTTGTTTTCTTAGTAGTTTTTGTAGTAGGATCTGTATTTTCAGATGGATCTACACTTGGAGTTTCAGTTGTAGTAGCGGATGAGTCGTCTGCTGGAGTTTCAGTTGTAGTGGCGGATGAGTCATCAGCAGGAGTTTCTGTTGTACCTGGGTCAGGAGTTTCTGTTGTACCTGGGTTAGGAGTTTCTGTTGTACCTGGGTTAGGAGTTTCTCCAGAATCTCTCTTAAGGATATGGAAATGATCTGTTCCATCAGGAGTCTCAGCTAACTTATAGTTAGGATTGAGAGAAGATGTATCTGGGTAGATATCATAGTAACCAGCTTCTTCGCCAGCTTCACGTGTAAGCTTAAGTCCAAGAGAATCACCATCTAATACACCCTCAGCTTTATAAGTAAGTTCAGGATCTTTGTCACCAACGTATTTTTCTTTATAGTCGATGTTAACCTTAACAGCCTTTGGATGAATAATAAAGAATGATTTTGCAGCAGATGGACGGTGTGTTGCATCTCCAGGATACGTTGCGATTGCAATGTATGCACCTGCCTCAACAGGAGCAGTGAATCCGAGGTAAATATACTTGCCGCCATCAACTCTGATGTAAGTTACGTTAGCTTTAGTAACTTCATTGTTATTATCATCGTATACAGTTGCATCTACAGCAAATGCAGAACCATCATATGTACAATCTACTGGATTGTTGATGATAATATGAGTGTTAGCTCTTGTGATTGTATATGTTCTTGAAATTGGTGTAGCAGAGTAAGCTGCGTCAGTAACATATAAAGTTTCTGTATAAGTTCCTGCTTTGTAGGAAGGTGTGCTGGAAGAGTATCCTTTACCATTCCAAGCTATTCCAACGTAAGAAGCCTTTACAGTAGCTTTTTTGTCGCTTGCATATCCACCAAAGTTAAAGCTGCTTGCTTTGCTGACAGATAAAACATGTCCTGGCATAGACTGATTGAAGTGTAATGTTACAGTAGAAGGCTTTGTAGCCTCATCTGTATCCTTCTTTCCTTCTGGAGTAGGACCATCAACTACTGGCTTGTCAGGTTTAACACATTCTGGGTCTGTAGCCTTTTTCTCAGAAGTCTTTGTCTTTTTAGAAGTAGTCTTCTCTTCAGAAGTCTCTGCTTCTGTCTTTTCAGCAGCAATAGTCTTCTCCTCAGGAGCTTCTGTCTTCTCAGCGGCAGTAGTCTTCTCTTCGGAAGCCTCTGTTTTTTCAGTTACAGTTGTTGCGTCTTTAGAAACTTCTGTCTTCTTTTCAACTTCAGTTGCTTTCTCCTTAGGAGCTTCTGTAGTAGCTTCGCTCTCAGATACTGCAGCAACGTCTCTTGCGAATGAAGAAACTGGTGCGGTGCTTAATGCAACGGAGCAAGCAAGAGTCAGTGCTAAAAGATTTTTGTAGATTCTTTTTTTTATTTGTTCCTCAACATCCTTTCTTAAATTTGCCGTAGTTCTTTTGAAATAAAAAATTACGAAAGTTATATAAAAGTATAGTTTATTATAGCAGAGGTCTTGGAAATAAGCAATAAATAAAGTAATATAAAAATGTTTTACAAGCGTAGTTTTTTGATTTCAAAGGAAAAAATATGATACAATAATTTGTAGTATTGTTATACAAAAAGAGAAGAATAGAAATAAAAAAATTTTAACCGGACAAAAGGTATGTATTGATAATTTAATTGTATAAAAAATATAATTAAAATATAAAAAATGAGTTTGTTTTGAGAGAGTATGCTTGAAAAAATATTACATATAAAAAAGAAGCAAAAACAGATGTCATCTTAAAATATTATCAAAAATATAAAAATAGATGAGAAAATTTTTGCTTCTTTTTTATCCTTTTCTAGCAAGAAGACTCCGACCTCTAAGGGACACCACTGAAAAATTAACTTTGCATACAATATATAGCACTGTAAAGTTAACAAACATACTTTATTTCGTATTGATTTACACGAAAAAAGACTTTTTCAGTGGCATCCTATAGGTGGGGGAGGACGTCACAAATCAAATTTGCCGTATTTTTAAAGTATGCTGAAAATTGTAACGCATATCTTGCAGAAAGCATTTTTCAGACATGCTCTAGAATCCAAAGAGTTTTAAATCTTCTTCAACAGTTCCAATTCCTGCAATACCAAAAGTATTTACAAGAACTTTTGCCACATTTGGGGATAAGAAAGCTGGAAGAGTTGGTCCAAGGTGGATATTTTTCACTCCAAGATAGAGAAGGGCAAGTAAAACAATAACGGCCTTCTGTTCGTACCAGGAGATGTTATAGAGGATTGGAAGTTCATTAATATCTTCAAGTCCAAATACTTCTTTTAATTTGAGGGCAATAACGGCGAGGGAGTAGGAATCGTTGCACTGTCCGGCATCGAGTACTCGTGGAATGCCACAGATATCTCCTAAATCAAGTTTATTGTATTTATATTTTGCACAGCCTGCAGTAAGGATGACGGTGTCTTTTGGCAATGCTTTTGCAAAATCTGTGTAGTAGTTTCTTGATTTCATGCGACCGTCACAACCAGCCATAACGACAAACTTTTTAATTGCGCCGGACTTTACAGCGGCAACAATATCATCGGCAAGGGCAAGTACCTGGTTGTGGGCAAAGCCTCCAACAATTTCTCCATGTTCGATTTCTTCTGGTGGAGTACAGTGTTTTGCCTGTTCGATAATTGAGGAGAAGTCTTTTTCTTCACCGATTTCTCCAGAAATGTGTTTGCAACCTGGATATCCGGTTGCACCTGTTGTGTACAATCTGTCTTTATAGCTGTCCTTTGGTGGAACGATACAGTTTGTTGTCATGAGAATTGGACCGTGAAAGCTTTCAAATTCTTCTTTCTGTTTCCACCATGCATTTCCATAGTTGCCGACAAAATTTGGATACTTTTTGAAGGTAGGATAGTAGTGGGCTGGAAGCATTTCAGAGTGTGTGTATACATCCACATCCGTCCCCTGTGTCTGTTCGAGTAGCATTTCAAGGTCGCGAAGGTCATGTCCGGAAACAAGGATACCCGGACGGCTGCCAACACCGATGTTTACTTTTGTGATTTCTGGGTTTCCGTAAGCAGAAGTATTGGCATTGTCAAGAAGAGCCATACCTTCTACACCGTATTTTCCGGTTTCTAAAGTAAGCGCGATTAAATCATCGACAGATAAACTATCATCAAGAGTTGCGGCAAGGGTACGCTGCATAAATGCATCAATTTCTTCATTATCCTGTAAAAGAACATTTGCATGCTTGGAGTAAGCGGAAAGTCCCTTTAATCCGTAAGTAATCAGTTCACGAAGGCTTCGGATGTCCTCATTTTCTGTAGAAAGAACACCGACAGCTGCAGCTTTTGTATCAAATTCCTCCACGGAGCCGTTCCAGAGAGCTGCTTCTGGGAGTACATCTTTATTTGTTAGTTTAGAAAGGAGCAAATCTTTTTCGGAAAGTGTTTCCTGAATCCGGGCGATAATTGCTTCTTTGCTAAAGTTGGCATTGGTGATTGTAGTAAATAAATTCAGTGTAATCATGTGATTGACTGCTGGCTGAATCTCTACTCCTTCCTGTCTTAAAGTAGTAGTTACCGCAGAAATTCCTTTTGTAACATAGACCAATAAATCCTGCATGGCAGCGATATCGGGCTGTTTTCCACAGACTCCAACGCGGGTACATCCACTGCATCCGGCAGTTTCCTGACACTGATAACAAAACATTTGGTTTTCCATAAAAATTAATCTCCTTTTTACTCTAATATACTTTTTAAATCTTAATAGGCTGGTATTATGGTGTATCTCCAACGTATTCACGTAAATGGTGCTTATAGCAACTTTTTTAATAATAAAAAGATAGTGCTAAAAAATTTAAGTGAAGCTGACAAAAAATAACTTCATAAAATCAAATTGAAAAGATTTTAAGAGTACATTTTTATAAATTCTATTATGAAGGAAATACAACAGTAAGAAGCCACTTAAAGTCTTCTTTTGCGTAAACAGAATGAGGTTTTTTCGCTGGCATAACAAGGGTATCCCCTGCCTGTAAAATATATTCTTTGCCATCAACAGTGAACTGGCCGGTTCCTTCAAGAACGAGAACCATTGCATCACCGGTAGAATCATGTGTAGCGATTTCTTCATCTTTGGAAAATGCGAAAAGAGTCACACTCACATGATCGTTCTGTGCTAAAGTTTTGCTGACAATCTGTCCTTTATCGGCAGAAATCTGGTCAGTAAGATGTAAAACTTCTTCATGTGAAATATTTTTGATATAAGCCATTGTTATCCTCCTTTAATTGACTTTCTATACGCAGTATAATATAGTTGATTTGATAAATATGTTGTTTTGACAACAAACGGGGAGAAAAAATATGGATTTTTATAAATTATCGAAAACAGTGCTTTTTCAGGGGGCAACGCCGGAAGAAACAGAGCAGATGTTGTCCTGCTTAAAGGCGGGCAAACGCAAATATAAAAAGGAAGAAATGATTTACCGGGTCGGTGAAGTCGTATCCTGTATCGGCATTGTTTTATCAGGAAGTGTTTTAATAGAAAATGATGACATCTGGGGAAACCGCAGTGTGCTAGAGCGTGTTTGAAAAATAAAAGTTGCACAAAACATATATTCCCACGCCCTTT
>ERZ857969.1846-NODE-1846-length-26861-cov-4.452473_pt1 | contig 26861 bp, 20 predicted proteins | sample MGYA00519864_ERZ857969 | MGnify/ENA primary metagenome ERZ857969 (study PRJEB31778, sample SAMEA3449382) | human gut metagenome | biome: human gut; feature: human-associated habitat; material: faeces | place: United Kingdom | collected 2010/2012 ... | reverse complement strand
ATCATAGTTGGGGACTTTTGACATCCACATCATATAATTTCAGCCAAAAAAAGACCGCCATACCGATTTCTCGATACAGCGGCCTCTGCTCGCCTTACAAACTTGAATTAAACCAGTTTTACCGGATTCAGTTTTACGCCCGGTCCCATAGTAGGAGCGATTGTAACACTTCTCAGGTACTGACCTTTCAGTGTGCTTGGTTTTGCTTTATTAATTGCATCAATAAGCGTCTGGAAGTTTTCGCGCAGTGCATCCTCTTCAAAGGAAGCTTTTCCAAGTGGCACATGGATAATGTTATTCTTGTCCAATCTGTACTCAATCTTACCAGCTTTGATATCAGCGATAGCTTTTGTTACGTCCATAGTAACGGTACCAGCCTTCGGGTTTGGCATCAGTCCTTTAGGACCAAGTACACGACCCAGACGACCTACAACACCCATCATGTCCGGAGTTGCTACTACTACGTCGAAATCCAGCCATCCTTCATTCTGGATCTTCGGGATCAGTTCTTCTCCGCCTACGAAATCAGCACCAGCTGCCTGAGCTTCGTCTGCTTTTGCGTTTTTAGCGAATACCAGAACACGAACTGTTTTACCAGTTCCATGAGGCAGAACTACTGCACCACGGATCTGCTGATCTGCGTGACGTCCGTCACATCCTGTTTTGATATGAGCTTCGATTGTTTCGTCAAATTTTGCAACAGCAACTTTCTTTACTAAAGAAATTGCTTCTGGAATATCATAGAGAGTTGCACGATCAACTGCTTTCGCAGCCTCTACGTATTTCTTTCCTCGTTTCATATTAAATAACCTCCTGGTGGTGTTTGCGGGAATATCCCTCCCACGTTTTTTCGTTTTCGTTTACGGAACTGCAAGCTTATTGTGAAGCCTGTATGAAATGAATTAGTCTTCTACAGTGATACCCATAGAACGAGCTGTACCAGCGATCATGCTCATAGCTGCTTCTACAGATGCTGCGTTCAGATCCGGCATTTTCATTTCAGCGATCTCTCTTACTTTATCTTTAGAGATTGTAGCAACTTTGGTCTTGTTCGGAACACCGGAACCAGATTTGATGTTGCATGCTTTTTTCAGCAGTACTGCTGCCGGCGGAGTCTTTGTTACGAAGCTGAAGCTTCTGTCTGCGTATACTGTGATAACAACAGGGATGATCAGATCACCTTTATCTGCTGTTCTTGCGTTGAACTCCTTTGTAAACTGAACGATGTTAACACCATGCTGACCAAGTGCCGGACCAACTGGTGGAGCCGGTGTTGCCTTTCCAGCAGGAATCTGTAATTTAATATAACCTGTTACTTTTTTTGCCATCTTAGGCACCTCCTATGTGGTATTGTCGGGGGTTTCCCTCCCACTTGCTTCGGTTTCCGATTGTTCCGAAGCGGTTCTCTGTTACTTACAACATTGCGGCATCGGCCACAGCCGGTGACGCATACCAAAAATATTACATTTTTTTGATTTCTGTGAAACCGATCTCTACCGGAGTCTCACGTCCGAACAGTTCGACATTGATTGTCACGATCTGTTTACTTGGATTAATGGACTGAATAACGCCTACGGTATCTTTCCATACACCTGCGGTGATGGTAACCGTATCGCCTTCTTCGAAATCAATCTCAAGTTCTGCAGGTTTGATTCCGAGCGGTGCCATTTCCTCCTCTGTAAGCGGAACTGGCTTGGATCCAGGTCCAACAAAGCCGGTAACACCTCTGGTATTTCTTACGACATACCAGGTATCATCATTCATGATCATGTTCAGCAGAACATAGCCCGGAAACAGCTTTTTCAGAACCTGCTTCTTGGCACCGTTCTTCACTTCCACAACTTCCTGCATCGGAACTCGAACCTCAAGGATCTGATCCTCCAGGTGACGGTTTTCAATTGTTTTTTCAATGTTGGCCTTTACCTTGTTCTCATACCCTGAATAAGTATGAACTACATACCAGTTTGCATCTGACATATTATCACCCTGTCCTTATTTTACTAAGAAATCAACACCGTACTGTACGATCATATCAATGATGGTGATCAGAACGCCCAGTACTACCGAAACGCTAAGGACTGCTGCCGTCTGCTTGCCGATGGATTTCTGATCCGGCCAGATAATTTTGCGGAACTCAGCTTTCAGACCGTCGAACCAGCTTTTTTTAGGAGCTTTTTCTTTCTTTTCCTTTTCGCTCATATAATCACTTATCCTTTCGCACCCGGCTTATTTGGTTTCCTTGTGATTCGTGTGTTTCTTGCAGAATCTGCAATACTTCTTGGTTTCCATTCTCTCAGGATGAGTTTTCTTATCCTTTGTCATGTTGTAATTACGCTGTTTGCATTCTGTACATGCCAATGTAATTCTTGTGCGCAAAACTTCCACCTCGCTCTCTTTGTTTTTTGCTCACAGCCTTTATGGGCTGATGAATTTTAGGCATAAAAAAAAGACCTACTTCCATTCGCCAGACCAGTCTATCATGACATTGAAAAGAAGTCAAGTCTTTCTTGTGTTTCTGACACTTTTTTCTTGTGTTTCTGACACTTTTTTTGCCAAATACCTGACATACGGCAAGTATCAGAAAAGAACGGGAAATACTTCCGCATTCCCACAGCCTGACTTCCATTTTTCAAGCACAGCCTGATAAACTTCTGCCTCTGCCGCATGCATCCGGCAGAGATATTCCGGACATCCTTTTTCTTCTCCACATTCGGCAGCGATCATCGCAATGCAGGGATGACAGATTTTTTTGTTTGCACAATGTATACACGCCGGAGAACAGCATACTTTTTCTGTCTGTGCAACCAGTTCTTTCCAGGCTTCTGCAAAAGAACGCTCTTTTAAAGATGTTTTTGCCGAAGCGTACATGCCGCAGTTGACCAGATTGCCCTGCCAGTCCACCCAGAAAGAACAGTGTCCGGCCCGGCAGTGCATGGTCATCACATTTTCATCCGTCATCTTTTTGTCTTCACATCTTTTTTCTTCGTCAGCATTTTCACGAAACCGTTCCTCGCCTTTTTGGAATCTGTCAAACCGCTCAGCCTGCCGCCAAAACCAATCCCCTTCTCCGGTCAGAAAATCGGTCTTTACTCTGGCAAGTGCGGCCTCTTCCGGGGAGAGGCGTTCATTTTGTCCGACCATTGCTGCGTTTCGGCGGATCGGCGGAAACATATAGGTTGCCGCTTGGATCGGTATCTGACACTCTTTTGCATAAGAAATCATACTCTCCAGATCCTGTACATTCTGCGGTGTAATGCTGGCGTTCAATTTGATCGGTACCCCATACTGTTTCAGCCATCGGACGGCATTTTTCACTTTCAGAAAGGATTCGCCGTTTCCGCAGAGCTTCTGATAAGTCTCTTCACTCGCCCCGTAAAGTGTGATGTTGATCCTGGTCGGTGTGTGCCTGCCAAGCCACCTGGCCATGTTCTGATCGATCCGGGATGCATTGGAATTGATGCTGACCTGCATTCCAAGATCCTGCATTCCGGCAAAGACTTCCTGAAAATCTTCGTACAGAAACGGCTCCCCGCCCGTCAGAAGCGGAAACAGCAAACCACATTTTGCGGCATCTTCTGCAATCTCAAGCCACCTCTTTCCATCCATCAGTCCGCCTGCTTTCTCCACTTCTGCCCTGCTTTTACGGACATAACACATTTTGCAGGCAAAATTACAGATCGGGAGCAGTTCAAATGCCCCAGTCAGTGGGATTCTCTCCGCTCCCGCTTTTGCCCATAAACGCCTGCTGATCGTTCCCTGCATATTTTCTCTTCTCCTTCCTGTTTAAGCATACATTATGTATTTCTTGTGACACTCTTCCGTATACCTTACTTCTGTACTCGCTTCACATTTTGCATGTCTGAATAAATTTCATTTTATCTTTTCCTACAGATATCGTCCATCTTCAGGATTTTTTCCAGGCACGCAACTGCCTGCTCATCCATCGTTGCAGTCAGCTGGTAGACTGGCATTTCTTTCAGCAACAAAAACAGATTCTCTGCCGCCTGGTTTCTGGCATTTTCACTCCACCAGTCGATTACAAGCTGCGGCATCAGCTGTGCCATCGCTTTCCCTGCCCGCAGTCTTTCGATGCTGCTCTTTCCATTCTGCGACTGTTTTACCAGAACGATGCATCCCGCCACATGCACTTCCCCGCTTCGCACCGGCTGTGATCCATCCATCGGATAGCCGTAGCTGTGCCAGTTTCCGTCCTGTTTTCGCAGAAGTGTCCGGTCATTGCAGATGATCCTGGCGTTTCTGAACCTCTCCCAGAGTTTTGCCTGCGTGGTCTTTCCCGCCCCGGATGGTCCGGCAAATAAAATCCCGGTTTTCTGATATGTAATCTGTGCCGCGTGAAAAAACAGTACAAGAAACTGTTGAAGGATGGCCCGCATCGGAAAATAACGCAGGATTTCACCAAGACTTTTCGGTGCAACCGGAAGCAGCCGTTCCTGTATCCTGCACGAAACATGTGAAAAAGTATCGTCGTATTCCACGCAGGAAATTGCTCCCTTTTCTCCCTCCCACACAATACAGTAATTTTTCTCTTCCCTGCGATAGTAAGTCTGGATCAGATCTTCTCCAAGCTTTACCGCAGAACGAAGCGGCGGCTTTACCCACTTCCAGGAAACCGCCGCCAGAATATCTGTCTCTTTCCATTTTTCATCCTGCCCGGATATACCGGATCTTTCCCGGATTATAAATGGAAGGAACACATCTTCGATCTGAATTTCTTTTTCACAGTCCAGACAGATTTTCACGCCGCCAAGGCATAACATGATGTGCATCCCCGGTACCTCGCTTTTTCTGTTTCTCTTTGTGTTCAGGATGTCCAGTAACCGCCGCCTGCTGTCGTGTAACAGTCGCACGTATCTTCCGAATAAAACTGTACATTGTGCACACTTCTTGCAGCACTGTATGTCTCAAACGGATCGATGTAATCGCTGCACTGGCTGTATCCGTTCATTTGCGGACCGTTGTGGACGACCGTTTCACAGTTGCTGGCGATCGAAGCATCCAGCTGATAGCGTTCCACTTCTGCTTTTGGAGTTTCATACGTTTTCTTCATATCCATTCCCCTTCCCGTATGTCTGTTTCTTTATGATCGTAAACTCGGCATTTCCGGTTACTTTGATATTGGTTGCGGAAACCAGTCCCTCTTCGGCTTTGATCTCAAATGTAGCTATCGTGCTTCCGTCTTTTTCACTGATATCCGCACATTTTGAAATTTCATAATAACAGTCTGCTGCATTTTTAAGTTCCAGGATCTGTCCGTTGACTGAGACTTTTGCATTTCCGAACGGAGCTTTTACTCCAAGATAAAGTTTGTTCGTATTTGGATCCCAGTCTTTTAAAGAGAAGGTTACGCTCTGATCTTCATCAAGATAAACCTCTTCTTTCGGCCCATTGCTCTTATATTCGGAAGCTTTTTTAATCTTACCGTTTGAATCGGTAAATACCACAAATGTTTTTCCATCCCACTGGATCTCGCCCTTCTCATCAACCTCCGTATAATCGGAGAGAAGTTTCTGACGCAGTGTAACTGCCGTCATATTTGCTTCACCATCCTGGTTGTAGGCCTGTGCTGCAATATCTGCATGTTCATCCGTCTCATCAAGCGGCTGCATCACACGGATCCCATCCAGCCAGAAATCTGAGCCAAAACGATTTCCCGCCTTTGCAACAGACACTTCTACATTATATGTGCCATATTCGGAAGTATTCCAGGTAAATACCGGAATATTGTATAAAGTGATCTTGTTTTCACTCTGATAAATGGTGTTGCGGTATCCATGATAGATTTCTCTGCCTTTTGCATCTCTGATCACGATCCGCAGATAGCCGCTGTTATTGGATGTCCTTGCAAAGAAAGAAGTTCCCTTTCCGGTAAAGGTGTAAGTAAATTTTGCTGCACCTTTTTCTGTGCTTACATAACAGCTAGAACCGTTGCTGTCTTCGCTGTCACTTAAATAAGCAACATCTGAACCATACGGACTGTCACCGGCATCCCCGACTACGCCCGGTTCCTGGTAATCCTCCTGAGGTGTTCCCTCCTGTTCCCAGTTTCCGTTTGGATATTCTGCCATTCCGAAATCTTCTTCATAATACATGTCGGTCGCCGGAATGATATAAACCTTTGCCTGTGCCTCCTGATCATCTACACCGTTTGTACTCTTTACTTTTGCAGTATAATTTAAAACTTCTACGCCGGTCAGCTGTTTTGTCAGCGTGTAATGGATTTTTCCGTCTTTTACTTCGGCCGTTCCATATTTCAGAGAATTGCTGTCGATTTCAACCAGTTCTTTGCTGCCTCCGACTGCCAGATCATTTACCAGAGGATCAATTTCAACCGGAAGTCCGTAGTCCAGAACAATATAATCGTCATTTGCCTCAAAAGATGCTGTTTCTTTGTGCAGCATTTCATTTTCACAGGTGAACGATACCTGATCTGCTTTGTCTGCTTCACCTTTTGCAGTCACGCTCATACTCGTTCCGGCACTGTCCGAATCCACGACATGGAAACCACCGGCTGCTTCCGCCTGATAACTCCATTTCGGAGCGATCCAGCTCGCTCCGTTGTCCGCCTCGGTAATATAATAGGTTTTGCCGTCATCTTCATCCATCGTTCCGATGAATTTCGCAGTCTGACCATTTTTCAGTGCAAACCTTCCGTCCGTTCCGGTCATTCTCGTATCTACATACTGATTGTTGATGTCATAGAGATTGTAAGTTGCATCTGACACTGCTTCGCCGTCACGGTAGAGCGTAAAATAAAAATCTCGCTGGCTGATCTGTGCTAAAATACTGTCATCCAGTTTTATTCCTTTACTGTCTGTTGTTTTGACTGTTTTATGCACCGAAACGGTATCTTTCATTGGCAGATTGAATTTGATTTTACAGTTGGAAGCTCCTTCTCCACGTTCCAGATAATAGACGGTCAGCGTATGCTGATCGGTCGCTGCAAATGTTTTTAACGTGGTATCAAAAATACCCGCACCTTCAGAATCCCGGAACACTTTTTTTGAGATCTTTCCGGCTGTTGATCTTCCTCCTTTAATAAACATTCCGCTTGTCTGACCGGAACTGGTCGCGGAAATTTCTGTTTTATTCTGTGCAAAATTAATCGTTCCGTTGACTGAATCGTGGATGCCGCCGATATCCAGAACAAGTTTTCCGTCAATAAATACCCACACATCATCATCACCGGCAAACTCAAACTTGATATCTTCGTCTGAAGTGCTGGAAATTTTGCCATCTGCCGTCATGGAAAACGGAATCGTTGCGATCATGCCAAAATGATAATCCGGCGTCCTCACACTCGTTCCACTGTTGAACGGATAAAAGCCCTTTCTGTTATCTGTCTTATTCGTCTGTGCCGTGTCATTCCAGGTCAGATTCGTTTCACTTGCTGCTGTTCCAGAAAAATACGCTGAATCCTGACTTGCATCAAATGTATAATATCCATTTTCATATACAAACGGCAGTCCGACATTCGTGTAAACTTCTTTTGTTTTTGTGTCACCGGAATCAAAAATGCCGCCGTCCGGAACCGTAAAATGAATGTTTCCATTTTGCATGTCAGAACCCACCAGGCCGCTGTAAACATAACCCTTCTGACTGGTCTGCGTGGATGAGATCGTATTATTTGTCGTCAGCAGACCGGTCCAGGTATTCCAGGTGGCATAGCTGCTGCCGGGAGCACCATTCGAAAAATAGATACCCCGAAGAACTCTGCTGTTCGGATTTTCTGCCTTGTCTTCCTGATAAACCGCCTGATTGATCGTGTCCTGATCATAATCATAAAGCGTTACCGGAAAATAACGGATCTCTTTTTGTGATGCCGCCTGCGAAATTGCTTGGGATACCGCTTTTGGCACACTGTCAAAACTTCGAAATGCTGCCTCCGCCTCAGATGGCATGGCGGTGACCGTAACTACGGTTGCCAGCGTTACTGCCAGAATACGTGATACTCTTTTTCTCATAATTTTCCTCCTTTTTCTCAAAACATTTTTATTTTCCATAAAAAAGAGCAGAGATCTGTGCCTCTTTCGCACATTTCTCTGCTCTCGTTTTCACGATCGTTGCTTTATTTTTATATTTCTCACCTGTATTTTATAAAGATGCCCTACGGATTGTTCCGCACTTCACACGCTTTTATTCTTACTGTACTGCTTTGAATGCTTCGTCCAGATCCTGGATGATGTCATCAATGTTCTCTGTACCGATGGACAGACGGATTGTGTTTGGTTTGATCCCCTGATCCAGAAGTTCTTCCTCTGTGCACTGGCTGTGTGTAGTGGTTGCCGGATGGATAACCAGAGATTTTACGTCTGCTACGTTTGCCAGCAGGGAGAACAGCTCCAGATTGTCGATAAAATCTTTTGCTTTCTGTGCGTCACCTTTGATCTCAAAGGTAAAGATAGAGCCGCCGCCGTTCGGGAAATATTTTGCATACAGCTCTTTCTGTTTCGGATCATCCGAAACAGACGGATGATGTACTTCTTCTACCTGCGGATGATTCTTCAGATACTGTACGACTTTCAGTGCGTTCTCTACATGACGCTCTACTCTCAAAGACAGTGTTTCCAGTCCCTGCAGGAAAATGAATGAGTGGAATGGAGAGATGGTTGCACCGGTATCTCTCAGCAGGATTGCACGGATTTTTGTAACAAATGCTGCAGGTCCTACTGCTTTTGTAAAGCTGATGCCATGGTAGCTTGGGTTCGGTTCTGTCAGAGAAGCGAATTTACCGGATGCCTCCCAGTCGAATTTACCGCTGTCTACGATAACACCGCCGATGGTTGTTCCATGGCCGCCGATGAATTTTGTTGCAGAATGTACAACGATATCTGCACCGTACTCAATCGGTCTTACCAGGTATGGTGTTGCAAACGTATTGTCAACAACCAGCGGGATTTTATGTGCATGAGCGATCTTTGCGATAGCTTCAATATCTACTACGTCTGAATTCGGGTTGCCCAGAGTTTCGATATAAACAGCTTTTGTATTATCCTGGATAGCTGCTTCTACTGCATCCAGATCAAAGATATCTACAAAGGTTGTTGTGATACCGTACTGTGGCAGTGTGTGCTCCAGCAGGTTGAAGGAACCGCCGTAAATATTTTTTGCAGATACGATGTGGTCACCGTTCTGTGCCAGGTTTTCAATGGTATATGAAATAGCTGCTGCTCCGGATGCTACTGCCAGTGCTGCAACACCGCCTTCCAGAGCTGCGATTCTCTTTTCGAATACATCCTCTGTCGGGTTTGTTAGTCTTCCGTAGATGTTACCGGCATCTGCCAGACCAAATCTTGCAGCTGCATGATCGCAGTTACGGAATACATAAGAAGAAGTCTGATAAATCGGAACTGCCCTTGCATCGGTGACCGGGTCTGGAGTTTCCTGACCTACGTGAAGCTGTAATGTTTCAAATTTAAATTTTCTGTTTTCTCTTGTAATTTTTTCGCTCATGTTATTCACCTTTTACTGCCATCTGGCGTGGCATTTTACCTTTCTTTGAATTAGTCTGTAAATAATGCTGTGGAGTAGTAACGATCTCCTGTGTCAGGAAGCAGTGCTACAATGGTTTTTCCTTTGTTTTCCGGACGTTTTGCCAGCTGGATTGCTGCGTAAAGAGCTGCACCTGAGGAAATACCTACCAGTACGCCTTCTTTCTTGGCAATCAGTTTGCCTGTTGCAAATGCGTCTTCGTTTTCTACTTTGATGATTTCATCATAAATGTTTGTATCCAGTACTTCCGGTACAAATCCTGCACCGATACCCTGGATTTTATGTGGACCTCCCTTGCCTTCGGAAAGAACCGGGGAAGTTGCCGGCTCTACTGCCACGATCTTGATATCCGGATTCTGCTCTTTCAGATATTCACCGACACCTGTCAGTGTTCCGCCTGTACCAACACCGGCTACGAAGAAATCTACCTTGCCGTCTGTGTCTTTCCAGATTTCCGGACCTGTGGTTGCTCTGTGTGCTGCCGGGTTTGCCGGGTTTACAAACTGTCCCGGAATGTAGCTGTTCGGGATTTCTTTTGCCAGCTCATCTGCTTTTGCGATGGCACCTTTCATACCCTTTGCACCTTCTGTCAGCACCAGTTCTGCACCGTATGCTTTCAGGATGTTTCTTCTTTCAATACTCATCGTATCCGGCATGGTCAAGATGATGTGGTATCCTTTTGCTGCTGCAATGGATGCCAGTCCGATACCGGTATTTCCGGATGTCGGCTCGATGATAACAGAACCTTCTTTCAGAAGTCCTTTGCTCTCAGCGTCTTCGATCATGCTCTTTGCAATACGGTCTTTTACGCTTCCTGCCGGGTTAAAGTACTCAAGTTTTGCCAGGACAGTTGCTGAAAGCTCCTGATCTTTTTCTATGTTTACAACTTCTACCAGTGGTGTGTTTCCGATCAATCCTAAAGTTCCTTTATAAATGTTGGACATGTTATTTTCCTCCTTATTTATTCCTACCTTTTCGATATGTTTTATATGATTTATTCGAATTATATGCCAACATCCAGTATTTGTCAACACCTTTTTTCATTTTTTTCAGACTTCCCTTTTTAAATCTCTAGAAATACGATAGGAAATATGATACTATCATTCTAAGGTTGAACGTTCCATTGCTGAAATCACCCGGCAGTGAAGCAATTCACAGGCGTCATGCCGGAGGACAACACTTTCAACACTGCTAATATATGAAACGAGGTGAGAAAAAATGAAAATTTCTACAAAAGGAAGATATGCTCTGCGTATGCTTCTGGATCTTGCAGAACATCAGAGCGAGGGTTACATCGCTTTAAAAGACATCGCAGCAAGACAGGATGTTTCCAAAAAATATCTGGAACAGATCATCCCGATCCTGAACAAATCCGGTTTCCTGCTCGCAAGCCGCGGATTTCAGGGCGGATACCGTCTAGCAAAAACACCGGACAAATACACCGTCGGTGATATCTTACGTGCAACGGAGGGAAGTCTGTCACCGGTTGCCTGTCTGGACAATGAGCCGGTACTCTGTCAGAGAGCCGACATGTGCACGACACTTTCCGTATGGAAAGGATTGAAAAAAGTCATTGATGACTATGTAGATGGGATCACTTTGCAGGATCTTCTGGATCAGCAGCGTGAAACTTATGCAAATGATTATGTAATATAACATCCGGATTACAATGAAAAGATGTAACTATTCACTACCTTCACAGTTACGAAAAGATTACCATATTCTTTTCATCCGTAAAACACGATATCTTTTTAGAAAGAGAGGGTTATTTCATGAAAAAAAATATGTATTCTGTTTTGCTTCATTTTTTTCTGTTTGTATGCCTGGTCATACCTTTGCATACAACCGCAAATGCGGCAAACACCACCGACGATTGTCTTCAGATTCTCACTTCTGATTTTAACAGCAATTCCGCACAAGAATTTATCGGAACACAGCATCTGAATATCACGGATTCACAGTATCAGACAATCCGTACATTTACTTTAGATTTAACAGAAAAATACAGTTCCACAAAAGACAAGATCACTGCCATCTATCAGTGGGCCAGAGACACCAGCCTGAAAGCTTCTGTCGGCGAATCTGCCCCTGCAGATCTGGAAGAAAATGATCCTTATAAAGTATTCAAAGAGAAAACCGGAGTATGTCAGGGAAAAGCCAATCTCTGTAAGACCATGCTCGCCGCCATCGATGTTCCATGTATCATCGCCCACGGCTACTGGGAAACCGAAGGCCATGCATGGGATTTCGTTCTGTGTGACGGCAAATGGGGCATCGTCGATGCATCCATGTGGCAGATCTCACTGGATGATCCTTCCGACATCTCTTCTCATTATAAAACAGACAGCCTGGAAGCTGTTCTTTATGAAAAGGACGGCTTTGAATTTACTTACTATCTGGGCGGCATTGGTGCTGTCGGCTATACCGGAAATGCGGAGCGTCTGGAAATCCCGGAAAGCTGCAATGGTTATCCTGTGATCAGTATCGCCGCAGAAAGCCAGATTTATTATGAACATTCCTTTCAGGATACAGCAGCAAAAGAACTGGTGCTTCCGGCAACAGTAAAATACGGAATCTACTTAAGTGACTATGAGATCCGTTCTTTCTATTCAAAATCTCTGGAATCTATTTCCGTAGATGAAAACAATCCGGTATTTGCGTCCTATGACGGAATACTTTATTCCAAAGATTACTCAAGAATCTACTCTGTCCCGGCAGGTATTTCCGAAGTTACTCTGAAACCGATGGAGATCCTGGAAAAAAATACGCTCACTAATCTTTCGAACCTGCGTATTCTGAAAATCGGAGAAGGTACAAAAGAACTGGAAGAAGATGCCATTGAAAACTGTGAGCACCTGGAAAAAGTTTATATTCCGGACAGTGTGACAACGATCGCATATGAAGAAAACAAAGGCAATGTTTACGAAGCTTTCAACGGATGCCCGAATAACTTTGTCGTATATGCATCTGCCGGAAGTGCGGGAGAAGCTTATGCCAAAAAGAAAGGACTGACCTGCAAAGATCCAAAAGAACTCTTCCCGGCAGATTACAGCAAGATCGATGAACTGCTGAAAACCGTTCCGGATGATTCTGATCTTTACCGGTACACACCGGACAGCGTCAGCTGCTTAAAAGAAGCCATCCAGGCCATCAACCGTGACTGCACTGCCGCACAGCAGAATCTCGTTGACGAAATGGCAAAAAATCTGGAAACTGCAATCAAAAAACTGGAAGTTCGACCGACTGTTCCGGATACCAATGAAACCGAAAAGCCACAGCCGGATACAGAAACACCGGAAACACACGTACCAGATCAGTCCGGCAATACGGAAACGCCAAAACCGGCTGCGAAACCGACCGCACCTGCAAAAGTAACCGGAGTGAAGATTTCTTATAAAAAATCCGGCAAAGCAATCCTTGGCTGGAAAAAAGTAAAAAATGCCTCCGGGTATGAGATTTACCGTTACCAGAATAAAAGATGGGTAAAAGTGAAAAAGGTTGGTAAAAAAACAAGCTTTGTAATAAAGAAACGCTCCCGAAAAACCGTGTACTATCGCGTGAGGGCTTTCCGAAAAAAAGGGAAAAATGTGAGCTATGGAAAATACTCCAGGAAAGTGAAGTGTAAAGCTCTTCAGAAAGCCAAATAAAAAGTTGTGGCGGAGGTTTGTGTAAATGTGAAAATGAACGCCATAGAAATGATTTTATAAAATATATAACGCCATGATGATTCGAAAACAATCTCCTGACACGCTGCGTTTCCTGTTCGGTTCGCTCGCCTGTTAGCCGCCCTTCGCCTAAACTCGCCTCTTCGAGGCTCAGACAGCGGCTCCTTGGGGCGGCAACATCGCAAACCTCACGACGGAAGCCTTGCTACCGTCAGAGCGATTTGTTTTTGGATTCATCATGGCTGTATTATTTTTTATGATACCGTTCGTTTGCACATTCAACTTTTAGCGAAATCTTGCAAGAAAAAAGTGTGACAAAAATGTCGCACTTTTTTTGTGTGAATTACTGAAAAATAGTGAGAAATTCAGTAAAAAATCTTGTAAAACACTGTAAAATATATAGAAATGTTATGGACAAATTGTGAATAATATGGTAAAATTTTACTAAGTCCGGTGAAAGAGGACTGAAATTTTTGTTAGAGCATGCATTAGAAGGAAGCTGCAGACTGCAGCTTCAAAAGATGCAAAAAGAAAGGAGCAAGAAGTATGAAGTGGAGAAAAGTTATGGCATTTTCCCTGGCGGCTTCCATGATCGCAGGACAGGCAGTAAGTGCAGCACCTGCAGCTGAAGCAGCATCCGAGTCTGCACTGCAGACGCAGGCAGACAGTAAGTCCAACACCAATGCCAGCTACACCGACCCGTGGACAAAAACAGCTGTCCCAAATCAGGCCGCAAAAGTAACATCCGACGTGGACAAAACAAAATTCACGCACAAAGAATGGACCGGAGAAACCTATACCGATGTGGATGGCAATCAGGTCAAAGCAGCAGATGTATATGGCATCAACACAGAACCGGCAAGCACTTTTGCAACGACCAATGTGGTGTATGACAGCGTAGACAAAGCAATCAAAGGTGCAAAAGATTACGACAAAGCAGCGTCAAAATATGTACAGTTCTTAACAGGGAAGGATCAGGAAGACTGGTCACTTGTTGTGTTACAGAACCAGGCACTCGCACAGGGTGATGCATACAAAAATTTCTATAAAACCGACTACAAAGCAACGACGAACGACTGGAAAACAAATCTGCAGCTTCCTTGCAGCTGGACGAGACAGGGATTTGATTTTTCTATCTATACCAATGTAACTATGCCTTGGCAGTCAAAATATGACAGTAATGTCAGTGCCCCGAATGCACCGGCAAATTATAACCCGGTAGGTCTTTACCGCAAGACTTTTAAGGTGACCGATGACATGAAGGCAGCAAACGGAAGAGTTTATCTTTCCTTCCAGGGCGTAGAATCTTCCTATTATGTATATGTAAATGGCAAAGAAGTAGGATACAGCGAGGACAGCTACAGTCCACATAGCTTTGATATTACCGATTATCTGACAACAGACGGAAGTGACAACCTTCTGGCAGTTGAAGTTCACAAATTCTGTGACGGTACTTGGATGGAAGATCAGGATATGTATTATGATGGCGGTATTTTCCGTGATGTATACCTGTATTCTGCACCGCTGGTACATATCCAGGACTATAAAGTAGAGACAGATCTCGATGAGAACTACGAAAATGCAACGATGAAGCTGAATGTAACCGTAGCAAATGCTTCCAAGGCAGCAGCAGAAGGTTATAAAGTGGATGTACGTCTTTATGATCAGGACGGAAAGATGTTTGTCAACGATATGACGATGGATCTGGATACCGTTCCGGCAGCAGACGGTGATACCGACGGCAGCGTTTCGACAGCTAGCAGCAAACTGGTTCTTTCACCGGAACTGTGGTCTGCTGAGACGCCGAATCTGTACACGATGGTTCTGTCCCTGTACGATTCCAAGACAGGCACCTACATGGGAAGCGTTTCCCAGCAGCTTGGATTCCGTGAGATCGAGTTTACAAAATCAGAAGTAGATACAAATGGTAATCGTATCACAACCGATTCTGAGTACAAACCGATCACGATCAACGGTAAACAGCTTCTGCTCAAAGGTACAAACCGTCATGATACCGATCCGGAATACGGCAAATATGTACCGCATGAGACACAGGAAGAAGATATCAAACTGATGAAACAGTACAACTTAAATGCACTGCGTACCTCTCACTACAGCAACGACGAGTATCTGTATTATCTGTGTGATAAATACGGTATTTACGTGATGGGTGAGACCAACCTGGAATCTCATGCACTGATGAATCAGGGAGAAAAACAGGTAAACTTCAAGAACCTGGCAATGGATCGTACGGTTACCGCATTCAACAGACTGAAAAACCGCACTGCCATCGTTATGTGGTCAACCGGAAACGAAAATTATTACAGCAGCAGTGCTTCTTATGCAAATGGCATGTTCTATGATCTGATCTGGTACTTCAAGAACAACGACAGTACAAGACCGATTCATTCAGAATCTTCGGATGGAAACAATGGAACCGATATGCGAAGCAATATGTACCCAAGTGTTGATACCCTGTATTCCAGAGCAGCAGCAAATATGCCATATGTTCTGTGTGAATATGACCATGCGATGGGTAATGCGGTTGGTAACCTGAAAGAATACTGGGATGCGATCCGTTCTTCCGACAATATGCTCGGCGGATTTATCTGGGATTGGGTTGACCAGTCCAGAATCTTAAGCCTTGACAATCTGCCACAGTCTTACGTTGTAACAGAAAAGAAAGACGGCGTGGTAGGATCTGCAAGCATTTCTTCGGTCAATGAAAATCCAGACAGCGGAGCACTGACCGGCAAGAGTGCAAATGGTTATGCACTGTTTGAGAGCGATAAATACAACGAAGCACTCTCCGGAAGCGGCAAGAGTTTTACCGTAGAAGTTATCTGCAAACCGGAATCGGACGGAGCAGAAAAAGTCCTGATCGCAAAAGGTGACCATCAGTTTGCATTAAAGACAAACAGCAGTAAACAGCTGGAGTTCTTTGCTTACTATAACAACAACTGGAATTCTGTGACAGCGAAAAAACCGGATAACTGGGTAGGAAACTGGCATCAGGTTGTTGCAACGTACGATAAAGGTGCGATCAAGATCTACTGTGATGGAGAGCTGATCGGAAGCGGAAACGGAAATACAACCATTGCATCCAGCAGCGTAGCACTGGGAGTAGGATGCAGTGCTGACAACGGCAGAACCTTTGACGGTGAAATTTCTATGGGCCGTGTTTACAGCAGAGCACTGTCCCTGGAGGAGATCAAAGCTCAGAACAGCACGACACCGGCAATCACAGAGAAATCTGATGATGTACTTCTGTGGGCAGATTTTGCAGGACTGACCGTTGATGAATCTTCCAAACCATATGATTACTATGCAGAGAAAGATGCTCATGCAAATCTGTACTCTGATGAAATCAAAGGCAGCTTCTATGGATACGGCGGAGACTCCGGCGAAAGCCCGAACGACAACTCCTTCTGTGTAAACGGTCTGGTATCTCCGGATCGAGATGTTCAACCGGAACTTTATGAAGTAAAATATCAGTATCAGAGCGTATGGTTTAGCACAGATGACAGCATGCTGCTCGGCGAGACCATCGATGTTTACAATGAAAATAACTTCCTGAATCTGAATGATTTTGACGTGACATGGACACTGACTGAAGACGGAAAAGAGATTGGCTCCGGTAAACTTTCAGCGGAAGATACCAACATCGCAGGCAGAGAGAGCGGAAGCATCAAAGTTCCGTATCGTGCATCTATGCCGGAAGAAAAGAAAGCAGGAGCAGAGTATTATCTGAACCTGTCTGTACAGCTCAAAGAGGATACCGAATGGGCAAAAGCAGGACACGAAGTTGCTTACGAGCAGTTCCAGATCCCGGCAGAAGTTACAAAAGTAGAACCGACGATCAACACAAACGTAACCGTAGATGACAGTGCAGAAGATGTGATCAAAGTTTCCGGTACCGATTTCAGCTTTGAAGTAGAAAAAGCAACCGGAACACTGAAAAATTATGTATACAAAGGTGAAACTCTGCTGACAAGCGGACCGGTTCCGAATTACTGGAGAGGTATTCTCAACAACGATAACGGTAACTACGACGGAAACTGGAAGAATGTCAACAAAAATGTAACGGCTTCTGATATTGCGGTCGGAACAAACGATGCAGGACAGAAGACGATCCGTGTGACACTGGCAAGTGCAAGCCAGGCAAACCTGAAACAGACCATGGTTTATACGGTAGACGGAAGCGGTGCAGTGACTGTAGATGCAACCGTAGACGCAACCGGAACAAGCCTTGGACGTTATATCCGTATCGGTACTGTTATGGAACTGCCGGAAGGATATGAAAACGTAGAATGGTATGGCAACGGCCCGGTAGAGGCTATGTGGGACAGAGAAGATTTCGCAACGGTTGGAAGATATAGCAACACCGTATCCGGAATGTTCTATCCGTACCTGGATACACAGGATACCGGTACCGTAACCGGAGTAAAATGGATCAGCGTAACCAACCCATCTGCAAAGAGTGCAATGGCAATCGCAGCAACTGATACGGTAGAAGCGTCTGCATTGCATTTCACAGTAGATGATCTGGATCAGGCACAGCATCCATATGAACTGACCAAACTGGATTCCACGATCCTGACAGTAAACTATCGTTCACAGGGAACCGGAAACAAGAGCTGCGGTCAGGATACACTTTCCGCATACCTGATTCCAAATAACAAAGCTTATACTTATGAGTACACCATGGTACCATATACCACAAATGACAGCGATCCGATGGATGTAACACGTGCATACCGCACGGTGGCATCTGTTTCTGAGGATGATATCATCCAGAGTGCAGCAAAAGAACTGAGCGATAAAATCGATGGTATTCTGGTAACAGGCAGTGATACAAAAGAACTCCAGAAAATGCTTGTATCTTACAATGCACTCACAGAGGAAGGCAAAGCAATCGTAGGAGAGATCCGTTACCGGAAACTGCAGGAGGCAATCGCACTGGCACAGAAACTTGCAGATACGAAAGATGCAGCCGTTGTTGTAAAAGATCAGAGTGCAAATGGTTATGACATGGATATCAGTGGCGTATCCACAGCAGATCTGGCAGAAAAAGACGGCGAAATTGCTCTGAAAGGTTATGCAGATGTAACCGGAGAAACAGCAGATGAAACCTTCAACAGTCTGATCGGGGGAAATAAAGCCTTTACAATTGAAGCTGTATTTAATCCGAATAATGTAGGATACAATGGTTCTGACTACAATATGATCGCATCAAAAGGTGACAGCAGTGCGGCATTCCGTGTTTCTGAGCAGACGGTGTACTTCTTTATCAAGAATACGAATGGAAGCTGGAAGATCGTACAGGTTCCTCTTACTTCAGAAGAAATGAATCAGTGGCTGCATGTAGCAGCAGTTTACGATGGAAACAATATTTCTGTTTATGTAGAAGGAAAAGAAATGGTAACCACACAGAATGTGGGAAGCGTAGCTGCAACGACCTATCCGCTTGGTATCGGATATTGTCCGGAGACACAACGTCTTTCTTCCGGATATCTGAAGAACATCCGCGTTTACTCAGCAGCACTGAGCAAAGATGATCTGGATAACGGAACTTACAAAGCAGATAATGAAAAGACTGTGCTGTGGTATGATTTCGATAATTACAGCTACAATAACATCGATACCAAAGCAACCGGTGTAAACGTTTCCACAGATGCACTGGAACTGAAAGAAGAAGAAGGTGCACAGGTAAGTGCAGCAATCGCACCATATTATGCAAAAGGCGAGCTTACCTTTGCATCCGAAGATGAAACCATAGCAACGGTAGATGACAAAGGCAATGTAACAGCAGTTAAAGCCGGTGAGACCAAGATCAAAGTTTCTGTAAAAGACAGCGATGTATATGCAGAAATTGCAGTAAAAGTAAACGGTAAACCGGTTGTGGAAAAACCAATCACAGGAGTTTCTGTAAAAGCAGACAAGAGCGAACTGAAAGTCGGCGAAACTGCAAAACTGACCGCAGTGATCACTCCGGAAGATACTACAGACAGCAAAGATCTGAAATATGAATCCAGTGATAAAGCAGTCGCAGAAGTCAGTGATGCAGGTGTGGTAACCGCAAAGGCAGCAGGAAAAGCAGTGATTACCGTAAGCAGTGCGGCAAGACCGGATGTGAAAGCAACGGTTGAGATCAACGTAAAGGCAAAGGATAACGAGACAGAGACCAAAGAACCGGAAAGCGAAACAGAAACAAAAGCTCCGCAGACCGAGACAAAGGCTCCGGAGACAGAAAAACCAGATGTAGCGAAGAAAGTTCCGGCAAAAGGATCTGTTCATAAGAGTGCTGACGGCAAACTGGCATTCAAAGTAACAAAATCAGATGCTAAGAATGGTACGGTAACAGTAAGCAAGCTTCTGAAGAAAACGGTCAAGACTGTAACGATTCCGGCAACGGTGACCATTGACGGATACACCTTTAAAGTAACCGCAGTTGCAAACAATGTATTCAAAAATGCATCCAGACTGAAGAGCGTTGTGATCGGAGCAAATGTCAAGAGCATTGGCAAGAGCAGCTTCTACAAATGCAAGAAACTGACAACGATCACCTTCAAGGGAATCAAAGCACCGGGCGTTGGAAAGAATGCATTCAAGTCCGGAAAATCAAAAGTAACGGTGAAAGTACCGAAGAAGATGAAAAAATCACAGCTGAACAAGCTGAAAAAAGCTCTGAAAAAAGCAGGCGTAAAGAAGGCATCTTATAAGAAAACGAAATAAGGATGCAATTGTTCTTTGTGTCAGGGCGATTCGCAGGCATCATCTAGGATGAAAAGCTGCAAAACAAAAACAGAGTCCCGTTTTCGGGACTCTGTTTTTGTTACAGCAGTTCAGGATATCCAGGCATGTCTGTCTCTGAAAGCCATGAATCAGCGGATAAACCACACCTGGTTTTTTCGAAGCCTTCTGGATGCAAACCATGCACACAGTCCGGTGAATGCTCCGGTGAGAATTCCGCTGATGGTCAGCATCGGCAGATAAACAAGAATACTTGCCGAGCGAAGGATCACCATGGCGATACAGATCTGACCGAGGTTATGGAAAAGGGCACCGATCACGCTGATAAAAGGGATGTGCTTTTTCCCGAGTAGCCGAAAGAGCAGTGCCATGGCCACGAAACAGAACAGACCGCCGCACAGGCTGTAGGAGAAGGATACCATCTGCCCGGTCACCATGCTAGCGATCAGGATACGCATCAGAAGTACGCACAGAGCATCCTTCCAGGTAGCATAATACAGAAGCCACAGCGTAACGACATTGGCAAGTCCCAGCTTGATCCCGGGGATCGGGGCGAGCGGCGGCAGCATTGCCTCCACCACAAAAATCGTCAGGGCAATGGTCGTGTACATTGCCAGAAACGTCATATGTTTTACTTTCATACAAAACTCCATTCCGTCGCCCGATCGGGCGACATAGTTTGACAAAACTAACTGCATTATAACAAAACATACGGACACTGGCAAGAGACTTCGGCGGAACTTTGGAGAAATATTGGAGCAGCAGTGAGACGTCTCACATACACTCGGCTTTACGATGTTAAGAAAGGGATGCAACTTTAGAATTATTTAATAGCCAGTTTATTGATTTTCTGCGGGCGGAGTATTAAGATGAGTCAAGAGACAAAAATCACGTATGACCCATTGCGTTTTCTGATATAGCCTCAGGCGGATCAGAGCGGTGCAAAAGAAAGATAAGGGCAAAAGAAAGGCCGGGTCAGAAGAAAGGGTATAGTATGAGACAGAAATTCGAAAAATTTATGCAGGGCAGATATGGGATCGACCATTTTTCCAGGTTTTTACTGGTGGGAGCACTGGTATGCATCCTGTTTTCCGGTCTGCTGCGGGCATCGGCACTGAACTATGTCAGCTGGATTCTGCTGATCTGGATGTATTACCGCATGTTTTCCAAAAATATCCGGAAACGATGCGAAGAAGAGCGTATGTATATGGACACAAAAGAGAAGGTTATCCGGTTCTGCAAAGGGGACAAAAGTGTGATCAGCGATTCCAAAACACACAAAATCTACCGCTGTCCGCATTGCAGACAGAAAATTCGTGTCCCGAGAGGGAAGGGAAAAATCGAGATCACCTGTCCTTCCTGCCGCAGTAAATTTATCAAACGGACCTGATTCTTGCAGTTTTTGCATGAATTTGCTAAAAATTGCAGGAAATATGCTTGTGTATCACAGAAAAAAGTATTATACTTAGAAACATATCAAAAATATTTTGTCAGACTGTTGTACCAGTATTTATGGATTGAAAAAGCAGCAGGTAAGGCGTCAGGAGGATAACATGGGAAAAAATATTGACTGGTCAAATCTTGGATTTGGCTATGTAAAAACAGACTATCGCTATGTATCAAATTTTAAAAACGGTGCCTGGGATGAGGGTGCATTAAGTACCGATGACATGGTTACAATCAGTGAGTGTGCCTGTGTATTGCAGTATGCACAGACGGTATTCGAAGGTATGAAAGCATATACAACAGAAGACGGACGCATCGTTGTATTCCGCCCGGACCTCAACGCAGAGCGTATGGAGAATTCCGCAAAAAGACTGGAAATGCCTGTATTCCCGAAAGATCGTTTCGTAGATGCAATCGTAAAACTGGTAGAAGCCAATGCAGATTATGTACCGCCATACGGATCAGGTGCTACTTTATATATCCGCCCGTACATGTTCGGAACAAATGCAGTTATCGGTGTAAAACCGGCTGATGAATACCAGTTCCGTGCATTTTGTACACCGGTCGGACCGTACTTCAAGGGCGGCGTAAAGCCGATCACGATCCGTGTCAGCGATTTCGACCGTGCAGCACCAAGAGGAACCGGACATATCAAAGCAGGTCTGAACTATGCCATGAGCCTGCATGCGATCATGGATGCACACCGTCAGGGATTTGACGAGAACATGTATCTGGATCCGGCTACAAGAACCAAAGTAGAAGAGACAGGCGGAGCAAACTTCCTGTTCGTTACAAAAGACAACAAGGTCGTAACTCCGAAGTCAGACAGTATTCTGCCTTCTATCACACGCCGTTCTCTTGTTTATGTTGCAAAAGAATATCTGGGACTGGAAGTAGAAGAAAGAGAAGTTTACTTCGATGAAGTAAAAGATTTCGCAGAATGTGGACTTTGCGGAACAGCCGCTGTTATCTCACCGGTTGGAAAGATCGTAGATCACGGCAAAGAAATCTGCATGCCAAGCGGTATGACAGAGATGGGACCGGTTACCAAAAAACTGTATGAGACACTGACCGGTATCCAGATGGGTCGTCTGGAAGCACCGGAAGGATGGATTAAGGTAATCCGCTAACGGAAATTACATTTTGTTTACAAAAATTAGAAGATTTTAAGAACCGCTCTTTGTTATAGTAATAGCGAGGGGTGGTTCTTTTGGGTTGCCGTAGGCAGCACCGCGACAGGAGGACTGTATGAGAATTGTACTTGCATCCGCTTCGCCGAGAAGGCGTGAGCTTTTAGAACAGGCCGGGATCGATTTTGAGATACTGATCGGCAGTACCAGAGAATGTATCACAAAAGAAGAACCGGGAGAGATCGTTGAAGAACTGTCACTTGCAAAAGCAAAGGGAGTTGCAGAAGCCGTGACAGGAGATGCTGTGATCATCGGGGCAGATACGATCGTTGCCAAAGGAAACAAAGTACTTGGGAAACCAAAAGATGCCGAAGATGCACATCAGATGCTTGCCATGCTTCAGGGAGAGAAGCATCAGGTTTATACGGGCGTGACACTGTTACAGAAAAAAGGGGATGAAAAGATCATCCGGTCATTTCATGAAAGGACCGATGTCTTTATGACATCGATGAGTGATCAGGAGATCGAAGCGTACATTGCCACCGGGGAGCCGTTTGACAAGGCAGGCAGTTATGGAATACAGGGACGTGCAGGAATTTTCGTAGAAAGAATTGAAGGAGATTATTATAACGTGGTCGGACTTCCGATTTCCAGACTCTGCCGGGAACTGAAGAGCCTGGAAGCGGAGGATGACCGGAAAGAATGAAAGCAGGGTAACTGCACCGATGGCGGGCAGTTATAAAATGTAGAAGTACGGGGGCAGAGAATTATGGCAAACCGCATTCTTGTGGTAGAGGATGATACGGCGATTTCAGAGCTGATCTGTATGAATCTGGAAGTGACCGGCTACGAAGTGGTTCCGGTTCTGGATGGCAATGAAGTTGAGGGAACACTGGAGAAAGAGGAGGATTTTGACCTGGCACTGCTGGATATTATGCTGCCGGGCAAAGACGGCTTTGAACTTCTCGGAGTTATGAAAGAACATGGCATACCGGTCATTTATATCACGGCTAAGGCAGATGTAAATTCCAAGATCAAGGGACTGAGATCGGGAGCAGAGGATTATATCGTCAAACCGTTTGAGGTTCTGGAGCTGCTGGTGCGTGTGGAGAAAGTGCTGGAGCGTACCGGAAAGCAAAAAGAGATCATACAGGTGAAAGATCTGGAGATCCATTTATCAGAGCATAAAGTGACCAGAAACGGGCAGACAATCAGTCTGAAGCCGATGGAATATGATCTGCTGGTATTACTGGCAAAGAATAAAAATGTGGCATTTACCAGAGAACAGATGCTGAATGAAGTATGGGGCAGCAATTATCTGGGTGAGACAAGGACGATCGATGTACATATCGGACAGCTTCGCAGGAAACTGGATCTGTCGGATGTCATCAAGACCATTCCGAAGATCGGATATCGACTGGAGGAGTAGTATGAAGCTCTGGCAGAAAATATCTCTGCTCACGGCAGCGATTCTTTTGATCTCCATGGTAGTTTACGGTGGGATCACAGTGTATGAGACATCAAATTATAACATCAGGCAGACATCAAGTGCAGCGTCACGACAGGTGCGTGCGACCGCTTATGCACTGGGACAGAGTCTTGAAAATGCAGCTACGGAGGAGATGAGCGACACCGCAAGGAAAGCTTATCTCCAGTTTTTGCTACGCAGATACAGCAGCAGAGATTACATGTTGCTTCAGGACTGGCAGCTTGCAGCTAATACCACGAATTTCGAGCTGACCGGAAACCGGCTTGAACAGTTTGATTCTTATGAGCCGGTGGCAGCTTTTCAGCAGAAAAACGGCAGACATCTGATGATCGTCGGACAGAAGATCCCGCTTTCAGACAGTAAAAATACATCGTATCAGCTTCTGCTGGTGCGGGATATTTCGGAAATTTATAACAATGTGCTGACGCAGATCGGCATGTTCCTGATCATTTTGGGTGCAATCGTTGCGGTGGCGATCAATGCGGTGTTCTGGATGATACGAAGAATGTTAAAACCGCTGCGTGACTTAAGAGAGACAGCCGGTGCGATCAGCCAGGGACAGCTGGACCGCCGTGTACGTGTGCGTTCCAATGACGAGGTCGGGGCACTGAGCGTCTCTTTTAATCAGATGGCAGACCAGATAGAATGTCAGATGGAGGAGTTGGCACAGGTTTCTGAGCGAAGGAAACAGCTTCTTGGCAGTCTGGCACACGAGCTGAAAACGCCGATGACTTCCATCATCGGCTATTCAGATACGCTTCTGCATGTGAGGATCAACGAAGAACAGCAGAAAAAGGCACTGACGCACATCAACAACGAGTGTCGCCGTCTGGAGCGACTTTCCGGGAAGATGATGAATCTGCTGGAGCTTTACAACAACGAGACGATCCATATGGAGAAGCATCCGGTCAGCCAGCTGATCGGAAAAGTGGCGGAGCTTGAGAAGTATCATCTGAAAGAACAGGGGATCACACTGGAAACCAGGAGCGATGACACCGTTCTGCTCATGGACATGGATCTGATGGAGAGTCTTCTGGTGAATCTGATCGATAATGCCATGAAAGCTTCCAAAGAAGGTGATACCATTTATGTTGAAGCGGCCGGAACATGCATTCTGGTGGAAGACCACGGAAGAGGAATCCCGGCAGAAGAGATTCCGAAGATCACGGAGGCTTTTTATATGGTTGACAAATCCAGAAGCAAAAAAGCAGGCGGGATCGGGCTGGGGCTTGCACTTTGCACACAGATCGTGAAGCTTCATGGTGCAAAGATGGAGATCAAAAGCAAACCGGGCGTCGGTACGCAGATCCGGGTGATCTTTTCGGAAGAACAGTAAGGAGAAAAAATGAAAAGGGCAAAAAAAAGAATCTTACGAAGGATCGTATGGATCGGAATGATCCTGATGGCTGCAGGATTTCTGACCGGTTGTATGGAAACATCGGAAGATGACTGTATTGTAAAGGAAAAAGAGACAGAGACCGGAGACAGTATCCGTTCTTATTCTTCCGGCACAGAGGCAGTGGAGAATGTCAGCGTAGCAGAACAGGTACAGGCAGCGAGTCCCTGTATGCTGAGTGTGGAAGAAGGTAAGATTCATGTGGATCTTCAGGCGAGTGTTTATCTCCCGCAGGGAAACAGCATGAAGATCTACAAGGCAAAGACACGCTATTTCACACAGGAAGATATGAATGGCTGGATCCATATCCTGACGCAGGGACAGCCGCTGAAAAACGACAAGGGAGATACGATTCCCTGGCGGGCACAGCAGGAGCTTAGCGGAATGGTGAATATGACAGATCCGTATGCTTCCTGGGCGGCGGCAGGCAAGAAAGTGTATCAGTTTGAAATGCAGAATCTGCTGGAAGACGGCTACAAAGAATCCGGTGTTTCACTCAGAAGGGAAGAATGTGAATATGTACCGTGGAGCAGGGATGACAGCTGGCAAATTCTGCATACAAAAGTTGGAAGAAAACGGATGAGAAAAGAAGCAGATGCTCTGCTTCAGACTCTGGGACTTGCAGAAGAGTTTCATTTTATGCAGTCACGGGCGGTTTACTGTACGGAAGATTCTGTGAATGAAAATACCGGGGAAGAAACGGAAACAGGCGATACCGGAGCCTCGGAGCAGAAAATGGGCTGGAGGTTTTACTATACAAGGCAGGTGGACGAAGCACGGATCAACCAGAGCACAGACCACAGCCTGTCAGGGGATATCCTGTTCGGACTGGGCGGCAATCTGGATATGGCTTCCCCGGAAAACGAGGGAGAGGGATACGACGGAACAGGATCAGGGACGGAAAACTGGAAACCGAGCCGGGAAGCCGAAAGCTTTTATATTACCTTTGATGATGAAGGTCTTGCAGAAGTGACCTGGATCAACCCATGTATCGTAGAAGAAAATGAGGGCGGAGGAGTTTTTCTGCTTCCGTTTTCAGATATTCTGCAGGTCTTTCAGAAATCGATCACCAAACAGTATATTCTCGAGATGCTCTCCGGCAACGGTCTGGAGGTTTCCGCGACCATTCAGACGATCCGGCTTGGATACCGCAGGATTGAAACTGAAGGCAAAGACGGAAAAAAGAAAAAAGAGCAGCTCATCCCGGTCTGGGATTTTATCGGTACTTACAGCAGTCCGCAGACGGAACAGCTGCTGACCGATACGGATGATCTCTGGATGCAGTGTTACCTGAGACAGGAACGGACAGACAGTCTGCTTACGATCAATGCAAACGACGGAACCATCGTAGACTGGGGAAATGAATTATAATTACGGTTCAGATTGCCTTGAGGGGAAAACTCTGTTATACTCTTACTATGATGCTAGGATTGTGGGAGTGCGACGCACGGAACAATCCGCAGGCACCATAG
>ERZ857969.1840-NODE-1840-length-26931-cov-2.912673_pt1 | contig 26931 bp, 26 predicted proteins | sample MGYA00519864_ERZ857969 | MGnify/ENA primary metagenome ERZ857969 (study PRJEB31778, sample SAMEA3449382) | human gut metagenome | biome: human gut; feature: human-associated habitat; material: faeces | place: United Kingdom | collected 2010/2012 ... | reverse complement strand
AACGGGGCTGTATCACATGGAATATTGGAAGTGAGACTATGACGATAAAAGATATTGCGCGTCTTTCGGGATATGGGTTAGGTACTGTATCCCGGGTTCTGAATAATCATCCAGATGTCAGTAAGAAGGCTCGAGAACGTATTCTGGCTGTAGTACATGAGCAGGGATTTGAGCCAAACGCTAATGCAAAGTATCTGAAGACGCAGGCACAATCGTCCGTTGCCGTATTGGTAAAAGGATCTCAAAACTTCTTGTTTGGATGCCTTCTGCATGGAGCCGTCTGGTGCGCTGCTGACGCTGGCGATGCCGCTTAGCCTGCTGCATATAGGGGAGAAGCAGGATCAAAACTACCCACAGTCCCCAGAGAGTGAAAACGCCCAGAAGTAGCCAAACCTGCCAGGGCCCGCGTACCAGAGCCATAATTGCGATGACCGCACCAATCAGGATCGTGATGCTGCCGCTCAAAAGTCCTCTGTCATTATTCATGTTTGATACCATCCTTTTTTCTGAATTTGTTGGAAAACAAAAAAAGAGGGAGCGCACCAAGCTTTCAGTTTCATTCTGAAAAACTTGATACGGTCCCTCTTGGGCGCCGAAGTAAACTACTCCGGCAGGGATTCACGGTCACCGTCCAATACCTCTGTGGGAGGCGGTGCGGGTTCCGCAGTAATGTCCGGGTCATTCTCCTGTCTGTTCGCTGCGGCGGGCTGTTTGGGGAGGAAACCAAAGTCATTTAGACTGACCTTCAGCTTCTTTTCCAATTTACCGTCCTTCATGCGAACATCTACCAGCCGCTGTGAGCCGGCAAGCCAGATCATACTGCCTTTTTTGACCTTGAATTGCATGAGCCGGGTGACATCTGCATCCCAGGCCCATACCTGATAGAACTGCGTCCAGTTTTTGGTGCGTTCCATCAGATCAAAGCATACATAGCTTTGTTTGGACTGGCTTTCTTTGGGTACGAGGTCGTTCATGACGCGCCCGAACACAAAAATCTGTGCCATAACACTCCTTTCTGCCATTGGCATTATTATCTATATAAAAAAGTGCCAGCAGTTTTTCGGCCCTAAAAGGGCGCAAAAAATCACTGACACTTGCATACAAACTTAACAGCGTGTGCAATGCAGGCTTTTGGCCTACGGTACAGATCAAAAAGACCTGTATTCCCAAATGGGATACGCACAAAAATCAATTACAAGTTCAGTATAGCACTGTATCTTGTGCCTGTCAAGATGTAAAACGCTATATATAGATTTATAGCCAGCGACAAGTACGATATGTAGTAGTTGAAAAGGTCTTACTCTGTAAGATGGTTCATAACACGGTAGTAGTCATCCAATAGGTAGAACTGAGTCTTTGTTGGGGATGCCGTTTGATAGTCAAAGGTCAGACCGTATAGGCTGCCGATGCCATCTACTCCCAGGGGACCAAACCAGCAGGACATTGTATGGCCGTTGAAATACCATAGCTGCAGGTCGTTATATTCCGATTCAGTAACGAGTCCTTTGCGTGCCAGCCGAAGGGCGTCATCTTCATTGATCAGAGGATGAGACAGAAAATCGCGGTAAAGAATATCGGACATACCAAGCGCCTGCTGGTAGGTAAGCGGGTTGGGATTGTCCAGCCACCAGCGGGTCAGCGCTTCAAAGTCATGGATGACTGGGCGGGGCGTAAGGCTGCGGAATTGTTTTAAAAAAGCGATTACTGTTTTCGGAGCAGCTGGAGCCGGTACAGGTATTTCCTGCACACAGTCATTGAGAAAGGCAAACGCGATTTTTTCACCGGTTTTGTCCTCCAGCATCAGTCCGAAGCGTGACAAAGGAGCGAGCAGGAAATGCTCCAGCGCAAAGTTTTCTTCCAGAAAGCGATAGACTTTGTATTGTTCAATGGTGTGGGGCTTATACATGGGAAACCCTCCTTTCTTTTATCTACCTAATAAATAGGGACGGAAGGAATGTATTCTGCAAAATATAAGGAAATCAGGCGTTTGTCATTGTGATTTGCAAAATGCCCTTTAAGAAAGCGAGGTGGCTCAAAACCACCTCGCATTTTTAGGATTCAGAGGACGGATCGGGATGCTCCTCCGGCTCGCTGATTGCTTCATAGCCCAAAAAGCTGTTCGTTGAAAGGGCTGCGTCCAGATAGTCATTTCCCACGGTAGGCCGCGCCCCTTTCTGAAAGTAAAATCGGTAGGGTGCACCTATTTTAAGCCGGGCCGATTTGCTGAGAAGCAGTGTGATCTCCATGCCATGGCTGTCTACCAAATGCACTTTGCGGTAACGGCGGAGCATAGGTGTACTGATACCAGCGCAGATGCCTTCCACTACCTCGTAGTTCTTATGTGTTGCAGTCGCCCAGATCCCTCGACAGGATATAAGACAGGCGCAGAGTACGACAATCCCCAATGCCAGCAGGATATGATCTTTAGTCGCCACACAGATGATGACGCTGATTCCCGCACTGGCGATTCCGGCCAGCAGAGTGAGCAGAAACTTTCGCTGCAATACAGTGGGAAAAAGAGTCCATTGTTCCATCATGCTCATACCCTCTCAAAGATAATCTGCTGCCGCAGATAAAGATTGGCAACGGCTAATGTCACCGGCTTGCTGCTCTGGCTGATTTTGACCATGCTGGCAATGTTGTCACTGGTGGTCGTTTCATCTCCGTAGAGGGAATCCAAAAGCGCACATTCATTGGGGAGGCGGGAAATATTTTTATCTATGCACTTGATGATCTCTGCAGTGGAGAGCAGGGCTTGTCCGGCAAGGCGCATGACCAGAGCTTCGTATTTGGTGCGTTTATCTTTCTGGAACAGTTTCCGCGCAGCGGATACCGGAACATGTGCCAGCAGCGTCAGCTTGACAAAAGAGGCGAGCCGGAGGAAGAACGGTCCGCTGGTTGGGATAATGCTGAGCGAACCAAGCAGGTCATACAGAGCATCGTATTCTGTTTCACCGCTGCCGGATACCAGAAGACCGCGGGTAAGCAGTCGGTTTGTACAGTCTTCCCAAGAACGCTCGGTACAGTAACCGGATGCGGTGGCTAGCTTTTCGTATTCTTGTGCGATGTCATCCCAGCGCAGGATTCTCCAGTTGAGCATGCTCCAAATCACCATTTCCTGCATATCGACCATGTATTCCTGACCGCCTAACAGGATGATTGGACAACTGCGGTTGCAGCCGTTTGTCCTTCGTTCAAACCGGCCGACCGCAGTGTATAGGGTTTTGATTGCCATATTTCGATACCTCCTTTTTATACATATCCCTTACTGTTATTGATGCTGATTTTCAACAAATCAAAGCAGGCAGGTCAAAAAGTCAGGGTCATTGCGAAGTTTTTCCAGTGAGCGGGAAATCCAGGCGCCCACATGGGAAGGAGGGACTTGATAGAGGGCGGCGATGTCTGTAATGCGCATTCCCTGAACCTTCAGCGCCAGTGCTTCGATGCCAAGTCTGGCAACGCCCTGATAGTTCTGTTTGCTGGCTTCCAGCAGATCAAGGGTCTCCAGACGAGAAAGGTGGGAGTCAAAATGGTCATCCGGCTGGTCTACCTGCTCTCCATCTGCGGCCAGCTCGCCCTGTTCTCCGATGATCAGCCGACTGACATGCCGCCCCTGACTACAGATTTTTCGGCAGTAGGAGAGGAGTCCATTTTTCACAACCTTTTTGGCGTAGGTTGAAAACTGCGCCTGTCCGGCATGGTAGGTAAAAGCGGCCTTGCAGAGCCACAGGCATCCTTCCTGAAACAGATCTCCATACTCCAGACCACAGATGCCGGGATTTACATGGATGTTGTTGACAATGACCCAGTGAACGATGGATAGGTTTTTTTCTACCAGTGTCTGCTGGTCTTTGGTAAGCTTAAAGTTTTGCTTCATCAGGCTTCACCTCCGTTCAGGCAGCACGCCCGGATGTGTACGCCGGAGCCTGCTGACAGAGGGAAATGACTTGCTCGCACATATATTCGGAAAACTGGCCGATGTGGGTCTGGTGTGCATCCAGCCCCAGTTTGGCTTGTAGCCAGATATAGACCTCCCATTTTTCCATATGGCAGTCCTGCTGCAGTTTTTTTAGGGCACGATGGGCCAGAATGCGTTTGTGGCGCAGATCGCCATTCGCCAGTGTCCCCATGGGGAGCAATGTGCGCTCATGAGCACTGACATAGGCATTGCAGGCCGGCCATCTGTCGCAGACATACAGGAATTTTCCTCTGGTCTGTGGAGTAGATCCATACACAAGGCTTGCAGGCCGAAGAGAAGCGTGAGCATGACAATAAGGACATTTGATTTGCTTTTGTTTCAATAAAATCACCTCCATTACGCGCCGATGACGGCGGCATTGCGTCTTAACAGGCAGAATCATCCGAAGTAGGTATCCCGGTCTGGGCATAGCTGTAAAAACGGACATACATGGTCCGAAGAGGTATGCCATTCCAGAAACTTGGTATAAGCAGTCCGGAACGAGCGGCACTCCAGAATTGCAGAGCATTCTTCGGGGTCCACTGCTTCTCCACTCAGCTTCCGCACTGTCTGGACGGACAGAAAGATCGGCTGACAGCTTGCGTCTGCTGCCATCAGGAACCCCTCACAGGATGCCTGCCGGATCATTGGACAAAGTGAACCGCTGCAGCGGATGAACAGGGCGTTACGCCAGTTACCCCGGACTGCCTGCAGAAAGGAATAGAACTGACACGGTTTTTGATTCATGCTTTCACCTCCATTAGTCGTTATCTGCAAATAAAAAAGGGGGCCAGCTGCAGAAGTTCTGCAAACTGGCCCCTGATTTGGTGCTTAGGAGAACAGACTTTCAATCTCCTCAGTGATGCGGGGGATGACCGTATCGTTGAAGATGAGGGTCAGAGCCGCCAGGAGCAGCGCACCCAAAACTACGGCGATAATGATCTTGACGGCGTCCGAAATGTAAAAATCGCCGCGCTGATTGGACAATGCCATACGGCCGCGGTTGAGCAGATAGTTGGCTTTGGTATAGATACGGGTCGTGAATTTTCTCATGGGTAACCTCCTGTTATATGTTTGATGATTGAGTGGATAGGTATATCAAGTCCACCGTCTGTTAAGCGCGGCGGATAGGCTTGATCAGATTGTTTTTGTTGGAACGGGGCCGGTTCGGATATGCTTTAGGCCGCTGGAACAGCAAGCAACGAAAGCGGCGTTTTTTGGTGCCGGTATCATTCGGCGGATAAAATTTCTTTTTGGGCATAGGCATTCTCCTGTAAAAAATGAAGCCGGGCTGATGAAACAGTCCGGCTCAGTTCAGATGAAAAGAAATGATGCGCCTGCCGCTATGGAAAATCGCTTGGGTACAAACGCTCACCTCCCTGTGTATCTGTCTTCCATATGAGGAGCAGGTATGAAAACGCCTGGAAGTACCGTGGCGGATGCCGATTAGCCAAAGAACGCCCCGAGCGAACTCATAACCTCGGTACAGAGCACCACCAGGTAGATGATCATAATACAAATCAGCATCATCATAGAGTAACGCTGGATCTTTTTGGGACGTTTGGCAGCTTCCTTTTTCAGATTGTTCTGCTCGATCTGACGCATATCGAAGGTAATCATTTTGAAGTACATCCGCTGGTCATCACCGCGCAGGACACCAATCAGGCCACGGATCACATCGGACAGCATGGGGCTGCCAATGCGGGTTTCAAATCGAATGAGGGCATTTTCATAGTTGCCGGTCTTCATATCAGCAATGGTCTGATCCAGTTCGGCGCCGAAGTCTTTCCCAGCCACACGGCGGTAGGAAGTCAGAATTTTAAGTACATCCCTGTCATTTTCAAGGCTCTGGCCGACGGTCAAAGCAAATCGGGGAATCTCGCCCTCGATCAGCTTGCGGCGCTTTTTAACAAAATCAAAGGCTGCATAGTAGGTTGAAAACCACAGTGCCACCGCAAGACCAATCAAAATAGGCACCAGCAGCGGAATAAGAAATGCCATGGGGATGGCACACAGGCCAACTGCCCCTGCAGTTACCCAGGCTCTGGCTGTATAGACCTCCGGGGTAAGCTGCAGACCTGCAATGTCCAGAGCGCGTTGTACCTTATTGCGCTTGAGCCGGTCCAGCCGCAAATAAGGGGCGATCCAACCGGCGATTTTTGTCACATAGACATCAAGCAGCTTTTCGTTTTTGGTGCCCTGCTGTTTGCGGGAGAGCATCATCATTTGTGAGGTCTTCTTGGTCGGGATGTCCACAAAGGCGCAGGTCAGGTTGTAGACAGCAAAACCGAAGAAGATGATGGCGATGAGCGCCAGAAAAGTCATACGCTATCACCTCCATATTCGATGGGCTTGCTCAGTTTCATGATCTGGGTCAGCGCAAACAGGATGATGGCTGCGCAAATCGCCAGTGCAATTTTGCCCGGTGTGGTGAAGATAAGAGTGTGGAACCAATCCTCATTCAAGAAATAGAGCAGCGGCACATTGGCGATAACCAGAAATATCATGGTGATGGCTTCACGCCGCGGTCCTTGCATCATTGCCTCCAGTTCCGACTGCACCACACGCACATCGGAGAATTTCTGGTTGATGGTAGGAAGGGTATTCTTCATACTGCGGTCGGACTGGCACTGGATGAGGGTGCCGCACCATTCATGGAAGACCCGGTTGGGAATCTTCATCTTCAGGCTGTTGATAGCACTGGTGATGTTGGCATTGATCAATTCCGCTTCATAAACGAAGGCTTCAAAGTTGGCTTTTACCGGCTCATTGATATAGGGCAGGTTTTCCTTGACAGAACGGATCAGATCCTCGGTGCGCAGGTAGGAAGTCGTGATAATGGAAATAGCGGTTTCCAGTTCTTCATTCAGGTGCTTTTTATAGCTGGCGGCAGTGCTGCGCAGATACCAGATTGGTATAAGGGAAAAACCGATACCCAGAATGGGCACCATGTACACATTCCCAATCAAAAGGGCAAGTACAGCCCCCACAGCGAACAGGATTAGGGACAGTCGTTTTATTGCCTCATAGCGGTCCGCCCGTCCGGTACCCTTCAAGATCTGTTTCAGTTCGTAATCCTGATTAAAAAAACCCTTGGCTGGTGTGCCCAGAAGAACATTCAGTTCATCAGACAAGGTGGCGGATTTTCGCTGGGAGCGGAAGAGGGCGTCAATAAAATCACCCGGCTTCACACCAAACAGAGCCAAAAGCCCAGCACTGATCAGGATAAAACAGATAAGATAGATCCATTGCAATTAACCCACCTCCTTTGGCGGCTGCATGAATTCTTCCAATTCCTTGTTGGAAATGCCATCCTGTGACGGCCAAGTAGTGCCATATTCAGTTGTAGTAAATCAGCCCATATTGCCGACCTGTTTGTTCAGATCCCCATCGCTGTCACCGGTGGACTGCTGTACATCGCCGGGAACAACCCAGCCAAATACCGGATCATATATAGCTCCATTTCCATTGCTGGAACCGGGTCATTGCTGGGCGGCGTTTGCTCGGCGGGTGGGGCAGTGACCTCCGGAGCTGACGGGTCAGGATTGACGGTATGCTCCTGACCAGGATCTTTGATTTCGGTCTTACCTTCCGGCACCGGAGGAGGTGTTTCTTTAGGCTTTTCGGTGTCAGTGAAGTCGATCACAACCTCATCCTCCGTTTGGGAGGTTACTTTGGGATATTCTTCTTCGGCATCTGTGGACTGGCCGGGAGCATAAGCATCTGCTCCATTATCACCATCTGTTTGTGTGCCACCATCTGACCAATCGCCGGTGACGCTGCTGGGTGGGGATTCATCCGGTCTAAAATCTCCGGTACGGTCGCGGCTTACGAACCAGCAGACACCCAGAATAGTGACGCAGAGGAGAGCCAGCGAGGAAACAATAAAGCCTTTGGATTGGAAAAACTTCTTCATATTTTACATACACTCCTTTTTTGCTGTTATATAAAGCCTATACGGTAGAATGTGCCGGGATTTCAACAGTATTGTTAGAATTTTGTGTTGTGGTAGCCTGTCAGCTCCACCCGTTGGGTGATAGCCGGATAACTGTGACCGAACATCCGCACATAGAACTCCACGTCACAGTAAAAGATGTACTCAACCCGTCCATCCTCTACATTGAACTCCAGGCTGATGTCGGAAACCTTGTAATCCTCCGTTGAAAGCGGAATCTTGGAGTCCAGGCCGCCTGCCACTGTAGCCTCCAGCATGTCGGCATAGTCACTGCTGGAGTAAAGGGTATTTAGGTACTCTTCAAAGTTAGTTTCACGCTGGGAACGGTAGGTATCTGCATAAATCGTGCCGCTAAGGTTATTTAACTCCATTTTAGCGCCGTTGCGGATGTTGATGCAGGTGATCCGGATGGAAGCGTACAGGAGCAGGAAGGAAATCAGCATCACGATGCCTACCACAAAAAAGCAGGCGAAAAAGGTGATCTCGCCCCGTTCATTTCGCAGCGGCTGTTTCAGCCGCAGGAATATACGTTTCATAGGTCACCTCACTTCCAGTAGTGCTCACTGACGCCGCTGCCACGGGCAACCACTGTGATGTTTACCAGGTCAAAATTCCAGAACCCACCCAGTTTGGCATCTCCCTCGATAGTAATGAAGAAGGGGGTGCCCAACTGGATGGCATTTGTCATACCGGATGGCCTGGGTGATGTGTAGGTAGCGTCAATGGAGTAGGAAATATTTTCGGCTCCTTCGATCTGAGAACTCAAAAATTCAAACAGCTCATCGGTCTCGCCGTTGACGCCGCCGGAAAGCTGGATCTGTTTGACCATCTGATCGGCGGCATGGTCAAGTTCCTGCTTGGTGGAAATGATGCTGAACAGGTCAATAATGAAGGCCAGCAGCAGGACAGCGATGAAGATAAAGACCACCGTACTGAAATAGTTGGCCTCGCCCCGCTCGTTGTTCAGCATCTTCCGGGCTTTTTGAAAGAGAATAGAAACCACCACCTTTACTGAAATTGAAAACAGCCGCTCCAAACCGGAGCGGCTGCTATGCAAAGTTTTGACTGTACCAAGTATAACAGATATGGATTTACGGCGAAAGGGCAGGACTGTGCCAATGTAGAGACAATTTTGTGCCAACCATGTTTCTTTGAGACATTACAGCAGTGATTCCACCAGCTTATAGATGTCGGTAAATGGATTGACAGCAATTCCAAACGGTTTGCTGCTGTCATTTTGAAGATGGTATTGCTCTACACGTTTGGCGTTCTGAATCGCAATGGCTGTATGCTCTGCTAACTGGTTATATACATCGCCAGCTTTCTCATAATCAGGGAGATAAGTGGTCAATGCGTTTTTCACTGCGGGGTAGTCTTTGAAAAATTTGGTGGTGTACTGGAAATGCAACAGATACCAAAATTCAAAGCAGGGATTGGAGAGTGCAATATGGATCCCCTTCGCATCTGCCATTTTCCTTGCCTTGGAGAGCAGACTGTCCTTTGCAGTGATGGGGTCAGGGTTGTTGTAGTTCACATCTCCATCTGCAACTACCCATACAGAGTCTCCCTCTGATACGGAAATCTGATTTTTGTTCTGATATTCCACGGCTTTCCGGATCAGGCTGAGGTAATCTGTTTCACCTCCGCTGGTGCGGCTGCCGACCACACGAATATCGATGTTTGTCCGACGGTTGCGGTAGTGTTCAAAATACTTAGGCTCAGTTTGAGAACCCTCCGTTACAATCAGAATGACAGGCTTTATTTTTCTGCGTCGCTGTCCACGCTTTTCAATTTTTCCACGTGCCATTTTACAGCCCTCCCTTGATAAAGGGGATCGCACCATAACGGCCAATCAGATAGCCCTTCTCCACCTTGGCATCCTTGCGGATGGAAAAATCGTAAAGGGAGAACAGATCGGTAGCCGCTGTTTGCTCGTCTTTTTCGGTAAACCAAATCTGATCTCTCCTCAGCACATCCAGGTCAAGAAGATTGGTGTTGTGTGATGTGAAAATCAACTGGGCTCCATTTGGATTGAACTCCACGCTGTTAAAAAGCGAGACCAGATGCTTTGTCAGAAGAGGATGCAGATGAGCGTCCATCTCGTCAGCGACAAGAAGCGTTCCTTCATCCAGCACCTTTTTTACAACACCGATCAGTTTGAAATAACTGTTGGTGCCATCAGATTCCTCTGCCATGTTCAGCGCGTAGGAAGAAGTATTTCCCTCTGTATCCTGTACCGTGTGAATGGCCTCAATATTGGTAAAGATATCATTGCGCTGAGAAGGAGCGGGTTCTGTATCACGCATTTGAAGGGACTGTATGCCAAAATCTGCAACACGCAGCATAGAGGCGATCACATGCCGGTAGTCATCATCTTTGAGCTGTTCTGCTTCAAGGCCGTAGGCGTCTGCAACAGAATTTTTCGTGATGATCTGGCAGGAAGCAAACCATTCCAGAACCGGAATCACTTTGGAATAGCTCCAGTTTGATGCGACAGACAGATAGAGCTTGTTGGCCGAAGTGCGATCCTTGAGAGTGTTTTGTTCATCGACATCAACGGTAAAGCGAAAATCTTTTGTGTCTTTTCGCTCAAAAATGAGTGCCTGCCTGCCATTGGGATAGTAATACAGATATTCTTCAATAACAGCTTTGTCTGTTACAGAAAAGCCATACGCATATCGGATGCCATTTGTGGTGAAGATGACCTCAAAGCTGCTGGGGCGAGAGGGTGTTTCCCGGTCAAACTTGAAAGGCGAACGCTCAATGGTTTTGTGGAGCTGCTGGTTATGCGAAGTCAGCACATAATTTACCATAAACCAAAACGCATTCAAGACATTGGACTTTCCGGAAGCATTGGCGCCGTAAATCACGGCAGACTTCAAATGCTTTTTGTTTCCGTCCACAATCAGGTGCTCCGGATGTTCGTTATCCTTACTGGCAAGCAGGGATAACACGACATTATCTTTGATAGAGAGAAAGTTCTCTACACTAAATTGAATCAGCATAAAACAACCTCCTAAATCCTTGATATAATATATTATATCCGCGTTTTTGTGAAAAATCAACGCAAATGAAAAATAAAAATCTATATAGAGGGGTTAAGAGGATAGTCGTGTGGAGAGGATATGTGGTTGTCAATCAAAAATGACAACCACACATTAAATTACACATAAGTAATGTGCGGCTGTCAAAAATCTAATATAAAGAAAGTGGCGAGCCAATGATAGAAGGCAGCCTGGGAAGCAGTTTATTTTGCTCCCCAGGCTCTTTTGCTTACAGGTTCTGACGGATGATCCGGGTGATAATACCTACGGCCACACCCCGCTCCATATCCAGACGGGTGACGGCAAAAGATACATCGTCCTTTTTGCCGGGCATCCGGTAGTCATAGCAGGAATGGGCTACCGCATTGACGCCATTGGAAAGACGCACATAGACAACGCCCTTGTGGACATCTGTGACACGGCCGGCATACTTGCCCTGGATACGGCACTTCTGCAGGTTGTCCCTGTCGGTGTTCTCGGAAATACTCTTGATGTCAGCCTTGATGCCCAAGTCCTCCAGACTGTTGCGCCGCACGCTGAGAATCCGGACCAGAACCTCATCGCCTACGGAAAAACGCTCATGGGCATCACCGATCCAGTCCCAGGCAAGGTCACGGGCAAGGATGGAGGTTTCAACGCCGAAAACTTCCACGCGCACAACCTTTTCAGCCACTGCAATCACACGCGCCTGGACGATGCGGCCCTCATAGACACGGTACATACCGGCAGCATCCGTATCCAGATAAAAAATCTGGCGTTTGCGCAGCATGGCTTCCTTGCGGCTGGCAACTACGCTGCGGGTTTTGGAGTCGATACCACGCACGATGAAGTCAATGTCAGCGCCGAGCATGTTGCCAAGAATCTTATTTTGGCGCAGCATAAGGTCGGCGTATTCCTGACCAGAAGGGCTGCGGCCCAGATTGATCATCATTTCCTTGATAGGGATAATGACACGGAACCCCTTGTAATCTACAACTGCCACCGTCTTGCGGTTGTCCAGCTGTTCAATGCCGCCCAGCTTGCCGGTGATGATCTTGCGGGTGCGGTAGGCATTATGGATTTCATGCCAGATTACATCATCACGGTCTTCGGCAGTCTCGACATCATCCCGGCTGCGGATGGTAAGGACGGGGGCCTCGCTGCGCTGGGGGCGGGGCTGGCGCTGGGGAGGAGAAGGAGTAGGGGCAGGAGCGGCAGCTTCTTCCACGACAGGAACATCAGGCTCCACAGCAGGTTCCTCCGTATCAAGAATAGAGTCGGCTGTATCCGCCGACTCTGTTGTTTCGGCAGGAACTTCCTCTGTGACAGTTTCTTCAGGAGCAGCTGCTTCTTTCTTCTTTCGGCTGGTACGCTTGGGCTTGGGAGGTGCAGGGGGTTCCTGCACAGCGTCGGCGTTATCTTCGTAAACATCAGGCGGCTGCACATCAAAGTCTTCCGGCATATCAGTGGGAGCAGCGCTTTGATCGTCTGTTTCAGCAGGCGTATCTCCGAACATTTCCTCCTCGGTGAGTTCAGGAAGGGGATCTTCAGCCATATCTTCGGCAGAGGTGTCCTCCAGGGGCTGATCCATCTGCCCCAGCAGTTCGTTCAAATCCAGACCATCGCCAGCGTCAGCAGGAAGGGATTCAGGTTGAGCGGTATCGGCCGGCAGAGTTTCGCCTTCCGACATAACGGTTTCGGTAACAGGAGCCTCCTGTTCCAGAAGTTCTTTTTTCTTGGTTGCCATAGATTAAAACCTCCTATGAATTTGATAGTTTTGTTTAAGACAGGATGGAATCCTTGTCTGTGGTGATAATGCCTTCCGGCGTACCGGCAGATTTGGGGGCCGGAGCCTCTTTGGGTGATTTATCCGTGGGGGATGCCGGTTTGGTGGCTTTGCGCTTTGCCGGTTTCTTTGCTGCAGGAGCCGGTTTCGGCGCGGGCTGCGGTGTTTTGGCGGCTTCTTCTTCCAAGCGGCGCCATTCCGGTACATGGGCAGATGCTTTGCAGGAACGCAGGTACTTGGCTTCCGGGTGTTTGGAGTAATCCATTTTGTCTACCTGCAGAACCTTCTTGCCGCGGATGATGATGAGTGCCTGATCCAGCGGGAGCCGCAGGACTTCATCAGGAGTAAGTACAGGGCGTTTTCCAACACCGGAGGTCTCACGAAACTCCGGTGTATAGTTGGAGATACGCCAGGTGCCCAGCTGTTTGGACTTACTGGATACTGCTACGGAGGCAAGCCCTGTCCTGGCAGAAATAAATTCGGCAGTAAGCTGGTCTGTACAGCCTAAAAACAACTGCGCGTCACAGTTTCCAATGATCTCCTGCCACAAATTCTGCGGGTATCGGTTCTGCAATCCTGCGAGATTTTGGAACACACAGGACATGGAGATATTCCGGGAGCGTATTACGCTGAGCCGGCGGGAGAGGTCGGGGATCGTGCCGCACGCTGTCAGTTCTTCCCCAAGGATATGGACGGGCACAGGCAGTTTGCCGCCCTCGCAGTTGTGGTCTGCATATCGTACCAGTTTGATGAAACAGAAAGATAGAAACAGCGAGGCCAGAAAATCAAAGGTGCTGTCCTGGTCGCTGGTAACGAGGAAGTAGGCACAGGGCTGCTGACCCGGAAGCTCCAGATCGATCTCATTCTTAGCGGTAATTTTTTTGATCAGCTCAGACTGGAATACCTGCAGGCGGCTGCCCAGACCGATAATCACGCCGCTTCGCACTGTGTCGCTGGCCTGCTTGAACAGGCTGTAGGGTGCTTTGGCAGGGTGCGTGGAAGGAAGTGCCTCGAACAATGTGTCAAGTTGGGATTCCCCATTGAGAGTCAGCAGCCGGTAGACTTCGCCAATGTTGCGGTTTTCTTCCGCATAGCCTTGATCCACATACAGTACCAAGGCCTTGAGCAGATTCATCTCGCAGGCATCCCAGAAATGGTCGCTCTTGCCGTTGTTCGTGGTGTTCTTGATGATGACATCTACAAAAAGCTGGGCCATTAGTTCCTGCCCCTCAACTTCGGCAAGGCAACACCAGGAATCTGAGTTTTCAGGGGAAACGAGGTTGAATACCTTGACACAATAGCCCCGGCTGCGGAGAAATTCGCTTGACTTCTCGTACAATTCCGATTTGGGATCGCAGATGATCAACGATTCTCCAGCGCCATTTTCGCCTCGGACAGTGGCCTGAAGGATACGGTTCATACAAAACGAACGGGTTTTCATGGAACCACTGGCGCCGTAGACTGCCAGATTACTGTTGATTCTGGTATCTTCCGGTATGCAGACTGCTTTGCCATCCAGCATACCCAGTACAACACCCTTGTGTTTGCGCAGATCGGGCACCAGATCCAGTACGCCGGACATCTCTTTGCGGGACATCCAGCCGGAGGTGCCATAAGTGCCTTTGGCGGAGTAGGAGAAATTGCGGTCTTCATCATACTCGCCGGCATCACCATATCCCATGCGCATGACCATGATGAGCAGCACTGCTAACAAGCCAATGCAGATCAAAATGCCATACACGCCATAAGGCGGTCGGAGCACAGAGGAAAGGCAGAGAAGGAAGTCGGGCGAAGCGGCCAGCGGTGAAGTACCATCGCCGGGAATACCGCCGCCCTGTTTCCAGGTTGCATAGTTACCCAAAAGCTGTGCCAGAAAGCCGCCTGCGTATAGGATTGCAAGAATGGCAAAGGGCGCTGCAATCAGGCTCACGATCAGTTTTTTCTTGTTTATGGGAATAACCTCCCCTCGAATTTTGTGAAATCAATGGTCTGGAAGCGCATCCGGGAACCGCAGTAGCTGTGAAGTACCTCTGCCTGGAAGTCAAAGCAGATCAGTGTGCCCGGGCGCTCGGATAGTTCGAGAGAGGTGTTAAAGCGTGCGATACGGGGCAGATCGCAGAAATAGCCAAATAGGACTGGTGAGCCATCCGGTGAAATGCCGTCATGCTCAATAGCCAGTCCGGGCTGCCTCGCAGTAAGACCTTGGAGCAGAATGCGATCCAGCTCCGCAGTTTTCCCAGGGTCGCACAGCAGTGCAAGTATCACCTCCCCCTGATGGTCGTTGGTAAGATAAAGAAAATGCTCATAGCTGCCATCCAGCATGAAGAAATCATGTTTGCGTCCTCCGGTGCTGGTCAAAATCTGGTAAGCCAGATCCATGCTGTTGCCCAGAATCAGTCCATGAACATCCTCATGGCGAAACTGTGGGGACAGGCGCTGTTGGCAGATTACGCTCCAAATCAATGCCTTGACCCGCATTTCCGATTTGTAGCGCCACTTCATCAGGGCGCTGCTGCTGTTGTAGGTCACGAAGATGCCGGAGGGCGCAAGGAGTATTCCAGTGGAGCGGGAACTGCGGATCTTCGTGGTGTCGATCCCCATTTCTTTCACTTCTCTGGAACTGAAAAAAGCAGGATAGACAATCCTGCCGCCAGCGTAACCCTCCGGCGCAAAAATTGCCGGTTTTTCATCCCGATACACACATACACCCGCATTATCCATGGTCACATAGGTTTCTGCCAGGCGGTGTAGCCGGAGTCTTCGGTCAATTTCGCATTTCAAACGGTTGGTGTCGGTATCTCCTGTCAGGTAGCTGGCAAACCTGTCCGGCCGGCTTTCCAGCAGAGTGGCTTTGGCTCGCGGCCCCAGACGGTAGCCGCGCAGTTTATCCCGGTAATAGGTACGCAGCAGCCCGTCTTTTTTCAGTGCAGTGACAACAGACTCCAGATAATATGGGCTGCCGGGAAGTCTGTTAAGCTGGTCTGTGGGGAACTCGCCGGAGATGGCAGTCAGAGAGAGAAGCCTGTACGCCATCGTGTCTGGCTGTGGGAATTTCCCAAGTGATCACCTCCTTGTGGTGTGTGGCTTTTACCGAGACTGCAAGGAACTTCGGTAAAAATCCGTGGTGTAACGACAGAAAAAAGCCCCGAAATCCGGGGCGAAATACTGTGTTGCGGCAGGTCGGACAAGCAATGGCTGAAAATGCTCAAAAATCCGAGATGGATTTTAGGGTGTTTTCATGCTCAGCAAGCCAGGCGGGAAACCGCTTTTTTTCCATGACACTGATTCTGGTACAGTCCTTTTCGCCCAGCGCAGCGGTGTTGTAGGCATCGCAGAGCAGGCCGGTATCGTCAGCCATGACGAAGGTGGAGAGGACATCCAGAAGCTGCTTTTCTTCCAGATTGTCGTAGTCACGGATACGCCGGGTGGGAAGGCACTGGTCATAAACCTGCGTAAAGCACACCACACAATCGCTGAAGTGGGGCATGGGATGCTCTTTGGCGTATTGCTCCAATGAGAAGTAGAACGGGTCGAGCAGAAACTCAGTGTTTTGCCTCTGCTTGCGTTTTGGGAGCAGACCGGGCAGGGTGACCTCCAGTACACCGTCCTCATAGACAACCTCAATTCCGTGTACAATACCGGCGGATGTCAGGTAATCGCCTTTGCGGATGGTGGTGCTGGAATATATCAAATGCCGCAGCCTGCAGGCAATTTTCTCTGCCCGCAGGGCGGCATCAGTGGATAAGACTTCATAGTTGTCCGGATAGCGCTGAATATCCGTGGTATCCATCGCGTAAAGCGCATTGCTCAAACGGGATATATCATCAAGAATGCTTCCAATCCGGTGTGAGATGATTTTTCGTTCCAATCAAGTTCCTCCTGTCTTCTTAAAGTAATGCACCTGGCCCGCTGCATCCACAGTGCAGAAACCGGAAATGCCAGGGCAGTCAATGCGGCGAATGTCTTCCGGATTATCGACCAAAATGATGCGGCGTCCACCGCTGCTGTCATCCCGAAGCGCATGGTTGATCAGGGCCTCCTGGCCAGAAGCTGCGTAGACGATTTCGTATAGTTCACCGTTTGCAAAGAAGATAAGCTTGACCGGAAAATCACCGGGAGCATGGTATTCCACCTGCCCGATAAAATCCAAGAGTACCCAGGCAGCCCGTATCAGGGAGTTGTCTGATTTTGCTGCCCAACCAGACGGAAAGTAACCGCCTGTATCAGTTTGAAAAATACGGCCCTGCTTTTGCAGATGGGAGAGCAGGGTCTTGATGATTTCTTCTTTGCCAGGGTGAAAGCAGAGAAGCTGCTGCATATTGAGACCGGGATACATCGTGACGATCCGCAGCAGAGCCGCAGCTTCATTTCCATAGATTTCAGCCCTGGTCTTCATGGGTATCACCTCCAATGGCGTAATATAGGCGTATTCAAGACGCATTAAATAGGAAGGAAAGCCAGTCAGTGTAAGCTAAAAAGATGATCTGGCTGGCAAAACTGGCTTTTAGGCGTAATACAGACGCAAAGCAGACGCATAGCGGCGTCTGGCAGGAAAGTTGCACATGGGAATCACCTCGCTTTTCAAATTGTTATATCTGCTGTTCGGCAGATGTGGATTGTTCACGGCGTTTTCGCTCTACGATTTCACGCAGCTCGCGGCGGTCGGTAGTGATCAGATCCTTTTCCAGAGGGCTGGCTTTGAACTCCACCATAATATTGTTGTTATTGGTAGAAATCAGACCGTGACCTCTTTCAAAGTGAGTGATCTCCATTGTTTCAGCATCGGACAGGTGCAGGGCTTCCTGTACCCGCTGGGCTTCGTCGTCCTCCAGATTCAGAATGATCTTGGTCTTGGAGTTGTTGATGATGCCCTTACCAAATCTGCCGCCGTCAAGGTCAAAGAAATCGGCAAGATCCTGGCTTGCAAAAATCGAGGCGCCGCCGTAACCGCGTATGGTTTTGGCAATTTCCAAAAGAAAATCGCCGGCCAATCTTACACCAGCAGCACCGGCGCCGGATAGAAGCTGCCAGCACTCATCGATGAAGATGGCTTTTTCTTCTGTACGGTCGGCTTTGGCTCTGTCCCAAACAAAGTCCAGCGCCACAAACATACCTACGGTGAGCAGGTCTCCGGTGAGGGAGGAAATATCCAAAACAGTGTACTTGTTGTCGAGCCGAACATTGGTCTGCTTATTGAAGGTGCTGGCGCTTCCGTTTACCAGACGGTTTAGGATGTGGGCCATGCGCATCGTTTCCTTGGAGGTTTTCAAAATTTCGTACAGGTCACCAAGCACCGGCATTTCACGGTACTGGCCGGGCTTTGCAGGGTCTTCCAAAGAGGCATTATCATGAGTGATGCCTTTTGTATTATAGGTACGAACAAGGGCTTCGTCCAAAAGCTGTCGTTCCTCGTGAGACATATCGGGGATCAGCAGACTGAAAAATATGTGGAGCTGCTGGATCTTTGCTGCAAGTTCAGATAACTGGATGCCTGGACCGTCCAGAATTTCATTCACCGAGCGGTCTACCCGCCGAATCTCCATGACATTGATGCAGTGGGGACTGGCCGGTGAAATCTGGATAAAGGAGCCGCCCACATTGGAGCAGGCGCGATGGAATTCATGGCCTTTTAGGGGCGCAACAATGAAAATGGGGATATTTTTCCGCCTCATTCGCAGCGCCATCAACTGCATGGTAAAGGTTTTGCCGGCTCCGCTCGTGCCAAGGATCGACATATTGGCGTTCTTATAGACCGCAGAATTGAAGATGTCCACGATAATAAGGGAGCTGTTGTACTTGTTGACGCCCAGCAGGATACCGTTATCATCACACATCTCATAGGATGTAAAGGGATAACAGCTTGCCGCACCGCCTGTCAGCAGGTTGCGCTTACCCCGCTCATACAGTTTCTTTTCCATTGCCACCAATGGCAGGGCAGATAAAAACGCCTGTTCCTCCCGAAAATGGCAGGTGCAGGCGTTCATGTCCTGTGAGAGCAGGAGCTTTTTCATTTCGCTGACCTTCCATTCCAAGTCTTCCTCGTTGGAGGCAGTAATGGTAATCAGCAGATTCAAGTAGTAGAAGTCCTCGTTGTTGGCAAGGCCCTCTTTGAGAAAGTACCCGCTTCGGATAGCGCCATCAATGTCATCAAAGTCGGTGTTGGTGTCGCTGGCGTCCTTGATTTTGGAACGGTTGATACGCAGCTGCTGTCCGACTTTCTGGATGATGGTTTCTTTGGGCTGACGGGAGAGGAACATATCCATATCGATCCCATCACCGGCATTGACGATAAGACTGAGCCAGCCGGCTGGAACCTGCGTTTTGTAGCCATCAGAGGGCACCAGCAAATAAGCATAATACAGACCGTCAATGCAGATATGGTGACCATGCGTGAAGTCAATGCTTTTTGGCGCACAGAATTCGGTGGCAGGGATATGGTCGATCTCACTGTCGCGCCCTTTGGCAAGGTACTCAGCCACAACCTCCTGTGCCCGGACGGAGAGCGGCTTTACAGCACTTTCATTTCTGCAGAGCAGGTTATAGAGGACATCTACCGTAAACTCATCCCAGTTTTCCGGAACGATGACCTCGTTACCGCACTGACGGAGGTAGTTGGTAGCAGTATGGACTGCACTTTGCAGGGCATTGATTGCCTCGCCTTCTTCATCAGAGCGCTTGGTGTTGCTCCACGGCTCATATTCAAAAATCAGGAAGAAACGTCGGGTAATTGCCTCACGGGAACCGATCTGCTGAACGAACTGGAGGTAGTCTTCCTGCATGAGCAGACACTGTTCATTGGTCTCCTGTTCCATCTCCTTCCGAACGGTATTCAGATGGCGGTTGATCTCTGCCCGGCGTGTCAGTACCTTGATTTGCAGCTTGATGGGGCTGATTTTCAAGTAGGATACAAAGGAATAGATGATGTTCCGCTGTTCCTGGGCGCTGCGCAGCATAAAATTGATGGGTACTACCTCGACGACCTTGACATAGCGGTGGTCTTTCGTGTAGATGATGCCGTTTTCAATTTTGGAAATCGGCAGATAATCTGCTACCGGGTTAAGGCAGGCGGGCTTCGGCTCCTGAGTGCGGATAGGGCGTTTTACTTTGCGCTCCTTGGAGACCTTCTTTTTTTGCTTGGCGGCTTTCTTCTCCTTGGCAGGCTTCTGCTTTTTCACAGGACGGAGTTTTTGGCGGATCTCGTAGCTACGAACCTCATCAAACTCCGCTGGGAAATCCTCTCTGCCGGAGCGCCGTGACCGCCTGGGAGCCTTATCGGGCTTGTGTGCCTTCTTTTTAATATGCTTGCCGCCATGCTCTGCCGCAGGAACCGCATCTTCTGCGCTGTTACCGCCTACAATGCGGCGGTTTCGCAGGTACTTTATGAAAATCAGCAGAAAAGAGGAAAGGCTCTCACCGGAAATTCCGATAAGCGCCACCAATGCTGCTGGCAGTGCGGTCAGGCACAAAGCGATGATACGGGCAGTCAGGCCAAGAGGGAGCAATGAAAAAACCGGCACACCAATGGCAAATGCCAGGATGCCGGCTTCAATCACATTGCGGGCTTTGAACATACCACCGAAGAAGGTGCCTGACTCGATGAAATTCGGTGGTATTATGTAGGTATCTCGGTCGATTTTATGATTCATGATTAACCTCGTTTCCGAAGCCGGGCGGGCACATCAGCCGATAATCCAGAACGGACCGCCAGCTCCAGCGCGCCGGCCTCAAAAGCAATCACCGCGTCGGGATGGATTGCGGCGACAGATCCCAGAGCTGTTCGCTCCGTGTGTAACTGGCAGGGTCAGCCACCATGATCTTGCCGTCTTTTACGCCACGCAGGACAATGAAGTGACCGGAAGAGGTAAAGTGGCCTTCAGACATGATTGCTACTACCAGTTTACCATTAGCCAGTGCGTCTGTGATGCGCTGTGGTTCCGCAGTGGTACAGCCGGAAACCGGAAGCCCCCATTCCCCAGCGGCGGCAGGTATCAGTGCATGGTAAGAACCACTGCTTTTACACCAGTAGCCGTTGTTGTAAGACCACTCGGCCATCTCCACAGGGTCAACCATATCGTCCGTCAGAGAGGACACCACGATTGCCATAGCGGTAGGGCCGCAGCCATAACCGCCAATATTGTCCGTACCATATGCTTTACCGGCATAGCGTTCATCCAGTTGATTGTAGTAAACAACAGGTGTGATCCCGTCGGTGAAAGTAACATCGCCCAGAGCGGTGATGCTGTTTCCGGTCCACGCTTCCAGATTTTGCAGCAGACCATCGCCCAAGAACAGGCTTAGGTTGGAAGCGTAATCAGATGCAAGCTCCTTTTGGTCATCGGTAAGCTGGAATACAACATCAGAAAAATAGGACTCACCGTTGTAACGGACGGTATAGACCATCCATGTTTCGGACACCGTTGTTTCTTCCCCAGTCTCCGGATCAGTCACGGTGCTTTCACGAATCTCTTGCTTGCTAGTGTAGGAATATAGATGCTGTTTGTTTTCCCGCAGGGTGGCGGCAAGGTCATTCAGAGAAATGCTTTCAAAATCCTTGTCTTTGGCCGCACAATACTGAGAGATAAACAGGTTGGCGTTATAAATGGGACCGCCGGAATAGGCATTTTTGACCTCCATATGGTCGGCTCCCGATGCCGCAAAGTCAGCTTCGATCCGGGCAAGTACATCATCCAGTGCCTCGCCCAAGATGCCGTTGAGGGTAAAGGTGATCTCGTTGGCGTTCTCAATAATCGCTGTTTCGCTATTCAAAATCGGAATTTCGGGGTCAGATGACGAAAAGGCATTGGTCAGTCCGCCGAAAATAAGACCGGGGAGCATGAGAACAAATAATACCGGCAGCATAAGCAGGGCAATGACTGCCACAATGATTTTTCCGATATGCTTCCGACCTGCCCACACTGCGCCTGCAACTGCACCGTAAGGACCGCCTGCGGCAGCGCCTTTGGCAGCGGAGGAAATAGCTTTTCCGGTTTTGATTGCGCCGCGGATGGTATGCGCTGCGGAGGCGCCGGTCTCCACAGCTTCGGAAAAACTGCTTTTTTGATCTTCTGGCATTTATATCTTGTCCTTTCTCCTCGGGGCTGGAGGCAGCTTTTTGACAATGGACTCGTTGAAGGCGATAGAACCGTCAGGAGCCATATAGGGCGATTTGTCAACAGCATCCACAGCGTACTGCTTATACCATGCTGTGCCATCCACGGCATGAACGGTGGTGTACTGGCCTTCCGGGGCAACATATTGGTCTGCGTGGTACATACCAAAGGAGATGCCTTCGGGATGTTCCGCAGTCACTTCTGTGCCGGTGATGCGGCCGCCGCCGATTTCGATATTTTGGAAGGTCGGAACATTTTCAGCTCCGGATTCTAGTGCCGCATATCCCATGTAAGAGTGCAGGGCTTCGGCGGCTTTTTCACCGGAAATGGAACCCATCTGGCTGATACTGCCCGTGGCTACGCTGCCGATTACGTTGTTGGCAAAATTGCCGCCCTTACTGACGGAAGAAGCGTACATATGGCCGCCGATCCCTCCGGCTGCAGCATCGCCTAAAAGACTGCCAAGACCGGAAGGCTTGGAGCCGGGAGTTGTGGTGGCTGTTTTGATGGCGCTGTTTGTGACTTTTCGGCTCACCACTCCAGCAAGACCGCCGCTGGCAAACCCTGCTCCAAAGCCGCCGCTGCCTTTACCACCGTTTGCGTTGACATTGGTGGAACTGCTGTTTCTCCCGCCGCCAAAGTGGTGACTGGAAAAGTTCTTGATGCCGCCGATGCCTCTGGCAGCAATCATAGCCTCAGCCAGCATGCTGCCGCCGGTATGTCCTACATTGACACCAAGACTGGAGAGGAAGGAATCGATTTTCTGGCCGACTTTGAGAAAGCCGATAGCACAGAGAAACCAGATAAACACATTGCCGGAAACGGCTTCTTTTCCTAAAGTGTCTACCTGAGCCTGCACATCGCTTTCGGAGATAGCGGCAAAAGCCGGCTGGCAGAGCAGGCAGGAGAGAATTGCGACTGTAAAGGCCGCAAATAAAAATTTTTTGAGTTTCTTCAAGGATAAGACCTCCTTACAACGAAAGCGGGTTCGCAAGGAAGGACCCCACCATGCTTGTGAACAGGCGCAGGCACCAGGCGTTCATGACCAATAGGAAAATTTGACCGCCAAGCATCCGGCACCAGGATTTCCAGATGTTTGCTGTGGTCTGGCTGGCGCCCATAGAAAAAGCCACAGGAGCCGTGTAGACCAGTACACCGAGCAGCACATACCGTTCGGCTGCCTCGAACAGAAGTTTTAGGTAGTTCCAGGCCAGGATGAGAACCAAAATCAAGGTAATCAGCGCCACAGCCCCATTGGCACACACACCGATGATGACCAGCATCACGGAATTGAAGTCTGCAAAGCTTAATGCAGGAAGGTCGGACTCCATGATCCAGTGGTAGGGGGTGCCGCCGATGGTAAGAACAATATTGACGATCTCATCTGAAAAGAGCGTCAGCAGGATAAAAATAACGGAACGGATACTCAGCTTTACCGGATCTTCTGCTTCCACACCTGCGCCAAGACCGAAGTTTTTGAATAACTGCCAGACCCAGTTGAGCAGGATGATCCCGATTGCCAGAGCCACGAAAACAGAGTACATAGTCTCTGCTGCGGGAAAATAACGCAGAAATACAGCCATATCACAGCCCAGCGCACCCAAAACCGATGTGGTCACCAGATCAAGACCGGCCATTACCTGTTCTGCGATCCATTCCACTATGCCGTCTAAAATGCCCATAAATGCAAGCCTCCTTTCCGGCGAGCAGTCAGACGGTCAATCAGCCTGTCCATTGTCCGCCACTAAAGAGCGGCGTCACATACGCCATGATAAAGCCCAAGCCATTGAGGATAGCCCAGGTGATACAGATTCGTTTGAGCCAGGCGCGGCTTTCATCCACCGTCCGTCCGGAACGGGAGAAGTTCATGAGCAGCAAGGCTACCGAAGCAGTGACGATGGCGGCGATAGTGGAGATGGCAAGGATTTGGGTGTATACATCCTGCATGATCTCTTTGGCCTTGGTCCATACATCTGTTGCCGCATAAGCCGGCTGGCAGAACATCATGGACATCATCACACACAGGAAGGCGCTGTAAGCCACTTTGGGCAGCGAAAGCCTGCGCTTGGACTGGGTATCCGGCGCCTGAAGCTGCGGAGTTTGAGGGGTTTTCGTTTTCTTCAATTTGCGATCCTCCAATTCTGAATGATTTTTTGATGCTCAATAGGGAACAGAAAAGCCCACACCTGTCAAAACAAATGTGGGCTTTCAAATGGCCGGGCGGCCATCTGGGCAGCAAAAAAGCACCCTGATGAAAGGTGCCGTTACTGTCCTGTTCGGTTTTGGGTGCAAGTTTGAGCATATTCAGTTTAACACATCGGTATTTACACTGAAAGAGCAGAACCATGCCAATTTTGTTCCCGAATTGTGCCAATTATTTGCCCGATTGTCCGGAAGGTGATTTTGTCTCTGGAAAGAACTGTTCCAGCATGTCTAAACTGTCCTTGGAGGTATAGCCCCAAAGGACGGAACTGAGGGCTTCAATAGCTTCCCGGCGTTTGCGGTAGTAGGTTCTGAAACTGATGTCACGAATATGCGGTCGTAGGGTCTCGATGATTTCCTCAACATTTTTGAGCTGCTGCGGCGAGAGGAAGGAGTAGTACAGCAGCCAGTAATATGCCTCACCGTTTTTGTGCTTGGTACGCAGCAATTCGACTGCGAAATCCAGCAGCTTGAGCATTTTGTGGCTGCGTTCAATGCATTTGGCATGGTGCTCGATGTCGCTTCCGGCCAAATCAGCGCCAGCCAGATAGACTGAATCCAGAAAATCCTCGATGGAGGTGCCATACTCGATCTCAAACTTGGTGCGGACATGCTGGACAGAAAGCTCCAGGCTCCACACAACATCCCGGTATTTTTTCAGCAGTTTCCAGGTATCATGGTACAGGGGATTATCAGCAACATCAGGTTCAACAAATTTTCTCATTTCAGGTTCCTCCTATTTTCGTGCTCCTCAAAGGGAGTGAGTGTAAGTTCAAAAGTGGCGATTGAAGTGTTTGTGCCGCAGAGGATGGTCAGACCAAAGTGGGCTGTGGATTTCCCTCGCGCACGCGGAATCAACTCTTCCCAGCAGTCGTCCGATAAGGGATATAACTTATAGCGGGAGAGCGGGCAAGAAAAGCAGGAAATCCCTTGCGTAGATAGGATGTCAGCCATCTTGCGGAGTATCGTTTCAATGTGCGATTTTGAAACGCTGGAAAGTGCATCCGAAACAATGATCTCATGCTCAGAGATGGAATGGCTCTCTTCGGTTTCAGCAGTTTCCGGAAGCTCCAGATGAATGTTTAAGGTCATGGCAACTTCCTCCTTGTCGATTAAAACATCGGAAATCTCAAACATGGTGGACAGGTAGTTCTGCAGGTAGATCACGCTTCCATGCCGGCCGGGAAACGACATGATAGAGATATACCCAAGACCGTCCAGCTTTTTCAGTATCCGGCATACGGTAGCGCGTGACAGCCCCCAGCGGCAGGAGAGTTCGGTATAACTGACCAACGGGTTTCCTGTACCATTGCGAAAGTAGGCTACCGGACCGACCTCTGACCCCTGCACCTGCGTATCGTTGTAGACAGCGGATACCCACAGATCCAGAACGATGTCCATTTCAGAGCAGCGGGCAGAGCTGACCAGTTCCAGGGCAACAGAGACTGGCAGGAAGAAAAAACCGGTATCCTTTTGGCAGGGGGCATTGTACTCCAGTGCGGAATTGTGGCGGGCCCAGTGGAGGATTTTATATTTGACTACATTGCCACGGCCCAGCAGTGTATAGGAAATCAAGTGCTGCTTCTGAAGGGTATCCAGCATGGACAGCGCCTGCCGATGAAAGCGGGTGCGGAACCAGCAAGACAGTTCCTTGACGGTGCATACCCATTCGCCGGGCGAGACTGTATAACTGATCCCGTCAATACGGCGATATGAGGTGCGGAAGTTTGCATAGCTGCAAAGTACAGTAAAATGAAAAAGGCCGGAGCCTCCGTTTATGCGGATGCTCCGGTCGTTGATCAGTTTGTGGATGAACTCACGATAAATCCGGCATCGTGGGTAATCTACCACTTGTTTAATTTGAAGTTGGTATTCTGGCATAGTGAACCTCCTAGTTTTTTATGCAGACAAGTAGTTCATTGAAAAATGTTGACTTGAATAACTGATGGGGTTATACTCATATTTGTATGAGCTGCAAATAAGCAGTTTGTGCATTGCTGGTTTCCGCAGTTTTAGCATCGATACCTTATAATATAGGCTAAAAGCGATAAAGAAACAGTATCAGGGATGTTCTTCATGGCTCTACAATGTGCCAGTCCTTTTTGTGGAAGATTTATCCAATTTTTGACATTTTGGAGTTGACACACTTTTTCACAAAAAAATACGCCTACAAACAACTACAATTTTTATACAACTTTTCGAGTGAAGCGGACGGCCCAATAGGACACAAGACGGATGATAAATAGTTTCAAAAACCCAGCAATTATGCGGATTTTGCGCACTACGGAGCGGTATGAGGCGGGATGGAGAGAGCAAAATTTTATTCCCGACGATGAAGAGCTTGGATAAAAAAGACCAGTAAAATCAAGGGTTTGCGGTGTTGAGCACAAAAAATGACATCAATTTGACATCAAATTATTATTGTTTGGTGGACTGATATGGACTAAAAAGGTACGTTCTAGCGATTTGAACCTTTCAAAACTAAATGAAAAACCTAATCCCCCAGCTATGCTGGGGTGAATGGAGTAAGCAGTAGCGTGTAGGATAACAATAAAAAGCCTCCTGTGTTACAATGAGAAAGGTATCGCAAGCCAATCTCAAAACAAAGGAGGCGGTCCTTAATGGACAATCAAAGTTTATCACATGTTCGATGGAAATGCCAGTACCATATAGTTTTCATACCAAAGTATCGGAAGAAGATACTGTATGGCAAGTTAAAAAAAGATGTAAGAGAAATAATCTCAATATTGTGTAAGTATAAGGATGTACAGATTATAGATGGAGCAGTATGTGAAGATCATATACATCTAAGTGTAGCAATACCACCTAAAATAAGTATATCGAGCTTCATGGGATATTTGAAGGGAAAAAGTACGCTAATGATATTTGAAAGACAT
>ERZ857969.1830-NODE-1830-length-27024-cov-4.451185_pt1 | contig 27024 bp, 20 predicted proteins | sample MGYA00519864_ERZ857969 | MGnify/ENA primary metagenome ERZ857969 (study PRJEB31778, sample SAMEA3449382) | human gut metagenome | biome: human gut; feature: human-associated habitat; material: faeces | place: United Kingdom | collected 2010/2012 ... | reverse complement strand
ACGGTGATCTGCCGTCCGCCCTCAATGTTCTGCAGCTCGATCTCGACATGATATCTGCCGCCCGCAACATAGCCCACCAGCGTTCCCGTAGCAAGCACGTCATAGCCGGGCGAACTTGTATTGGTCGTATCGGGGTTGGTGGGATCGGTCACTTTTACAAGCTGCCACACACCCGAGCCGTTGTTGATATGGAAGTAATAGTAGGACGATCCGACCGCCTTGAACTCGCTGTCCACAACGTCCGCAAAGTCGTCGGCGATGGACGCGCCGAACACAAAGCCGTTGGCGCCGTAGCTTGCCGCCTTGAAGTACATGGAGATGACGCCTTCCTCAAGCGTGACATCCTTAAAGATGCCGTAGGAGGCGCGCGCCGCGTACCATGCGGTGTAGCCGTCGTACTCCGTATCCTCCGTGTAGGAGCCCATCAGCGCCTCCACGGCAAGATCCTGCGTCACTTCCACGCCGGGATCCTTGACCCATTTGGCGGTCAAGGTAACCTCCAGGGGCGTTCCGTCATAGCCGGCCTCCGCAAAAACGGTGTCCGCATCCACCTTTTCCGTGCCGTTGTACCAGCCTTCCACCACAAAGCCGAGCCGCTGCGCTTCGGGCAGCTCGCCCAGCGCCTCGCCGCTCGCGCGGTAGATGGTCTGCGCGATGCCTTCGCCCGTATCGAAGTAGATGAGCGCGCCGCCCTGCAGCTGCTCCCACTGTGCCGTAAGCGTGATGTTTTCGGTCAGCGTTTCGCCCGCAGCGTACGCCTCGCCGTTTTCATCTACCCATCCGGTGAACTCATAGCCCGCGCGCACAGGCGTGGGAAGGCTCTCCACCTCCTCGCCGATCGCAACGCGCATGAAGTCCACGGGATCGCCGCCCGCCGTGTCAAAGTCGATCTGATAAGCGGAAGGCGTCACTTTCAGGTTGGAGAAGCAGATGCCCGTCGCCGCCGCACGGAATCCGACGCCCGTGCCGCCCATCGTCCTGTAATTGGTCGTCGCGGTGCCCACTTCCATCTGCAGTTCGTCGTCGATATAGCAGCGGATATAATCTTCCGCCGTCTCCACTTTGATATGGAAGACGTTATCGCCGCCCTCCTCCTTCGCCGCGCGGTATTTTTCCGCAAAGCCCGTCTTGTTGTTGGCAAGCGCGACGATCTGCAGGCTGACATAGGAGCCCGTATCCGTCATATAGGCGATCTGCATGGCGCCGCTGGTCGCGTTGATATGGTAGTAATAATAGCTGACGCCCGTCTCCCACGCCGGATCGACGTCCCCCAGATCCGCATTCCAGACAAGCCCGCATCCGGTCGCAGAGAAGGATTCGAAGGTGATATCCGCTTCATATGTGCCGTACGCCATCTCATGATCGCTCACTGTCGTAACGGCGCGCGTGTTGGACGCGAGGGTATAGCGTCCCTGCTCATCCACCTTGAACGCAGAGGAAACGCCGTAGTCGTACACCGCCGTCAGGTAGACGTCCTCTGGGTAGGTCAGCGTGAAAGAATCGGTGTAGTTGGAGCCCTCCGCCGTATATCTCCAATAGGCAAACGGATAGGAGTTCTCACCGATCTGCATGGCAGAGGCCTGCGGAAGGGTGACCGTCTCGCCCATCTTCACCGTGACGGGCGCGATGACCTCGCTCGACCCGGTATCGAAGAAGATGGAATATTCGCCCGCCTCCCACTTGGCGTACAGCGTTGCGTCCGCGCTGATGTCAAGGGAGGGCGCCACGTTGTTGGTCGCTTCCACCTGCCGCGTGCATTCCTCGTCATAGAACCAACCCACAAGATCGTAGCCGAAGTTATAGGGCGAGGGCAGCGTGAACGATTCCCCTACCGTATAAGTCTGGTCGGGAACGGTCGCGCTGCAGTTTGTCTGGAAGGAGACGTTATACTGCGTCCCTCCCGCCGGCGTACATGCCGCCAGTCCCAGCGCCACCATGGCGGCAAGGAGCAGCGTCAGCAAACCTGCCGTTCTTCTCTTTTGTCTTTGCATCTTTTTCCTCCTGAATCATATTTTCAAGGCGGCGCTGCGGGCCTGCCGCCTTATATCCTCCGTTTTGTTCAGATGAGCTTCTTCTGCGGCGTCATGGTGGGACCGTTGACCACCATCACGTCGGGGCCGTCGTCCACCTTGACGAACTTCATCCTGTCCATGCGGATCTGCCGCGGCGAAATTTCCAGGGGGCTGAAGTGCTGATGGTAGAACATGACCCAGCCGCCGTCCGGCGTGCGCGTGTACACGGAATCGCCCACCGCCCGCGCATACAGATGTGAGGTGAGAATGGGATTGTACGCATACTTCTTCCACGGCCCGAGCGGGTGCTCCGCGGTGGCGTAGCCCTCCGCATAGCTGCCCTTGTAGTGGCTGCCCGCATACATGGCATAGTACAGCCCGTTGTGTTTGCAGATGACCGCCCCTTCCACAACGTTCGCGTAGTCGCGCTCCCACGGCTCCGTCGCCGCGAACATCTTGGTGATGGTGTCCTCCAGGACGGTCACCTTGCCGTCCTCCAGCTTCATTTCCATGATCCAGCACTCGTTTCCGTTGTTGAAGCGCACGACGGTGAGATATGCCCTGCCGTCGTCATCCAAAAACGGCGCGCCGCCGATCTCCTGCACGTCGGTATGCAGGGGCACCTTCTGCGCGCTCACAAAGGGCCCGAGCGGGCTCTTTGAGGTGGCGTAGGTGACCTGCGCGCGCCGCTTCCCGTTCTCGTCGGGCGCCGTGTGCGAGGCATAGAACATGTAGTACCAGTCCCCCTTGCGGATGACGTTGGGGCTCATGTATTCGTTGTTGCCCCAGCCGTCCTTGCCGTGGAACACGACGTGCGGCTGCGACCAGTGCAGAAGATCGGTCGAAGTATAGCACTGGAAGAGCGTCATATCCGCAGTGTCCGTATAATAGAGGTAATATGTCCCCTCGTCATACAAAATATCGGGGTCGGCGCCATAGAGGATGGGATTGGTGAACGTCTCACCCTCCTTGCAGGGCGCAAGTTCCTTGAGCGTGACGTTGCGGAACTCCGCCACCCCTTCCCCGAAGGCAAGCCCCACCGCTCCCTTGGCAAAATGGGAGAGCTTCAAATCGAACTTGGGATAGGGATCGTCGTCGTGCAGGAAGTTATTGAAGTAGAGCCTGACGTTCTCGCCGCGCATGTGCACTGCGATCTTATACCAGACGTCCCGATCGAAGGGATAGTGCACCGTACCCAGCACCTTCGTGATATGGTCGCCGTTGCTGACCTTCGTCAGTCTGATCGAATGATCCTGCACGTTCACCGTGAAGGAATAGCCCACCAGCCAATCCACGCCGTTCTTTGCGACCGTGCGGAAGTAAAGCCCCGCGTCGCCCGCCGCCTTCAGTCTGATCTCCGCTTCGAATGAGAAGTTTTCCGGCGCATTGTCTGCCGTAAAAACAAAGGTCTGTCTCCCCTCCTCGCCGCGCAGCACTCCGTTTTTCTCTTCGACGTTTCCACCGAGCTTCATCCAGTCCATCTTCGCCACCTCTTTCGTTTTTTTCAAAATCCGTCTAAATTTTGCACTACATGTGCATTATTTTCAGGATTTCAACCGTATTCTACAGTACAATTCCCGAAAGTCAATAGAAAATAAAAAAATCAGGGTCTTTTCTACAACTGCACTTGTATGAAAGAGCCTGGTTTTTTTAAATATATTAAACAACTGCGATCCGGGGCTGCTGCGATGACATAAAACACGAATTTTTCGCCCCCGCGCAAAGGTCGCTCCCGCCCCCCGAACAGGCACTGGCGCAGACCATGCTTGTAAGCACGCACAATGCGCCGATCGACTACAGTATTTTCATTTTTCTTTTGAACACACCTTTCCTCCCTGTTTGAAAAATAAATTTTAATGCAAACAAATGCAAAATAATTTCCAAAAAATGATCCGAGGAATCTTTTTACATCACTAATATTAACTTTTCATTCGGAAATTTTCCACAATGTATTTTTGAAAGAACATAGAAAATTTCGGAAATACCGCCTTGAAAACCCGTTTCGGACAAAAAAATATCCGCGGAATACGCATTTGCTGCGCCCCGCGGGCTCAAAAATTTTATTTTTCATCATGCCTTCAATGCCATACGCATTTTTATTTGTTCAGCTTTTTCCGACCCCGGAACAAAATATGTGACGGATCCCGGCTCCCGGAAAGTTCGGAACGCCCATCACCCTTCTTCCCGCTTTCCCATATGAAACTTGTTCCGTGGGTGCTGTGACTTATGGGATTTGTTTGTTCGTCTGCCCGCGGAAGTCCGCAGGCGCGTTCGAGATAAATTTGTAGTAGATATGGATCTCGCGCGGCTTGTTGCCTTCCGTCTTTTCGCCCACGGTGATAAACTCGATGAGCTGCAAGCACATTTCGCGCGTCAGTTCCTCACACCTTGCGTACCATTTCAGGCGGGCTATGTACTCCTCGACTTTCGCGTCGATGCCGTCCGCTTCGGCGAGCCGCGCTTCAAGTTCCGCGATCTTGCGTTCGGCGGCTTCCTTCTCCGCCTGATATTTCTCGCAAAGGCTTCTCAACACGCTCTCGGGCAATGTCCCCAACACCTTTTCTTCAAAGGCAGACTGAATGAGTTGATCGAGCTCCGCAAGCCTGTCTTGAAGGAAGCGCAGCTCTTTCTCATCGGACAGCCTGTTGCGCTCGCCGCGCTTGGCGCGTTCCCGCAAAAAGCGTTCTTTCGCCGCCGCCTCATCCAGATCCACCTCGCCCAGCATGGCGCGGATGTCGCTCAAAACGATTCCCTCGATCTGCCTGTCGCTGATGGCATGGGATGTGCAGTACTTCTTGCCGACGTCGATGTAGCGGCGGCACAGATAGTAGTTGCAGACGCCCCTGCGTTGCCCGCCCGATTTAAATTTGAGCTTGCAGCCGCAGTCGGCGCAAAAGAGCAAGCCCGAAAGCGGATGCACCCGACTTTCCTTGTCTGCCCTCCCGCGCGAAACGGACGTGCGCATTGCCTGCACTTGATCCCATGTATCGCGGTCGACGATCGCTTCGTGCGCGTTCTCCTTGACGACTTGTTCGCTTTCGGGAACGTTGAGCACCTTATGGTTCTTGTAGGAAAAGCGCGTCGTCAGATGCTGCGTCATCCTGCCCGTGTAGGTGGGATTGCTCAAAATTTCGGAGACCGTGCGCGTCGTCCAATAGCCTAAGTTCCGCCGCACCGACTTCTTGCCGTCCAGCCGAGTGTAGTACGCCGTGGGGTTGGGGATGCCCTCGTCGGTGAGTGCGCGGGCGATCGCCCGATAGGAGCTGCCCGCAAGGCGCATATCGTAGATACGCCGCACGGTGGTTGCCGCCTCCTCGTCGATGACCGCCGTACGCTTTTCGTCCGTTCCCGCCTTGTAGCCGTAAGGATACGCCCAGTTGGTGTACTTGCCCTGCTTCCAGTTGGCTTCCAACACGGCGCGGATCTTCTTGGAAGTATTCGCCGCGTGCCATTCGTTGAACACGTTCATGATTGGCATCATATCCATGCCCGCGCTCGTTCTGTCCGCCGTGTCCACGTTGTCCGAAAGGGCGATAAAGCGGATGCCGTAGGCTGGGAAGATATAGTCGATATACTGTCCCACCTGAATGTAATTTCTGCCGAAGCGCGAAAGATCTTTTACAACGATGGTATCGATCTTGCCCTCTTTGGCATCGTCCAAAAGCCGTTTGACGGCGGGGCGCTCGAAGTCGGTGCCCGACCAGCCGTCGTCGATATACTCGTCCACGACTGTGCCGCCGTTTTCCTCGGCATACTTTTTAAGGATGACGCGCTGGTTTTCGATGGACATACTCTCGCCCGCCTTTTCGTCGTCGCGCGAAAGGCGCATGTAAAGTGCCGTTCGATACCCAAGGACACGAAATTTGCAAAGTTGATGGTCTGCAAGGAATATTTCATTTAAATCCCATCCCGATTGATCAGGAGCAACACCTCTCACTTATTAGAGAAAATCTGCTTATCCTGCACCCACCTGTGAAGAAAAATTATATAGATTGCACAATGCACCCCTTCACCTATTAGAGAAAATTGCCTGTACTACACCCACCTTTGGGCAAAGATTGTATAAGTTGCACAATAAATCCCTTCACTTATTAGAGAAAAATCATTGAATACTTGAGTAGTTACAGAAAAATTTTATGCAACTTGACCATAAACCGACTATGCCTCCCATATATCCAAGGACACGAGATTTCAAAATATTAGCGATTGCGAAAATGTTTCACTACCATTTTATTTGCCGACAATTTAAACTCTCTTCAAGTGGTAGCCGATTATACCCTTATTGCTAACATCCTTCTTATCGTAAGATACACCGCTAATAATAGTAATCAGCTTCCCAAGTCTCGTCCACACCCAACTATCGGGTATTTCAAAGGGTAAATCGTCGGTGATATCTTTGACTTCCGAGCCCACCTTCTCATAATGGCGATTATCGTCACCCTTGAAGATGACGGAATCATTCTTATCTTTCTTGATTTTGCCTTCCTTAATCAGCCTTTGTTTTTCGGCACGGATACGTTCGAGCAACACCGATGCCGGCTCGTCGTTCGGATCCTGCGGAACGAGTTTGCCTTGTATCGCCAGTTGCAGGATGGATTTTCTTAATTGTTCGGCTTTCATTGTATGTCTATCTTCTCCTCCAGCAAGCGGCGCTCTTTTTCGATATAGTTTTGCAGTTCTTCCTCTGTAGGCAGCGTGAACTGATACTTTGAGGCAAAAATATTCTTTTTATCGTTCAGCACCGAATATTTTACAATGGCCTCGCTCTTTTCGGAACAAAGGATAATACCGATCGTAGGATTATCGTCTTCGTTTTTATAGAGCGCGTCGAACATGCGTATATAGCTGTCCATTTGCCCGATATCCTGATGCGTGAGTTTGCCGATCTTCAAATCTATCAGCACATGGCACTTCAATATGCTGTTGTAGAAAACGAGGTCGAGATAAAAATCTTCGTCGTCATAGCGCATCCGCTTTTGACGAGCGACAAAACAGAACCCTTTGCCGAGTTCCAGCAAAAAGTGCTGCAAATTGTCTATCAACGCCTGTTCGAGCTTGGATTCGCGTAGAGCGGGATATTCGTCCAGTCCCAAAAACTCCAAGACGTATGGATCTTTTATAAACCCTTCTGTCGGAACGGCGTCCAATTTTTCTTTGGCTTCCGCGATGACGGGCTCTTTGTTGCGACTCATCAAAAGCCTGTCGTAATAAAGCGTAGAAATTTGCCTGTCGAGCTGCCTGACAGACCACCCTTCGGAGACGGCTTCCCGAATATACCAATTCCGTGCCTCGGCGTTTTCCACGCGCAAAACGGTGCGGTAGTGCGACCACGTCAATTCGGTACACACCGTGTTCCAATTCGGGAAAGCGAGATAGAAAGCGCGCATATTGCGAAGATTCCTCTCGTCGAATCCCTTGCCGAAATCTGTAGTCAGCCTTTTTGAAAGTTCGGAGATCAGGCGCGCGCCATAATCCGCCCTTTCATCGCCACCTTGCTGCTCGACGATGTTTTTTCCGATCTGCCAATACGCCATCACCATCGCGGCATTCGTCGCCTTATAAACCTGTCCGCGCGCGGATTCGAGTATACTTTTGATTTGGCTATAAAATTTGATGTCAATGAGTTCATTCATTTGCTTTATCTCCGAGCAGTGCCATAATTTCCCCGAGTACCCTGTCTATATTCTTCCAGTCCGCTGATCATATCAAGGGAGAACGTCTTGCTGTCGGCGAGGAACATGATCGCCTTGTTCCAAAAATCTTTGGAACGGTTGTGATCGTCCAGACGGACAACTCCGTTGCGCGTTTGCCCTATGTAGATCTGTGCGATCTTGTTTTCGTCGTTTTCATTGATGAGATAGTAAATACCGGGGCGATTGATGCCTGTGATCTTCTTTGCCTCGGCAAGCAGAGGCCGCGGTATGACATAGGCCGTCATCGTCGATAGATGACGTCTGATCGATCGGATGCCGTCGGGTTGACCGTTATGGTAGATCATTTCAAGTTTCTTACTTGTCGCCATTGCTAGCCTCCTCGTTGATGACATCCATAATATCGCCGACGTTGCAGTCGAGTAGCTTGCAGATCTTTAAGAGGACGTCCATTGAAACGGTCTCATTTTTTCCGAGTTTGGCAAGCGTCGTTGTGGAAATATCTGCCCGAAGGCGCATTTGCGTCTTGGTCATCCCTTTATCGATGAGCAATTTCCATAACTTATTGTAGCTGATCGCCATGCTGTCACCTCGTCTAAATCGTATTACAAAGTAATTATAGCATATCCGCACGGGGATTTCAATAGGATATGCGAAATTGCTGATATATTATTTGAAAATAGTGCGGCATCCAACTGTATCGGATTCGACACGGTTAAAAATCCTATTCCGGAAAAAGTGGCTTTCCGCCTTATTTCGGAGTAGAGGAAATTGGGTGCAAAAGACGGTGAACAAAATCCAACACACAAAAGAACGGCAGCCCGGATGAGCTGCCGTTTGACTTTGTTCCGAATGGCTTTTTCATGTTTCCCTTATGTTACCTGCCCCGTTGCCCCTGTAGGTCCCGTGGGGCCGGTCACACTTGCTCCCGTTGCCCCGGTCGCCCCTGTAGGCCCCGTGGGGCCGGTCACACTTGCTCCCGTTGCCCCGGTTGCACCCGTAGACACAGCAACTTATGGGGAAATAATTTACTTTTTCGACTTTCGGGACTCACCGGGGCTCTCATTGCAGGTCAATTTATAGTATATATGGATATCGCGGACATCCGTTTGGCCGTTTCTTTCCCCTATCGTTATAAAATCTATAAGTTGAATACACATTTCACGAGTCAGGGTCTCGCAGTTCGCATACCTTTTTAATCTGCGGATATACTCATCGACATCCTTTTCGTCCCTGTCCGCCTCCGCAAGTCGTTGTTCTATCTCCTCTCCATTCTTCTCCAACCCCACACGCTCGGCCTGATATTTCGCACATAATTTAACGCACACGCTTTCAGGCAAACTTCCGAGCACCTTCTCTTCAAATGCCGACTCTATCAACTTATCCAATTCCGCAAGCCTGTTTTTTATCGATCTGAGCTGCCGCTCTTCTGAATACCTGTTTTGCTCGCTGCTTTTCGCCCTGTTACGATTAAATCTCTCCCTTGCCTTTTCCTCATCCACAATGATCCCCGTCAGCATTGAACGCAAATCCTGCAACACGATACTTTCAATCTTTTGCTCAAAAATGAAATGAGAAGTGCAATATTTTTTCCCGAGGTCAACATAAGTCCGGCAGCAATAATGATACATCTTCCCGTTTTTATTGCACGAATATTTCGCCTTTAATTTTGCTCCGCAATCGGCACATACAAGCAGCCCCGAAAGTGCGTGAACGTCACCGTTTTTATCTACTCTCCCCCGCGAAACAGACTGATTTACGGTCTGCACTTTATCCCACAACTCCTGACTGACGATCGGCTCGTGCGCATTTTCTTTGACTACCCACTCGCTTTCGGGAACTTTAACGACCTGATGATTCTTATAGGAAATGCGCGTGGTTTTATGTTGTATCATCTTTCCGAGATAGACGGGATTGGTAAGGATCCACATGACTGTTCTTTTACACCAATGACCTGAATTTTCCCTGTTCCACCTTTTCCCGTCAAGCCGGATAAAGTAATTCGTCGGGTTAGGCACCCCCTCATCCGTGAGCACACGAATGATCTTTCCCGGCGAATCCCCCTGCGCCCGCATCTCAAAGATTCGTCTTACGACTTTGGCAGCCTCTTCGTCGATCACGGCAGTACGGAACTCGTCCGTCCCCGCCTTATAACCAAACGGATAGCCCCAATTCGTATATTTTCCCGCGCGCCGGTTTGCCGCCTGCACCGCCCGTATCTTTTTGGAAGTGTTCGCCGCGTGCCACTCGTTGAACACGTTCATGATCGGCATCATATCCATCGCCGTGCTGCCGCGGTCGGCGGTGTCGATATTGTCCGACAGCGCAATAAAGCGTATTCCGTAGGCGGGGAAAATATAGTCGATATACTGCCCCACCTGAATATAGTTGCGCCCGAACCGCGACAAGTCTTTTACCACAATGGTATCGATCCTGCCCGTCTGCGCGTCTTCCAAAAGCCTTTTAATGCCGGGGCGGTCGAAGTCTGTTCCCGACCAGCCGTCGTCGATATATTCATCGATGATCGTACCCTCATGCTCTGCAACATACTTCTGCAAGATGACGCGCTGATTTTCAATGGACATGGACTCGCCGGTCTTTTCATCGTCACGAGACAGGCGCATATAGATTCCCGCTTTTAAAAATGACCTCTGTCCTGTCATGCATACACCCCTATTTTCTCTCATTCGGGCACTCTTTATATCTCCTTTTTTTCCACACTATTCTTTTACAGCCCCATTTCGCGGTCCGCACGGGAAAATGCAAGTTCCGCAATCGCCTGATTTACATCCTTTTCACCTGCAAAATGGCGTGTAACGACAAATGTTTCCCCGCCAATCGCATACTCTCTCTGCGACTTGGGGCAAACTTCGTAATCTTTGATCAACTGCTCAATCTTTTTTTGCGTAACGGAATCCCCCAAAAATCAATCGGGCCGAATTCACGATCAATTCTCCCATTCCATAGATATGGTTTTCTTTTTATCTTGGACACGGACGATATGAGAATCCAACAAAAATCTGCTCTCACCGTTCCCGTTAGATTCCATATACAGATGAACAAAGACTCATGAGCGCAAGGGCCGTAGTCCTTGCGCTCATACCATAATCCCGATTCAGTTCTTGCGGACCGCAGCGATCGGCAAAGTGATACCCTGCAACGATTGCCGCCCTCTTTTCCAGGTTGTTTTTGAAGAAACCGCCTGATTTCCCGGATTGACAGAACGGGTCCGAAATGATATAATGTGTATATGGCAGATTTTAATGTCAGTGTAAAATACACCCGTTTTCTGCGGTATGAAAGAGTTCCGTTCGACGTCCCCTCGCATACACATCCGTACTGTGAGATCGTCTATTATACAAGCGGTACCGGATACGGAAACATCGAAGGGAACAAATACCGGTATTCTCCGAATACCTACGTCTTTATTCCGACAGGCGCCAGACACTCTGAATATGCAGAAACCGTGAGCGCGCACTATCTTATCGGCCTTACATGCGGCAAAGACTCGCCGGAAATTCCGTCAGGCTTTCATGCGGATGATTCCAACGGTCTCCTTCCCGGCTTATTTGACAAAATACAACAGGAACTGCGCAAATCGTTGCCTTATTACAAGGCGTGTATCGACGCTCTTGCGGAACAGATTCTCGTCTATATTGCGCGGCGCTTTACCGTAGAGACCGAAAAGGCATCATCAAAAATCGACATGGCGATCAACTTTATGGATTCGCACTTCAGCCAGGAGATCGATCTGCACGAACTTGCAAGATCCACCTATTACAGCTACGATTATTTCCGCCATCTGTTTGCAAGACTCAAGGGAATATCACCGCAAAGATATCTTCTGAATCTGAGGCTGGAACATGCGACACATCAACTGGAACAGACCGATCTCCCCCTTTGCGTGATCGCACAGAGCGTCGGCTATCATTCCGCGGCAGCATTCAGCATAGATTTCAAGAAAAAATACGGGAAATCGCCCTCGGAATACCGGGCGACATATATCGCCAATCAACAAAATCTCGAATATACGGAAAAACAACATACAGAATAGAACAACAGCCCTGCATCAAAAAGATGCAGGGCTGTTGTTCTGCAACAACGTATCAATTACTTTTCTGACCAGTTCACGGTCCGTATTCGGCCTCACTACGATATGCGCTCCGTCTTCACTTTTCCGAAATACAGACGTACCGTCATCCTCAACAGAGACCGTTCCTCGTTCATAGGAAAACATGTCTGTCCCTGTCCCGGACGCCAGCATTGCCGTGACAGGGTCCCACGAATCTCTTGCAACGTTGTCCTCCGCAAAGGACGCCCCGAATTCGTTGATCGCAAAACACTTCATGGCATACCAGACCGGATGATCGGGGATCAGCCGGAAAGGAGCCCCCGTCATAACGCCGCTCCCTGTTTCAAACGGTACAACCGTAATCGGTACGGGACAATGCCGGAAGACATATTGTGCAGCAGGGATATCCTGCAACACGTTCCATTCGGGGAGACCTCCGTCAAAACAGCCTGCCATCGAGTACAGCATTGACACGGATCTTTTCACCAACTGCTTTCCGTCAAGAGCAGAAATCGAATCGGGTGGACTGGCAAGTAATTCGGCAATGTTGGTCAACGGTCCTGTTGCCAAAATGATCTGACCTTCCCGCTGTGATAAAATTTTTCTGAGCAAAGGCACCGGGGCATCCTGCGCATCAAGACAGGAGTAGCGTTTCATGACCGCCCGCGCATAATTATTGATGCGGTCACATGCAAGCCCCGGAAGTTGCATCTGCGCCAAAGGAGCTTCCGCTCCGTAAAAACGCATGATCGCCTGTACGCAGGCGGAAGCGCCTTCACGCGAAGAAGAAGTCGTCACCGCGCGGACGCAGACGTCGCCCCGCCGTTGCAGCGACATCAGCAGCGCAAGTGCCACGGCGTCGTCGCTGTCCACTCCCATATCGGTGTCCATTATGATGTCGATCATTCGTTCCCCCGTCAGTCACGCGTATCCAAAGTATACCTTGAAATCCGATACGTATAGCCAAAATCGGAACCAGCCGTTGATGCCGTCACGCACACTTCCAATGAATCCGGCTTCGGGATCCATCCGTATTCATCCCTGACCAACCCCGCATTATGATTGCGCGCATATCCCGTCATGTATTCATCGATAAAGTCCACTTCATTCCAGCGGGCAGTCAACCGGTTCTCGCCGACAAAGCGATCCCCAAGCACGGCAGTCGCATCGATATTGTTCATATATCCGACATAGGAATACTGCGCGATGTAGTTCGGCATATCGGTAGGAAACGGGAAGGCGTCCCCTACGATATAAAAACGATTTTTGGCGGGGTCATATCCGAGATCGGAATTGGAACACGCATAGCTTGCCTCGCTGCTGCCGTATTGCGTGATCCCCCGCATAGTCAGCTCTTCCCGGAACTCCCTTACGGGAGCGGACAGATCGCTCAAGTCCCAGCGTTCCGCCATGACCCGTGCCGCCGACCCGCCGTTCAGCGTATAAAAGATGAGGATCTTCCCTTTCTTATCCACGCTGATGAGCGACGGCTGCCCGACGCCCCACGCACCCGCGACCTGCGCAGCGGTGGAATCATAATATTCCTCAAATGAATCATCGAAAGCGATGAACGCGCGGTTGCTGCGCGTCCAGGGATCCTTTTCACTGACAAGACCGTCAATGTGGTTGGCATCCTTTTCCGGGTCAGCGGCGTACTCAACGCGCACCCACGGCCCTGCAGGCGATTTGGCAACCGCAAGACCGATTTCGTTGTCTCTGTCCGCAACATAACAGCCGAGATATGCCATAAGATAGGAATACTTTTCTCCCTGATAAGAAAACTCGCCCTTGACGACGGACGGATCACATACATGTCTCCTGTCCCACGCTCCGTTGTCCCATGTCACATCCTTATCCCAGTCCTGCGCGCTCCAGTCCACGCCTTCCCAGTCAAATGACTGATAATCAAAGGTATTTGCCGAAGGCGTCAGGACGATCTGTTCCGGACTCCAATACCATACGCCATCGATCAGGATTCCGCGGCGATAGGCGATCGCATCGATCACTGCCCGGTCGGCAAGATTCGCACAATAATAAATATGCCTGACGTTCTCCCCTTCCTGCATCACCGAGGGACAGTAATTATAAATATATGTCACATCCTGTCTGTCGAACATCCGCGCTTTTTCTTCTTCCGACTGTGCGAAAGCCCCTTCCGCCACATAGCCATCAGGAATCTGTTGATCCATCGTCTCCGTCTCCTCACAAGCCGACATCATACACGCGGCGACCAGCATCATGCCGCCCAGCAAGACTCCAAAACATTTTTTCATGACAGAGCCTCCAACCCGTTGTAACTCACGGCCGTTTCTACGATCGTCTGATAATGCAGATACGTTCCGTCGGAATCGAATGCCGTAACGGTCAGATACAGTCCGATCCCCTCGCCGCAAAGCCGGCCGTACGCATCACGGACCAAAGCGGGACTGTAAATACGCTGCCATCCCGTGCGGTCGTTTTCATAATCGGACAAATCAAAGGAAGCGATTTCCGCCGCTATGACCGTCCATTGTGTGCCTGCCGCCACCGTATACAAATTGGATACAGGCATTCCCACGACCTGCACCGCTGTGGGCAGAGCGGGCGCCTCCCCGGTCGGATAACGGTTGCGCACAGCGATGAGTGTTTCGCCATCCAATGCAAAATCGGCATCACGGAAGGTCGGTGCCGCAGAAGGATCCGTCTCTGTCAGCCCGCTCACGGTGACGGCCTGTTCGGCCGGGACCACAAGGGATCCAAGATCCGCTCCGTCCAGTTCCACAAAATATTCCGCCGTTCCCGCAGGATCGCCTGCCGTATAGAAAAGCCGGAATTTCGATGCGTTGTCATAACTGACAAGGCTGGGATTCCCATACCCATAAGCATCTCCGTACAGCGTCCGGTCATATGCCAGCACACATTCCGGGATTCGAAGAAATTCTCCGTCGGGAGCATTTCCGACCGCAAACCCGATCCCATAATTGCGGTCCTGATGACCGGACCTGCCCTGATACGCCATCAGGTACGAATAGGTCTGTCCGTCATAGCCGAAACTGCCGCAAATCACAGAAGGATCGCTTACCGCAACGCTGTCCCAACCCGCCTCCGACGGTTCAAGCAGCGTTTTTCTTTCTTCATAGGTCCAGACGCCGTTTTGCAGCGTTGCCTTGCGCACCATGACAGCAGAATCCGCCTCATCGGGCGTCCGGTTGGCAGTGTAATAGACGTATCTCGTCTGTTCGTCCGTCTGCATAACGGACGGTGCCGCCGAATAGCGGCTCGTCCCGTCATCGAACACGGGCGCAATGCCATCGACGGGCTTCGCAACGATTTCCTCGCCGCCGCTGCCCGGGACGCACCCGGCACCGATCAGCAAGGCTGTTCCAAGCGCAAAAAGCGTCAAAAAACGAAATCTTTTCATCGGATCTCCTCCCCTGTCTGTACAGCATCCTCCGCCGCATTGCCTGCCATCGCCGCCGCAAAAGAGTTTGCGCTCTGATGGAAGGGCGTTGTCACCTCGATATCCGTATAGTAATATCCAAGCGAATCCATAATGAACGTCGCCCCTTCATACGTCAATGCGTTCATTCCGATCACAACGTAACAAAGGTCATTTGCAGGATCGAAGGGTGACGTTGCCGTGACCCATGCGGGCATAGAAAACTGTTCAAAGCCGATCCGTACCCAGCCTTCAAACCCTGCGGGGATCGCGATCCCGTTCTTTGACGCTCCGATCCGCTCACTGCCCGAAGCCGTATCCAACAGAAGATAGCGCGCCCCGTCATCCGTCTCCCATCTCTGGGTCGTGATCGTTCCGTTATCGTCTATGATCTGCAGGTCGAACCCTATGCGGAACGCGATCTGCATACCGGAGGTATTTTTGATCCAGAACGTCAGGCCCTTGGCTGCACCGATCGTTCTTGCGGCGCTGTCCGTCGGGGTCCAGTCGAGTGCGGTGGCAAAAGGCTGCGCTCCGGGGGTCAGGCTCATTCCCCCGCAGGTAAAATGCAACGCTCTTCCGCCCACGCCCTGCGTTTCGGACGGAGCCTGTACGCTTGCCACGCCGACGCTTGCCTGAGGCCTGTAACGGCTTTCCCAATACAGCCGCAGCTCCTCCGTCGAGTCATATTCAAACGGCATGAAAACACGCACGTCCCCTGTGTTTGTTATCGTTTGCGGGTCCGCCGCCCTGACCAAAGCAAAGTCGGTCAGGATAAATTGCGTTGGATTGGCAGAAGTTGCGTCATTCTCCATGTCCCGCCAATGATCGAGCAGGAAATAAAAGTACGGCTCAACGGAATCAAGTTCCATAACGGCATTGCAGTCGCTTCCCCACCCGGACAAAAAGGTAGCGAACGGGATCACGATATACCCGTGGTAACCTGCCGGAATGTAAAAAGAATCACCGTAATCCGCGCTGCCTCCATCGGGATAGTACATGGCCCAGTAATTGTCCCGATTGCAGTACCATGTCTCCCGATATCCCGCTTCCGCAAACCATTTCTGCAGATATAACCTGTTTCCGCTGTCGTTTTCCACATAAAATCTGATCCCCGCATAGCCGGAAAGGTCTGATGTCCCGAGGTTCAGTCCCAATGTGATCGCCTGATTTTCTACAGGAAGAGAAGGATCGTACAATACCTCCCCCGCATTGATCCGGGTGATGGCAATGCAGTCAGGTTTGTTCTCCATGACCACAGTTCCCGCCTCGTTTGTATTTGTCTGTGTGATCGTCAGCTCGGAAGGTCTGACAGCACAGGTATAGACCCCTTCCTTCAGAAAGCCGATCTCACCGATATTGATGCGGCAACGCAACTGATTGGGAAAATCAATATTGAAATTGATCGCTCCTATCGCACTCCAGTTTTCTCCCGGAAAGAGCGATACGGGTATCTTCAGCCAGCCGCTGTAGGCTGCGGGCTGGAAAAAATTCCCCCACGAAATCGTCCTGACCGTTCCCGCTTCATCCGTCGGTGATTGAACAAGATAATATGTGCCCTCCCCTGCGTTCTGCGTACCGTTGCCCCAGATCGTGATCGTAAACCCGTACTCGTTCTGCAGGGAACAATTCTCATACTGCACCATCAGATATTCTGCTCCCGCAGCGTTATAGCTGCCGAGCACATATGTCAGCGTTCCGGCTGCAGAGGCTCCCGCCGCCGTACGTTCGGTCACGTTTACGGCGTCGAACGAACTTGTCTGTACGGCTCCGTTCACGTCCGAACTGTTTCCGTCCTCCGTCTCCATTGCAAGAGATGACAGGATCGCATCAGCCTGCAGCTCGGTGGTCAGCGACGGAAGGCCATCCTCCTGCGCCGACCCCGCCGATATTCCGCCGGCACAGACTGCCCCTGCCAGCACCGGAAAGAGCAGAACGGCTGAAATTGCCCGCACTTTGTTCATAGTCCATTTCCTCCTTATCATTGTTTCTCAAGAATTTCATATTCTGTCCGATAGGACACATCGCCATAATACGGAATTTTACTGCCGTCTGAAAGCGTCGGTCCGTTCCCATAGTCGGCGCGCAGCGTCGGATAGGCAAAATCAAGCCCCTGCGCCTGTTTGTTTTTCTGAAATACAGCATTGAACGATTGTTCAAGCCGCTCCAATCCCGCCTTTTGCAGCGTTTGCATGACGTTTTCGTAATAAGCATCGAATGCCTCTGCGGAACGCTGCTCAAGCATTGTCAGCAGTCTTGACTGCCAGGCTCCCTCCACCGCACTGTAGATATTGATGATCTGTTTGAAATCATCGGCCGATGAATCGAGATTGGGGCGCCCGATGCTGAACGAATAGGACCAGCACGCCAACGGCCATTTCAGATTTGTACTGTAGGCCTCTTCTGCAAACAACCCGTTCAACGGCTTGACTTTGTCTGTCACCGCAGGGCGCTCAAACATATCCAGCCGCCCGATCCCCTGCGCATAGGCGTAACCTTCATCGGCAAGTTTTCCGTCAAGATATTCCTGCGTCCATTCGATCTGATTTTGTGTCTCGTTCCAGTTCCAATGCACGCCTTCGATACCGAACGTCGTCAGATACTGCCCTTCCTCCGAATAGAGAAAATCGAACAGTTTGATCACGATATCGGGCCTTTCGCATGTATACATGATCATATTGTACATATAACCATAGCCCGTCATATCCTGAAGGACAGGATCATCTCCGGCATCGTTGCGGATCGCGATCGGGATGTATTCCACGCCGTTTTCGTAAGCATACTCAAACGCCGACGAATATAGCTGCGGCGTACCGAGGACTGTAAAAGCCTGTCCCGCACGGATAATTTGTTCGATCGGGCCTGTCGTGGTATAAAAATCATTGATCAGCCCGTCGCGGCGCAGCTCGTTGAGATAGGCAAGCGCTTCCCTGTACTGCGCGGTCGTGCGCACATCCTGCCAGTTTCCTTCGGCATCTTCCCAGGGGGCCGCAAAATACTGGCTCAGCCATAACACGCTGTTGTTGCCTTCCAACGTAAACGCATCGATAAGCATCGGGGAAAGCGTCTGTCCTCCGCTGCTGGCGGGCTTGTTTTTTTTGACCCATGCCATCGCGGCTTTCAGTCCGGACTTTGTGCCGATTTGCTCTTTCTGTTCGTCCGTCGTCCAGCCGGCTGCGACAAAATACTCCTCCAGCCAGTCCTTGCGCACGAGCAAAGCTCCGTTGGAATCATATTTTTGTCCCTCCTCCAGATCTTCCTCGCTGTAAGAAGAGGACGGAAGCCCGTACATATAGCCGTCGGCCATTTCGTAATAATTCCGGAGATCGGCACCTATTTTGGACAGAAGATTGGGCGCCCAACGCCTGGACAGCTCATCGATCGGATAAATATAATTCTGCATCGCAAGCAGAGACGCCTGAGGCTGCCACGCCTGTACGCTGATGATATCGTACTTCTGATTGCCGTTCATGATGAGGTTCATCTTCTGCCCCGTCCCGTCGTCAAACGTGAACTGGATCTCAACGCCGAGCCGATCCCTGATCTCCCTTGCAATACGGGTCGTAAAATCGGAACTGCCGCGATAATTGATGAACCACTTCAAAGTGATCTCCTCATCCGGATCGATATACTCCCAGCTCTCTCCTTCAGCAGGCGCTTCCGGAAAATCCGGATAAACCAGCGTGCGTGTCCCGTCCCCGCTGCTGCAGGCACAAGCGAAAACAAGCAGCATGCAGGACAGGATGCAGGCCCATACTTTCTTCATGATGTTTTCCTCCCTATCGATATACGGGGCGACGCCCGTCTATTCTTTGACAGAACCGACCATAAAACCGGACGTGAGAAACCTTTGCAAAAACGGATAGGCAAACAGCACCGGGATCGTGGCAACGATGATCGCCGCATAACCGACCGTCTGCGAATTGAGCTCCTCTCCGTCCAGATAAAGCGTATTACCCGATTCGATCATTTCCTTCAGCACATACTGCAGCGTCCACAAATTTTCATTTGCGTCCGCATAGTACATCGTATCAAAATATGCGTTCCAGTGTCCGACGATCGTCCAGAGTCCCACAGTGGCAAGCACGGGTTTACATAAAGGAAATACAAAGCTGAAAAGATATCGCCACTCTCCTGCGCCGTCGATCACGGCAGCATCGTGTATCTCGGATGAAAGCGAACGGATAAACGTTGAAAATACGATCATATTGTAGACACTGTATACCCCGGGGATAATGTAGACCCAGAATGTATTTGTCAGTCCCAGTTCCGTCAACAGAATGTAGAACGGTATGATACCGCCGCCAAAAAACATCGTAAATAAATTGAACTGACGGAAAAACGCTTTACAGGGGAGCAGACGATGACACATCCCGTAAGCCACCGTAAGCGTGACAAGCAGATGCAGGACTGTGCCCGACAGCGTCCGCGCAATGGTGATCAGAAACCCGTTCCATATCAGACGATAACCCAATACCCACCTGAAATTTTCCGCCGACCACATCCGCGGCCAGAACACAACGCCGCCAAGGGCATAATTTTCCCCCTCGTTCAACGAGCCGACAAGAACATAGTACATGGGGAACAGGCATATCAGCGCAAGCAGAGCAAGTATGCCGATATTGACAACATCGAACATCGTAACTGCATGCATCCGGTGCAATTTCTGATGAGATCTTTTTGCAAAACGCTCTGTCATCAGAATACCCCCTTCCCCGTAAACACCTTGCTTACGGCGTTGCTCACGGCAAGAAGCGCCATGGAGATCACGGAGCGGAACAGCCCGAGCGCCGTTGCATAGGAATAGTGCGGAGATCCGTCAAATCCGCCGAATGCCTGCCGCAGAAGATATGTGTCAAACACCTCATTGTCTATCGTTCCGTCCTGGAAAACCATCATCTGCTCCACGCCGTTTCCGAGGATCCCCGAGAGATTCAGCAAAAGAAACGTGGTGATCGTTGGAGAAATACACGGCAACGTAATGCTGAATATGCACCTCATGCGGCCGGCGCCGTCAATTCTGGCAGCCTCATAAAGCTGCGGATCGATCACGGATATGGCAGCAAGATAGATGATCGAGCCCCATCCGACGCCCTTGATCACCGAGGAGGAAATGATCAGACCCCAAAAATGTTCTCTTTGAAAATTCACCGGACTGTCTACGATCCCCCAGGAAACCAGCACACGGTTGATCACGCCGTTGTTCGTATTACAAAGCGCAAGGATCACCGTTCCGAATACCACCCAGCTCAAAAAATGCGGCAGATACGTCACCGACTGAAAAGTCTTTTTCAGGCGCCTGTCCGACACTTCGTTGATAAGTACGGCAAACAGAATCGGAGCCGGAAAATTGAACAACAGACACAGGAGATTCAGACCGATCGTATTAAAGAAAACTGACCTGAAGTCCATATCGGTAAGAAAGCGTTCAAAATGGGAAAAGCCCACCCACTCCGATCCGAGCGCATCCCAAAAACTATATAAATAATCCCCGTCTTTAAATCCGAGCAACAGCCCGATCATGGGAATATATGCAAAAATCAGCAGATATACAACGCCGATCATCGTCATGGAGAGTACGGCAAAACGGCTTTTCTGCCACGTCCTGCGTTTTTGACTTCCGTTCTGTTTCATTCGTCTGCCCGCTCCGGATATTGAATACACATAGTGGATCAAGCTCACACCAACATGGTGTTTTCGTCTATGTCTTTATTGAAACACAATCGGCCGGATATGTCAATACAGCAGACATTCTTTGACCCGTATTTTTATTTTCTGCAGCCAAATATTTAAATCAAAAAAAGAAATCGGTTATTTTTTTGCAAATTTTGCTCTTCGGTAAATAAATTATCCCGTAAATCCGGAAAAACTGTAAAAATAATCCGTAAAACTTTTTCAAAATCAACTTACAGTCGCCAATTATTAAATCACACCGCTGCCGCTGCCCGCAAAAAAAACGCGGCGGAACCCCCGCCGCGTTTTTTGATGTTACAGAATGACTGATCAGAGTCCGAGCGTCTCACGGATAGCGTCTGCCAGTTTCTGTCCCGCCGCTTCGTTTTCGGAGACGACGGGATGTCCGATGGCGCAGGCGTCGAAGATGACCGTCTCCACGTTCGGATAATCGAATTTAAGGATCCGCTTTGCCTGCTCCATCACCTCATCCAGCCCGGAACCCGGCACCATCATCCCCGCGCACAGGAACACGGGCATCTCATTTCCATAGTATTGTCCCACGACCTCGTTCACGAACTTCACCACAGCGTCGCGCATCCCCTCCGAGGAATATCCCAGCGAAGAGTATTTTCTGCCAAAATTGTAATCGTTTGTGCCCAGGTAGAGCACCACCGCCGAAGGCGTCCATGAAGCATAATCATATTCGGGGCAGTCGCCGCGTTCCACCGACAGGTCCACCGCCATGCTCTTGTAGTTGTTGAGCACCGTAAACTCCTGCGTGGTATAGTTGAGCGCGATGCCGCCCCGCCCGAAGATGCGCAGCTCCGCGCCCAGTTCGCGCGCCGCGACCCCCGCATATGCCTGCAGGGCATTCTGCGTATCCGCCGTATAGGCGCCGCTGTCCCGATAGGTGTCCGTTTCCTCATCGTACGTCACGGCGCGCAGGATGCCCTCGCCGCAGGTGATGGAATCACCGTACACGTCCAGCTTGATCCCGGGCTTTTGCGGCGCGGCAAGGAACACGCCGTCCGTTGAAACGCTCTCCACATAGCAGCTGTCGCGGTTGGAGGGCGTGCGCTTGAGCAGCAGCACCGTATGCTCGCCCTCGGACAGGCCCTCCACGATGACCTCATCGCGATAGCCGCCCAGATATTCGCGCACCGAGAGGATGTGCGCCGTGCTGTCCGTCTCGCCGTCCACAAACACGGAGAACATCGATTTGCTGTACCCGCCGCCCGACGTCACGGTGCGCGTGCTCATCGAAAGCGACGTCCCGCGAAAGCGCACTTCAAAGCCCGCAGCGCTGTTGATGAAGGTCATGCCGTCCATCGTGTCGCTGTAATAGTTCCTGCCGTACAGGTTGATATACCTCGCGTCCGTCAGATCTTCGATGACGGACACTTCCTCAAGCTCTCCCTGCGTCTGGTCGTTCATATCCTTTTCTCCTTCGCTGCACGCCGCAAACATGCAGGCGGATGCGAACAGCATGACGGCGGCTGCCGCCGTGCATAGTATTTTTCTCATCGTTTTTCCTCCCTTTTATCTCATCTGCGCACCCTTCCGCCGCCCGCGCCGTCCGCAAGCGCAGCCACCTCCTGTGCGGTGACCTGCATGAAGTCCCCGTCGCAGGTGTGTTTCAGGCAGGCGGCAGCGGCGGCAAATTCCACCGCGCGGGCGGGGGGCTCCCCCTTCAGAAGGGAACAGATCAGCCCCGCGGCATATGCGTCGCCGCCCCCCAGCCGATCGACGATGCACACGTCGTATTCACGGCTCACATGGCATTGCGCCCCGTCAAAAAGCAGTCCCGCAAGCATATTTTCCTGTGCGCGCGCCCCTTCCCGCAGCGTGGTGGCAACGGCGCCGACGCCGAACTTTTTGCAAAGGCGCGCCGCGTCTTCGGCAAACGCGCGCTCTGACGGAGTCTCCTCTTCGCAGGCGATGCCGAAGAGTTCCTCCATCTCCTGCGCTCCGCAAAACACCAGCCTTGCTCCGGGCAGCAGCCGGGAGAGCACTTCCCCCGCCCGCTGCGGCGCCCAGAGTTTGCGGCGGAAGTTCACGTCGATGGAGACGGGGATGCCGCGTGCGTGCGCCGCGCGGCAGGCGTCCTCGCAGATGCGCGGCGTCTGCCCGCCGAGGGCGGGCGTGATGCCCGAAAAATGCAGCCACGCCGCCCCGTCCAAAAGGCTGTCCCAGTCAAAATCGGCGGAGCTTGCCTGCGCCATGGCGGAATTTGCCCTGTCGTAGACCACCTGCCCCGCGCGCATGCCCATCCCGCGCTCGGCAAAGTAGATGCCCAGCCGCTCGCCGCCGCGCACCATGCCCTGCGTACCGACGCCGTATCTGCGCAGGGCGTTGACCGCCGCCTGCCCCACAGGATTGCAGGGCACCTTGGAGACAAAGCGCGCGGGCACGCCCAGGCAGCACAGATCGACCGCAACGCTCGCCTCCGACCCCGCATAGGTCGCTCCGAACGACTGCGCCTGCACGATGCGCTCATACCCTTCCGGGCACAGCCGCAGCATGATCTCCCCGAACGTGACGACTTCAGCGCGCATGGCAGCACCCTTTCACGATGTCCGTGAGCGTGCGCGCCGTGCGGGTGATGCGCGCAAGATCGCCTTCCCCGATGCCCGCAAGAAGGGAGCCGCCGATGCCGCAGGCGAACGCTCCCGCCTGCAGCCATCCCGCCAGATTTTCCGCATTGACGCCGCCCACGGGGATGATCTCGAGGTTGGGCAGCGGCGCGCGCAGATCCTTGATGATGTTCGGCGAATACTGCGCGGCGGGAAAGAGCTTGACCGCGTCCACCCCGCACTCGAGCGCGAGCAGCGCCTCCGTCGCCGTGGCAACGCCCGGAAAAACGGGGATGCCGTAGCGGTTGGCAATGCGTATCGTCTGCTCGCTGACGGTGGGCGTGACGAGGAATTTCGCCCCGCTCATGATGGCGATGCGCGCGCTCTCCGCGTCCAGGATGCTGCCCGCGCCCAGGCAGACCCCGTCGCCGTCAAAGCGTCTTGTCACATTTTCCAGGACCGTATGCGCATAGGGAACGGTCACGGGCAGTTCGATGCAGCGGATGCCGCCCTCGATGAGCGCTCCCACCGCCGCGAGCGCCTGCTCCTGCGTCTTTACGCGGGCGATCGCCACGATCTTTTCCCTGCGCACCTGCTCCATAACGCGATATTTGTTCATCCGATCACCTCCATTGTCCAACTTTTTTCTGCGAATTTGCCCGGCGCGACGGCAAGCATGTCCGCGCGCTCCTCGAGCGGCACGTATCTCCCCGCCTCCTCCGAGACGCTCCCCCAGGGCTCCACGCAGATGAGGGACGCGCCCGGCTTTGACCAGAGCACCAGATATTCAAAATCCTCCAGGCCGAACGACAGGGCGCGATCGCACCCTTTGCAGCCCAGCCGCACCTTGCCGCCGCCCGTGCGCAAGATATGCGCCCCGCCTTGGAACATCTCCTCGGACAGGGCAAGCCTGCGCGCCGCCCCTTCCTCTTTGCCCGTACGGAACTTCCTTTCATCGGTCAGAAGCTCTTTCGTTCCGTCCGGAAGCTCGAGGAAGTGCTCCCCGAAGGCGCGCCCGCCGACGAGCGGCAGCGCGATGCCGGGGTGCGCGCCGAAATTGCAGTACATGGGGAGCTCGTCGCGGTTTTCGGCGCGGTATGTCACGCACAGCGTGCTGCCCGTCAGAAAGTAGGCAACGGTGAAGGCGAATTTGCACGGGAACTGCGCCCTCGTCTCCTCGCTGTCGGTGAGCCCGAATACCAGCTCGTGCGCGCCTGCCCGCACGGTGCGGAACATGCTGCGGCAGGCAAAGCCGTGCAGCGGCATGCGATACGCCGCCCCGTCCAGAAAATAGGTATCCTCGTTCAGCCGCCCCGCAAAGGGAAAGATGTTATAGCAGTGCCCCGTCCACACGTCCGCGCGCCCCTGCCAGATGTACTCCTGTCCCGTCGCGTTGTCGCGAAGGGACGTGAGCTCTGCGCCGTATGCGCTGACGGCCGCGGTCAGTTTGTCGCTGCGAATGTAAAGCGTATCAGCCGCCATAGACTTTCACGAACTCCGCCATCGCCTTTTCAAAACACTCGAGGGGCACGTTTGCGCTGCCCGCCCCGATGAGCCCGCCCTCGCGGTTGAACATGCCGCCGTGGATGACGGGCGTCACGCCGCTCTCGAGCACGCGTACGGCGTCGATGCCGCACGGAAGAAAGTCAAAGCCGAGATTGGGGATGGGGAAGTTGGGATTTTTGGCGATGCAGATGGCCTCCATCTCCCGCGTGAGCGAGATGCAGTCGCCCAGCGTCAGCCCGCGCAGATTGCCCACGATGGGGCTTGCCGCCTCCGCAAGGCCGCCCATTCCGTAACATTCCACCACGCAGCTGTCGCCGATCCAGGGGAGCTGGTCCTTCTGCGTGTACTGGGGCGAGGTATAGCGCCCCTTCATGTAGGGTGCCGGAGCGGTGAACCACTTGCCGGGCAGCCCCGCGATCTTGATGCCGAACTCCACGCCGTTGCCGCAGACGGCGGTCACCATCGTGCTGTACTTTGTGCCGTCTGCGCCGAGCAGCGCCGTACGACTCGACCCCTGCCCGAAGCAGTGGAAGAAACGGGGCGTTTCCACGATATAGCGGATGGCGGCCTCCAGCCGCGCCTTGTCCTCATCCAATGAAAAGATGACGGGAAGCAGCTTCTTGTCGAACAGCAGGTCGGCCGCCGTCTGACGGGTATGATTTTCATCCCCCATCTGCATGCTCTCGGCGAGGATGGGTTTGAGGGGCATCCCGCCCATCTTGCGCACGGCGGCGCGCATGACGGGCAGCCACTCCTCGCGCATGCGCCGCAGATTTTCGGCGATGCCCTCGGAGTACAGCCCCCAGCCGCAGAAGCCGCCCTGGAACTCCCCCTCCGCCGGGAAGGTCGCCGCACGGATGCCCGTCGCCCTGTCCTCGATGACGATCATGGCGACCGACTTTGTGATGATGCCCGTGCCCGCGCCCACCGTGTTGTGGTCGAGGGCGCTCTCGATGCGGATCTTGCCGCTGCGGATGAGCGCGAGCGCCTCCTCCTGCGTCTTTGCCCAGCCTTCGAACAGACAGCCGCTGACCATGCCGCGCTGATGGAGCATGGTCATATCCTCGAACGCGATGGGCGGGCCCGAGTGCAGGATGGTATAGTCGCCCAGCCCGTCGATGACTTCGCCCGCGGGCAGGATGTCCACCCACACGGGGTCGCCGTCGATGATGCGCGAGACCGCCGTTCGGTTCGCCTCGTCGATCTTGTCGCGCAGGGCGTCCGAGAGCGCGGGGCACCCGTTGGCGGCATCCGTGCGCGGCGGGCGCCACTGCAGCTGCGCCGCCTGCACGCCCTGTGCGAGCAGTGCGTCATAAAAGCGCTGCAACCCCAGATTGATCACGGAAAGTTTCTTTTGTTCGTTCATGCCTGCCCCTCCTGTCCGTTGAGGATGTGCGCCGCCAGTCTGACCGTCTGCAGATTGCTTGCGGCAACGATGACGCCCGCCTCTTCCAGGCGCCTTGCGATTTTTGCGGTATCCTGCGGGTCGAGCGGCGAGCCGCAGATGTTGGCGATGACCGTCACATGGCTCTTGCGCTTTTTGCGCGCCAGGCGGATCTCCTCGCAGAAGGCGCCCGCGGGGTCGGGATGCACGCCGGGCCCCGTGATGAAATCGAGCGTGATGACGGCGACCTCCTCATCGAGGAGCTCCCTGCGCAGACGGCGCAGCCGCAGCTCCGGCTCGAATACGGGATGGGGCGCCTCGGCGGTAAAGTCCTCCGCCCCCAGATCGAGCACGCAGTCCCCCACGCTCCTCTCCTTGTCGGCGAGCTTTTGCGCGGAGTGGATGGACAGATTGCTGTAGAAGGTGCGCCCGGGGCACAGCCTGCGGTAGTTGAGCAAGCCCTCCTCGGCGAATGTTCCGCCGCAGTACAGCCCGCGCAAATATCTCTGCCCGGGCGCATATTTCGCCCGCTCCCGCGCGGAGATGTCGTCCAGCTGCTCCTTGGAAAAACCGAAGTCCTGCGTCGGCGCGCCCAGCAGCGCGGCGGTCTTGAGCGCCGCCTCCTCCAGGCTGTGCGCCGCCGCCGTGCGGTGTCCGGTGAAGATGTCCTCGGGCGCGCCGAGAAAGACGGCGACCGTCGGCTTGCCAAGCCCGTCCGCCTGCGAAAGCACC
>ERZ857969.1804-NODE-1804-length-27335-cov-7.555609_pt1 | contig 27335 bp, 22 predicted proteins | sample MGYA00519864_ERZ857969 | MGnify/ENA primary metagenome ERZ857969 (study PRJEB31778, sample SAMEA3449382) | human gut metagenome | biome: human gut; feature: human-associated habitat; material: faeces | place: United Kingdom | collected 2010/2012 ... | reverse complement strand
TCTCCATCTCGCTGTCGGGACGGTTGAACCAGAACTGGTAGAACTTGTAGGGGCTGAGCATCGTGCCATCCAACCAGACGGCGTTGCCTTCGGACTTGCCGAACTTCTTGCCCTGCGCGTCGGTGATGATCGGGCTGGTGAACACGTTCACGTCCACGCCGCGCACCTTGTGGATCAGATCCAGACCGGAGGTGAGGTTGCCCCACTGGTCGGAGCCGCCGATCTCCAGCACGCAATGGTACTCGTCGAACAGGTGCAGGAAGTCGTTGCCCTGCAGCACCTGATAGCTGAACTCGGTGAAGGAGATGCCTTCCTCGGAGTTGAGGCGACGGGCCACGGTGTCCTTGGCGAGCATGGTGCCCATACGGAAATTCTTGCCGACGTCACGCAGGAAGTCGATGACGTTCATCGAAGCGGTCCAATCGTAGTTGGACACGAAACGTACCGGATTGCTGCCTTCGGTCTCGAGGATGCCGCCGATCTGCTTCTTCAGACGATCGGCCCAGCCGGCCACGACGTCCTTCGGGTTGAGCGTACGTTCGCCCGACTGGCGCGGATCTCCGATCAGGCCGGTGGCGCCGCCGACCAACGCGATCGGATGGTGTCCTGCGGCCTGCAGGTGGCGCATGTTGATGAGCTGAACGAGGTTGCCGATGTGCAGGGAGGCGGCGGTCGGATCGAAGCCGCAATAATAGGTGATGGGCTCTCCGTTCAACGCTTCGGCGAGTCGATCCCTGTCAGTGGACTGGGAAATCAACCCGCGCCATTCCAGTTCATCGAGGACGGACTCGAAACCGGCCTCCTTGAAATCGATGACGTGAGCCATAGCTGTGTTTTCTCCCTATTGAATTGCGGATGATACTGCGTTTTACGCATCCTACAGTTTCGCAGAAGATGAAGACAGGCACACGCGGTGTTTTTGCCATCATCCATCAACCATCGTGCATACAAGTAAAGTTAGAAGGAGAATCCCCATACCAAGACGGGAGATATCTGCATGGACCGCAAAGGCATGAAGGTTGCGGCTAAGAAAACCCAAAGAAAACATTATTGGATAATAGTCGTCATTTGTCTGTTCGCTTCGGTGTTCGGTGTTGCATACACGTCATCGACGCTCTCGGTCAATATCTCGCCTGTCGTTCTTTCGAGCGGCAGGCGATTTCATGTCGTTGCTTATTGCGCGATTATTTGCGACGCAGCATTTCGTGCAGAGTTTCGATGATCTTGCTGTATTTGATGGAATCCGTGAAACGCAGACGTGGGAATGCGTTGATCATACGACGCTGCTGCTTGTTCAGGATAGATGCGGCAGTAGCCTGCATATTGGCAAGGATTTCCTGCGAAGAGTCCGACCAATCCTGAACCTTGTCTTGTACCTTGTCACGGAATTTGTCTCGGAAAACGTCCGTGCCCCATTGCAGAGAATCGCCGGCCTTCTCCGCATATGCCTGCACGGTTTCGCTGAACTTCGCAAGATTATCGGCCAAATCGATGATGCCGAGCACTGTGATAATGGTATCCGCGACGATAAGCGCCATGAAAATCACACACATCCAATGCACCGCAGGCAAAGGAATCATCTGCGTGACACGATTCACTTCAGGCTGTATCACATCGGTGATGAGCACACCCAGCAAACCGAACACCACCGCTCCAAGCAGACAAATGCGCCCTTGAATGTTGAATCGGCGATGACTGTAATCCCACCACCGCGCGTGGAATAGCTTTTCCATGCCCCATGACGTGACGTATTCAAGCATGCATGCGCCAATCGAGGAGATGAGAAAAACAGCGAAGGGATTATGCAGATCATGCAGTAACACAATCGCAAGAACGGCTCCACAACCGTAGATCGGACAGATGGGACCATTCAGGAAACCACGATTCACCAAGCGACGTTCCGAAACGGACACAAGAATCGACTCGTATACCCATCCGGCAAATGAATAGAACAGAAACCATAAGAACAGGTATTCCAACAGGAGCATGCCTTTGAGCCGTCACTTTCCACTTATGCACGTATTGGTTTTCGTCTTATAAAAGCGGTCAAAGCTGAACGTCTCCCGTGTGGCGCTGATCTTATCTGCGATAGTCACCAAATACCCTTCAAGATACCGAGGCGGTATCGGTGTCAAAGGAAACATATGGTTCTCAATGCTGTCACGTTCCACTCTATTGAGATGGAAATCGCGCATGGCATTGCGCATGGCGGTGCCACCATGGGTGAAACCATGCATACGATGCCGGCCACCATCATGAGCATGCCAGTCGTATAGAAAATAATCATGCAGCAAAGCGGCGCGAATCAACGAATGCAAATTCACCCTATGCCATAAGTGCAGCCTGTCTGCGATCCATACGGTCAGACAGGCCACACGAATGGAATGCGCAAACGTGGTGACCACGCCATGCTGGTAACAAACTCTTTCGATCTGCATATGCTCATGACACAGTATTTCCTGGCCGTGAAGTCGAACAAGCTGCTGTATCTGCGTTCGTGTCAGTGGCACCGCTTTGCCTTTGTTTATGTATTGTTGCTGTAGTTACTTAAGCAATGATTCCGGCGTCTTATATGCCGGGCCATCACTGACGGAGTTTGCGAAGGCACGCAGCTGTTCAATGGCGGTTTTCGCGGAAACGATCTGCTCGCGCACACGCAGCGGAGACGTACCTCCCTTGCCATTGCGAGCGGAAACCGAGCCTTCGGTGGACAGCACTTCGCGCACTTCAGGCGCCTTGTCGGCCGGAAGGAATTCCTTGAAGACCTCGACAAAGTCATCGTCAGTCAGGTCCCACAGTTCCTGGCCGCGGTCTTCGGCGATCTTCACGCATGCGCCGGAAAGCTCATGCGCATGGCGGAACGGCACTCCGTTCTTAACGAGCCATTCGGCGATGTCGGTGGCGAGGGCGAAACCGGTCGGGGCTTCTGCTTCGAGGCGTTCCTTGTTGAAGACCATGGTGCCGACCATGCCGGTGAACGCGGGAAGGAGCACTTCCAGCGTGTCGACCTGATCGAATACGGCTTCCTTGTCTTCCTGAAGATCACGCGCATAAGCGGTGGGTAGGCCCTTCAGCGTGGTGAGCAAACCGGCCAGATCGCCGATGAGACGTCCGGACTTGCCTCGTGCAAGTTCTGCGATATCCGGGTTCTTCTTCTGCGGCATGATGGACGATCCAGTGGAATAGGCGTCATCAAGGCGCACGAACGCGAATTCCTGGGTGTTCCAGATGATGATTTCTTCAGACAGTCGGCTGATATCGACACCTGCCATGGCCGCAATGAATGCGAATTCGGCGACCAGATCACGGCTGGCGGTGCCGTCGATGGAGTTCGCGGTCACCTTGGAGAAACCAAGTTCGCGGGCCACGGCCACCGGCTCCAAACCAAGGGTGTTGCCGGCGAGAGCGCCGGAACCATACGGGCTTGCGTCGATGCGCTTGTCCCAATCGGCAAGACGTTCCACATCGCGCAGCAGCGGCCACACGTGAGCCATCAGCTGGTGTGCGAGCAATACCGGCTGAGCGTGCTGCATGTGGGTGCGGCCCGGCATGACAGTGCGTCCAGCCTTTTCGGCCTGTTCGGTCAGTGTCGCGGCGAGGCCGAGCAGCATTTTGGCGATGACGCGGCTGTGGCGACGGAGCCACATGCGGATCAGTGCGGCGATCTGGTCGTTGCGAGAACGGCCGGCGCGGAGCTTGCCTCCAAGTTCGTCTCCGGCAATCTGCAGCAGTCCACGTTCCAATGCGGTGGCTTCGTCCTCATCGTCTTCGATTGGAACAAATGCACCGGAATCCACACGACGCTGCAGCTCGTCGAGAGCATCTTCCATACGCTGCAGCTCGTCAGCGGTCAACAGTCCCGCGCGTCCGAGCGCACGGGCGTGGGCGCGTGAGCCTGCGATATCGTCGTCGGCAAGACGCCAATCGAATTGGGTGGACTTACTCAGTCGCGCGAGTTCCGGAGACGGGCCGGACTTGAAACGGCCGCCCCACAGGGCGAGGTGTTCACCATTGGTTGTGCTCTCGGTCATTGTTACTTCATTCTCCTTGCAGATATGGCTGAGGGAGAGAATACCAGTCAGGATAGTCCTAACGGTACACTCTCCCCCATTATCGAGACGATTTGGTGTAAAAACCCGCTTACTCGACGCTGTTTTCCGGAACCTCGATTCCATTGCCGAACTTGACGTCGCGGGCTGCGGCCACACGGCTCGGCAGACCGTAGATGTCGATGAAGCCGTTGGACGACTTCTGATCGAAGCTGTCGCCGGAATCGTAGGTGGCCAGATTGTAGTCATACAGCGAGGTGTCGGAACGACGACCGGTCACGACGGCGCGGCCACCATGCAGAATCATGCGGATTTCGCCGGAAACATACTTCTGGGTATCTTCGATGAAGGCGTTCAGGGACTGCGTTGCCGGGGAGAACCACTGCGCATCGTAGACTAGTTCGGCCCAGCGCTTGTCGATATCACGCTTGATGCGATGCTGCTCGCGTTCGAGGCAGCAGTTTTCGAGTTCCTGGTGGGCGGTGATCAGTGCGATAGCGCCCGGAGCCTCGTACAGCTCGCGGGACTTGATGCCGACCAGACGGTCCTCGATCAGATCGATACGTCCGATGCCCTGTGCGCCTGCGCGACGGTTCATCTCTTCGATGGCCTGCAGCGGAGTAACGTCGTGACCGTCGATCTTGACAGGGATGCCCTGCTTGAATTCGATGACGACCTCATCTTCGACCGGCGGGAATGCCGGATCGTCGGTGTAAGAGTAGCAGTCCTTGGTCGGGCCGTTCCACGGATCCTCAAGGAATCCGGTTTCGATGGCACGGCCCCACACGTTCTGGTCGATGGAGAACGGGCTCTTCTCGGTCTGCACGATCGGAAGCTTGTGCTCCTTAGCGAATGCAATCTCGACGTCGCGCGTCAGCGACAGGTCACGGATCGGGCTGATGGCCTTCAGCGTCGGGTCGATGGAGGAGATGGACACCTCGAAACGGACCTGGTCGTTGCCCTTGCCGGTGCAGCCATGGGAGATGGTGTCGGCGCCGAACTGGTGGGCGGCGCGCACAAGATGCTTGGAGATGAGCGGGCGGGAAATGGCGGAAACCAGCGGATACACACCCTCATATAGGGCGTTGGCCTTCAGCGCCTTCATGCAGTACTCATTGGCGAACTCGTCGCGGGCGTCTACCACATACGCTTCAACGGCACCGCAGGCAAGCGCGCGCTGCTTGATGGTTTCGAGGCTTTCGCCACCCTGGCCGACGTCGAGGGATACGGCCACGACATCCTTGCCGGTGCGTTCCTTCAGATATGAAATGGCGACGGAGGTATCCAGACCACCGGAGTACGCCAGAACGAGACGATTTTGATCGCTCATGGTTTCCCTTTCTAACATCAAACGTTATTCATCAGTATATGCAATGCTCTGTATATTTATGCATATATGGTGCGTCGTGTCCACTATATGGCTATTCAACCTTTGGACACAACGTCCAACAGCCATTGCGCACGCTGTTTCGCATAATCGTCATCGGCGCAGATCACCATGACGGTATCGTCCCCGGCAATGGTGCCGAGCACTCCGTCGATGGGCTGCTTGTCAACCACACTTGCCACATACTGAGCCGCGCCAGACGGCGTGTGGACCACCACCAGATTCCTGGCCGCAGCGACCGAAGTGACTAATCCGGAAAGCACACGGTTCATCTGCTGTTCCGTTTTTGCATCAGGATTGGCCGATGCGGCTTCTTCTGGCTGTTTGCCCAGCGCATAGGCCACGGTTCCGTCAGCCAAACGGGTTTTGGTGGCATGGATCTCGTCGAGATCGCGGCTCAAGGTGGCCTGGGTCACTTCGATGCCCTGATTTGCGAGAATCTGCGACAATTGCGATTGCGAGGTGACGATGCGCGTCAGCAACGCCTGCTCGATGGCGCTCAATCGAGCGGCCCGTGTGGCGGGGCGTTGCAGCGCAGGCGTTTGGTCCGCCATCAGGCCAGCAGGCTTTCATCGCCGCGGGCCTTGCCGGCAAGCCAAGTCAGCAGCGCCTTCTGCGCATGCAGACGGTTACCGGCCTCATCCCAAACCACGGACTGTGGTCCGTCGATGACTTCGGAGGTGACCTCCTTGCCACGGTATGCAGGCAGGCAATGCTGGAAGATGGCATCTTCCTTGGCGTAAGACATGAGATCGGCGTTCACCTGATAATCCCAGAACGGCTTGGAACGGATGGAGTATTCCGATTCTTCGCCCATGGAAACCCACGTGTCGGTGAACACGCAGTCAGCGCCGGCGACCGCTTCCTTCGGGTCCGTGGTCACCAGCACGGACCCGCCGGTTTCGGATGCGATGGCTTCGGCATCGGCAACGATCTGCGGATCCGGCAGATAGCCGTTCGGGCCTGCAACGCGTACGTTCATGCCGGCCACGGCACCGCCGAGAAGGTAGGAGTTTGACATGTTGTTGGCCGCGTCACCGAGGTAGGCGATGGTCTGGTTCTTCAGATTGTCGACGCCCCCACGATGCTCGGCAATGGTCTGGAAGTCGGCAAGAATCTGGCAAGGGTGGAATTCATCGGTCAAAGCGTTCACCACCGGATGGGTGGAATACTTCGCCATTTCCTCCACACGATCCTGACCGAAGGTGCGCCACACCACACCATAGGCCATGCGGTCAAGTACACGTGCGGTGTCTGCCACCGGTTCGCCACGGCCCAGCTGGGATCCGGACTTGTCGATGACCAGCGGATAGCCGCCCAGTTCGGCAACGCCAATGGAGAAGCTGGAACGGGTTCGGGTGCTCGGCTTGTCGAAGATCACCGCGATGCCTTGCGGTCCGGCGAACGGCTGATGGTAGAAACGGTTGTTATGGAATTTGATGGCAAGTTCGAGAACCTGCTTCTGCTCTTCATGGTTGAGATCGTCATCGCGCAACATGTGGCGCAATTCAGGAGTTGCCATTGCTGGCTCCTTTCAAAAGATTTCCGGTTCGTTGTGATTGACGGCTATGTTCAGTCGTTGGGAAGATCCGTGGGGATCTTCGCGAGGATGGAGATGGCCTGATCAATATCCTGTTCGGTCACCACCAACGGAGGGACAAGACGAAGCGCATCCGGCGCCACCGCGTTGACGATCAGACCGTGCTCCAACACCCAATTCATCGCCGCATGCGCGCATGGATGGGCAAGTTCGACCGCATCGAGCAAGCCACGTCCGCGCACGGAGACGAAGAGCGGATTACCGCAAGCCATGATGCCGTCACGCAATTGCTGGCCACGCGCCTCGGCGTTGGACACAAGGCCGTCTTCCTCAATGGTTTCCAACGTGGCCAACGCGGCGGCCGCTCCGAGAGGATTGCCCGCAAAGGTGGAGCCGTGGGATCCTGGGGTGAACAGCGCGGAAAGCTTGGCGCCGAAAGAGATCATGCCACCCATCGGGAAACCGCCTGCAACGCCCTTGGCGAAGGTTACGATATCCGGAACCACTCCGCCCGCAAGATCCTCACGCTGGAATGCGAACCAGGATCCGGTGCGCCCGATGCCTGTCTGGACCTCATCGATGATGAGCAACGCATTGTTGTCGTCGCACATCTGACGGGCCTTCTTCACGTAGTCGGCACCAAGCGGGCGCACGCCGGCCTCACCTTGAATCAGCTCCATGATGACGGCGGCGACAGGACCCTTGCCATATTTGCCGGGACCGGTTTCGGCAAACGCGTCATGCAATGCGGCATCGTCACTAGCTTCGACAAATTCGATATTGGGAACCAGCGGCTCGAACGCTTCTCGGATAGAGGGCTTCCACGTTGCGGACAGCGCGCCCATGGTACGCCCATGAAAACCGTGGGTCATGGCGATGATACGTGCCGGCTTTCCGCCAATGGCAGGCGATGCGCCCGGTAAGGTGCGGCCATACAGTTTGGCGAGTTTCAATGCCGCCTCGTTGCCTTCTGCTCCGGAGTTGCCGAAATACACATGAGATCCCTCGGGAGCGCCTGCAAGCTCAATGAGCTTCGACGCCAGTTTGATCTGCGGCTCCGTAGCGAAGTAGTTGCTCACATGGGCGGCTTTGGCGGCCTGCTCGCTGATGGCCTTCACCCATTTCGGATGGGCGTAGCCGAGCGCGTTCACTGCGATGCCCGCAAGGAAGTCGAGGTATTCATTGCCATCGACGTCCCAGATATGCGCGCCTTTGCCATAATCCATAACGCGCAGAGGCGTGCCGAACACGTTCATGTGCACCTGGGAGTACTTCCCCAGCCACTTGGCGTCCTCACTGCCGAGGTTTTCCAACTGTTCAGTTGCCATACGAGCTCCTCATTTCAATACCGTCTTCGGGAACGACCATGGTTCCAATGCCGTCTGTGGTGAAAATCTCATTCAGGATGGAATGCGGCTTGCGTCCGTCGATGATGTGGGCGCGCGGTACGCCTCCGTCGATGGCCCTGACACAGGCCTCCATCTTGGGGCGCATGCCGCTTTCCAAATCCGGCAGCATATCGCGTAGGTTCTCCACGCCGATACGTCCGATCAGAGAGTCCCTGTCTGGCCAATCGGCGTACAGGCCATCCACATCAGTCAACACGACCAGCTTGCTGGCGCCAAGGGCGGCTGCAAGCGCCGCAGCCGCGGAATCGGCGTTCACATTCAATACTTCGGTAGCATCATCCTCATTTGGAGCCACCGAGGACACGACAGGGATGCGTCCGGCATTGATCAGGTCTTCAACCGCGGATGCGTCGACGCTCACCACGTCGCCAACCAAACCAATATCGGTTGGAGAACCATTGATGATCGGTTTGCGCTGCATGGCGGAAAAGAGCGCACCATCCTCGCCGGAAAGACCGACCGCGAATGGACCATGGGCGTTGATCAATCCGACAAGTTCACGGGAAACCTTGCCCGTCAAAACCATACGCACCACTTCCATGGCCTCCGGCGTGGTGACCCTCAGGCCTCCCTTGAATTCCGACTTAATGCCCAAAGCCTTAAGCATGTGAGAAATCTGCGGACCTCCGCCATGCACCACAACCGGATGCAAGCCGACCTGTCGCAGAAACACCATATCTTCAGCGAAACAGGCCTTGAGATGATCGTCGATCATCGCATTGCCGCCATATTTGATGACGATGCGCTGTCCAGCGAATTCCTCAAGCCATGGCAGTGCCTCGATTAGCACTTCCGCCTTTTGGTCGGCGCGCAAATCGGTATGTACGTCAAAATGGAATCCAGGTCCTTTGAGTTCCTTGGTCATTACCGTTCAATCAGCTTTCGTAATCTGCATTAATGTGTACGTATTCGTGGGTCAGATCGTCGGTCCAGACGGTCGCTTCCGCATTTCCCGCATGCAAATCGATGTCGATGTGCACCTCGCGCGGAGTCATATCGACTTCAGATCGGTCGCGTCCGGCTCCGCCGTTCTCACAGATACGCACGCCATTAACATCAACCGTGACTTTATTGGAATCGTATGGCGCAACTTCCGGTGGCACAGTGCCCAACGAGCTGACAATACGTCCCCAATTCGGGTCATTGCCGGAAATGGCACATTTCAGCAAATTGGATGCCGCTACCGCACGACCGCAAGCAAGCGCCGCATCTTCCGTGGTGGCACCAGTCACCTTGACACGGATGTCATGGCTTGCGCCTTCACCATCGCCAATGATTTGGCGTGCCAGAGACGCCGTGGCCTGCGCTACGAGATCTTTGAATTCGTCCGGATCGGGCTCAATGCCCGAAGCGCCGGATGCGAGCAGGAGCACCGTATCGTTAGTGGACATGCATCCGTCCACATCGATTCGGTTGAACGACATTTCCACTCCAGTATTCAACGCCGCCTGCAACTGGCCGGCGCTCACCACGGCATCCGTGGTGATGACGCATAGCATGGTGGCCAACTGCGGGGCAATCATGCCCGACCCCTTGACCATGCCTCCGATACGGAAGCCGTTGGAGCCTTCCAACTCAACAGTTTTCGGCTTGGTGTCAGTGGTCATGATGGCATGGGACGCATCCGCACCTGCCTGAGCAGTATCGGCAAGGGCCGCGAACGCTTTGCCTGCGCCAGAAAGCACATGGTCAAGAGGCAGAAGCTCACCGATCAGACCCGTGGAGCAGACCGCGACATCGCTGTCTTTGGCACCTACAAGCGCCGCGACCTTTTGGGCCGTGGCCTTGGACTGCTCATATCCCGGCTGGCCAGTGCATGCGTTTGCGCCTCCGGAATTAAGGATGACGGCTTTCACATGACCGTCGGCCACAATCTTGCGCGTCCACTGCACGGGAGCCGCGCAGAAACGATTCGAAGTGAACACTCCAGCAGCCGCATCCAGCGGACCGTTATTGACTACAAGAGCCAGATCCTTCTTGCCTTCGACTACGGAAATACCGGCTTCCACGCCGGCCGCGGAAAAACCTTGCGCAAATGTTACACTCACGGTGCCACTCCAATCTTCGTCAATCCTGCATCTTCGGGAAGTCCCAGCGCCACGTTCAGTGACTGCACAGCCTGTCCTGCCGTACCGCGGTTGAGATTATCGATGGCCGCGAACGCCAGCAGACGTCCGGCCTTATGATCAACCACCACTTGTATATGGGCGGCATTCGATCCGATGATGTTTCCGGTGGCTGGCATCACGCCTTCCGGAAGAACCACCATGAAATCCTGATCCTTGTAAGCGTCAAGCCAAACCTGTCTGATCTGCTCGTCCGTCATCGCCAAAGCCTTGTCGGTGAGCTTAGCGGAAACCGTGGCGAGAATGCCTCGAGCCATCGGAGCGAGAATTGGAGTGAATCCCAACGTGAATTCACTTGCATCGGAAGCGTTCTTGCCTGCCGCATGGGCGAGATTCTGCAAAATCTCTGGAATATGGCGATGCGTGCCTCCCACTGAATACGGCAATGCGGATCCGAAGGCCTCTGCGGCCAGCAGGTTGGTACGCTTCAGGTTCTTGCCGGCTCCGGAATAGCCGACCACCAAGTCAGCCACAATGTCGGTCGGTTCGACAAGTCCTTGGGCCACACCTGGCTGGAGCGCTAGCGTGGTAGCGGTCACATTGCATCCCGGTCCCGCGATGCGTTTGGTTCCGGCAAGAGATTCGCGCTGCCTGATGTAGGAGTCGTCCGCCGCAATGCCTGTAATGAGCTCAGGCATACCGTAAGTCCAGTGCTCATAGAAGTCGCCGCCGTAGAACTCATCCCATGCGGTTTTTTCCTCAAGCCTATGGTCGGCCCCCAAGTCCACCACTACGGCATTCGGATCAAGCTGCGAGGCCAATGCGCCGGATGCCCCATGAGGCAGGGCAAGAATAATGACATCATGCCCATTAAGCACTTCCGGAGTGGTGTCTTCCACCACAAGGTCGGCAAGTTGCGGAATATGCGGCATATGCTTGCCAAGCTTGTCACCAACGGATGAATGCCCGGCCACGCACGTCACTTCGAAATATGGATGGGCCGCAAGGATACGGAGGGCCTCGCCTCCTGCATATCCGGTCGCGCCGGCCACAGCTACTGTGTATTTGGCCATGTCTCGTCTCTTTTCATTGACTCACTGAAAACACATTCAGCATACACTTTATGCATTACATTGCATAATTATGCATTCATTTCGTGTCGCATAGTGGTCACTGCGTGACTATGACGATTATTAAAAGACTGGGAAACACACCGAATCAGGCATTGATCGATTCGTCTCCTTGCCCTGATCCTGCACCGCCAAACATATTCTGCAACGCCTCGTTATACAGGTCAGCGACGGAAAGTCCATGCATCGCCAACCAAATCACGGCCAAGGTGTACAGCACGTTGATGATTACCGCGGCAAGGGCAAGACCATGCCCTTTCATATGGAGCTTCTTGGTACGCCACATCGAGATCGCGCCGACCAACGCAGGAAGGACCGGCACCGGCATCAGCACGGCAAACACGAGAGACATGATCGCATAGGCATCCCAATGGCCGTATGCGGGATTCTGCCGAGGATCGTTGAGATCCAGATTCGGCAGATAGGGCATATTGCCCCGTTGCGGATATCGGTTCGGATCATACGGATTTGGCCCATACGGATTGGCACCGTATGGATTCTGTTGTCCATTCGCACTGTACGGAGGCATCGGCTGTTGTCCATTTGAAGGGTATTGCGTATTCTGCTGCCGAACGGCATCCGCGGGTTGCGGTTCAGGTTCAGGCGCGCCATACACGTATGGATCGTAGCCGACTGGCAGCTGACTGCTCATCGCGCCATATTCGGGTTGGCTGATTTGACCATACTCCGGCTGTGAAGGCGCAGCGGCGTCAGAAGATGACGAAACCGGAGCAGCATCAGCCGTCTCCTGACGTTCGTCGGTGTTGTTCGGCTGATACTGTTCCGGTTTGTTCATAATCATCCTCTGTTCTTGGGAAGGTTGGAATCAGGCGCGCAGCTGCGCACCCAGTTTGGACGCTTCATCCACAATACGCTTGCGGATGGCTTCGCTGTCTTCGGAAGCGAGAGTCTTATCCGGAGCGCGGAACGTGACCGCGTAGGCCAAGGACTTTTCGTCTTCGCCCAGCTGATCGCCGGTGTACACATCGAACAGCTCAATACTTTCAAGACTGTCTCCGGCGGCTTCGACGATGACCTGCTTGAGTTCAGCGGCCGTAACGTCGGTGGACACCGTGAAAGCTAGATCCTGCTTGACCGGCGGGAAAGTGGAAATCGGCTTGGCCTGCACCGGCTTGCCACTCAACGTGGCGAACAACGCGGTCAAATCCAATTCAAAGGCCGCGGAATGGGCCGGGAAGCCCAACGCCTCGTTAATGTGCGGGTGAAGCTCGCCGACCATGCCGACGAATACGTCACCGGCCATCACGCGGGCCGCACGGCCCGGATGCCATTGTGCCGGCACATCTTCAGCATTCGGCTGATTCAGCGTTAGAGATGCACCAATACGATCGGAGATGCGCTGCACCGCCTCGACGGCGTCAGACCAATCCACTGCGCGGCGCTCGCCCAGCCAACCGGAGTCAACGGCGTTGCCGGTCAGAATACCAGCAACATGCATCGGCTGATCCGGAAGACCGGCATCAAGCGCGGCAAGCTGCTCGTCCGTCGGCTTGACGGCACCCGGCAGTGCTGGAATCGCAGGAGCGTTCGGATCCCACAGATACACGTGGCCGATCTCATACAGCGACACATTCTCCACGCCGCGACGCAGATTGCGCTGAACGGTCTGTGCCAGCGTTGGAATAATATCGCGACGCAGGAACGGACGATCACCGGCGAGCGGGTTGGCGATCTCCACGCTGACGTTCTTCGTCTCAGCGGCGTCCAGCGCGAAGTTCTTGTAATCCTCATCGCCGACGAATGGATAGCTCAACGTTTCCACCATACCGTATTCGGCAAGTTCATCAGCAACCTGGCGCTTACGCAGCTGCTCGGCAGTCAGACCGACCTTGCCTTCGACCGGTGCCGGAGGCACGATGACAGGAATCTCGTCATATCCGACAAGACGCGCCACTTCCTCAACCAGATCGCACGGCTCGTTCAAATCGGGGCGCCAACTTGGGGGCACCACGGAAAACTCGCCATTACCGCCTCCGGCGACGGAGCAACCGATATCGGTAAGAATGTCGCTGATGGTGTTCACATCCGTGTCAAGTCCGGCCACACGAGCCACTTCCGAAGCTTTGAATAGGATTGGACGGCGGTTGGAGACGGTATTGAAGTCGGTCGGGTGCTCGCTCGGCTCGCCATTGCCGTACTTAATCATCAGTTCGGCTGCCATTTGGGCTGCTGCCGGCTGCAACTGGTCGTCCACACCGCGTTCGAAACGACGGGAGGCTTCGGACGGAATCTTGTGACGGCGTGCGGAACGCGCGATCGACACCTGATCGAAGTGCGCGGATTCCAGCAGGATGTTCTTGGTTTCAGCAGTAACCTCGCCATACATGCCGCCCATCACACCTGCGATGCCAAGCACACGGGAGCCGCGTGCGCCGTTCGGGGAATCGGTGATCAGCAGATCTTCGACGCTCAAATCGTGATCCTTGCCGTCCAACGTGGTGAGCTTCTCACCTTCGTTGGCACGACGCACCACAATCGGCCCTTCGATCTTATCCAGATCGTAGGCATGCATCGGCTGTCCCAAGTCGAGCATCACATAGTTGGTGACATCCACGGCCAAGGAGATGGAGCGCATGCCAGCGCGGGCCAGGCGGCGACGCATCCAGTTCGGCGTATGGCTGGCCGGATCGAATCCCTTGACCGCACGAGCGTAATAGCGATCGCATCCAACCACACCGTGAATCGGATTATTGTCATCGACGATCACTTCGATGTCGGTCTTAGTGCCTTCCGGCAGGCCCTTGGTAATCGGCGCCTTCTCGTTCAGAGCGACAGCCGGATCGGTGTAGGCCGCACCGGTGGAATGATGGTATTCGCGAGACACACCACGGTATGAGAACGCGTAGCCGCGGTCCGGAGTGATGTTGATCTCCAGCAGCGGTTCATCCAAGTGCAGCAGGTGCATTGCGTCGTCGCCCGGCTGGAGCTTCTCATACTCTTCCGGGGTGAAGCCGTACTTGCGCAGCAGGATGATGCCGTCATGGTTATCACCCAATCCAAGCTCACGTTCGGAAGCGCACATGCCGTTGGAAATATGGCCGTAGGTCTTGCGTGGTTCGATCTTGAAATCACCCGGCAGCACAGCGCCAGGAAGCGTCACGACGACCTTTTCGCCGGCAGCCATGTTCGGCGCGCCGCAGATGATGCCGCGCGGCACCTTGTTGCCGTTCTCATCGGTCTCGTTGTATTCGTCGCCGACGTCAACATGGCACCAGTTAATGATCTTGCCGTTCTTCTGCGGTTCCGGAGTGGCATCGACCACATAGCCGACGACGATCGGACCGACCAGCTGGGAGGTGTGGATCTCTTCCTCTTCGAGACCGACCTTCACCAGATCTTTGGCAAGCTGTTCGTATGTAAGGCCTTCCGGAACCTCGACATGGTCCTTGAGCCAATCAATGTCAACCATTGGCATGGGTCAATCACTCCCCCATCACAAACTGTTCGCTGAATCGCACGTCGCCTTCGACTAGGTCGTGCATGTCGTTGATGTCGTGGCGCAGCAGCAGGGTACGCTCCACGCCCACGCCGAAGGCGAAGCCGGTGTAGACCTCGGGATCGAGGCCAGCGGACTTCAGCACATTCGGGTTGACCATACCGCAGCCGCCCCATTCGAGCCAGCCTGCGCCGCCCTTCTTATCGGGGAACCACAGGTCGAGTTCGGCGCTCGGCTCGGTGAACGGGAAATAGCTCGGACGCAGACGCGTCTTTGCTTCCGGACCGAACATGGCCACGGCAAGCTTGTCGAGCACGCCCTTCAGGTCGGCCATGGTCAGATGCTTGTCGACCGCAAGAGCCTCCACCTGGTGGAACACCGGAGTGTGGGTAGCGTCAAGCTCATCGGTGCGGAACACACGACCCGGGCAGGCGATGTACAGCGGCACGCCACGAGTGAGCAGACCACGCACCTGATCGGAGGAGGTCTGGGTGCGCAGCACCATGTTGGACCCGACGAAGCCTGCGGCGTCCTTGGCCTGATTGCCCTTAACGTAGAAGGTATCCTGCATCTGACGTGCCGGATGGTCGGGGCCGAAGTTCAGCGCGTCGAAGTCATACCACTCGGTTTCCACTTCAGGACCGTCGGAAATCTGCCAGCCCATGGAGATGAAAAAGTCTTCGACATCCTCCATCAGCTTCGGCAACGGATGGCGCGCGCCAAGCGGCTTGCGGTTGACCGGAAGGGTCATGTCCACGGTTTCGGCGGCAAGCGCACGGGCCTCTTCCTCAGCCTTGACCTGCTGTTCCTTGGTGCCATACGCGCGACCGAAGTCAGCGCGCAGCTTGCCCATGATCTTGCCGGCGTCTTTCTTCTGGTCCTTCGGCAGCATACCGATGGCCTTGCTGGCCTGCGTCATCGCGGATTCCGCTCCGGCGTACTGCGTCTTGATGGCTTTCAATTCCTCCATGCTGGAGGCGTTTTCGATTTTCGCGATGCCCTCGGCAACCGCATTGGTTACCGCTTGGGCGTCGAATACCGCACCTTCTGCCACGAGATACCTTTCTCATTTCCCGTTTGTTTTACGCGAAAAACGCGCAATTTCAACGTTTTCCGACTCTACATTCTTTCAACATGACTCGACATAGCCAAGCTCAGCAGCATTACCGACGAACTAGTGCCAAGGTTCAAGGATTCCGCTTTGCCATAAAGCGGTATGGACACGATCCTATCGGTTCGTTCCAAAACTTCCTTGGTCAATCCACGCGCCTCATTGCCGAACAACACCGCTTTGGCTCCGGCAAGCGTTTCCGGCATGGCAATTACATCCGTCAGAGATTCCGGTTGTCGGGAATCCGTGCCATATACATCGGCCGCATACACTGCCAGCTCGTGAGTATCGCACCATGCGAAGAAGTCGTCCGTTCCCATGGTCAGAATCGGAAGGTGGAACAGTGATCCCGCGGTGGAGCGGACCACCTTCGGATTGAACATGTCCACGCAGTCGTCGACCAATACCACGGCGGAGCAGCCGGCCGCATCGGCGGAACGAATCACGGTTCCGGCGTTACCGGGATCGCGAACCTGCCAAAACGCGGCGACCATCGCATGCCCGTCGAAATCGTCCAGAACGGCGGACGAATCAAGGAAAGCCTGCATATCCGCGACGGCAAGCACGCCTTGCGCGTCGGCGCTCATACGGTGCATCACCGCATGAGTGACCTTGTGCACATACACGCCGGATTGCATGGCCTTGCCCGCCATCTGCGCGACAACAGGTGTCGCAAATGAGGCATCGGGCTGTGCCGACTCGACCTCAACGTAGAGGTCCTCGACAAGTCCTGGATGGTATGTCAGCAGCTCACGCACCGACTGAGGGCCTTCCACCATGAAACGGCCAGACCGTTTCCGCCCTTTTCGATCGGCGAGTTCGGACACGCGGCGGACGCGCTCCGACTTGGGGTTCGCAATGACTTCGGATTTTATAGGCATACGCGTTAGCCTAACACCATTGCCGCAATGAACGCCCCGCCCATGTCGCGTTTTTAATTCAGAAGACTTTCAGATTCAGTCCAGCTTCAGTCGAGCAATCCCTGAGGAATTCGCTAAGAGCGATTTTTTATCATCGGTCTCAACGCCGATCGCGACAGCGGCCCCTCACCCCTTCTTTCATCAAGGAAACATCATGTTCGTTGTGAAAAACGCATGGAAAAGCGTCACGAGAAACAAAGGACGCAACATACTGGTCATCATCATCGTGACCATCATCGCCACTGCCGCCACCATCGGCCTGTCCATTAGGCAAGCGGCCACAACCGCGCGAAACACTGGCTTGGAAAACACTACTGTGACCGCACAAATCAGTCTTGACCGCGAAAAACTCATCAGTGAATCACGAAACCAGTCCAATTCCAGCGAATCCGACGCTTCAGACCAGTCTAGTGAAGGCAGGCCCAATGTCGGCGGTATGGGCGGCGGCAAGGATTTCGGCGGTGCGTCCATGGTCAGCGGCGATTTCTCGCTCGTCGGCTTCTCTTCGGACGAAGCGGTTTCCAATACATCGAACGGTAGCTTCACCATGGTTGACGGCAAAGTGTTCGGCTACGATAAATCCAGTGACGGCGACGCAATTATTTCCAAGTCACTCGCCGATTTCAATGCCCTCTCCGTAGGAGACACCATCAGCGTGGCCGATCCGAATGACACGGACACCACTTACCAGCTCACCATCGTCGGTATTTACAAGAATTCCACCGATTCCACCCAGCAGATGGGCGGGCCGATGGCCTCCAATGCCTCCGATCCGGCCAATGCCATATATTACGTCGGTCTCCACACTGAGATCGTTAGGACTTGATGCCGACGCGGACACCGATTCCGCCGCACGGCTGAATTACACGTACGTGTTCTCCAGCAAATCGGATTACGAAGCATTCTGCGAGGATGCAATCAACGCCGGGCTCGACGACGACTATGCCGTCTCCTCCGCCGATGTGGAGAATTACGAATCCAGCCTGGTGCCGCTCAACAACCTGTCGAAGTTCGCGTTGACACTGCTCATCGTGGTGCTGGCTGTCGGTGGCGTGGTGCTGGTGGTCATCACATTGCTGAACGTACGCGAACGTAAGTATGAGATCGGCGTGCTTGCCGCGATCGGTGTGAACAAAGTCAAGGTTGCGACGCAGTTCACCTTGGAATTGCTGATCGTCACCATGATCGGCCTCGCATTGGGTGCCTGCGCCGGTGCGGTGGCTTCAGTGCCGGTGTCCAACCAGTTGCTGGCAAGCCAGATCGAACAACAGCAGTCGCAACAGACCAGCCAACGCGAACAGTTCGGTCGCGACATGCAGGGGTCGGCTGATGGTTCCGGCACTGGTGCGCAGGATTCCGGAAATGCCAACGACTCCTCGAATTCCACGGATTCGCAGAATTCCGATAGTGCATCCAACCAGAATTCGGCCATGCCGGGCAAGGGCGGCAACGGTCCTGAAGGCATGATGGACCGCGCGGTGAATTACGCTTCCTCTGTCAACGCAACCGTCAACCTCACCGTGGTGGGCCAACTGCTGCTGGTAGGTCTTGGGCTGACGCTCATCGCTGCATTAGTCGCAGTCGTATTCGTATTGCGATACGAGCCTTTGCAGATTCTTGCCGACCGTTCCTGAACCATCAATCATCATTCGTTGAAAGGATTTGACATGGCCAAAACAGACGAGACACGTCTTGATCAAACTACCGTATCAACCGACAAAACCACCAATGCAGCTTCGCAACAATCCGATATGCCTGTGCTGAGATTGGACGATGTGAGCTACTCGTATACCAAGGGCGGCAAGCGCGTGCTGAAAAATATCAGTCATGATTTTCAGTCGGGCAACGTGCACGCCATCACTGGACCTTCCGGCGCTGGCAAAACCACTATACTATCGCTGATTTCCGGGCTTGCCAATCCCACAGAGGGAAAGGTGTTGTACAACGGCAACGATTTGTCGAAGCAGGATCGATACCGGTACCGCAGTCATGATATCGGCGTTATTTTCCAAGGTTTCAATCTGTTGCCGAATCTGACCGTCGCGGAAAACATCATCCTGTCGATGGACGCTTCCGGCAAGACCTTCGACCGTTCGAAGAAAGAGATCGTCAACGATCTGCTTGTACAAGTGCATCTGCCGCAGGAATATGCGAACGAACGCATTCTGCATCTTTCCGGAGGTGAGCAGCAGCGTGTGGCGATCGCCTGCGCGCTCAGCCACGACCCAGCCATCATCGTGGCGGACGAACCGACCGGCAATCTCGACCTCGCCACGCAGGACGACATCATGGGCATCTTTCAAGCCTTGGCACATGACGAACAGCATTGCGTCATCATCGTGACACATAGTCCGGAAGTGGCCAAGGCCTCCGACGAGGTATTCGAACTGGCCCCAATCAAGCGACGCCGTTAACAGACCTCGCACGACCAAGCGACCCCGCGCGTATTGCGCAACCAGCTGGACCGACTACCGCAAAAACCCTGTGACATGCGTTTTTCAAAGCGCTCGCATGCCACAGGGCTTTTGGTTGGACGGTGACGTTATGATTGTCTCCGTCCGAAGTACAGGGGTGCCGAATACGGCTGAGATGGGCGGTGGTCATCGCCCGGACCTTTCGACCTGATCAAGATAACGCTTGCGTAGGGAGTACTGGGAAAACGTGTGGCTCCCATTAAAGGGACAAGGCCCTCTGTATTTTCGGCGCGCGCAAGCAACCGACGAAGGAGAGAGGGAACCATGGCCGGGACAGCGTCATCGTCAGAAACAACGCAAGCGGCACCATCGCGAAACGCAGAACCACCGCGAAACGCGAAGGAAACCACGACAGAGCGGACCGTCAAAAAAGCCACCATGAAAAACACACTGCTCGGCCTGCAGCATGTACTCGTGTCAAACGTGTGGCTCGACCCCGTGTTCGTGGCCGGAGCCATTGGCCTTCCTCTGGCGTTGTCGTCAAACATGGTGAATGCCATCTTCATAGTGTCCGGTCTGGTCACGCTCATCCAAGCCACAAAACTGGTGCGTCTTCCCATCGTGCAAGGACCGTCCGCCGCATTCGACGCGCTGATGATCTCCGCCGGTACTGCAGGATCATTGGCCGCCGCCGGCACATCCATATTCGTCAGTTCGCTAATATTCCTGGTATTGTGCCTGACCCGCGTGATCGAAAAACTGCGGTTTCTATTCGCTCCAATCGTGTCAGGGGTAATCATTCTCCTCGTCGGCGTGTCACTCTCCGGCTTCACACTAAGCGAATTCCTTGGCGGCGCGCCAGGAGACCTGGGATTCGCCAATCCGAAGACGCTGACCGTCTCCATCATCACCTGCATGCTGGTGGTAGCGCTTTCCCAATTTGGCAAAGGCATGCTCAAAGCGCTGTCATATCTGATCGCGCTGGCCGCAGGCACCATACTGTCTTTGGCGTTCGGCATGGCGGACTTCTCCGAAGTGGCGTCCAAGCCATGGATCGGTCTGCCGAAGTTCATGCCATACGGAGGTTTCGACTTCAACGCCGCCATTTTCGTACCGTTTTTCATAGCCTATATGGTGGCCATCATGGAAGCGCTTGGCGTGTACCAAGCCGCCACAGAAATCCAAGGAACAAAGCTTGAAGACCGCCAGGTGCGTTACGGCCTCGCCGGAGAAGCGGCCGGCTCGGCGGTCTCCTCACTGATCGGCGGTTTCACCACCACCGCATATCCGCAAAACGTGGCCTTGCTCAAGGTCACAGACGAAGGCAAGACCCACACCCGTGTACCGGTGATTATCGCAGGTGCGGTATTCGTGACGCTTGGTTTCATACCGAAAGCCGGCGCCGTACTGTCGCTCATCCCCTCCCCGGTAATCGGCGGCATCTTCCTGCCGGCGGCGGCCAGCCTCATCAGCACCGGACTCAACACGTTACGAAAGGCGGAGAACAACGATCAGACCCAAGTGGTGATAGGCCTATCCCTCCTGCTTGGCATCGCATTGCCAAACGCATTAAGCGGACTTGAAGGCGGCATGCACGTGTTCTTCTCAAACTCGATTCTGGTCGGCGCATTCAGCGTAGTGATACTCAAGGCCCTTATCATCGATCTGCCAAACGCAATCGCACGGCATACGGACAAACCCACGGAACATACAAAACAAGCAGAATAATCAACATCATTGAGGCAATCCGACATATGACGGAGAGGATATGGTAATGGACATGCAAGCATCGCAGGAATCCCTGGAACTCAACGGACAGAAGACGATCATCAAGCAAAAAGTGCTCGATTTCATCACACAATACGGTTGCTCCCGCGCACCGGACGAAGCGTTCGACACGCTCGCGAAACGCATCTTCGCCTTCCAATTCGAGCATAATCTGCCATACCGGGCCTACTGCATGTCCAAACGCGTCACCCCGCAAACACTCACCGACTGGATGCAGATTCCGCCCATGCCCGTCGACGGCTTCAAAATGCTGACGCTCACTTCCGTGCCCGAACGGGATTGTGAAGCGGTATTCACCACCAGCGGCACCACGCATCCCGGTCAGCGTGGCCGTAATTTCCACCCCGATCTGGAAGTGTGGGACGAATCGATGATCGTGCCGTTCCAGCATTTCATCATGCCGGACCGCGAACGCATCCGTATCGCCGTTCTCTCCCCCGCGTGGGATATGAACGAGCATTCGTCGCTGTCAAGGTATTTGACCCGTGCTGTGGAACAGTGTGGTGCGGAAGGCAGCGGCTTCTTCTTTCATGAGGACGGTCTTGATTTCGCTGGTGTTGAGCGTTTCCTTGACGTAGCCGTGTCCGACAATGCGCCGGTGATGCTGATGGGTGCTTCCTCGGCTTATCTGTATTTGTTGGATTATTTGGACAAGCAGCGTAAAACCTATCGTCTTGCCTCTGATTCGCGCGTGTTCGATACGGGCGGGTTCAAGAGCACTCGCACCGATATGACGGTTGATGATCTGTACGCGGCATTTGCTCGTGCGCTTGGCGTGGACCGTTCGCATTGCGTGAATATGTATGGTATGACGGAGTTGAGTTCGCAGATTTACGATCAGAACATCCTGTCCTATTACACAGATGGTTCATTGAACTATTCGAAGGAGACGCCGTCGTGGGTACGTTCCGTGTTCCTTGATCCGGCCACGCTTGCGCCGGTGCCAGACGGAGAGCAGGGTGTGATCGCGCATTACGATTTGGCGAATTGGAATTCCTGCCTGGCGATTTTAACGGAAGATCTGGGAGTGAGATCTTCTTGTGGTTACACACTCAACGGCCGAGCGAAAGGTGCCGAGGCGCGTGGCTGTTCGATTACCGTTGATGAGGTAATGGCGGCCAACGCATGAGCGTCGTCGACGTTTTTTACGCACCGCGCGGTTTCGCGTTCGACGATTTCGATACGCATGATGTTTCATTGCCCGGCGGCGATACGGTGACGCTGCGTTTCCCGCGGCTTGATGCCGGTATGGTGCATACGCTGGCTGATTCCGTACGGCAGCATCGCGATGCGACGCTAGCACGGTATTCCACGGATAGAATCGTCGATGTCATCGCGCGGGCCGCCGAGTTGTGGACAAATCCGCAATATCCGGAACGTCGGCTTGCGGAACGTCTTATTCCCGCGATTACCGGTTACGATGCCTCCATGGTACGTCTCGAGCTGAAACGGTATATGCGCATGTTCCGGCGACGGGAATTGCTGCGTTTCGTTGATGATGAACTGGATTGTCCGCAGATGCTTGATGAGTATCGTCCGAATCGTTCGGGCGGATATACGCGGCTGTATGGACCGGAATTGTCGTTCCACGTGTTTTCCAGCAATGTACCGGGTATTCCGGTATGGAGCATGACGATGTCGTTGTTGGTGAAAAGCGCGGTTCTCGGCAAATCGTCGTTTGATGAGCCGCTGATGCCGGTGTTGTTCGCCCGTTCTTTGAGAAGCGTCGATCCTGATATGGCGGATGCCTTGGCGATTATGCCGTGGCATGGCGGCACCACGGATTTGGAGGATGCCGCGATTGGCGAGGCTGACGCGGTGATCGCGTATGGCTCATCGCATACCACTGAGGCAATCCGTCCACGGGTGCGTGCCGGGAAGCCGTTCCTGAGTTATGGCGCGAAAATCGGTTTCTCGATAATCGGCCGTGAGTCCCTGCGGACCGACCTGTATACCGATACCGTGCATCGCATGGCGGTTGATGTGGCCACATACGATCAGCAAAGCTGTCTGGCTCCACAGACCATGTTCGTGGAGCGCGGCGGGGCCGTTCCTCCCGCGCAGGTCGCTGAATTGCTCGCATGTGAGTTATCGTCCCAGCAACGTAAATATCCCTGTTCCACACCATCCGAAGAGGAATCGATGGCGATTCAGCGGCTACGTTCCACCGCGCAGATGAAAGCGTTGCTGGGGGCCGGATCAATGGCTGGGGCCGCGGCCGCCGCGTCCGACGATCCGTTCGTCATACAGTCGCGCTCAGGCACTGACTGGACGGTGTTGTATTATCCGTCCGTCGGTATGGCCGATTCGCTGTCCACGCCGTTGAACCGTACCGTCAATATCGTGGCGGTCGACCATGTCGAAGACGCGCTGTCTTCGTTGCGTCCCTATGCTCAGTGGCTGCAGACTTGCGGCGTAGCGCTTGGGCCGAATCGTCTGTTCGACGTGGCGCAACGCGTCGGGTCGGCAGGTATCGACCGCATATGCCCGCTCGGGGAGATGAACCGCGCGAAATCCGGCTGGCACCATGACGGCGGTTTCAATCTGCTCGATTTGGTGCATGTGGTCGATATCGAGCGCAACACCGATATGTACTGCGATGGTTTCGATATGGATGTCGAATAATCGCATTCAAGCAATCACACGAAACCCATATGTCCAAAACCGAAAGGAACTTCCATGCAGCAGTCCGATTCCTTGCCATTGAAGGGACGCGTCGCGTTGGTGACCGGTTCGAGTCGCGGCATCGGTGCGGCGATCGCGTTACGTCTGACTCGCGCCGGCGCATGCGTGGCCATCAACTACGTCAGCGATGACGAGCGTGCGGAGCGGTGCGCGCAACGCATTATGAATGATTGCGGGGCGGCCGGTCGCGTGATCACCTGCAAAGCCGATGTCACCGACTACGGGCAGGTGCGCGACATGGTATCCACTGTCGTCGCCACATTCGGTGGATTGGATATTCTCGTCAATAACGCATTCGCCCGCTATTCGTTCGACCCACGCAACCGCAAGACATTCGACACCATCGAATGGTCCGATTACACGACACAGCTCGAAGGATGCCTCAAGGGCGCATACAACACCTGCAAAGCTGCGCTGCCGCAGATGCGGCGTCAGGCCGGAGGACGCGTCATCAACATCTCCAGCAACCTCGTCGACTCCCCGATCGTGCCGTATCATGATTACACCGCGGCAAAAGGTGCGTTGGTAGGTTTCACCAGATCATTGGCACAGGAGGCTGGAGCATGGGGCGTAACCGTGAATGCCATCGCGGCCGGGCTCACCATTGGCACCGAATCGAGCCGCGCCACCACTGAGGATGTACGCGAGCGCATCATCGCGTCTACACCGTTGGGCAGACTCGCCACCGCCGATGATATCGCCGGGGCCGTGGCTATGCTGGCCAGCGATGACGCCTCATTCATCACTGGTCAGACCCTGCATGTCGACGGGGGGTTGGTGATGCGTTAAAGTGTGGTTTTGATTGACGGTTTGTGATGCCGGCATGTTCGCCGGCGAAGAAGGATGGGTATGAACATCACCGTGTATCTCGGCGCGCATGAGGGGAACGATCCCATATATAAGAAAGCCGTTGAGGAACTTGGCATATGGATTGCGGACAATGGCAACAGACTGGTGTATGGCGGATCCGACGAAGGATTGATGGCCGTGATCGCCGATACCGTACTCGCCCGCGGCGGCGACGTGACCGGTATCGAGGCACAGATGTTTGTGGACAAAGGCGTTGCTCACCATAACCTGACCCAACTGGTTGTTGTGCCGAATATTGTGGAACGACGGACCCGTATGATCGAGCTTGGAGACGTGTTCATCGCTTTCCCCGGCGGCACGGGAACGTTGGAGGAAATCAGCGAGGTGGTGTCGAAAATCTGTCTTGATCAGCTGGACCAACCTTGCATCTTCTATAATCTCAACGGATTCTATGATGATATGAAAGCGTTCCTACAGCGCACGGTCGATGCGGGTTTCTCCACCACGGAACGTCAGCATGGTATCTATTTTGCATCTGATCTGGCCGAAATCGAACGTATCATCGCAACGCATAACGCATAGGGATTGCGTGGCCGTCATCCGGAAACTTCAGGCCACCGGCAGGACTGCATGCAGAATCGTCATGAACGTCAGTCCGATGATGGCCGTGACGGTCAGTGAGAAGCCCGCAAGTTTCGCGTTGCCGGTCAGTGAATCAGTGAATTTCGTGGAGAAGATCGTCACCGGCGCGAACGCGGCCAGCACCACGATTTCTCGGACGCGTTCGTCTAACGGCAGAAGGAACCATGCGGACAGCGCGATGATGATGCTGAACAGGAACCGCCATGCGATGACTTTGCCCAATTCCGAACGGTCTTTGTGATTGTCGGGAATTTCCATCATCAAGCCGATCATGGCCATTGCTGCGAACGCGTTGGCGTTGGCGAACGGTGTGATCAGTGTGACGATCCATTGCGGTACGGTCCAGCCGGCGAACATGAATACCAGCATGAACATGTAGCAGTCGAACGATATGGATGAGTAGAAGTCGCGCGCGATGTTCTTGATTCTGAGACTCATCGGTAGGTTTTTGGTAGGGCTTCCCAGATGCAGCAGCGAACGGGTGATGGTCAGGGATGCCGCTGTGGCGATGATGGCGTTGCCGATATCCAGCATGATGACCGGCAGTCCCGCGCTCGGCCCCATGAAGGTCTGTACCACCGGCAGACAGAACGCGCCGATGTTCAGGCCTGATGCGTTGAGCATCTGGTAGGCACGGTAGCGCGGCTCGTCGCCTCGTGAGCCGAAATACACGATAAACAGCGGAATCATGCAAGCGAATAGGCCGAACACCACCAGCCGCAGCAGATTCATCGGATGCTTGTTCGTGGCGAAACTCATCACGATGGCGCACGGCAGGGTGAGATTGAACACCAGCCCCTGCACCACCTTGTAGGATTTGTCCGAGAAGATGTGGATGCGTTTGAGCAGATAGACACTGATGATGACAAGGAGCAAAGATCCGGCTTGAAACAACATACGGCTGAGTATAGGAGTGCTGTCAGTGCGTCGTAGGCGACTTGACACAATATGACCATGCGGCATAAACATACTTATGCATGCTCATACCGCACGGATATGAATTGCAGTCGGTGATGTATTTCGAAACGTATGATTTCGTATGTTTCAGATGATCATCATATTATTTGGTGACAGTAGTATTCAGGTACTACCATGTAGTAGTAGTCGGCATGTACACCCTTCGCACAGGCTGCGGCCACGTTCGTATGCCACATACGGAATTACCGGAAGATCCTCACTGAGCACCTTCTCACTCTCCTGATAAATACCGATGGTCTTGTCGAGGTCAGTTTGTCTGGCGGCGCGACCTGGACAACTGGCTGGAGTCCATGCTGGAGAACTCGACGTGAAAAGCGCATGCCCCCACATAAAACCAAATGGTTTGTATGGGGGCATGCGTCTGAAGCCACGCATAAGCGACTTATAAGTTACCTGAGCTATTCTGTAACCGCTGTTTTCCAGTCGGCAGTAGGGCTCAAGGGCTTCGCCTATCAGATGTGGAAGTACAGCTCGTACTCCAGCGGGGTCGGAGCCAGGCGAGCCTGGTCGATTTCGCCACGCTTGATGCCGATCCAGGTTTCAATCAGGTCGTCGGTGAAGACGTCACCTGCGGTGAGGAAGTCGTGATCTTCCTCAAGGGCGTCCATGGCCTCGGCCAGGGAGCTCGGAACCTGCTTGATGCCTGCATGCTCTTCCGGCGGCAGCTCGTACAGATCCTTGTCGACCGGCTCCGGCGGTTCGATGTGGTTCAGGATGCCGTCCAGACCTGCCATCAGCTGTGCGGAGAAGGCGAGGAACGGGTTGCAGGACGGATCCGGAGCGCGGAACTCGATGCGCTTTGCAGCCGGGGAGGTGCCGGCCAGCGGAATACGGATAGCCGCGGAACGGTTGCGTGCGGAGTACACCAGATTGACCGGCGCTTCGAAGCCCGGAACCAGACGGTGGTAGGAGTTCAGGGACGGGTTGGTGAAGGCAAGCACGGAGGAGG
>ERZ857969.1784-NODE-1784-length-27594-cov-6.668833_pt1 | contig 27594 bp, 30 predicted proteins | sample MGYA00519864_ERZ857969 | MGnify/ENA primary metagenome ERZ857969 (study PRJEB31778, sample SAMEA3449382) | human gut metagenome | biome: human gut; feature: human-associated habitat; material: faeces | place: United Kingdom | collected 2010/2012 ... | reverse complement strand
AGGGCGCAAACGGATAAACCGCTTGCGCCCTCAAACCAGTACGGAATGATACGCGATAGAAGACATTTCTTGCATGATTTAAGCGGCATTACAGCAATGATAAGGGCAGGGGTAAGGGTTTTATACTTCAAGCCTTAAAAATGAGGTTCTACTGCGTAACATATCAAACGATATTTCTTTATTGCCGCTTCCGTTCCTTTCCGCCTCTGTCGTTATGTCCTCGTCCAAAGGAAAGGGATTTAGGGAAAGGATAGGAATGGGTATTTAATTAAGTCTATATTTAATCTATCTTTAGTTAATATATCTTTATTTAATTGCATTGGATTTTCCTACGTAGGTTTTCCCAATGTTGGATAATCCAACGTAGGCTTTTCCAACATAGGAAAATCCAAGATAGGTAGTTATAATGCTTTCTGGGATTATTACCTCGGTTTTGTTACGCAGTAGAAAGGCATTTTTGAGGGAAAAGGTGGTAACACCCTGCCCCCTGCAAAACTGCATTTGAAAAGACGCATAAAATCAGGCTTTTTTCGCCCCTATTGCGTAACAAAATGGCATGAAAAAGGTGGGTAAGAAGCAAATTGTTTCTTACCCACCTTTTTTGCACCCCTGTATGGCAGCTGCCCTGTTCCGGTTGGTTAGTTGATACTGTTTTATGCGTAGCTACCATTATGTCTACTCTTTTTTAAAATGGATAGACAATACAACAATACAATCAAAGTACAACGCGTTTTTTCTTTCGATGCATGCCGCATCCAGTTTATTGCGCGGTCTTTAAAATACGCCCGGTATGTATTCAATCAGGCGCCGCGCGGCCATCAACGGGCTCTTAAGCAAAAATCTCCGACCGCAGAGAAAAAAGAATTTTCCGGTTCTGCAAGGCGGCAGGACGCAGGAATACCGGGCGTATTTTAAGGACGACAGCGCGGCAAAACCGAACAATGCACCCTCTCGGCGGCGCATTGTACTCTGATTGTATTGTCTAAAGGCTGCAAACTTTTAATGCATAAAAAAGTTTTCCGTTGACATTGTAAGGCAATATGCAATAAAATATAATTCATGGTTAATTGTATTAGGTAGATTAGCGCTATCTCCAGCATCGCTTAGAATAGAGATAAAAAGAAAGGTGGTTATTACAATTTCTTTTCTTGAATATGGCCCTGTATTGTGCCTGGATGGCCCTTTAAAAGGGGAAATAGGGTATCTTGATGATTTTGATGAGGAAAACGGCGAAGAAGTGGGAATTGTTTATTTTGGAACCCCGTTATTATGTTCTAAATATCATCTTATTCCATTAAAGCATTTATCAAATGATATTACTATGCATGATTTGCTTCAATGCAAAGGAATATTAGAAAGCCGAATATCTCGTCAAAATGATAGTGCAACTAAGTCTCGGTTATTATTAGAACTTGAATATGTAAATACGCTGTTTTATGAAAAACATATAGAAACTCACACTTTATCAAAAAAGGGGATTAAGTTATTTATTTCTCATTCTTCTCAGGATAAAGACTATGCGAATATTTTATATACGGATTTAAAAAACGCAGGGTGCGTTCCGTGGCTGGACGAATGGGATATTGTAGGGGGACAGTCTATTCCTGCTGAGATTGAGAAAGGAATTGACAATAGTGATTTTTTGTTAATTTTATTGTCTAACAATTCTGTTGCTTCTAATTGGGTGAGAGCTGAATGGGAATCATCTATTTGGGATGAAAACAAAGATAAACAGATACGAGTAATTCCTATCTTAATTGAAGACTGTACAATACCGAGATTTTTAAAAGCAAAAAAATACATTGACTTTAGAGAAGGCTATGCGGAAGCCTTTCGCAACCTATTGTATACGATTGATAAATTAAAACAGGTTTGAACATAATGGTGGTAATTATGTTTGCTGCATTAATAGATTAAACTTAATATGCTATATTATTAATGTATTTAAGTTAATGGAGGTTTTATAGATTAACTATGTATTTACCCTCAGTTTACAAGGAACTGCGCGCCTCAAAACGGGATAATTTCTTCATTTTCTGCGTTATCCACAATCAGCGTACTCATAAATAACGCTTTCTTGGTCCGCCTTGGAAATGAAGAAATTCTTTTTCTTTGAGGCCGCGGAATCGGAAAGCATAAAATTAGCGCCGAGCAAAGCGCGCTTGAAGGAGAAATGTACCGGGCGTATATGGAATCAAAGCAGCGCGGCAGGACGCAGATTTTATGCTTTCCGACCGTCTTGCTTGTAAACGGAGGGTATTTTAAGTTCAAATTTATTCGTCCAAATATCTTTTTTGTGTGGCGTTTATATGTTGGGGTAAAGTTTAATTTGCTCCGAGTTATTTTCTGCATTAAATAGGGAAATGGAGGCATAGGCTTGAGACAGGGGGATAAAACGGCTATTGTCAAGCTGCTTAGACGCTTTCGCAGCTTTCGTTATTTTTTAGTTTTGGAGGGGATTGCCGTAGGCGCGGCTGCAGGGCTGGTAGCGGTTTGTTTTCGTATAGCTCTGGAACAGGCCGAGAATTTAAGGCTTTATATTGGAGAGTATGTTTTAGCGCATTCCTGGGCTATATGCGTTTGGCTGGCTGTTCTTGCAGTCCTGGCGGCATTAGTGACGCTGCTTTTGCGCTGGGAGCCTTTTATAGGCGGTTCGGGCATACCTCAGGTTGAAGGAGAAATGCATGGCTGTTTTTTTCAAAAATGGTGGCGGGTACTGCTGGCTAAGCTTGCCGGCGGAGTGCTGGCTATAGGCGCGGGCCTTTCCCTGGGTCGGGAAGGGCCGTCTATTCAGATGGGAGCCATGGCGGGCAAGGGGGTTTCTCGGCTTGCAAAGCGCGGCAAAACCGAAGAGCGGATGCTTATGACCTGCGGAGCAAGCGCCGGTCTGGCAGCTGCCTTTAACGCGCCTTTGGCCGGAGTGCTTTTTTCCTTGGAGGAGCTGCATAAAAATTTTTCCGTAGACGTTTTATTATCGGCTATGTCGGCTTCTATTACTGCCGATTGTATTTCCCGCTATGTTTTTGGACTTAAGCCGGTATTTGATTTTTCCGCTGCAAAAATGCTGCCCCTTGAAAATTATTGGCTCATACTGCTTTTAGGCGCTGTTTTGGGCTTGATAGGGGTTCTGTATAATTTCTGCGTAAAAAAGACGCAGGATTTATACGGAAGGATTCGCTTTCAGTATTTAAGAGTTTTAATTCCATTTTTATTGGCTGGAATATTGCTGGTTGTATATCCGGCCGTATTGGGCGGAGGACATAATTTAGTAGAATGGGTTTCGCAAAAGAACGCGCTGGATTTTCTTTTGCTGTTGTTTGTGCTTAAATTCGTATTTTCTATGGTCAGCTTTGGTTCAGGTTCGCCAGGAGGTATTTTTCTGCCCATGCTGGTTTTGGGCGCGGTCGCGGGAAGCGTTTTCAGCGGAATTGTAAATTTATGCGGCGGGGCGGCTCCTGTTCAAAATTTCGTAATTTTAGGAATGGCAGGTTTGTTCGCGGCGATAGTGCGCGCTCCTGTTACGGGTATAATTCTTATAAGCGAGATGACGGGCAGCTTTTCACATCTGCTGACTCTATCCATTGTTTCTTTGACGGCTTATACTGTGGCGGATCTTTTGCGCTCTCAGCCTGTTTATGATATGCTTCTTTCCAGGCTGATAAAAAAAGAAGGGAAAGCTGTGGGTACCGGGGAAAAAATATTGATTGAAGCTCCGGTGGGTTATGGGGCTGAGGCCTGCGGCAGGAGAGTAAGGGATATTGCCTGGCCCGAGGGGGTTCTGATTATTTCTATTAAGCGCCATAGCGATGAACTGGTGCCGCGTGGGGATACTTTGCTTCAGGGCGGGGATATATTGGTTTTGCTTTACGACGAAGCCTGTGGCGATAGGGTGCGCGCCGTATTGGAGGAGCAATTCCGGAATATTGCCGACGGATGTTAATGTTAGGCGATAATTATAACGCGGCATGCATTTGCATAAAGGAAACGGCTGTTTTATCGGCGGCAAAATACCGTGGTGATATATTTAGCGCAGGCATTTAGTTTATATCGCGTAGAAAATATATAATCAAAGTATAATGAGTTTTTGCTTAAGCGTTCGCCGCGCCCGCTTTGCTGCGCGGTCCTTAAAATACGCCCGGTATGTATTCCATCACGCGCCGCGCGGCTGTCAACGGGCTCTTAAGCAAAAATCTCCGACCGCAGAGAAAAGGGGATTTTCCGGTTTTGCAAGGCGGCAGGACGCAGGAATACCGGGCGTATTTTAAGGACGACAGCGCGGTAAAACTGAACAATGCGCCCTCTCGACGGCGCATTGTACTCTGATTGCATTGTCTAAGTATTTAAATATGCCGGCTGTACGGCGTTTTGAAGCGCAAAATTTGGCCTGCGGTTTTGAGCTGGCTTTAAGAAAAAATAATTTTAACTAAAGCGTATTTTTTATTTGACAAAGCTATTCCTCTATAGTATAATACACCTTGCCGCTGGAGTGCGGCAGTTAAGTGGGAGCATAGCTCAGCTGGGAGAGCATCTGCCTTACAAGCAGAGGGTCATAGGTTCGAGCCCTATAACTTCCACCATATGGCCTGGTAGTTCAGTTGGTTAGAACGCCGCCCTGTCACGGCGGAGGTCGTGGGTTCGAGTCCCATCCAGGTCGCCACTTATGCGGATTTAGCTCATCTGGTAGAGCGCCACCTTGCCAAGGTGGAGGTAGCGAGTTCGAGCCTCGTAATCCGCTCCATTTTTTCTCTGTACATTTTGGTTGTGTCGGCAAAAGTCGGCGCATGTGCTTCTTCCGATTGCAGAGAAAAACATCCACGGCGCTATAGCCAAGTGGTAAGGCAAAGGACTGCAACTCCTTGACCCCCGGTCCGAATCCGGGTGGCGCCTCCAGGATCTCCGAACAATAGTTCGGAGATTTTTTTATGTCTATTTTTATATTTCTGCTCATAGTATTAAGTATTATCATGAGTATGGAGCTGATAGGCATGGAAAAAAACGAACATTCCCTGAAGCTTGAAAACAGAAGCAGACTGACCGTCACAGGTGTGACCGATACGGATAAATTCAACGAGAACTCCGTTCTGCTATATACCTGCATGGGCGAGCTTACGGTAAAGGGCAAGGATCTCAGAGTGGGACTTCTTTCGGTGGAAACGGGGGATATGGTCATCGAGGGGGAGATAAACGCTGTTATCTACGGCGACAGCCAGGTGAAAGGCCCTCTGGGGTTTGTGGGCAGGCTGCTTAAATGATGCTGCTTACAAAAATTGAGCCTGAGGCGTTTTTCACAGTAAGCGAGCAGACGGAGCTTTTTCTGCTGTCGGTGCTGGCAGGCGTGACATTCGGGGTGCTGTGGGACGTGTTCCGTGCCCTGCGTGTGATGCTTCCCCCTATGCGCAGCACGGCGCTTACCGCTGTGTGCGACGCCCTTTATATGATAATATGCGGGCTGGGGCTGTACATATTTTCCCTGCTGTTCGCCAGGGGAGAGATAAGGGCGTTTTACTGGCTGGGTGCGCTGCTGGGGGCGGTAATATATATCCTGACGGCAGGCACGGTGATAATGGGGTTCCTCAGGTGGCTTTTCGGCGGCATATATGGCTTTTTACACAAAGTATATTTATTTGCCGCTAAACCGTTTGTATTTTTTAGGCAAAAAATGTTAACAAAAATGAACTCCAAATTTGTATCAAACGCCAAAAAAATCAGGGCAAAATCTAAAAATTATAAAAAACACTTGAAAAATATACCTGAAATGTTGTATAATAAATCAGCTAAGATGAAGTAGAAGCGTCGGGAAAGGACGGTGGGAATATGTCCGCAAAAGGTAAAGACAGCAAGGAGAAAAAAGCGGCTATGGCTGCTGTCAGAAAGGCTTACCGCAAAAAGCAGGGCAGAAGCAATGCACTTGCAAGCATAATCGCTGTTCCCGTTTTTATTGTTCTTATAGGTGCCTGCGCTGTTTCAATCATCGGCGACAAAGTAGAGCTGAGCGAAAAGCAGCAGGAGCTTGAAGTCCTGAAGGCTCAGGCAGAGGCTCTTGAGGCTGAGAATGCAAGCTATGAAAGTATTCTCAATGAGGACGATGAACGTACCTATATGGAGCGTATCGCTATGGAAAAGCTGGGGTATGCTTATCCCGACGAACGCAGATTCTACGACACTACTCGAAACTGATAAGGCGGTTTTCCGCTTTTTCATAAACTGGCGCAAGCCAAAAAATAAGGAAGGGTATATTTTAGTTTATGCAGCCGGATGTAGGAAAAATTTATGAGGGCAAGGTTACAGGCATTACCAAGTTCGGAGCTTTTGTGGAGCTTGAACCCGGTGTTACGGGAATGGTTCACATCTCCGAGGTGGCGAATACCTTTGTAAATGAGATTAGAGATCATCTGACCGAGGGACAGCAGGTAAAGGTAAAGGTTCTCGCAGTTTCCGAGGACGGAAAAATATCTTTATCTATCAAAAAGGCTCTTCCTCCTCAGCCTAAGAAGGAATTCAGAGGCAGACCCGACGGCGGAAACCGTCAGGGCGGTGACAGGAGACCAAGGCAGGACAAGTTCGCTCCCAAGGAGCCGCAGACTCCCGAGTCCGCTTTTGAGGATATGCTCAACAAGTTCAAGGCAAGCTCCGATGAGCGCATGGGCGATATAAAGAAAAATATTGATAACAAGCGCAGGAATACTTCCCGCCGCAGAGGCTGATAAAATTTCAAGCCGCATTTCTTGCTATAAGAAATGCGGCTTTTTTGTGCAAACCGGTCGCAGATGAAATAATATTATGCAGTGCCCTTGACCTTTTTTCTTCCGCAGCGAAACTTTTCGGGAATGTCCTCCTCGGAAAGGTTGTCGTGTATCTTGCAGGTGCCTGCTTTTTCGGCGGTCTCGTAGTACCACTGCTTGTAGTCAAGAACGTCAAGGGTCTCGTTCAGCTGGCGTATCTGCTCCTCAACGGCACGGCGCTGCTTTTTGATAAGCTCCTTGCGCAGGGAAATGGTGCTGTCGCCCTGGTGGCACCAGTCCATGAACTGCTTTATGTCCTTGATGGACATTCCTGCTTTTTTCAGGCAGCCTATCATGGAAAGGGTCTCCATATCGGCGGCGGTGAACATTCTTATGCCGCCCTCTGTTCTGCTGACGGCTGGGAGCAGACCCTCCTTGTCGTAATATCTCAGAGTTGAGGGGGCTACGTTCAGCCTTCTGGCAGCTTCTCCTACAGTATAGCTCATATTATCACCCGTTCATAAAATTTATAAAAAATAACTATTGACTTAAAGTCAGCTTTAAGGCTTATAATATAAGCATATCACAAAAACTTTTCCGTGTCAACAGGAGGTAATTATTATGGTAAAGCAGACAGCAGGAAGAAATGCACTGGGCGAATTTGCTCCCAAGTTTGCGGAGCTTAACGATGATGTGCTTTTCGGAGAGGTATGGAGCCGTGAGGAGCAGCTTTCGCTCCGTGACCGCAGTATTGTGACCGTTGTGGCACTTATGTCCCAGGGACTTACGGACAGCTCATTCCGCTATCATCTGGAAAATGCGAAAAAGAACGGGGTTACAGCCGAGGAAATGGCTGAGATCCTTACCCACGCCGCATTTTACGCAGGCTGGCCCAAAGCATGGGCGGCTTTCAATATGGCAAAGGAAGTTTACGCAGAATAATTTAAAGGTAATATCACGAGCCGACGGCATATGCTGTCGGCTCGATTTGTTTATGGGAGATAGGCGGATAATATAACCAATCCACACCGCAGAACCAAACAAAACGAACAGCTGTTTCCTTGCATATTTGCCAAAAATCCGCACAGAATAAATATCATTAAAGATGAAAGGACGTGCGTTCTTGACAGTTGTATTTATTCGTGCGGTGATCTTGTACTGCGTACTGATATTTGCGGTGCGCCTCATGGGAAAACGCCAGATAGGAGAGCTTCAGCCCTCGGAGCTGGCTATTACCATACTTATCTCCAACATCGCCACTCTGCCTGTGGAGGATCTGAGCATTCCTCTGGTGACGGGTCTGCTGCCTGTGCTGACACTTGTATGCCTTGATGTGCTCATGTCATGGGTGACGATGAAGTCCAAACGCCTCAGAAGCGTTATATCAGGCGAGCCTGTTGTTATTGTCAGTGACGGAAAGGTAGATCAGCAGAAGCTTTTCAATCTGAGATTTACCACTGACGACCTGATGGAAGCGGTACGTTCTCAGGGTATTTTTGACATTGAACAGGTCCAGTTTGCTGTGGTGGAGACTACGGGCAAGGTGAGCGTTTACCCCAAATTCAAGAACCGCCCTGTTACCAACGAGGATATGAATATAAAAAACAGCTCCCCCGACCCGCCTGCGGTGGTGGTGCAGGACGGCGTGGTCATGGACTCGTCGCTGAAAAGACTGGGGCTTGGCAGGCAGTGGCTTGACAAGATACTGTCGGAAAACAGCGTTGACCCCACCGACATTTTCATGATGACGGCGGAAACTGCGGCAAAGTACCGCATTATCAAAAAGGAGCTTTCCACTGAATGCAGGGAGGATAAGATAATTGAAAAGGGTTAAGATAGCGGTCACGCTTATTGTGCTGATAATAATTTACTCGGTAACATCGCTTTTTATACTGGACAATCAGAATGATCTGCTGAAAGGGCGGATAGAAAAGATACAGCAGGTATATGAAAGCGGAGACGTTGAGGGTGCGCTGGCGTTGTCCAACGAGCTTAACGACTTCTGGCACAGCTACGAGCGGAAAGTTACCATGATAATCCATGATGATGCGCTGGCGAACCTGAACATTTCCATTGCAAAGGTAACTCCGTTCATCTCCAACGAAAATGACGAGCTTATTGCGGAGATCCAGGCGATATATCATCAGATAGACCAGATATATGAGGAGGAATTTCCCAGCTGGTACAACATTCTGTAGCATATCACACGACATTAAATGTGTTCTGTCTGTTGACATCTTCCTTGATTTATTGTATAATATTTAAAAACTATATGACTGTATGCGATTTTGAAAGGAATGATTTTTCTATGAAAAACAGTGGTATGAAGCGGTATTCGGCTATATGTGCTGCCGCTCTCATTACTCTCTCAATGGCAGGCACCTGCTTTGCAGGCGAATGGAAGGACACCGACAATGGTAAAATGTACGTGGATAACGGCAAGGCTGTTACGGGCATGGAAGAAATTGACGGTGAGACTTATTATTTCAACAGCAAGGGCATTATGAAAACAGGCTGGCTGAAAACAAAGTCAGGCAAGAAATATTACTTCGGCAGTGACGGAGTTATGAAAAAGGGTTGGCTCAAAGCCAAGTCCGGCAAATATTATTTCGGCAAGAACGGCGCTGCTGTTACAGGCGTTAACAAGATAGGCGGCTGCTATTACTTCTTTGACGATGAGGGCGTTATGCTCACAGGCTGGCAGGAGAGCGACGGCGAGACCTATTATTACTGCACCAGCGGCAAGCGTGCGGTGAGCAGGACTGTCAGCATTGACGGCGAGAAAGTGAAGTTCAACAAGGACGGCAAGGTAGTCAAGAAGCCTGCAAAGAAAGATACGGCCGATACTTCGGACAAGGAAGAGATATATCCTACAGAGTTGACCGTTATCAAAAAGGAGATACCTCTGGCTTACCACACCACAGCTAACATAACATTCAGCTTCAAGCCTATCAACACCACTTTCAGGGAGGTAACATACAAGTCTTCCAATCCCGATATAGTTTCCATTGATGATAACGGCAAAATGACTGCACACAAGTCAGGCAGCTGTTACATCACCATTACCTCGACTCATGATAAGTCCGTCAGCGTTACTGTTAAGGTAACTGTTTCATAAAAAGATAAAGTGGTTGCCGCAAAATGTGGCAACCACTTATTTTTATGCGTGTTCTTCCGCTTGGTCAAGGCTCTCATAGCCGTACATCTTAACTGACTGCTCCATTATCATATAGGCAAGATTTTTCCCCTCTGTACAGAGGCGGGCGATAAAGCTGCCGTAAAGCTTCAATGTGATATCCGAATAGGTATAAAGCTCCCCACGGAGATATGTTTCATAAGATGTGAGCCAGGGTGTGTCCTCATAGGTGTGTATTGTTCTTGCTCTGCCTGCAAGCTTGGGATAATTGGCGGCAAATTCCTCCATCATGCCTGTTTGTATCTGGCAGATAGCGGAGCACAGCTCCTTTTTCTGCTGCGGTATCTCGGGGAGAGAGGAGCGTATCTCAGCAAAGCGGGCGGGGGCGGTGGTCTCCATCATATAGCCGTATTTTTCGGTTATGGGGTTGCGGTCGTCTGCTTTGGCTGCCTTGAAATCCTCATACAGCGAGCAGAGCATGGGCAGCTCCCAGCAATAATACTGGCTGCGGCGCATTATGGAAAAGGTGTAGTAATCGTCCTGGCAGTCGGCTCTTCCGCCCTCGTTCTGCACCTTATCGAAAAAATCCCACTCCATGGCAATTATTTCTTCGGCGGTGTAGATGATGTCCGCACGGTGCTTGGCATCATCGGCGCACACTGACATATAATCGTCGGAGTTTGATATCTGCTGAGCCTTTAGCTCGGCTCTGACAGCTGCGCAGGCTATTTCTATATTTTCGGTGATATTTTTTCCCTCGGCGATATTGCGGACAGCTATTGCCAGCTCATCAAATTTTGGAAGAGCTTCCGTGCTTCTGAACAGCCATTTTGAATAGGGAGCATATTTTTGGGAAAGGATATGGGCTGCTTTCATGGAGCTTTCCATAAATGCGGAAAGGGTGAAAAATGCGGCGGCGGGGTCGGTTCTCTTCATTGCTCGGGGGTAGTTGTACTGACCGCTCTGGGCCATTTTTTCAAGCTCTGCGGCAAGCTTCCTCAGCCTGATATCCTCGGGCTGGACTTGGAGCCGCTGACGGATATCGGTGAAAAAGCCTGAATTATCCATGAAAATGCTGCCGTTCACGGCGCAGGCAAGGTTTTCGTCAACGGTGTACTGCCATTCCTCGGAGCTGTTTGGAACGTGGTCAAAGCCTGTGAATTTTCTCAGGAAGTCCGTGACTTTTATCACGCCTGTGCGGTCGGTCCCATTTGGGGTGACTATTCGTTTCATGCCCATGAATTCTTTTGGCAGCAGGTCATATGCCTTTTGGAGCTTGGCGCACATATCGTCGGGTAGGTCTGTCCAGATGCAGAATGAGGGCCCAAAGTCGTGGTCGGGGGAGATATGGTCGTCAAAGCCCAGACACTCGGAGCCTTCTCCTGCCAGTCCGCAGGCGATATGGTCAAGGTAGAGGGCAAAATTCCTTTGGAGCATGGGTCTGCCGAAGACCTCGAAATATTGTCTGCACAGCTCCATGCCTTTGAGTGCCGGCTTGCCGCCTAAGTTTTCATAAGCTTCCGAGAGGTTGTGGGACACTATATCATAGAAGTTGTTTCTGCCCATATGAAGCTCTATTTCGGACAGAGATGCTTCATAATAGTATGCGGCTTTGGAAAGATCCTTTTCAGCAAAGCATATATCACCCATGGCGGCGAGGGCTGCGCTGTAATGGAAATCAGAGGGGGACAGCCCCGAGAATGTTTCCATAGCGGGAGCGAGTGTCTCTTTTGCGGCACTGTTGTCCCCAAGCTTTGTGAGACAGACGGCAAGATTTGAGCGTGTGATCGCCCTGCGGATATCGTCATCTGCAAGGGAGAGGGCTTTTTTCAGGCAGTCTGCGGCTTCCTGCCAGTTATTTGTTTCCTGATAAAGCAGGGCAAGATTATTATAATAGCTTGCGTAGAGTGGCTTTTCTGCGCCGATATTCTCCAGAATTGCATATATTCTGCGGTAATAGTCAAAGCTTTCATCATACAGCCCTGCGGCACGGCAGGCGTTGGCGGAGTTGAGCAGAGCGGAGGCAAGCTGAGCGCCGCCGATGTTCATTTTTTCAAGAAGCACTTCCGAGCGGCGGCAGCTTTCCAGCGCTTCGGCAAATCTGCCGCAGTCACGGTAAAAGCCTGCAAGCTCATTGTAAAGGGTGAGCATTATATCGGGGCGGTCCGATTTTTCCGCATCGGAAAGAGTGGCTTTCATATATTTTTCCGCTTCATCAAGGCGGCTTTCTTTTAGCAGGCTGTCTATGTGAGAAAGAATTTCATTGGTATTCATATTATCGTCCTTTCTGAATTATACTTGATAGGTATATTATAACATATATTTTTATGAAAATCAACTGTTTTTTAGGGTATTGCAAGGGGAAGATCCGTACTTTTTGTCAGAAGTTTATTATTAAAAATAATTTGTATAAATTATACAAATATTATGATTTGAATAATTACACTATAACGAAATTGTGCAAAGTGGGCAAAAAGCCTTTGACTTTTTGCGATTTTATGGTACAATAATAGTAACCGGTTGTGTGCCTTTAATCAGGTAATCGTCCGTGCCGTGTGAGACTTTGAGGAGCTGGGGAGAAATATTATCCCATTTTGTGGGTGAAGCTCCGAAGTACATATCAGGCAGGAATGGCAGATGCTTGCGGGAATTTTTCTCACAGGCATATATTGCGTTATGAAGTCCGTCGGTCTGTCCGCATCATTCAGTCGGGCGGCACACAGCTATTATTATATCAGAAATGCGGAGAATGGAGCTATTATGTCCAAGATCATTGCTGTTACTTCCGGTAAAGGCGGTACCGGAAAATCCTCAATCTGCTCCGAGCTGGGCTTTGCTCTTGCAAAGCAGGGACACCGTACACTTATTATAGAACTTGACTTCGGACTCAGATGCCTTGATATCATGCTGGGAGTCAAGAATGACATAAAGTATGACCTGGGCAACGTTCTCAAGGGAGAATGTGACATTTACCAGGCTACTACTCAGGTGAAGATCGCAACAAACCTCAGCATTGTCTGTGCTCCTGAGGATCCTTTCGCAAGAGTTGACGCTGAGACTATCAAGAACATCTGCCAGGAAATGAGAAAGTACTATGAGTACATCATCGTTGATACCTCCGCAGGTACCAATGCCAGCGTTTTCGATGTTGTTGAGCAGTCTGACCTTATCCTTATCAACACCACTCCCGACCCTGTATGCGTAAGAGACGCAAGAACAATGTCGGATGAGTTCTATAAGAGAGGCAACAAGAAGCAGCGCCTTATCATAAACAAGGTAAATCCCGACCTCTTCAAGGCTGACCTGGTAGTCGATCTTGATGAGATCATTGATACAGTCGGCGTTCAGCTCATCGGTGTTATCCCCGATGATGATGCTGTTATTATCGCAACCTCCAAGGGAGAACCTCTTCCCTCCAGCTCACTGGCATTCAAGGCATTTGACGCTATTTCAAAGAGAATCAAGGGTGAGGACGTTCCTCTCAGCTTCAAGGTTCTTCTTCAGTAATGATGGCTTCTGTTATCTCACGGGGAAAGGAATGATAGAAAATGAATATTGCACTTATTGCGCATGACTCCAAAAAGGAGCTGATGGTCCAGTTCTGTATCGCCTACTGCGGTGTGCTGTCACGTCATAACCTATGCGCAACAGGCACAACGGGCAAAATGGTAGCTCAGGCTACGGGACTTAATATTCAGAGGTATCTGAGCGGCGCACAGGGAGGAGATCAGCAGATAAGCGCACGTATTTCGTGCAACGAGATCGACCTGCTCCTGTTTTTCAGAGACCCGCTTTCTCCAAAGCCCCACGAGCCGAATGAAATGAACCTGCTGAGACTCTGCGATGTTCATAACATTCCCGTTGCGACCAATATCGCTACTGCCGAGGCTCTTATCCATGCGCTTGAAAGAGGAGATCTTGACTGGCGCCAGATCGTTAATCCCATTGATTGATATAAATGTTGATTTGCCCTTGACAAATGGGAAAATCAAGTGTATAATGATATCAATATCACAACGGCTTTGAGTCGGGAGAGTAATATTATGTGCTTTTTCAGAGACAGGCGGATTTGCTGGAACTGCCTGACTGCACCTGATATGAAGGACACTCGGTGAGCCGGCGGGTGAATAAAAGCCCGTCCGCATATCTGCGTTAAAGATGTATGAGGCCGCACTGCGGCAAATACGGGTGGTACCACGGTTTTACAGTCGTCCCGAATGTGTTTATACACATTTGGAGGCGGCTTTTTTGTTTAAAGAAAGGAACAGATATTATGGAGCTTATTACCACAAGGATAAAGGGAATGGAGGACGTTGTTCCCGCTGAGAGCCACAAGTGGCAGACTGTTGAGAAGATTGCTGCGGATACCGCCGCTTCTTACGGTTTCAGGGAGATACGCATTCCTACTTTTGAAAATACCGAGCTTTTTGTGCGCTCGGTGGGCGAGACTACCGACGTTGTTCAGAAGGAAATGTTCAGCGTTATGGGCAGGGAGAGCAAGTTCACTCTCCGTCCCGAGGGCACTGCGGGCACTATCAGAGCTGTGCTCCAGAACGGACTTTTAAATGACGCACTTCCTCAGAAGGTGTTCTATATCCTCTCCTGCTTCCGCCACGAGAAGCCTCAGGCAGGCAGACTGTGGGAGTTCCACCAGTTCGGCGCTGAAATGGTGGGAAGCTCTTCACCTGCTGCTGACGCTGAGATGATATGCCTTGTGGGAAGTGTTATCGAGAGACTGGGACTTAAAGATATCGAGCTGCACATCAACTCCATCGGCTGCCCTCACTGCCGTGCAAAGTATTACGAGAAGCTGAGAGAGTTCTTTGCTCCCCACAAGGAGGAGCTTTGCGGCACCTGCCAGTCAAGATTTGAAAAGAACCCTATGAGAATACTGGACTGCAAGAGCGAGATCTGCCGTGAAATAGGCAAGGACGCTCCCCTTATGATAGATTACCTCTGCGACGAGTGCAGAGAGCATTTTGAGACCCTCAAGGGCTACCTTGACGAAATGGGCATCAAGTACACAGTTGACCCCAAGATAGTAAGAGGCCTTGACTACTACACCAAGACCGTTTTTGAGTTCATCACCACATCTATCGGCGCACAGGGAACTGTATGCGGCGGCGGACGCTATGACGGACTTATTGAGGAGATGGGCGGCAATCCCACTCCTGCGCTGGGATTTGCCATGGGCCTGGAAAGAATAATCATGACCATGGAAAAGCAGGGCTGCGAGTTTGATATGCCCCGTGGCTGCGATATCTACATCGGCGCAATGGGCGCTGCGGCTCAGAAAAAGGCTGTTTCTCTGGTCAAGGCTCTCCGTGACGAGGGCTACCACGCTGAATGCGATGTTATGGGCAGAGGCGTAAAGGCTCAGATGAAGTATGCCAACAAGATAGGCTCCGCATTCTCCATGATAATCGGTGACAACGAGCTTGAAGCAGGCAGCGCAAAGCTTAAGAACATGACCACAGGTGAGGAGACCGAGATAACTCTGGGCGACAAGTTCCTTGATGTTTTCTCCGATATCCACATGGCTGATATGTTTGCTTCCGAGGAATGATATGGCGGTCATAAGGATATACGACGGTAAAAGCTTTATCGGCGAAGTGACCGAGGAGCAGATAATCGTTACCATGGGCGGCGAGGCTGCCATGGCAAATGAGCATATGAAAAAGGACTTTGAGGGGCTGATGGCATTTGTCCGCAGCCGTTCATCGGAGGAAAACGGCGTTATCACGGCTGATATGAGAGAGCTTCTGAAAGGAAACGGACTTGATGCCGCAAAGACCACGTCCCTTTTCTGGCTGGCGGCGGTCATGGGTCAGAAGAAGATACTGAACAAGCTTTCGCCCGTTACGGTCATGAAGCTGCTGCCTCTTATTGCTGCAAAGACCAAGGTGGCGGAGCTTAACAAGAAGAGCATGGGCAATGACCTGGAGCGGCTGCTGGAGTTTTCACGGGCATACACCGAATGCACAAAGAAAATTGCGGCAGGGGAGATGACTGCGGATACGGCGGCGGAAAAACTGCTCACCGTTCTCCCGTCGGAAAGGCTTGCAAGAAGCGAAGCCAAGGAGCGCCCTCAGATAATCGGCGTTCTGAAAGGGGTAAGGGACATCGGCAATGCCTGTGCCGACCCCGAAACAAAAGAAAAAATGTCGGAATATTTCGATAAGATAAATGATATTCTGTAATACTGAAAGGAAGTTTTTAAAATGGCAGATAATATGAAAGGTTTGAAGCGCACCTGCTACTGCGGCGAGGTAGAGGGCGTTGGCAAGGAAGTTGTTGTAGGCGGTTATGTTCAGAAAATAAGAGACCTGGGCAACCTTATCTTCATCGACCTGAGAGACAGAACAGGCATTGTTCAGCTGGCTTTTGACGACGGCACCGACAGGGCTATATTTGAAAAGGCATCTTCCTGCCGCTCCGAATATGTTCTTCTGGTAAAGGGTACCGTAAGAGAAAGAGAAAGCAAGAACAACGACATCAAGACAGGTAATATCGAGGTATATGTAAGCGACCTGAGAATACTTGCAAAGGCTCAGACCACTCCTTTTGAGATAGTTGACAACTCCAACACCAACGAGGAGCTTCGCCTCAAATACCGTTATCTTGACCTGAGAAGAAAGCCTCTCCAGCAGAATATCATTATGAGAAGCAAGATTGCAAAGGTTGCAAGAGACTATTTCTATGAGAACGGCTTCATTGAGATAGAAACTCCTATGATGATAAAATCCACTCCCGAGGGCGCAAGAGACTACCTTGTTCCTTCAAGAGTTCACCCCGGCAAGTTCTATGCTCTGCCCCAGTCCCCTCAGATATACAAGCAGCTGCTTATGATAGCAGGCTTTGACCGCTATATCCAGCTGGCAAGATGCTTCCGTGATGAGGACCTCCGTGCGGACAGACAGCCCGAATTTACTCAGATAGACCTTGAAATGTCCTTTGCCGAGACCGAGGACATTATGGAAATGGCTGAGGGCTTTATCAGCAGACTGTTCAGCGAGATACTTGGCAGAGATATCCCTGTGCCTCTGCCCAGAATGAAATATACCGAGGCTCTCGAGCGCTTTGGTTCCGATAAGCCCGATACACGTTTCGGCATGGAGATAACCGACCTTACCGATGTTGTTAAGGACTGCGGCTTCGGAGTATTTACCTCCGCTATCGCAAACGGCGGCACTGTTCGCTGCATCACCGCAAAGAGCGGCGCTTCCACTTTCACAAGAAAAGAGATCGACAAGCTGACCGAATATGTCAAGGGCATCGGCGTAAAGGGCCTTGCTTATATCCGTTGGGTCGAGGACGCTCCCAACTGCTCTTTCGGCAAGTTCCTCGGCGAGGGCGAGCTTGATAAGATACTTGCTGCGGCAGGCGCTGAAAAGGGCGACGTTGTGTTCATCATCGCCGACAAGAAGAATACAGCTCTTACATCTCTCGGCGCTCTGAGACTTAAGTGTGCACGCCAGCTGAATATTATTCCCGAGGGCAAGTTCAACTTCCTGTGGATAACCGAGTTCCCCTTCTTTGAATGGAACGAGGAAACTCAGCACTGGGACGCTATGCACCACCCCTTCACAATGCCTATGGACGAGTGCTTACAGTATCTTGACACTGCTCCCGAAAAGGTATTTGCAAAGGCATATGACCTGGTGCTCAACGGCACTGAGCTTTCCAGCGGTTCTATCAGAATCACCGACTATGAGCTTCAGCAGAAGATGTTCGAGTCACTGGGACTTACCGATGAAGAGATCGAGGCTAAGTTCGGCTTCCTGGTAGAGGCGTACAAGTACGGCGCAGCTCCCCACGGCGGCATGGGCATAGGTCTTGACAGACTGGCTATGATAATGTGCGGCGCTGACAGTCTCCGTGATGTTACCGCATTCCCCAAGGTGCAGAACGCTTCCGAGCTTATGAGCAACTGCCCTGCGGCTGTTGACAAGGACAGCCTTGATATCCTGGGAATTGAAGTTACAAAGTCAGAGGACGAATAATTTTTCAGAGCCAAAGGCGGCTTGCTAAAAACTGCCTTTGGCTCAATTTATACTGATCTTCAATCGTTCTATAGGCAAAGCCGACAGATGAAATAAGACCAGTCTGGGAAAGCGACCGCAGGCGGGCTGCCGCCCGGCAAGGGAGCTTGACGAAGAATGGGCTTATTTCAGCCGAGGATTTGTCTGTAGGTTGATTGAAGATTAGTAATATACGCTGAGGTGGAATATGGATAAATACGAGCACGGGGGCACTGATGCCCGCATTGATTTTTCTGCCAACATAAATCCGCTGGGAATGCCTGAGGGGGCATATAAAGCTCTTTCGGGAGCTATACGCAGCTGCGGCACATATCCCGACCCCGAGTGTACCGTGCTGAGAGAGAAAATAGGGCAGCGGGAGAACATTCAGCCTGAGCATATCATATGCGGCAACGGTGCGGCTGACCTTATTTTCCGCACGGTATTTGCCGCAAAGCCGAAAAAGGCGCTGTTATTGGCTCCCACATTTTCCGAGTATGAAAAGGCGCTTTCGGCGGCAGGATGTGAGATCAATTTTTATGCGCTCAAAGAGGAAAATGACTTTGCTTTGGGCGATGATTACATAAACGTTCTCGAGGGCGGATATGACATTGTGTTTTTGTGCAGCCCCAATAATCCCACGGGAGGGGAGCTGTCGGAACAATGCCTACTGGAAATTGTCACACGGTGCAAAAGACTTGGGATACTGCCCGTGATAGATATGTCCTTTGCCGATTTTTCCGAAAATACCGTCAGTGCCAATGTACTTGCCGAGGCGGGAGCGGCAGTTATAAAGGCGTTTACAAAGATATATGCCATGCCTGCTCTTAGGCTGGGATATATGCTGTGCTGTGATGAGGAGCTTCTCGGAAAAGTCAGCCTTGCGGGACAGAGCTGGAGCGTGAACAGCCTTGCTCAGGCGGCAGGAGCGGCGGCGCTTGATGATAGTGATTTCATCGGGCGGACGGTGGAATATATCTCCCGTGAGCGGAGATTTTTGACGGAAAAATTTGGTGCAATGGGTATAAAGACATATCCTGCGGCAGCAAACTTTATACTGCTTAAAAGTGAGCATGATCTGGCGGACATTGCCATGGAAAGCGGCATTGCCCTGCGCAGGTGCGAGAATTTCTGCGGGCTGGACGGCAGTTTTTTCAGGACGGCGGTAAGGTCACATGAGGACAACATTGAGCTTGTTATGGCGCTTGAAAGGGGGCTTTTGAATGGCTAAGGCGATAATGGTGCAGGGAACTATGTCCAACGCAGGCAAGAGCTTTTTTGCGGCGGCGCTGTGCAGGATATTCCACGAGGACGGTTACTCCTGTGCGCCCTTTAAATCACAGAACATGGCGCTGAATTCATACATCACCTCCGAGGGGCTGGAAATGGGCAGGGCGCAGGTCATGCAGGCGGAGGCAGCCTGCACGGAACCGTCCGTGCTGATGAACCCTATCCTTTTGAAGCCCACAACTGACATCGGCTCCCAGGTGATAGTCAACGGCGAGGTGGTGGGCAACATGACCGCTTCGGCGTATTTCAAGCGGAAAAAGGAGTTTATCCCCGACATAATGAGGGCGTACAATGCTTTGGCGGAGAAGTATGACATCATTGTGATAGAGGGGGCGGGCAGTCCTGTGGAGCTTAATCTTAAAAGCGATGACATTGTGAATATGGGCATGGCAAGGCTGGCGGACGCACCTGTTCTGCTGGTGGGGGACATTGACCGTGGCGGCGTTTTTGCCCAGCTTATCGGCACTCTAATGCTCCTTGAAGAAGAGGAGCGGCAGAGGGTGAAGGGGATTGTGGTCAACAAGTTCCGTGGGGACAAGCGGCTTTTTGACAGCGGCTGCGATATCCTCCGTGAAAAGGGCGGCGTGCCTGTGGCGGGGGTCATTCCCTATATTCACTGCGACATTGACGATGAGGACAGCTTGGCGGAAAAAATTGAAAACAAGGAAAAGGGGCTTATCAATATTGCTGTTGTACGTCTGCCCAGGATATCCAATTTCACGGACTTTGATGTGTTCAGCCAGTACGAGGGCGTTTCGGTGAGATATGCTTCCAAGCCAGGTGAGCTGGAGGGAGCGGACATGATGATCCTCCCCGGAACGAAAAGCACTCTGGGGGACATGAGGTGGCTTCGTGAAAGCGGCATGGAAGCGATGATAAAGAAGCTGAACTTCGGCGGAGTTCCTGTTTTCGGCGTTTGCGGAGGGTATCAGATGCTTGGCAGGCGCATATCCGACCCTGAAAACACCGAGGGCGGCGGCGAGGCTGCGGGAATGGGTCTGCTGGACTGCGAGACGGTATTCAGAAGCGAAAAGACACGGACAAGGATATCGGGAAAGATACAGAGCATAGGCGGATTTTTCTCGTTCCTATCGGACAGGGATTTTTCGGGCTATGAAATTCACATGGGTGAAACGAGCATCGGCGGAAATGTGCTGTCTGAGCTTGACAATGGCAGGGCGGACGGCTCATGGAAAGGAAATGTCTGTGGCAGCTATGTTCATGGAATTTTTGACAGCGCTGACATCTCCGGTGAGATAGTAAAGGCTCTTTTTAGATCAAAGGGGCTTGAATACGGTGCGGAACGCACTGACAGGAAAAGCTACAAGGAACGGCAGTATAAGCTTCTGGCGGATAATGTACGTGCAAATCTGGATATGGAGCTTATTTATAAGATATTGAGAAAAGAGGTATAATTATGGGACTTATTCACATTTACTGCGGCGACGGCAAGGGCAAGACTACGGCTTCAATTGGGCTGGCTGTGCGTGCGGCGGGTGCAGGCATGAGAGTGCACATTGTTCAGCTTTTAAAGGGCAGCAAGACTGCGGAGCTTGAAAGTCTGGCGCTTATACCAAATATCAGAGTGACCCGTCCCGATAGAAATTACGGCTTCACTTTTTCCATGACCGACGAGGACAAGGCGGCTATAACCAAGTGCCACAATGCTCTGCTGGAAGAGGCGCTCAGAGAGATGAAAAATGACGAGATAGATATGCTTGTTATTGATGAATTCTGTGCAGGCTACAACTGCGGTCTGGTAGATAAGGCTCTGGCTGACGAGATAATTTTGCACAAGCCCGAAAAGTGCGAGCTGGTGCTTACGGGCAGAGACCCCGAGCAGAAATATGTTGACGCTGCCGATTATGTCAGCGAGATAAGGGCGGTAAAGCACCCTTATGAAAAGGGCATTGACGCACGCAGGGGAATTGAGTTCTGATTTACAGCAAATCTTACACCGAAAGAAGAATTTTATGCAGGAACAGAAATTTTTTGCCATAATCTCCCGAATGAAATACATCAACCGCTGGGGGCTTATGCGCAACACGATAAATGAAAACATCAGCGAGCACAGCCTTGAAACGGCGTTCATAGCCCATGTGCTGGCGCTGTACAGGAATGTGCGGTTCGGCGGGAACGTTGACCCTGAGCGGGCGGCTCTGCTTGCTATGTATCACGACGCCACGGAGATAATCACTGGCGATCTGCCGACCCCTGTGAAATATTACAATGCAGATATAAAGGCGGAATATGACAAGGTGGAGAAAATGGCGGAGGAAAAGCTGCTGTCCTATCTGCCTGAGGATCTGAGGGAATATTATGCTCCGCTTTTCTCGAAAACCGAGGAGGACAAGGAGCTTTGGGTGCTGGTAAAGGCGGCGGACAAGCTTTCTGCGCTGATAAAGTGCATCGAGGAGCGGCAGATGGGCAACTCCGATTTTACCGAGGCGGAGAAAAGCACCCTGCAGGCGGTGCATGACATGGCACTTCCCGAGGCGGAGGAGTTTATATCAGAGTTTTTGTCGGCATATCATCTGACCCTTGACGGACAGGCGAAGTGAGGGCAAATAGGATAAATGGCTGTGGCTTTAGGGTGACAGCCATTTTTATATGGAAAGGCGGACTAATACTAATCACCAATAAAACTATAGACAAAAAATCATCGCATAATCCATATACGCAAGATTATGCTCAATTTTTTGTATAGTTTTTAATTGGTGCTTAGTATAAACCCTTTCCTTTGTGCTTTTTTGTGCTGACTTTTAAATTTGACGGTTTATTTTCTAATCCCTTTCTAATGCCCTTTAAAGTACACCTTAATTTGCGTGAGGTATTATATATACATCAAATAAAACATCACACAAAAGGAGTGCTTGATAATGAATGAAAATAATAATCTGCCTGCTGTGGTAAACGGCAGCTTCTTTGACAAGGTGAAAAGATTCTTCTCAATGCTTTGCAGAAATGACGTTACCGTGTCACGTACAAGCGAAATATTCCATATGCCTGTGCTGGCGTTTATAATTGTTGCTCTGCTGCTGTGGAAGATATCTTTTATCGCTATACTCGTTTCCCTCTTCTGCAGCGTGGAATACACCATCAGCGGAGAGGACTTCCCGCAGGAAAAGAGAATATCTTTTAAGAAATAGTTCTAATGAAATTCTAATCTTTCCTGAAAAATGCTTTAATTATCGCAGGATATAATAGTAAACAGAACGAGAGAAATAAAACTACCCGAAAGGACGACTGTTATGGATGATTTTGAAAATGTAAGCAAACTGGTAAGTCAGACAGGCTCTACTTTTGAAGAAGCCCGCTATGCTTATGAGGCTTGCGGAAAGGATATGCTGGCTGCGGCTGTTATGCTTGAAAAGGCTAAGAAAAAGAACTGCTCATCGACCACAGGCGCCAGCGGACAGTGCGCAAGCTACAGCGACTATCAGTGGGATAAGGATAAGTTCAGGCAGGAGTTCCGCCGTGGCGCACGCACTGCTTTTGACTGCACAGGCGGATTTATCTCCAAGCTGGCAAGAAACACGCTGACCGTCAGCGGCAGCAGGGACTATTTCACGGTGCCCATTATTGCTGCTGTGATATGCCTTATACTCTTATGGGGCGGGGCGATCCCAGTGGTGCTCATCTCGCTGCTGTTCGGCATAAGATACACATTCTCAGGCCCCGATTTTTCAAAGGAATTTGTATTTGGCTTCAGCAGACCTGCGGGCAGCAATGTAAATGTAAAGACTGACAGCCCGTCATATGACGCTCACGCTGCCAATCAGTCCTACAGACAGAATTATGAGACATATGAAAATCAGGACAAGGGCTTTTTTAACGACAACAAATAAGCATTTATCTCATGCCGCATTTCCCATATCTGCCCACAGGAAATGCGGCTTTACTGCATTACGGAAATTTGACGGACGATATCAATCAGCTATTGTCAAACAAATAAATTTGTGTTATAATATGCTAAGATAAATCTGCCTGAGAAAGGAGTCTGCGCTGTGGAGCATCATGAAATGGCTGAAAAGCTTGTGGAAAAATGCGGGATAACCTATGAAGAAGCGGGTGAAGTGCTGAAGGAAGCGGACTACGATCTTCTTGAGGCTATGATAATACTGGAACGCAGGGGACGGCTCGGAAACGGCGTGAACAAGTATTCTACGGGCATTATGCAGAATAACTACACATCTACAAGATACGAATCCGCTGCGGACGCAGAAAGTCTGGGCGAGTTTATAAAGATAGCTTGGAGAAAGCTTTGCGAGTTCTGCCGTGACCTGCTGAAATATCAGGTGGTCATATCCAAAAACGGCAGGGAAATGATAAACTTTCCCCTTATACTGGCGATAATTTTGGTTTGCTGCACGGCGGGTGTGGTTTTTGCCGCTGTTGTTATCTCGCTGATGAGCGGATGCAGCTATTCGATACGCAAAAAGTAAAATCGGACGGAGTGTGTTTTATGCCAAAAATTCTTATTGTTGAAGATGAACCTCAGCTTGCAAGATTTGTTCAGCTGGAGATGGAGCACGAGGAGTATGAGACTGTTATTTCGGGCGACGGCAGAGAGGGACTTACTCTTGCCGAGGGCGGGGGATTTGACCTTATACTGCTGGATATCATGCTCCCGGGGCTTAACGGTCTTGAAGTGCTGAGGCGGCTCAGAAAGGCGGAAAATCACACTCCCGTTATTATGCTCACTGCCCGTGACTCGGTAATGGATAAGGTATCGGGGCTTGACATGGGCGCTGATGACTACATCACCAAGCCTTTTGCCATTGAAGAGCTTCTGGCAAGGATAAGGGTAACTCTCCGCCAGCACAAGCCTGCGGAGAAGGAAAAGTACGAGGGCGGAAACCTGACCTTCGGCGAGCTTTCCATGGATACGGCACGGCACACTGTCACCTGCGGCGGAAAGCTCTTGGAGCTGACGGTGAAAGAGTTCGGACTTTTGCAGGCTTTGCTTGAAAATGTGTCTATCGTCCTCACCCGTGAGCAGCTTCTGGAACGGGTATGGGGATATGATTATTTCGGCGAGACCAATGTTGTTGACGTATATATAAGATACCTCAGAAGCAAGCTGGAAGAGGTATCGGACGTGAAATATATCCAGACGGTACGTGGCGTGGGATATGTTATAAAATGATTTTTCGGTAATATCTGACGGCGTGGGTGATGATATGGAAAAACTTAAATATCCGCTGCTGATGGTACATGGCATGGGATTTCGGGACAACAGGGTGATCGGTTACTGGGGACGCATTCCGAAAGCGCTGGAAAAATGCGGTGCGGAGGTTTTTTTCGGCGGTCAGGACAGCAACGGTAGCATTGAGGGCAATGCGGCTCAGCTGAAAAAGACCATTGAAGCTGTTCTAAGGCAGACAGGTGCGGAAAAGGTAAACATTATCGCCCATTCAAAGGGCGGACTGGAGGCGAGATATCTTATCTCGACCATGGGAATGGCGGATAAGGTGGCGTCTCTGACCACCATATCCACGCCCCACAACGGCTCTGTCACGGTGGATAGGCTGATGGACATTGTTCCGCAGCCACTGGTTAAGCTGGGCTGCGGCGTGACTGACCTGTGGTTCAGGATACTGGGCGACAAATCGCCTGACACCTACAGCGCCGTAAACTCATTCAAGACAAATTCGGCGGACATTTTTAACATAAAAAATCCCGACAGCCCCGACGTATATTATCAGAGCTGCGCTTTTGCCATGAAAAAGCCCACCTCGGACATTTTTATGAGCTGGACGTGGCTTGCGGTGAACAGGTTCGAGGGCGAAAATGACGGTCTGCTTGCGCCGAGAGCCGCAAAATGGACTAATTTTATGGGCACGTTCTACGGCAGTGACGGCAGAGGAATATCCCACTGCGATGAGGTGGATATGCGCAGGGCTGCTTTTTCAAAGAAAAAGGACGGCGCAGAGGCGGACATTGACGACATTACCGAGTTTTACTCGGATATTGTACGTGGACTTATAAGCAAGGGCTTTTGATACAGATCATTGAAGGGCGGTGAGAATATGTCCAAACGGCCTGCGGACAGCAGCTCCATTGCGGGGCAGATAGCTTCGCACCGACAGCTTGACAGGCTGGCGTGGAACCTTTGCACCGACCTGCTGCTGGTGGTCTTTTCCGTTATCAGCTGGTGTGCTGCCACGGAAGCAAGATTTTATGACTCCTTTGACCCGTCCCTCAGCCGTGAGCTGCTTTTTGACGACACGGCGGGGAACTTCTGGGATATTCTTGCCACGGGCGTTTATAACGTTGGGGGGCATTCGGTAAGCTGCGGGGGCTTTGCTTCCGTTCTTATGTTTGCGGTGTGCGGTCTGGGAATACTCCAGGCGGTGGTATGGCTCATCGGCTTCCTGCCCGAATATTTCAGGGCAAAAAAAATGCTCAGTCCTCTTAACAAAATGGCTGTTACCGCTACGGAGCTTACTGAGGCGGCGCATCAGAATCCTTATAATTTCGATGATATTGAGTCTGCTATCGGCAGCATTGATGGCCCTATGGAGTCAAATGTACACATTTCCACGGGCAACCGTGACCTGAAAAGGCTTGAAAATGCGGTCAATGACCTGCTGGACAGAATGAGGGCTGCGTATAAGAGCCAGTCAAGGTTCGTATCGGACGCATCTCATGAGCTTCGCACGCCCATTGCCGTTATCAAGGGCTATGCTGATATGCTGGCAAGGTGGGGAAAATCCGACGAAAAGATCCTTGACGAGAGCATCACTGCCATAAAAAATGAATCGGAGAACATGAACAAGCTGGTGGAGCAGCTGCTGTTCCTTGCGAGGGGCGACAACGGCAGGCAGCCTGTGAATATGACTGTGTTCTCGCTGTCGGATATGATACGTGAGGTTCACACCGAGGCGGAGATGATAGACCCCGACCATGAATATATCCTTGACATTAAGGAAAACATAAATATAAACGCCGATGTTTCGATGATGAAGCAGACTGCCCGCATTCTCTGCGATAATGCGAAGAAATACACTCCCAAGGGCAACACAATTACCCTGAGGGTGCTGCACAACGAGGAGGGCGAGTGCTGCTTTGAGGTGCAGGACACAGGCATCGGCATTGACGAAAAGGATATACCCAGAATATTTGACAGATTTTACCGCTCCGACCCTGCAAGAAGCCGTGAAACAGGCGGCACGGGTCTGGGGCTTTCCATTGCGAAGTGGATAGTCGAGCGGCACAGCGGACATTTTGAGGTAATATCGTACAAGGACATCGGTACGAGAATAACGGTCTGTCTCCCTGCGGCTTCTGAAGTGAAAAGGCTGGATATGCCCGCTCAGAGCAGGGAAACGGTAAAATGAAAGGAATGATAATATGCGCAAGCTGGATATTACAAGCTTTGAGGACTTTAAGGAGAAGATCGCAGAAAATGAGACTGTACTGGTGGACTTTTATGCGGTCTGGTGCGGCCCCTGCAAGATGACTGCGCCCATTATCGAGGAGATTGCTTCCGAGGCGAAGGATTTCAAGGTATATAAGGTAGATGTTGACAATGTGCCTGATGCTGCCGTTGCCTATGGGGTAAGCAGCATACCTACCATTATATCCTTCAAGGGCGGAAAAGAGCACGCACGACACATCGGATACGGTGATAAAAACACGCTTCTTGCGCTGTTAAAATAAATTTAAGGAGAATTACCATGGAAGGAAGAACCGCCGAAGAAAAGCAGGGCATAACTCTGCTTGGCAATCAGAAGACAAAATACCCCGACGACTACGCTCCCCAGATGCTGGAGACATTCATAAACAAGCACCAGGATAACGACTATTTTGTAAAATTTAACTGCCCTGAGTTTACAAGTCTCTGCCCCATCACAGGGCAGCCTGACTTTGCGACTATCTACATTTCCTACATACCCGATGTGCGCATGGTGGAGTCAAAGTCGCTGAAACTTTATCTGTACAGCTTCAGAAATCACGGCGATTTCCACGAGGATTGCGTTAATATCATTATGAAGGACCTTATCAAGCTTATGGACCCCAAGTACATTGAGGTGTGGGGCAAGTTTACTCCCAGAGGGGGCATTTCCATTGACCCGTACTGCAACTATGGCAGAAAGGGCACCAAGTTTGAAGAGATGGCTATGCACCGCCTGATGGAGCATGATATGTATCCCGAAAAGGTGGATAACAGATAAATTTATTTATCGGATACAGTTTTCTGTATCCGATATTTTTATATACATATAATGATAAAGACGGGGAAGAATATAAAATGACTATTCCTTTGTGCACCCTGTCGCTAAAACTCGACAAGAAATGCTATCTTGCTGTGCAGTTAACCAAAAGCAAAAAAAAGGCTTGACAAGAGCAGTTGTATGTGATATGATATAAAAGCTCTCTCCGAGAGAGACAAACAAACCGAGAGCTAAAAAGCTTGAGG
>ERZ857969.1773-NODE-1773-length-27724-cov-7.646391_pt1 | contig 27724 bp, 32 predicted proteins | sample MGYA00519864_ERZ857969 | MGnify/ENA primary metagenome ERZ857969 (study PRJEB31778, sample SAMEA3449382) | human gut metagenome | biome: human gut; feature: human-associated habitat; material: faeces | place: United Kingdom | collected 2010/2012 ... | reverse complement strand
TCAAGCCGCACCAAAGAGGAACTGGACCAGGTGGTGGAACCCTTTGTGCAGGCCATGCGGCAGACAGGACAGTGGACACAGGAGGATGAGGCGGGCTATCATCTCTACCGGCAGGAGACAGACCCAGAGAAGCGCACCTTTCGGGCCTGGTATCTCATCGCCAATCCCCAAGGCCTGCCGAAAGAGTTTGTCCAGAGAGAACTGGAGTTTCGGTGGAAGCTGTTCCCAGAGAAGAAGGAGGAAAACAAATGAGCAATCAAGCGTTCCAGCAAAACCTGGATGACAAAAAAGGCCCCCAGCTCGGCGGCCCTTATCTCATTCAGATGCTGTTCAAAGAGCCGGTGGACATGCCGGACAAGGATGAGATGACCGCTGTGATGGAAAAGCACATTGGCGCTGTAGAGTGTTTCTGCCGTGATAAAAAGATGGCCGGCTTTGCGGCCCTGGATCATATCGCGGAATTTCAGGATGGCAAATGCCCGGTGCAGCTGATGGTGATGAAATGCGATAAGTTCAAGGGCAAAGGCTTTGACGCCTTCCTGATGAGCCAGATGTGGGACTGTCAGGAGGACCGGGAGCGGATCTTCCGGGAGTGCCGGTATCAAGTGGTGGCCACCGATATGCTGGCTGCGGCGCTTCCGGCGCTGGAGCGGGCAAACCTGGATGCCGACTTTTTGGATGCTCTGGCGGAACTGTACCCCACCTGTGAGGCGTTCTATTTCCAGAACTGCGGCAAGCTGTTTCTGGCAGAGGATGTGCGCTCCCATCAGATTGAGGGCCCGGATCGCTTCATCCGCTTTGGCGTCAATGTCCGCTTCTTCAACATTGAGGGCACAGAGGATATGCTCATTGACACGGTGGGCATGAGCACCCTGTTCCTGCCCGACCTCCAGTACCATTTCCACGACATGGACCCAAACTGGGTGGTAAACCATGCTTATAATGTGGCGTCGTACATATTGGAGCATGATAACCCCATTCAGGATGGGGAAACCATAGATGGTGTAGAGAACGGCCAGATGAGCCGGGAGATTCAGTGGAAGTGCCAGTATGAGGATGCTCTGATCCAGCCCCCCAGAGCGGTACTGGATATCTGTATGGGTGAATATGCTGCTGGAGGCCGCTAATAACTTCCAGCGGCAGGAAGAAAAACAGGCGGAAAGTCTCAGGAAAGGAGGCTGCCTTATGCCAAGCAAGAACCGCCCTCTTCTCATTCTCCGGTACCTCTGGGATCATACAGATGAGTTCCACCCAGCTACCATCACAGAAATCCTAGCCTATCTGGAAACCCAAGGTGTTCGTGCGAACCGGAAAACAATAGCGGCAGACATTCAAGACCTTCAGGAATGTGGGTGGGACATTGTCTGCAACCGGAGACGCCAGAATCAGTACTTTATCGGGGATCGAGGCTTGGAGTTACCGGAGCTCAAGCTGATTATCGATGCAGTACAGACCGCTCGGTTCATCTCCTCCCGCAGAACAGAGACCATTTTGGAAAAACTGACCCAAATGGCCAGCCCTTCTGATCAGGAGGAATTGCGTCGACGGTTATTTGTCCAGGGAAAGGCAAAAACCACTAACGAAACGGTTCTCTACAGTATTGATCTGCTTCATACTGCCATCCGGCAAAGGCAGCCAGTATCGTTCCAGTATCTTGACTATACCAACAAAAAAGAAAAAATCCCAAAACATCATGGTCGAGTTTATCAGTTTTCCCCCTATGATTTGGTCTGGGATAGTGATCGATACTACGCAGTAGGATGGTCGGAAAGCCATCAGAAAGTGGTAAAATTCCGAGTGGATCGAATGTTGTACCCGGATTTCCTGAAAAAGCCATTTCATACGCCGCCGGAGGACTATACGGTAGAAACATACTTCCGCCAGGTGTTTCAGATGTATGACGGGGAGCCTTGTCAGGTAACATTGCGCTGTACCGGTGGCTTGATGAAGCAGATCATTGATCGCTTTGGTGAAGATGTTGATACAAGGGAACTTGGAGATGGAACCTTTGAAGCCAGGGTAAACCTATCTGCCAGTCCCACATTCTATGCATGGGTTTTTACCTTCGGCGGAGGAATCCAAATCAAAAGTCCAGAGTCAGTGCGGAAGGCGTACCAGCAGATGCTGCAGACCTGCCTGAATGCGGACAAATGACGCAAAGTTTTTCAAGGTGGGCGCTAAAACGCCCACCTTAATTTTACCCTCTTGTACCTATCACCCCTACCTGCTATACTAAGGCTAAACGAAACAAAATGTTTTGGATAGGAGAGATGGACCATGCGGTATAAAAGCGAGGAAATGAAAGAAAAGATCATCTCGTCCGTTGAGTCCTTCTTTTTAACCCATCACCGGACACCGACAATTACAGAACTTACCGGCTTAGCGGGTCTCTCTCGTGGGAGGGTCTATTATTACCTGAAGGAGTTGGACCAGGAAGGTCGTATCCTGTATGATGGAAAACGGCTGGAGACCCCTGTTACACGGAAAGCATCTCCAGAAGTAGAGCTTTCCCCGATTCTGGGGACCGTGGCTTGCGGCCAGCCTCAATACGCAGAGGAGAACTTTGAAAGCTATGTGGCCTTACCGACAATTATCTTCGGGGATGACGCACATTTTATCCTCCGCGCCCAAGGAAACTCTATGGTAGAGGCTGGGATCGAGGACGGAGATCTGGTAGTGGTAAGGAAACAAAATACCGCTCGAGAGGGAGAAATCGTTGTGGCATTGGTAGAGAACGAAACCACGCTCAAGCGGTTCTATCTGGATAGTAAGCGTCAGCAGGTACGGCTCCATCCCGAGAACCGAGAGATGGAGGACATTTATGTGGACCACTGCTATATCCAAGGTGTGGCTCAGCATATTATCAAACAGGTAAAGTGACAGGCAAAGGAGGGTTTGTATGAAAAATTTTTTGTCCCGAGCTGAGGCAGATGAGTTGTGCGACAGCCTGGTTCGTCCGTTCTGTGAGGGAGGAGGGATCTCCCGCGTAGATATCGACAGCTTTGTAAAAAAAGCTTTACGCTGTCCAGTTTTTTATGAGTCCTTTGCTGAGAAAGACTTGGATAAGATTGGCTTCTGTGGGGACGGACAAACTCCTCTGCAGGTTTACCGGCATGGAAAACCTGTAGCCATTGTTTTCCCTAAAGAGGCCATCGTGCTGGAAAGTTACCTGCTTCATGAGGATGAACAGGGCCGGCGACGGTTTACACTGGCTCATGAAGCAGGGCATGTGTTAGCATCCCGAATGTGTTCCAGTCAAGCAGCAGGCTTTCATTGTCCCTATGATTCCTCTCGGGTCTACAATATTGGAGAACTACGGGAACGGCTCTCCATAGCAGAATGGCAGGCCAACACTTTAGCTGCTTCTTTGCTGATGCCTCGTTTTTTAATTAAGAAGGAATTGGAGAAGTACACTGGCGGAGAATGTTTGCCAGTCTACGGAGAACGGGTCTTCCGTCCCAAGGAAAAGGAAATACTCAGTGAAATCTCCCGGACAATGGAGGTGTCCTATACTGCTTTAATCATCCGGCTGCAAACCTTGGGTTTACTTAGTCACCATCCCTTGTCAGAATATCTTTTCAAGGAACTTGGAGTGGGAGGCGACTTCGATGCGGATGGCCACTACATTTGATTTAAAAAAACGAAAGGCTTTAGCAGATCGCTCTCAAAGGGAGGCGGATAACTTAGCAGAACGGGCGTTGAGATGTCCGGTTTGCGGATTTAAAATTGGAGTGGCCTATTCTGATTCCACAGGGCATATCCGAACCAAATGCCAAAAGTGTAAGCACATCTGGGTACTGAATCTGGCGTACTTTCGCCGGCAGAGGCCGAGATATCAGAAAGGTGACTATAAAAGTTAATATTTACCGACTCAAATCGAGCAAGCGGAGACGGTCCATGTGACTGTAGACTACCAAGCGCCGTGTGAGGTCAGACATCAGAATTATATTCTGATGTCTGATTTCTGCGGCGCTTTTTTGCTGCCCGATTTTGCCTTGCACGGTGATTAGAGTCCTTTTCCGGCTTGTTCGGGAAAGGATTTTGCATGTATCTACGAGGCTGGCAAGCCGCTGTCGCGGCTTATCCCTGACCTCCGGCTCAGATCGACAATCCATCATCTGAAACTGGAGGAAAGGAACTATGACAGAAAAACGCGACCGAAAATCCAAAAAAACAAAAGTATATACAATTCCTGTTGAGGGAACCCGTATACAGGTGACGCATGAGGTCTATCAGGCATACTACGGCTATGAACGCCATCTGCGGACCTTAGAAGAGAAAGATACACGCAACGGAACTGTCTGGTACAGCGACCTGGACACCGAGGAAACCTTGGGTGAAGAAATGATTTATGACCCGAATGCCCCTGCCGTGGAAACAGTTGCGGTCACCCATGTGATGCAGAAAGCTTTGCGTAAGGCACTGACCCAGCTGCCCGAGGAGGATTACAGACTGATCCGGATGCTTTACTACGAAGGAAAAACCATTCGTCAGGTTGCACAATTGTTGTGTCTGCCGACTATGACAATCCACTATCGCAAAGAACGAGCCATAAAAAAATTAAAAAAACTCTTGGAAAACTGAAAAAAGTTTCGTACAACCCCCTGTTGAACTCGGCTTAATAGTGAGGGGCTTTTTTCAGACCCCGCTTGGACTTTGAAAATTGAATACCCAGCAGACTGAATCACATCAGCGGACCGGCCCTGAGAGGGGACAAGCGATGCGGAGGATGCGCCAAGACCCGCCTGTGCAGGTACCCTGCATCAAAGACGGCCAAAGAAGGCGGCGAGCGGTTCCCATCCATCCAAAAGCAGCACTGGCAAGCTGTTTCGCCATGACCCGATCCGCCTACAATGGTACCCCTGCCCAGCCACAGACACAACCAATGGGGGCAGCCCGGAGAGATCCTCGGGGGGGTGAGATTCCCGGAGTGTGCCGCCAGGCACAGTTCAGTCACTGCCCATCGCTTGGGGGACGGGTAACAATACCAGGTGTTTGAATAGATCATAAAACCGGACCGGTTCACTTTTTTCAGCATGAAAACACGACAACAATGACCGGTCCGGATACATAACCCAAAAGGAGAAAATCGCCTTATGAATAGACCGCAGAGAATTATTCATCGCGGAGAACTCTATTACGCAGATCTGAATCCGGTGTTTGGCTCAGAACAAGGCGGTATCCGTCCAGTTCTGATTCTGCAGAACGAGGTGGGAAACTGGTTCAGCCCCACCGTAATTGTTGCCGCGGTCACTGCCAAAAGCAGAAAAGGCTGTTTACCGACCCATGTACTGGTTGGAACAGACAGCGGCCTACGGAAGTCCTCTATTATTCTTACGGAACAGGTAAGAACAATAGACAAATCCCGGTTGATGGACCGGATAGGAGTGCTCTCCCCAGAGAATCAAAAACAGGTAGACCGGGCATTGCTTGTAAGCTTCGCCCTTTCACAAAAGATAAAGGAGGATCAAGAATGGACGCAAAAGGAATCATCAATTACTACGGAATGCTCCGAATTCTAAAAGCGCTGGAGGGCCATGGCTTTACCCAGAAGGAACTGAAAAGGATCACTGCTCATCTGGAACTGGAAGTGGAGAGCGGGTTATTCTGCTCTCAGTCGAAACAAGCAGCATAAGACGCCTTATCTTCGCAAAATTAAAAGAGGAATCTTTGTAAGTTTTTTACTCAAATTAACATAGCTATATGAGAAAGAGTGTGGTATGTTGTATTACTGACAGGAGGTGAGAATGATGGGAAAAGGGCCAGTGACAGAGGGGAGTTTAGCCAGAAAACAGGTTATCATCATCGAGGCAGATAAGGCACCCCGATCTCAAAAACTGCGAGTGGCTGCCTACGCTCGGGTAAGTTCTGACTCCGATGACCAGATGAACTCTTTCCTGGCCCAGACAAGATATTACACTACCTATATTACCTCTCATGAAGAATGGACCTTCGTCGACCTCTATGCTGACGAAGGGATTACCGGAACGTCAGCCGAAAAGCGCACCGAGTTTCAGCGGCTAATCGCTGACTGCAAACGAGGACTCATTGATCGGATACTTTGCAAATCTATCTCGCGATTCGCTCGCAACACTATAGACTGTCTGGAGACCGTCCGGGAACTGAAGAACCTGGGGATTGGGGTCTATTTCGAGGAGCAGAACATCGACACCGCCCAGATGAGCGGAGAACTCCTGACTACCGTTTTTGCCGCAATCTCCCAAAAAGAGAGCGAAAGCATCTCTCAAAATATGAAGTGGAGTTATCAGCGCCGGATGGAGAGCGGCGAATTTATCACCTGCAAGGCTCCCTTTGGCTACAGGTTAAAACAAGGAAAGTTAGAGATTGACGAATCAGAGGCGCAAATTGTTCGGCAGATCTTTAGCCGCTATCTGGAAGGACAGAATGTGGATGAGATTGCGGCTTGGGTAGGGACGCAGGGCATTCAAACAAGGGATCATGGCGAAAACTGGTATACAAGTGCAATTTTATATATTCTTAGAAACGAGCGATACGTAGGAAATGCTCTTCTTCAAAAGAAATGGACAACTGAAGCTTTGCCTCGCGCAAAGAAAAGAAACTATGGAGAAAAGCCGCAGTACTATCTGGAAGATAGCCACCCACCTATTGTGTCAGCGGAAGTCTTTACTGCCGTACAAGAACTGTTGACTTCTCGTTCTCCCAAAAAAGTGAATCACGGTCCAATGGAACGCAATGTTTTCGCCAAGAAAATCATATGCGGGCATTGCGGATCAGTTTTCCGAAGGGCAGAGAACAATGGAAGGACCTATTGGTCTTGTCGCAATCATTTTCGAAATAAAGAGAATTGCCCCATTACTCAGATCCCTGAGCGGGAGATACAGGCTGCCTTCCTTCGGGCTTACCACCGTCTGCGGATGGATGGGATTCCAGCCTTAAAACAATTGGCAGCCAACCTGCGGAAAATCCGGGAGCAGCGGTTCCTCTGGCGGGTGGATATTGTAGAGCTCAACAAACAAATAGGCAGCCTGATGGATCAGAATCGAATGTTGGCCGAAATGCAAAAGCATGGCCTCCTCGATTCTGATCTTTTTTTATCCCAGACAAATGGGATTGCTCAAAAACTCCGGGAAGCCCAAGCCAAAAAAGAAAGGCTGCTGGGAGAGAACGAAGACCAGACGCTGGAACAGACCAAGGAGCTGCTGGAGTCATTATCTTCCATGCCGGAATTCCTTCCCGATTTTGACGAAGGGATCTTCACGGAATTAGTAGAACGAATCACGGTGGAGAGCAACGCATCCCTCTGTTTCTGCCTGAAGAATGGGATAAAACTTCGGGAAACGATTGAAAGGTCGGTGCGCAGATGAAAAACCGGAAACTTCCCTTCGGCTATGAGATGCGAATGGGAAAAATGTGTCTCAAAGAACGAGAGGCTGAGTTGGTAAAACTGATTTTTCAAAGGTACAGTGAAGGCATTTCCTATAATCAGATTGTCAGCATTCTCAGCAATCAGCCCATCCCATACCGGGAAACTGGCCAGCCCTGGAACAAAAACATGGTGGCGCGTATCCTGCAGGATGAACGGTATACCGGCACAACAGAGTTTCCTCTGGTAGTCGATCCGGATCTCTTCCAGGAAGTCCAGCAGAAACGGCCTTTAACCGGAGGATCATCAAGAAATGCAAAGGAGATGCGCCAACTGCGGGAATTGGTAGTCTGCACCAGCTGCGGCAGCCGTCTGACTAAAAACCTACACGATAACTGGTCCTGCCTGAAGTGCGGCGCCCCCTCCGTCAAGCTGCGGGATCAGGCATTGCTGGAAAGTATCCAAAGCCTGCTGCTCCCACTGGCACGGGAACCGGGTCAGGTTGTGGAACCTCCCGGGCAACCCAGGGATCACCGGGATCTGGAAACCCAGTTGGAGCAGCTGCTAAGCAAACCAGGGCAAGATGAAGAACGAGCCAAAGAACTCGCCCTGGCCTTGGCTGAGGCGCAGCTGGCGGATATTGATTCGAAACGGTATGAAACAATCCGTATCTGCTCTCTGTTGAAGAAGCAAGGAGAACAGTCGATGGAGGCTAATCAGATCCGAATGATTGTAAAGACGGTGTACCTGCATCCGGGCGGATCTCTAAGCCTAAAACTAAAAAACGGACAAACCATAGAAGGGGGTATTCCATCATGAATAAAACTGTACCAAAGCTTACTATCATCCCAGCAAATCCGGAACTTGCCGAGAAGAAAGCTATCCGACGGCAACTTCGTGTGGCTGCCTACTGCCGGGTATCTACAGACTCAGAGGAGCAGATGACCAGCTACGAAGCCCAGAAAACTTACTATACCGATAAAATTATGCAGAATCCCCAGTGGAGTATGGCCGGGATCTTTGCGGACGAGGGGATCACAGGTACCTCTGCTGAAAAGAGACCAGAGTTTCTTCGGATGATTCGCCTGTGCCGAAAACGGAAGATCGATCTTATACTGGTTAAGTCCATCTCCCGCTTCGCCCGCAACACTGTGGATTGCCTTCACTATATCCGAGCACTGAAAGAGCTGGGCATCGCAGTGATTTTCGAGAAGGAAAATATCAACACTCTGGACAGTGAAGGCGAAATGCTTATCACACTTCTGGGTGCCTTTGCGCAGGCAGAGAGCGAATCCATCAGTCAGAATGTTCGCTGGGGTATTCGCCAAGCCATGCGGGAAGGACGTGTATCACTCCGATGTAAGCACCTCTATGGCTTCACCGAAGATGAAGATGACCAGCCTCAAATACTTCCAGACGAGGCGGAAGTAGTCCGCCGGATCTATAAAAGCTTCCTGCGGGGGCAGAGCATCCGGATGATCAAGGGATGGCTGGACGCGGAAGGGATTGCTCCACGCAAGGGTAAGGAATGGTCGCTCTCCTCCATTGAGAATATTCTGAAAAATGAAAAATACTGCGGGGATGTGCTGCTGCAAAAGACATTTATCAGCGACTGCATCAGCCGGAAGGTCATCAAGAATGTGGGGCAGCTTCCCATGTACCTCATTGAGAACCACCATGAAGGAATCGTCAGCCGGGAAACCTATCAAGCGGTTCAGGCCGAGTTCGCACGTCGAAGTTCTCGCCGCTCCCCCAACAAACGGGCGGCTGCGACCGGGCTCTCCAGCTATACATCCCGGTACGCCCTCAGCGACCGGCTTGTCTGCGGAGAATGCGGGACTCTCTATCGCCGCTGTACCTGGGTTCGGAAGAGCGGTAAAAAGATCGTCTGGAGATGCAGCAGCCGATTGGACTATGGCAGCAGATACTGTAAACATTCTCCCACAATGGAGGAGGGAGCACTTCAGAGAGCAATTCTGGAAGCGGTCAACTCCATGATGGAGGACAAAACCCGTCTGGTTGCCGCCATCTCCGACGCTATCCGGTCAGGACTTGCACCGGATGCCACAGGATCTTTGACACCAGCAGCTATCGACAAAGAACTGACCCGGTTGGATCAAGAGTTTCAGGAACTGCTCCAATATGCCGCAGATAATGGCGGGTACATGGACTATGAGGAAAAGTTTAGAGCAATCAGCGAACAGATGGGGGCTTTGCGGGAACAAAAAGCTTTGATACTGGAGGCACAGCAGGCTGATCTGGCAGTAAACGGCCGGATTCAGCAGGCAGAGGAACTGTTGAATTCGGTATCACCAGAGATCGCAGAATGGGATGAAGAACTGATTCGTCAGGCAGTGGAAACAGTGAAGGTCCTGTCGGATCACGAGATACTGGTCTGTCTGCGGGGCGGCGTGGAGATTCGGCAGGAAGTGATATAATACTACATAGGGGGGATCACAATGATTTATGCTACCGGGGATACTCATGGCACATTTGAACGCTTTCGGGAAGAATATTTTCCTGAGCAATCAACCATGACAAAAGATGATTATGTAATCATCTGTGGAGATTTTGGTGGGGTTTGGGATGGTGGCAAACAAGAAAACAAGCGGTTGGACTGGTTGGAACAGCTTCCCTTTACGGTCTTGTTCGTTTCCGGCAACCATGAAAACTTTGACCTTCTGGCGGAATACCCGGTAGAGGACTGGAACGGCGGAAAGATACAGCGTATTCGTCCCCATGTGATTCATCTCCTTCGAAGTCAGGTGTTCCAGCTGCAGGGACACAGCTTCTTTACCATGGGCGGCGGGAGGAGCCACGACATCGAGGATGGAATCTTAAGTCCTTTCAGTGATGATTTCTGGGAGCAGTATCTATATTACCGCAGTATAGGGGCACGGTTCCGGGTCAACCACCGCAGCTGGTGGAAGGAGGAAATGCCATCCAGCGGGGAATACCAGGAAGCGGACAAGATCCTGGAACAATCAGGATGGGCGGTGGATTATATCATTACCCACGCAGCTCCCAATCACATCGTGGACTTACTCAGTGGAGGTACTTATGGCTATGATCCACTGACCAACTTTTTGGAGGATGTTCGTCAAAAGACAAAATTCCACTACTGGCTGTTCGGTCACTATCATGACAACCGGATCTTCGAGGAAAAATATGTGTTGCTTTGGGAGCAAATCGTAAAAGTGGTTTGACAGAAAAAGATGGACGCAGCTTCGGCTGCGTTTTTTCTTTTGGAAAAATACATAGTAAAACGATGCCATGCATCAGAAGGGAGGAAAGCTATGAATAAACGCAAACCAGTGGACTACACAGAATTGTATACCTTGCTGGATGGGGCAATAGACGGTTCTGACACACAAATGGCACAATACACCGCCATTGGTAAAGCAGTTGCCATGAGACCGGAAAAAGGCGCGGCGGTGGCGGCAGCGGAATATCTGCAGCAGAACAGGCCGGAACTTACGGGCTTTTCTCCCCGGAATTTGCGGCGAATGAGGGCTTTCTATCAGACATATGGGGATCATCCTGACCTGTTGGAACTTGCCATGCGGATCGGCTGGACACTTAATATTTTGATTTTAGAGGCTGATCTGGAGCTGGCGGAACGGGTTTGGTATCTGAATGCTGTTCTGCGGTTCGGATGGACGAAAACAGTCCTGAAAGAAAAACTGATGGAGACTGCTCATTTGGAGAACAGCATCCTCGATGAATCTGATTCTCTGTGGTATACTAAAGAAGAAAAGGTACAGGATCATATGCCACAGGAAGGGAGTGACCGAGGTATGAAAGAAAACTGCTATATCTGCTGTGATCTCAAGAGCTTTTACGCCTCGGTAGAATGCATTGAAAGAGGGCTGGACCCGATGACCACTAACCTGGTGGTGGCGGACAAGCGCCGGACCGAAAAGACAATCTGTTTGGCTGTAACCCCTTCCCTCAAAGCCTATGGAATCTCGGGACGGGCACGACTCTTTGAAGTGATGCAGCGGGTTGGCGAGGTCAACGCCCAGCGAAAATGGAAGGCTCCCGGAAGGGAGCTTACCGGTTCTTCCTGGCATGACCCGGAGGTGAAGGGAAATCCTTCCCTGGCTCTGGATTATATTGTAGCTCCGCCCCGGATGGCAAACTACATTGAGTGGAGTACCCGAATCTATCAGGTCTATCTCAAATACGCAGCTCCGGAAGATATCCATGTCTATTCCATTGATGAGGTGTTCATTGATGCTAGCAGCTATCTTGGAACATTCAAAATGACCGGTCGGGAATATGCCCGGGCCATCATCCTGGATATTCTTAAAACCACCGGAATCACGGCGGCAGCCGGCATCGGCACCAACCTGTATCTGGCCAAGATCGCAATGGATATTGAAGCGAAGCATGTTCCAGCGGACGAGTATGGAGTGAGGATCGCGGAACTGGATGAAATGAGCTATCGGCAAAAGCTGTGGAGCCATCGCCCTCTCACCGATTTCTGGAGGGTGGGAAAAGGCTATGCCACAAAACTGGAATCTCATGGTCTGTATACTATGGGAGATATCGCTCGATGCTCCCTTGGAAAAACTAATGAATTTTATAACGAGGAACTTCTTTATCACCTGTTTGGAGTCAATGCGGAGCTGCTCATCGACCACGCCTGGGGCTGGGAGCCCTGTACCATAGCGGATGTCAAAGCCTACAAGCCGGAAAATAAGAGTGTGGTTTCGGGACAGGTGCTGCAGAATCCCTACAACTTTGAGCAGGCCCGGCTGGTGGTGCGGGAGATGGCAGATTCTCTGGCGCTGGATCTGGTGGACAAGGGACTGCTCACGGATCAGCTGGTACTCACCGTGGGGTATGATATTGAAAACCTCACCGATCCGGAGCGCCGGAAGCACTATACCGGCCCGGTGACCACTGATCGCTATGGACGAAAGATTCCCAAGCACGCTCATGGAACTGCCAATCTGGGGCAGTATTCCTCTTCCGCCCAGGATTTGATGAAAGCGGTGAGTGAGCTCTACGACCGGATCTTGAACCCGGCTTTGCTAGTCCGGCGACTGAGTATCAGTGCCAACCATCTGGTGGACGAGGCCACAGCCCAGCAGCGCCAGCAGCCAGAACAGCTGGATCTGTTCACTGACTATGCGGCACAGGAGCAGCAACAGGCTGAACAGGATGCTGCTCACGCCCGTGAGAAAAAGCTCCAGGAGACCATGTTAGGCATCAAGAAGAAGTACGGAAAGAATGCCATCCTCAAGGGAATGAACCTGGAGGATGGAGCCACCGCCAGGGAGCGGAACCAGCAGATCGGAGGGCATCAGCAGTGAGAGGAAAATACGATGACATCATTCATCTACCACATCCCACTTCGTCCAGTCATCCACGGATGTCCATGGCAGACCGGGCGGCACAGTTTTCTCCCTTTGCGGCACTTACTGGTCATAGCACAGCTATATCTGAAACTGCCCGCTTGACGGATCGGAAAGTAGAATTGAGTGAGGACACCAAAGCCTTATTAGACCAGAAGCAACGCATTTTGTCTGAGCATATTAAGGAACGTCCAGAACTCGTTGTTACCTGGTTCCAGCCAGATACAAGGAAGGAGGGAGGAAAGTATTTAACAACAGCTGGCAAGCTGAAAAAGATTGATGAATTTGAGCGAGTGCTTATTTTAACAGATGGGACAAGAATACCGCTGGAAGGTGTAACAGATTTAAAAAGCGCATTTTTATAAAATCTCTTGAAAAGCGAATTTGACTATGTTACAATATGTTTGGAATATCAGGTGAGTGTATGTTGGTATGCTTACCTAAAAATAAGGAGGGGAGATCTAAACTGACCACCCTTCCCAAAAAGGGAGGTCAAAAAAGATATTGGGGGTAAAAACCCAGTGTTTTCAAGGCTTCCGAGGCTCGTAGATTAGTAAATCTACGGGCCTCATTTTATAGATATTTGACCTCGCGGTATTCGCTCTGATAGGAGTAAAACCCGCAAGTGTTGGAAGATATAGGGAATAGAAAAAGAGCGGCGATTATCTCTTTATGGGAGGGTATTCGCCGCTCTTCATTTTTGCCGGGCCTTCTTTTGAGGTCCGGCTTTTGTATTTTTAGGGGAGGAATGAACTTGGAACGTAAATACTTCAAAGAACTGGCCCACCGTCTGCAGATAGATGGAATCGTCACAGCTCCTCCGGAAGGCAAACGGCTGGCGGTATTGTTGAAAGACCAACCAGTCCTTTTCGTCTCGGCAGGGAGCGATGTGTTCCAGCTCCCTGCTGGTAGTAACAACCTCGATGCCAGTGAACTATACCACAAAGTTGCCCAAACCGCAGATGAAGTGTATACCTATGTTGAGGCAGTCCAGACCACTCCGCTCCTTCATGCCAGCGGCCTGAGCGAGGAATTCCATCTGCTGGCCGATTTCGGCGGAGTGGTGCTGGCTGGGCGTGAGTTGGAGAATGGCTGGGGTTATCAGTTTGTTACCTGGATCTGGGATTATGGTCGGGTTGGCGTCAGTCACGGCCACTACTACCAAGGAGATTATCAGGGGGCCAAACAGGACTTTGCCGTTCGCTCCGGCCTGATCTCCAACGCTCAGCTTTTTACTCCGGAACAGCTCACAGAGCTTTACCGGGCCTCGGAATATCTGCTGGACGAAGAACCTGACCTGGATGATAAGCAGATCAAGGCACTGCAGGAGTCCAGAACCAAAATCGAATACACCGTCCCGGATCTGAAGAAGCGGTTGGAGCAACGCCAGGAACAAGAGTCACAAATGAATCTGTAAAAATAGCCAAAGAACGGGGCCTGCATCTGCCACTGAGCAGAAACAGCAGGCCTCGTTTTTTATGTTCAGAAAGGAAAGACGATGACAAAATATTTTTCAAAAGATACCCCTCTGGCCGGCTTGGAACGGATGATGATGAGTGTCCCCGGCTTTCGGGAGCGTGGCGGCGGGATGATGGTCCTCTGCCGATTCCGCTACCACTCGGAGGATGTAGACTGCAGGTATTGCCAGGAATATGCACAGCGTGCCTGCCAAGCGCCTGTTTGCCCCTATCTCCCGGAGCGGCTGGAGGCGGGCGTCGTTGGTTATCCGGAGCTTGTGGAGGAATGCTTCCGCGTGGTAGACCACAAGAGTCTGAGGAAACGGATTCACGCCCTCTCCAAAGGAAAGACCCTGCCCTTTGTGCTGGAAACAGGCCATCGGTGCAGGCTGGATGAGTGGATGGATGTTGGCACAGCATCCAGCTGCCCGCAAAAGCTGGCGGCAATCTACCTGCTCACCTCCAGCACCGGGATCTGGCGATTGGTCCACCCCTGTGTGACCCAAAGCGCCATCGACTTCTCATCCATCTCCCTGCGGGGCATTGAGCCGCAGGAGTATCCCGTGTATCGGGCTGCCAAGGGCCTCTACCATGGGAAGCTGCTCATCACTGCCGCAGAGTTGGCGGATGAAAAACAGATCACTAATGAAGCCCTCAGTGACATTCTCAACGCCGTGCTGATTGCTCGGTATGGGCAAGTCGTTCTGAGCCTGAATAAAGAGACCGCTCAGTAACAGCGGTGTCGATGCAATGAGGTGGAACCATGCCTAAATTTATAGATAAGATGAATCTGCCCCAGTACAGATATTTCCAGGATATGATACAGAATGAAGAAGAATGGAGAAATTTAATCAGCGATGCGATGACCGGCATTCAGACGATGAAAAGCAGCAATAAAAAAGTTCGGAGTGAAGGGCTCCTGCTGTTCGGTAAGGCGGCTCGGCGTATCCCCAAATTTCTCTATCGGCTGGATGAAGATCAGCAGCAATGCCGACTCCAATTGGGAACAAGGGATAAGAAGAAACAGGAAAAAGAGTTGGAGCATTATCTCGATCTTCTATTGGCACTCCCCTTTTTTCAAGGGAAGCCGGTTAGCAAGCAGGAATTTGTTTCAGATGAAATGCAGAAAGCACTGACTGGAAGACAGCCGCCCCCCAAGTACAAGTTGGATCGAAAGACAGGACGATACTACTTGCCCTATACCAGTGTTCCTAAGCTGCTGTTGGTAAACGAGGATCTGTTTGAGGCAAAACTCACCCAGAGCCTTACAAATCAGGAAAAAGAGGATCTGGAGGGCTTACTTTCAAGGGATGTTCATTACATCATCTGTGTACAAAGCGACAGTCAGCTGGAAATGGCTTACCTGGTGGAGTTGGATGAGAAGCCGATGCTTCGAATCTTGAAAAAACAGGGCTGCGCAGAAATGCCAGTGGAGAGTCTCATCTCCCAGCAGAACGATTTGACGGCGGTCTTGCTTTGCCTTCGGGAATATCTGCAAGAAATCAGGCTGACAGAGAATCAGAGAAGGAAGTTCAGGGATGAGTATCCAGATCATGTACACCATAGATCCAAAGACAAGATGTTCCCCAGATTTGAGGACAAAAACGCAATCAAGGTGTTTGATCTAAAAGATGGAAGCAGCCTGGGTAGATTCAGCGGTGGAATATTTTACCTAAAACGGAATGGAGATGGACTTGCTTACAGGAAGGCCGGTTATGAGGTGACTCCCCATACCAGGAAGGGCCACTACCGAACCTATAAAAGTGGTAAAACCGTGTATGTGAAATCCTCTATAATTCACAAGGAAAAGTATGAGGGCATCCAGTCCGCGCACAGGCTCAATCAAGGAGAACAGGAATCGGAAGTTGCTGAGGAACAGCAGGTACCTGACGATGGCTTCACGATGGGGCTGTCTATGTAGGAACAGTGACTCAGCTTCTCTGGCCTTATCAAAGGGTCAGACTATGTAACGACAGGAGGAAAACATGATAATACAGGCTGTGTTGGCAAACCCAGCTCATCCGGAATATGGGCAGGTTACGATTCCATTTCCTGTCCCTGATAAGGAATATGATCACATGATAGAACTGTTGGAGCCATTGGAAATCGGTGACGCGCTCCAGCGGGATTGCTGGATAGATGAACTGAACAGTTCCTATACCGTGCTGAACAGACTGCTTGGCTCATGGGTCAATTTTGATGAGTTGGACTATCTGGCCAAGCGGTTGGACAGCTTCGACGATGGCGAGGCTGCCCAGTTCCAAGGGATGGCCCATAAGCTGGGGCTCTCCAATATAAAGGATCTTATCAACCTGACCTTCTGTTGTCAGCAAGCTACTGTGATCACAAATTTTTCAGATCTTAAAAGAATCGGCCACGATCATTATATGAACCTGAATGGCGGCTGCGCCAGCACACAGGAGATGGAAAACCTGGACGGGGTCGAGACGGCCCTCCTGCTCATTGACGGCGGCGGTGGAACTGTGACACCTTATGGTGTGGTCTATGACAATGGCATGAACCTGAAGCAGCTCTATAATGGGCGGCAGTTCCCCGGATATTTATATGATGCGTCATATCTGGCGCTCACATTGGATGCCAATCCGATCAATGGAGCTCACCAAAACCCGGAATATCTCTATCTGCCCGCCTCTGAGCAGCAGATCCAACGCACCCTGCTGCGGGCAGGTTGGCGGAATCCTGACGAGGTGAGCTACACGATAGAGGTATTCCTGTTGCAGAAGGAAATCGGTGAAATACTGGATGAGAAGGTGGACAGTCTGACCGCCCTCAACTCCATGAGCAGTGCCATTGCGAAACTGGATGAGAAAGGGCAGGACAAGTTGGAGGCGGTAATTATGTTTGCAGATCCAAAGAACGCCGCGCAGATATGTCAGTTGGCCAAAAACCTGGATCAGTTCAGCTTTATTCCAGGCGTTCATACCCCGGAGGCATACGGCAAGTACATGATCCAGGAGTCTGGCCGGTTTGAGTACGATGACAATCTGGATGATTTCTACGACTACAAGGGCTATGGTGAGCACCGCATTCAGCAGGAGGATGGATGTTTTAGCGCCTATGGTTATGTGGCCTATCGTGGAATCCTGTCTCTGGAGGAACTGATGACGGAAGACCCTGCGGAACAAACACAACAGAAGCAGGGTCCTGTTATGGGTATGCGAGGCTTCTCCTGATGCGAAGAGAAACCGACCTGGCGAAAATCAAGGCAGTTGCCCATACCTTTCTGGTGATGGACATCCAGCCCACGGCCTACGCACCCGTTGTTGTGAGCCATCCTTTTACTAACAGCGGTTTCGTTGGGGTCCGCGATATGGAGGGGAACCTCGCCATCGCGGATCTTCTCAACAAACCGGAGGACTGCTGCTTGTGGCGGGAGCAGATTGGGCAGTACATCGACCAAGCGGACTCCGCCGATCAGGTGTTCTTGCTTCTCAATAAGCCCTATATGCTGACATTTCTCAAATATACGGTGCCGGCCCTCTCAGAAAGGGACTTGGGACAGCTCTTGGTGAACGCCTGGATCTTGAATGAGATGCCCAACATGGACCCCAATATCAGCAAACGGGAGTTGGTTTCCCTGTTCCGTTCCGTTTCTCCTGGGTGTCTCATGGATGAGGGGGAACTGCGGCAGTATCAGGAACTGGAGGATACCGTGACCGTCTATCGGGGCGTTACCTCCTACAACAGAAAAAATATCAGAGCTCTCTCGTGGACGCTGGACCGGGAGACGGCGGAGTGGTTCGCCCACCGCTTTGGCGAGGAGGGCACGATCTACGAGGCTCAAGTCAGAAAAGAGCATATACTGGCCTTCTTCACGGGCAGGAACGAGAGTGAGGTCATCGTGGATCCCCGGCATCTGGAGCAGATTATGGAGTCTCCGGAGCCGGGATTCGATATGCACATGATCTGATCTGCGCGGTAGCGCCGCCGACAGATTGTTATGAAAAAAACGGAGGGATACTGTGAATTTTTTTGATACCGGAATACGAGAGGGCCTTATGGAAAAGCAGTTGGCCCGGATGCAGGCTCAGGGGGACCAGCCCGGGGACGGAATTTGTATTCAGGAATTCTCCCAGCTGTATGTACACTGGATCGTAGGCAGGAAATTACAAAACGAAGCCGTGAGCAGCGCGCCGCCTGATGTTGCAGCCGCCATCGCAAGGCATTCGGATGACGGCGAGCTGTCCGTTCGTTCTCCAGAGGGGGAAGAACTGCTGATTGCCAATCGGGGCTATGTTTTGATGTGCAGAGACATCTCCTATTGGAAAACGCTGAACGAAGTATTGGAAATGGAGAATTTTGATCATGAGCAGACTGGCACGGAAGCCGCTGACATTGATTTAGAAATGAAAGGGATGTAACCGCCGAGTCAAAGCATCCGCTGTGAAAAAACAGTAGACTTGTGAAACCCTTTGTGGTAGTTGTGTTGCTGTAAAACTGAGGGAGGCGATTCTATGAGCATTGATATCTGGACCGATTCCATGCAGCATGCGGAGCTGTTTGGAAAGCCCGTGCTGTTTACCAACTGGCTGATCCAGCGGGATACCATCCCCCAGGGTTGGCACTGCTATGACCTGCGGGGGACCCGCAAAGCCCCCAACGCCAGGATCACCCTGGTAGACCAGGAAGTCGGCTATCCTGCGGGGACCGTGCTCTCCCCAACCCCTTTGAAACGCAAGGGAGCCGCATCGCGCCGGGTCAACGGCACATTTTATCTGCTGGGCGAGGAGATGACGCTGGAGCAGTTCTGCGAGGAGCATGATCTGCCCTGCCCCCAGGACAACCGTGAATTTATACTGCGCCCCGCCTCTCCCGATGAGGTGGGGCTGTTCTATTCCGAAGATGAGCTGGACGAGGCACTGGGGACGGTAGGCCACCTCCGCATGGATTTCGGCCATGGTGGGAAGGAGTTCTGGCACACCTGGTGGCCCCATAACGGGGACAGGCTCAATACACCGGAGTTCAAAGAGGTGCTGCAGCGATTGGTAGACAGCCTGCGTCAGACCGGCCTTCTGAAGAATCTGGGTTCCATGGACGCCTACTGCTGGCAGCATGGGGGAACCATCACAGAGGACCGCAGGAGTTATGGTTATATCGCGGAAACAGAAAATTACCGCTTCTGTCTACGCTGTACGCCCTTCCCCGGTGACTATCAAGGCTACCTGTACTGCTATGATTTGCGCCAGCAGCAGTTGTCCCAGCGGGAACAGCCAGTGGGCCGGGTGAGTTTCGCCAGTGGTGAGAAGATGGAATTCACTGACGGTGCGGGATACCTCCAGACCATTCGGGAGGAGCTGCCCTACCGCTCCACCACTGGCTTCCATTTTGAAACACTCACCAATGATCCAACTCTCCGCAAGGCGGTAGACGATATTCTGCTGGATTTTGCCGGGGAGCGTAATCCCCGCCGCGGCTGTAATTATGGGCTGACAGAGGAAGGCCAGCGCCGGCTCCAGGCCGCCGCAGATCCAAGCATTCCACATCAGTATGAGTGGTTTGTCATCACAGAGATCAATACCCCGAAAGAACAGAATCACCAAGGGCTGACACTGGAGGAGTCCATCCAGCTTTATCAAGACAGTGATGCAAATGAAAAGCGGCTGGGTGTTACCAAGGACGGAATCGCCACGGTGGATATCGTCCACACCTGTGAGGGTGAGCAGCAGTTCTTTGGAGATCACGAGAAATTGGCAAGTTTCCAGAACGATTCGACCATCCTGGCTGCAATCGAGGTCGTTCGTGAAAGGCTGGACCAGGATGTGCCCCGCCATGGAATACAGATGGGAGGTATGTAAATTGTCGATCCCCAAGGAGTGGCTGACCTTTCTGCGGGAGCAGTATCCCAAGGGCTCCCGGATCAGGCTCAGAGAGATGAAAGACCCCTATCACCCAGTGGAGCCAGGGACCACGGGAACTCTGGATCATATTGATGACGCCGGACAATTCCACACGAAATGGGATAACGGCAGGACACTGGCCCTTATTCTGGGTGAGGACAGCTTCAGTATACTGCCGCCTGCCCCAAAGCTGTTGAAGCTGTATATGCCCCTGACCGCCGATCTCTACACACCGGATGACTGGGGAGATATGTCTGAGGAAAGCATCGACCTGGACAGCCGGGATCTGCTACAGTACCACGGCAGTATCCTGAGCGCCCTAATCAAAAACCGGGTGCCGGAGGAAGCCGAGAGCGGCATCATGCACTGGTACGGTGAACATGACAGCGTCAACGAGAAGGTCCGCTCCGCCGTGTTTACCGCCGAGGAGCGGGATGGCAGGCTCTGGGGCGTAGTGGAATGTCAGGTGGTCGGGGAGCTTTCCCCAGAGGAGCTGAACACCCTGAAAGAGTATGTCGCCGGTCAGGCTGCTGACGGCTGGGGCGAGGGCTTTGAGCAGCGGGAGATCCAGGTGGACGGCGGAGAGCTGTATGTCCACCTGTGGCAGTGGGACAACTGGAGCATCCAGACGGAGCAGGAGCGGTTCTCTCCCAAGCTGGCCGATGGGCTGCCAGAACGGTGCTTCTCTACCTTAAAGTCCACCGGCCAGCTCATCTGCATCAAACGGGGCGAGAGCGGCTATTGCCCCTCAGACTGGGATACCGGCGACAAGGAACGAAATGTGGAACTGGCTGACGAGCTAAATCAAAATCTGGGGGTCACCCCTGCCCAGCGCCAGGCTATGGAGGTAGGCAGTATGGCGGGCTGGGATGTTCCTGGTGCCGATCCAGCCAAATATCAGGAGAACTACCTCAAAATGGGAGGGATAAATCTTGGATAAACCGATTTTCGAGGTGGAGATCAGCAACGGCAGCTCCAAAGGGTATGAAACAGCCACCATCATGAAGATGCCGGCAACCTGGGCGGAGTTCAACGATGCGCTCCAGAAAGCAAGGATCAAGGATGGCAGATCCTGTAGAAATGAACTGACCTGCATCCGCAGCAAGAGCCTGCGCCGCGGCATGATCGGAGAGCATGTCAACCTGTATGACCTGAATCTGTTTGCCCAGCGTCTGGCCACGCTGACCGAAGATCAGCAGCCGGGAATGGAAGCCCTCCTGAAGATAGAGCAGGAACAGCACAGCGGGCCCATCCCTCTGGAGCGGCTCATCAACCTGACCTACAATACTGATATCTGCTGTTTTGTGCCCAAAGTTTCCAATCATGAGGAGCTTGGGGCATTTTTGTATAATAGTGAGATGCTTTCAGATGAGGCCATGGCTCTGCTGGATGTCACAGAGGAAAACAGCGGCTTTCGGGAAAGGCTGCTGGAACTGCTGGGTGAACAGCACCAAGAGGACCACAGCGGTGTATTCACCGACCGCGGCTATGCGGAACTGGGTGGAGAAATCAAGCCTATCTATGTGTACCGGCCCGGTGAGGTAGTCTACTTTCACCGCTCCGGCGCCCCAGTTGTGCTGGAGGTCCGCAAAGGCTTTTTCAATTCGCCCCGGTATGATAACAATAAAATCGCGGCGTTGGATCTCCCCGCTACGGATGCCGCAATCCGAAAGGCAGTGGAAACCGTGGATGCGGTTTCCGCAAAGGAGTGCGCCTTCCGCTGCGCGGACTGCCTGATCCCTTCTCTGCGGGATACCATCAATGATGCTCTGGAGAACGATAGTGTGGAGCAGGTCAATGATTTTGCCCGCAAGCTGGCACAGCAGGAACGGATCTGGGGCGAGGCAGAGTTTGTACGCTATAAGGCACTCCTGGCCGCTATGGATCAGCCTGATTTGACCTGCGCTGTCCAGCTGATGGAGGAGGCCGGTCAGTATGAGCTGCGCCCAGAGGTGGCCCAGACCTGGGGCTATGCGGAGATGATTTTCCGGGAGAAGTATCCCGACTTGCCGGAGGAGCTGTTCCAGACCCCGCAGGCGGCGCAGATCGGCCAGAAGATGCTGGATGACCGGCTGGGGGCTATCACCGACTACGGCCTCATCCGTCGAAAGGACGGTCAGCCCCTGCCGGCATTTCAACCGGAACAGGAGGCTGAACAAGGATTGGAGATGATGTGAGTGATGGAAGCTCAAAACGCCGCCCTCTTTGACAAGCTGGACGGTTTCTATCTTACAAAATCAGAGCACGACTGGCTGGAGCGTCGTTTTATCAATATGACAGAGAGAGAAAAGCTCCTGTTTCAAGGAGCGGTGGAGCTGGAGAAGCCCCAGGAGATCGGCCATGTGATGCGGATCGTATCCCAACTGGACGGGTATGACCTCCTCTACGGTGCAGGTAACAAGGCCGCACTGGGGAAGTTTGTCATGCAGAACATTGAGCGTTGTGCGGATGCAGCTCGTCCATTCCTGAATGCGGAGCATTTGGGGGCCGCCTACCACCAGTCACAGAATGGAGTTTTTTTCAATGGCCACTATGTGCGGAACCTCAGACCAATAGACCATGCTGTAGAGAAAGCTCCCACGCTCCAGCCGGTCACCGGCGAGTATGCCATCCGCATCAAGCTGGCCAGCCGGAGCAATATGGAAGGGGTCTGGGTGGGATTCCCGGATTCTGGCGAGTACATCGACCCAAGCCATCCAGACGAACTCCTGCTGGGGCTGGATGCACTGCAGGCGGAGAGCCTCAGCGAATGCATCGCTTTGGAGGTGGACTGCTGTCTGCCCCAGTTGGCGGGCATCCTCTCCCAGTATAACTCCGCCGGTGAACTGGTGCGCCATGCTATCGACTTCGGCTATGTCTGGGCGGAGCAGGGCCAGGGAGAGCTGCACTGGATGGATAAGTGGCAGGCTGTGCTGGAACTGGAGGACTGCCACCGGCTGGATCTGGCCCTGGACCTCTCTCAAAACCTTCAGCACTTTGCCTTCGTACCCCGTGGAGCTGATCTGCATAAGTTCGGCCTTGAACGGGCGGTCAGGGACCGTGTGATTGACAGGGATAGCCTTCCGGCCAAATGCTTTGACGGAAAGAGCTATGCGGAGGCATACATCCAGAAGCATGGTCTAAGCGCCACCGACCACGGATATGTGGCCTGGAACGGAGGGGAACTCCGCTATGAGTACAGTGAGCCTGACCGCCTCCCGCTCACCTCACAGTCAATGTGAGAGCGGTATTTTTGTTGGGTTTTGGTATCGCTATTCTGCGGAGCGTATGGTAGTGTTGTGGGCAAAAGGAGGTGCTTCCAATGGATGAGCGAGAAAATATCCTGCAGGGTACCGTGGACCGGCTCATTGAAACCGCTCTGCGGAAGCTGGATCAGGAGGAGGCCATAGCCAGCGGAGAGGCTGAGCTCTCCCGCATCAGTGACCAGATCCTCCGGGACACACAGCTGGGTGGGCAGCACCGCCAGCTGATGCTGGACTACATCCATCAATTGAACCAAGTGACCCGCCGCCAATGCAGACATCTTTACTGCCAGGGGGCGCAGGACTGTGTCCTGCTGCTAAGAAGATTGGGGGTGATCCAGTAACAACAGAATAAGAGAAAACCACAGGGGCCGTTTTTCCGCAAGGGATAACGGCCCCTGCTTTTTTTATGCCCTTTTTCGGAAAAACACCCCGGAAAGGAGGCATCCATGCAGAAGGAACTGCTTGCGGAGCATCTGGAGCGATATCATCTGGGGGCTCCGTGTGCCGCAACCAGCCGGGAATTGGAGCGAACATTTTCCATCAAGGGCACCGAGCTGCGGCAGCTTGTCAACCAGCTGCGCCGGGCTGGGATCCCGATTGCCAGCAATGGGAGCGGCTATTTTTACGCCGCCACCGAGCAGGAGGTGCGGGCCACCATTGCCCACCTGACCCGCAGGATCAGCGGCATCGCCGCCGCCATTCACGGCCTGAACCGCTCCCTGGAACAGTTTGATACCGCCCAGACCCGCCTGCCCCTGAGAGGGGGTGAGGACAGCTGAACAGCTTCATGTCCTGGATCGGCGGCAAAAAGGCTCTGCGGGAGCTGATCGTGAGCCTGTTCCCGGTCTACTACGAGCGATACATTGAGGTCTTCGGCGGAGGCGGCTGGGTGCTGTTTCATAAGCCGCCCGGCAATGACTTCGAGGTTTACAACGACTTCAACGGCCTGCTGGTCAACCTCTACCGCTGCGTCCGGGAAAAGCCGGAGGAGCTTATGGGAACCCTGCGGTTTGTACTGAACGCAAGAGAAGACTTTGAGGCCATTCGGTCGGCTCTGGCCAGGGACAGCCCTGCCAGTGATGTGCAGCGGGCCGCCTGGTTCTATCAGCTCATCCGCTATTCCTATGCTTCGGGCCTGACCAGCTTCGGCAGCCAACCCCACGATATGCGGTCGAACTTCCCGCTGATCGGACAGGCCCACCGCAGGCTGGCCAAGGTGGTCATCGAAAATAAAGACTTTGAAAAGCTGCTCCGTCAGTATGACCGGCCGGTGAGCTTCTTCTATCTTGATCCGCCCTACCACGCCACAGAAGGGTATTACCAGAATATCGGCGAGGATGGATTTACCGAAGCGGATCACATCCGCCTGCGGGATGCCCTCCTCTCCATCCAGGGCAAGTTCCTGCTGTCTTATAACGATGACGCCTTTGTGCGGGAGCTGTACGACCGGCCGGGGATCTTCCTGATGGAGACCACCCGCATCAACAACATCAAGCAGCGGTATGACAACGGCTGCCAGTTTCCTGAGCTGATCATCGCCAACTATGACCTGCAGGAGCGCAGCCGGACGGTTCCCTCTCAGATGACCCTCTTTGACGGAACTGGAGGTGATTTGTTTGGATGAGCATCCAAACGAGCTGGAGAAGCTCCCAAAAGCGGCTCTGTCAAATCTGAAAGTGTTCCGGGCGTCCATGATCGAACAGCAGGAATCGGAGCAGCCGCGCTCTTTCCTGAGTCAGAATTTATGAGGAGGAATGTAACTTGAAGTTTGAAAAAGAAGTGACTGGAGAAAAGCTGATCGTTTCTGCCGCCGCACTCAAGCTCTGTGGGTTTGAGACTGGTGATCAGGCGGAGCTCCATACCCTGCCCAGCGCCGCGGTCATCCTCAAGCAGAAGATGACCGCCATGGAACTGCTCCAGGCCATGGACGCCCTGCACTGGCTGGCCACGGAACTTACCGTCCATCTGGCCAGGGTCTGCGGCACTTGCGACGACTGTGAGGATGGCTGCCCCCTCAATGATCTGGAGGACGGCATGCTGGAACTGCCGGACTACCTGCGGGAGGAGGCCGGCATCCCTGCCGGGGCCAAGCTCTGTGCCTATGTGGATGAGGAGGAAAACACCGTCACCATTTCTGAGGCCGGATATGACCACGACCTGCGGGATGTACCGCCCTATCTGCTGGAGATGCTGGCTGAAGCCGGAATCTGCCTGGGAGAATTGGAGGAACACCTGATGACGGAGAAGATCCTCTATGGAGCATAATGTGTACCTGTATCCCTACTCTGCGGAAGAAGCCCGTCAGCGGGACAAATTATCCCTCTGGCGGGCCAGCCACCAGGCAAATATCGCCTGCAAACATGCCATTGAGGAGAGCATCCGAAAACATTTTGACGGAATGCATCTGGGAGACGGCTGTTTGGATGCGGTACTGAAAGAGTTCGGCTACAGGCGGACTGCATGGGTGCTGGCCAATACCATCCAGCAAAAAGAGTGGGACGGGAGGTTCAGCCCGGCCAACAAACAGTGGTCCAGGCAGACCTATATTCCTTCAGACCCACAGCACACCAGCGATTTTGTGGCAGAAAGCCATCCCGCAGTGCTGGATGGCTTTATCACACTGTATCGCAAGGCATATCAGGAGCTTGGTCTGTTCGGATCAGAGCACTGCGAACCCAACTCCTATGAATCGCTGGACTATGAGGGCCAGGTGCTGGTACTCAGCCCAGATACCCTCAAGGAGTCCTGCTGGACGCCCCAGAACCAGCTCTGGCTGGCCCACGACGGCTTCGGGTGCAGACCGCATGCCATTGGCCGCTCCATTCGCTGCACCTGTCTTGGGGATGGAGAGCAGACCAGATGGAACCGTACAGACTTCACCGGCGTTCTGAAAGAGGAATTTCTCCCTGACTGGGCCAGAGAAAAGCTGGAGGAGCTTCAAGGGCAGAATGCAGGCATGGGAGGGATGAACATGACTTAAATGCAGAAAGGAGATATGCCGCCATGCGAAGTGTAGAGATGAAAAACCGATGCCTGCTTTACTATGGAAATCCAGTGGGCTACAGGACAGAACAGGGAGTGGTGGCGGACTCCATGTTCCGTCGTGAGGAATTGGAGGACTGGCTGGCAAAGAAGGGGCTGGCCGTTCAGTGGACGGATGGCGTCTATGACCGTCTGTCCAGCGGTGGATACCAGGCGGCAGCAGACAGCGGCCCAGCCCTGAAATCCTGCCGCATCTGGCAGCTCGGCCCCTCAGCTCCCGCCGCCATGCGCTTCATTGGGCTGGATCGCATAAGCAAGGAGTATGACGGCCCGGATCTTTCCCGCTATCAGGTGGTCTTTGACGGCGCCGTCAGCACCAACAGCCTGGATGGAATCTGGGAGGCGTTCTGCCGCAGGCCCCTGGGCAGCGACGGCCAGCCGCTGGCTATCTCAGACCTTGTCGAGCTCTACGACGATTCCGGCAGTGAGTTCTACTATGTGGACCGCACTGCTATTGTTCCAATCCAGTTGGAAACCCCGGAACAGGAATCAGGTATGACTATGACTCTGTGATCCAAGAGCGGCAGGGCCGCTCATTTTTTATATTCAGAAAAGGAGGAACACACCATGGCAAAAGAACAGAAGGCCGCCGAACCGGCAGCCCACAGCACCGGCGATCCCCATGCCGTCTATCCCACCCACTATGATGTCAAGATCCACACGCTCCGGCCGGAGGGCACCTGCAAGGCTACGGCATCCGTGAACATCAACGGCTGTTTTGCCGTCCGGGGCATCAAGGTCATGGAGAGCAGCAAGGGGCTTTTCGTATCCATGCCCAGCTACAAGGCCGGGAACGGCGAGTACAAGGATATCTGCTTTCCCTGCACGAAGGATGCCCGGATGGAGTTTGACGATGCAGTACTCAACGCCTATCAGCAGGCGTTGACCCAGGCTATGAGCCAGCCACGGCAGTCGGCGCCGGACCCCACGGCACAGCAGACCCAGAAGATGGGTATGTGACCTGCAGACCACACAACTATCAACAATCTAAAATTTTGGAGGAACTGCTCTATGAAGAAGATGTTCAACAAGATGTCCAACACCGTGAAGGCCATGACCTGCAAGGCCCACTGCGCCATGACCTGCGCCCGTGCCCGCCTGTCCGCCTCCCTCTGCAACACCCGCGGCGAGGGCTACATCGACACCGCCATCAAGATCCTGATCGCCGTGGTGCTGGGCGCGCTGCTCCTGGCCGGCCTGTACACCCTGTTCGGGGACACCGTCCTGCCCACCGTGACCGAGCGCGTGGAGGAAATGTTCGACTACAAGGGCTGATGCCAGGTGCAGACGCTCCTGTTTCTCACGGCGCTGGCCGCCGGCTCTGCGGTGGACTGCCGCAGGCGGACCATCCCAGACTCTCTCTGTCTTTTGACCGCCGCGGCGGGGCTGATCTCCTTCAGCCCCGCCCAGTTTT
>ERZ857969.1768-NODE-1768-length-27767-cov-3.378681_pt1 | contig 27767 bp, 33 predicted proteins | sample MGYA00519864_ERZ857969 | MGnify/ENA primary metagenome ERZ857969 (study PRJEB31778, sample SAMEA3449382) | human gut metagenome | biome: human gut; feature: human-associated habitat; material: faeces | place: United Kingdom | collected 2010/2012 ... | reverse complement strand
AATGGAACAGACTGCGAAGCAGAAGGAGGACGCATAATCGCGGCCTCCTTCTGGCATTTCTATATCAAGGTTCCCGGCACTTTTCCAAAAGTTCCCGACACCTCTGCTGGATTTCTCCGGTTTCTGTCACAGTCAGGTCACGGTCATTTCCAGTAATCTTATCTTCCAGAAAGTTGGCGTATGTACCCAACAAAGCGTTCCGTAAATCCTCCGGGGTTTTCTGTATTTCAGCGCTGTACCAGTCATTCCGGTGGGGTTCCCATGCCATCAATGTATAACCATGACTGGTCTGAACCACCTCATACAGAGGGTCATCATCCAGATATGCCTGAAACACTTTCAAAACCTTTTCAAAGGTCAGCATTTCCCGCACCTCCCATTCAGCTGCAAATCAGTTCCCTGATTAAAATTTCCTCAATCTGTGCCGTTAATGTGTTCATCAGCCCCACCCAACGCATAGGGTCACAGGCTTTCAGTTCTTCCGTGACACCCGCAGTCTCCATCATGTGAGGCAGCATGGCGTCCATTCGTTCATGCGCCGTCCGGTCAATCTCCAACAGGTGCGGGTACAGCTTTTCGCTCAAAATCAAGCTGCTGTAAAGGCCGGGCCGGTGTTCCTTCAGGTAGCGTTGCCGCATACGGCCATACTTGCCGATGGGGGCCTCCGGCTGCTCGGAAAGTTTCAGGTTGGGGATGTAGTAATCCCCGCAGCGGATGTAAGTCAATTTGCTCATGTTCATCCTCCTTTGCACTGTGACGGTTAAACTGCGGCGCTGGCCGGTAAAGCGGCCTTGCGCGGCTCCTGCCTGGGTAACTGGCTGACGGGGATAAAAACGCCCTTTTCCATGTCCTCGGCCCGGATCGCGGCCTTTGCTGCCTCCACCTGGGCCCTGCGCTTGGCGTTGTAGCGTTCTTCCCATTCCTTCTGTTTGCCATTGGCCTTGCGGCGCAAGTAGTTCTGGTGAAGCCTGTCTTTGCGTTCCTCCTTCTTCCGCAGTTCTTCCTGTTCCTCCGGAGTCAGGGGAACCGGCTGCAAGGCGGGCGGGATATACCGGCCCACAAAGTTGAAGTAGATTTCAACCTCCTGCGTGGTATCCTGGCTGCCTTTCCGGGCGCGCTCATGGACAAGGATTTTCTCTACAAACTCGTTGAGCATGGTGTTTGTCAGCGTGTCGAAGTTCTCGTACTTATCAATCAGGGCAATAAACTTCTCCGCAGATTTCCGGCTCTGCTCATAGCCGGTAACGGCCTTTTCCAGTTCCGTGATTTCCGCATGGAGAGCGTCCTGCTCTTTGGCATACTGTGCGTCCAGGGCCTCATACCGGGCGTCCGGCAGCTTACCCAAGGCGTTGTCCTCATAGATTTTGCAAATCAGCTTTTCCAGTTCCCCGGCCCGCTTTTGGGCGGCGGCCAGCCGTTTCCGCTTTTTGGATATGTCGGCGGTTTGCTGGGCGGCCTGCGTTTCCTGGACGGTGCGGATAAACTCGGCCCGGTCATTTTTGGAATACTCCGCGATGGCCCGGAGCATATCGGTTATCAGGGTCAGGACGGCCTCGGCCCGGATGCGGTGCTGTGTGGGGCAAAGGGAGCCGATAGGGTACTTGCTGTACTGGCTGCAAGTAAACTGTGGGTCACGCTTGCCGTTATTGACGCGATGGACATACATCTTGCCGCCGCAGTCGGCGCAGTACATCAGGCCGGTCAGAGGATGGGCCTCGCCCCAGCCGTCCGGGTAGCGCCGGACATTCGCCCGGATGCGCTGCACATTGTCAAAGGTTTCCTGGTCGATGATGGCCTCATGGGTATTCTCGAAAATCGTCCACTCGCTTTCGTCAACATAGTGGCTTTTCTTGTCCTTGAAGTGCTTGCGGGTCTTAAAATTGATGGTGTGGCCCAGATATTCCCGCTTTTTCAGGATGTTCACAATGGTGGATGATCCCCAGCCATAGGGGTCTTTGACCGGCTTCGTCCTGTTTACTCCCTCTTGAAAGCGTGCCAGATGGACAGCGGGGATTTCAACCTTTGCCTCGGACAGCAGCTTGGAGATTTGATAGGGGCCGTAGCCCTCCATCGTCAGGGAAAAGATACGGCGTACCACTTCGGCGGCTTCTTCGTCCACAAGCCAGTGTTCCCGCTTTTCGTCCCACAAATAGCCGTAAATGACAGTGCCGGTCAGGTGCTTGCCGCTCATGCCTTTGGATTTGAACACAGAGCGGATTTTCCGGCTGGTGTCGCGGGCGTAAAACTCGTTCATGATGTTGCGGAAAGGGGTAAAATCATCATCGCCTTTCAGACTGTCCACACCGTCATTGATGGCGATCAGCCGGACGCCGCGCTGCCGCAAAATCTCCATGACCTGGCCGACTTTCAGATAGTCGCGCCCCAGGCGGCTCATGTCCTTTATGACGATGGCCTCCACCCGTCCGGCCTCGACTTCCTCCATCATCGCCAGAAAGCCGGGGCGGTCAAAACGGGTTCCTGATACGCCGTCATCGGTGAAGTGAGTGGGGTTCGGCAGCCCGTTCCGGCGGGCAAATTCCTCTAACATCTGCTTTTGATGGCTTATGGAGTTGCTCTCGCCCTGTAACTCATCATCGCGGCTCAAACGCTCATACAGTGGGGTGATTTTCTCGTTTCTCATGGCTGTACCTCCTCGAAATGAAAATGCTCTAAGTGACTGCTTCACTAACCATGACAAAAACCATGATTAAGAAGTCACTTAGAGCATACCTCTCCCGCGGCCAATTTGAAAACCTTATATTGCCGGACGGCAACGCTGTCCGGTTTTCTGCGCTCTATGGATTCAAAGAGCAAATCGAGCGGCGAAACATGCCCTTCATCTTCCTCGCGTACCTCGGCGTATTCCAGCACGCGCATGACCATGGAGAAATTCTGCTCGTATTCCGGGGCTTCCTGAAACAGCATGAGAATGATGGCCTGCAGGAGTGCGGTTTCGGCTTTGGTCCAGAACGGATCAGACTCGTGACTGCCCTTCGGGGTGGTAGACTGGATCAGGTTATTGACCAACTTCAGTACGTCCTTTTCGTCGCGCAGATAGCGGAACGGATTGTAGCCGTCCGACTGTTCCAGATTCACAAGGTTCAGAACGCGCACGTCATAACCCTGCTCTTTGAGATAGCTGCCCGTGGCAAGCAGCACTTCCGACTTTGGGTCTGTAATGACGTAGTTCGTGTTCGCGGTCAGGATATTGGGCAGCACAAAGCTGCGCGTTTTCGCCGCGCCGCTGCCGCCGATGACCAGCACGTTGAGAGAGCGGCGGTGCTTGTGTGTATCCAAACCAAGGCGGACGTGCTGGGTCAGCGGGATGCTGTCCTTCTGCGCGAACTGCGCATTGACGGATGCGGGTGTGGCCCACGCCGCGGAGCCGTGTTCCTCGCCGTCGCGGGTCCTGCCCTGATTCGTCCGATAAAGCAAAACTGCCATGCCATAAGCGGCAAGGCAGATGAGAATTGTGGGCAGGCTTTTGTCTGTCCATATGATATTCGTCGGCTGCTCTAATGCTGCTGTCAGGTTCCGCAGCAGCTCCGGCAAACCGCCGCCAAGAGACTGCGCCAGCAGGAGGGCAAGCCAGATGACGGGAATTGTGCCAAAAAGATAAAATAGCGTATCATTTGATTTTCGGATAGGCATCACCTCAGAAAAAACGCCCTGCAAAGCGCAAAGCCTTGCAGGGCAGTTGAAAATTATCGTTCAGGTTCGGTATTACGTTTGCGGCGGGTCTGTGCTAGAATGCCTTTCTCCATGAACTGCTCCAATAGCGCTTTCTTCTTCTCGTAGCCGGTGAGGATGGAATCCACGAACGCGATGCTGTCGTCTTTCGCGTACAGCTCCGCAATTTCGTTCCAGCAGGGCAGCAGGTCCATACGGACACGACCGCGGTTGGTGACGAGCTTGAGCAGCTCTGCTTCGGTCTTACGGAAGCTGTTGACCGTGATCTCTGTGCAGTCACTGCGCTCCGGCAGGCGTGGGGCATCCCAGAACATCGAATTGCCAGAATCGAAGATCGGAGCCATCCGAATAAATTTCAGCGTCCGGCTGTCCCGCAAAACGCCGAAGTTATTGAGGTGCCGATCTGTATTTGTCAGCACAAAATCTGTGAGGACCTGATATTCGAGGAATCCGCGCACTTCCTGCTCTGACAGACCATGCTCTGCGCAGACATGAATGAAATGCTCATAGGTCGAGACAGCGTTATCTTTCTTCTCGGAATCCACAACGTCGATGGCCGGAATAAACTCCAGCGTCTCCGACGCGAAATCCTCGCAGATACAGCTGTACTGCTCGCTTACGCTGCCGGTGAACTTGACCGGGCGATACCGCACATGGTTGGAAAAGCCCTGTTTTTCGTGCAGCATGGATGCCAGCACTTCATTGAGACTCTGCTGGGAATTCGCACCGCGGTTGCCTTTGAGCAGGCAGCGCGCGTCGTCGACGATCAGCCATTTTTTAATGAGGTCGCCCTGCAAAGCGGCATCCGGCGAATAGGAATGAGCTGCCGCTGTCTCTGACAAATTGCAAAAAGTATTAGAGAATGGACTGACATCTGTCCACGTCAGTTCGCTGCCGTTCGGCTTGATCCAATAATGGTCGGACAGACTGAGACCGAGGTTCCGCACGAGCAGGCTCTGTGTGGATGGAATGCCCTCCTGCTGCAAAAGCGCGGCAATGTTGCCCTGACTGATAGGGACGGCACGGCGCAGCCACCATTTGCGCAGACTGTCTGTGCCCTGACTGCCGCCGAGCGGCAGCAGCTCTGGACTCGCACTGGGTGTGACCTTGAGGATAGCGCCGGACAGATCGTCGAGCTGCAAGGACGCAACGACATCGTCTTTGTGCATCAGATCATATTCTTGCTCTGCCATACGCACCACCTCCCAGCTTTTTCTGCTTCGAGCATACCATAATTCTTCGCGCAAATCCAGTTCGCGTTTATTTTGTGATCTCACTGTGCATTTTTTCTCTGGCCGGAACGCGCGGTTCGACACCGGACAGTTTTTCGCGGAAGGACTGAAGCTGCTCGCCAACCGACGGACGTTCATTCTTCGAGTTCTTCCTGCTTGTAGGCAAGCTGCTGCCGGTATCGTCCGAGGAGCGTTCCGACCGAGACTCTTTTTTTGGCGAGCGTTCCTCCTGCAGCTTTTCAAGCGAACCGAAAAGACGCTCGAAAATAACATTTGGCAGCTCCAGATCGGTCGTCGGGATGACCAGATCAATGGGTGCGTCCGGCTGCTCTTTGTCCTGGATACCCGCGAACAGTACTTTGTCCTTCGCCTGACGGCTGAACTCGCGGTACTGCTCTGGTGTCAGAGAAAACGTGCGGATGTCGCGCGTCTGCTGGAGAATTTTCTTGAGGCTGGTCTTGCCGTAGACCTTTTTATGGTTGCGCGCCAAAGCCAGCAGCATCGCTGCAGCATTCTTCGCCGCGGAGCCTGCCAGCTTGACTGCAACCTCGCCGCCGGAGAGAATCATGTGAACGACCTGCTCGGCGGCTTCGCTGTTTCCTACGTTGATGGGGAATCACCTCCTGTTGGTGAACGAATGCTCTGTTTCTTTTTCGTGTAGGGATTTTTCCTGTGCAGCGACATCGCGCTGCATGACCGCTGCCGAGTCCGCAATCTCACGGCACAGCTTGATCTTCTGCCGCTCGGCGCGGATCTGCTTGTTGAGCTGCGCAAGCTGCTCATAAATCTCCGCTTTTTCCTCTGTGAGCGTCTGCCGCGAAACGCCGCAGGCATCCAATATGGCTTTCGCTTCCGCATATTGCGCGTACTCGGATTCCATGCCGGAGATACCCTCCGCGTAGAGCGCTTTGCTTGCGGCAAGGGATTCTTCCGCCGCAAGCGCGTCAAAGAGTTTCTTCCGCTTTTTCTTGCGGACATTCAAAATCGTGCGCTGCTTGGCAAGCTGCGCGACCGCATTCTCTGCCCGCTGCATACAGGCGGTCAGATCATCTGCCGTGGTGATATTGTTCTCTTGCAGGAATTTTAGTCGTGCTTTATAGGTTTCGGCTTTCATGATCTCCCGTCGGAGATGCGGCGTCATGCGCGGCGGGTATTGCCGCTTTTCAATGCGGCCAAGCAGATAGCAGTAATGATAGTACAACGCAAGGAATCCTTTGTACTTTGGATGTGGGCAGTATGGCTTCGGCTTCGGACGCGGGATGAACGCCGACCTGGTGCCGGCTTCGATCTCTGCCAGATTGCCAGCAATGGTGCGTTCAATGTTTTCTTCTGAAAACGCTGCGTTTTTGCGCTCTGGATACATATAGCGTTCCTGCCCGCGCAATCGAAAGCCCAGCCGGTTGCCGTGGTGGATCTCGTAGCCCTTATGCTCCATGAGCAGGAAAAAGTGGCCGAGATCGTTCGCGTCGGCAATCGCATCGCGCAGATCCGCTTCCAGCATGGAACGGAACGTCGGCTGACCTTTTGACTGCCGCAGCCATTCAATGTAGCTGACCGCTTTGGAGGGCTTTCCCTCCATAATGACAGACAGCCCATACTCCCGGCAGAGCTTATCCGAAATTGTGCGAATCTGCTGGTAGTAGCTTTTGGCGTTGCTGTGGTATTTTCGCCCGGTCACTTGATTTACAGAATTGAAAATCATGTGCGCATGAATGTGCTCTTTATCCACATGAACGCCAATGACGACCTCATAGTCCGCGAGGTGTTCTTTTGCAAACGCCTGTGCGATCTCCAATGCCAGCTCCGGTGTGATCTCGCCGGGCTTGAATGATTGGATGATGTGGTAATACTGAACGCCGTCACGGTTATTCTTCGCTTCCTTGGTTGCAAGCATCTGGTGGCAAGCATGCCCTTTGTCACAGTTCAAATAAGCCGTCAGGACTTCCTCGTCTGTCTTGTCGGGGTTCACCGCATAGTTGATTGCCAGGTCCAGTCTGGCGTGCCGGGCGAGGATCTTGGTTACTGCCATGACTGCTGACTGAGCTGGTACATGAGTTCATAAACACGATCTAGCATCCGCAGCGCGCGTGTGACCTCATCACGGCTTGCAAACCCGGCGTTCGCTTTTCGGGCGAGCTGATTGATATTGTTGCCGATCTGGTGGATTTCCGTGCGCAGACTGCGAAGTTCTTCTGAGGGTGCGGCTTGGATGCTTTCTCCGAGGATCAGCTTGCGCAGGTACGCCGACAGCGGCAGGCCGCTGGTCTGCAAGCCCTTTTCCAGCGCGGCGCGTTCGTCCTCGTCCAGCCGGATATGCAGATTGTACTGATTCTTCCGCACGGCGCTCCTTTCTCCGCCCGCAGGCGGCATGTTAGGGTCAGGGTCCTCCCTGCAAGCTGCGTTTTGGTACCAAAACGCTATGCTTGCGCTCTTGCCGCGAGGCGGCGAGAGCCTGATGCCCCGCTTTTCAGCGGGGCGAGAGAGGAGAGAGATTTCAATTTTCTTTTCCTTATAGATGCCTTCGCGCTGCTTCGGCCATTCAAATCGGTTTTTGAATGACGTAGTCGCTACAATAGTCGCTATGGAATTTTGAAATTCAGATTTTTGCCGTTCGTAGTCGCTACAATAGTCGCTACGCAGCATTCAGCTCTGCTTCCAGCCGCTTTCTGGCAAGATCTGCGTACACATCGGTAACCTCAATGCCGGTTGCGTCGTAGCCTTCTTTGACTGCTGCCAGAACCGTCGTGCCGGAGCCTGCAAAGGGATCTAAAATATGACCACCCGGTTCTGTGATCCGGACAAGATCCTGCATAAGCTGCAGGGGCTTCTCGGTCAGGTGGATGCGGTTCTGCGGATTGCCATATTTGAACACACCTGGCAGGCACGGCACGGGGCGGCTGACCGGCATATCTCCGTTCGAGCCCCAGACAATGTATTCTGCCTGCTGGCGGAAACGTCCTTTCTGCGGACGGGAGTTTCCCTTGTCCCACACGGCAATCCCGCGCCAGATCCAGCCTGCCCACTGGAGCGCATCGCTGGCGCAGGGGAGCTGCCGCCAGTCAATAAACATACAAACCGGCGCGCCGGGTTTTGCCGCACGTCTTGCAAGATACAGCCACTCTGCCGCCCAGCGGGTCCATGACCGCTGATCCTTGGCGTCGCCGTCAAAATCGGGCGGTGCGTTGCCGCCCATGCTGGAATATTTCTTTGCGGTGGCTTTGGATTTTTCCGCCTGTGTGCGGCCACCGGACGCATACGGCGGATCTGTGATGACAGCGTCAAATGTGCCTGGAGGAAAGCTCTCCAGCACCGTAAGGCTGTCTCCGTGGATGATCTCCCATCTGGGCTTATCGCGCATGGGCATCCGCTCCCTTCATTTTTTGAGTATGTTGTCGATTCTGTACCCGTTCGTGCGTCAGTTCAAAAACGCTGAGATATTCCGCAGTCGCGTTTGCCAACAACGTATAATCACGCGAACCGGGGCAGCAGGCATACCATTGCGGCGTTTTCCCGTCAACCCAGATGTGCGGTTCCGTATTGCGAAGATTCGGATTTGTGCTGCGGCAGCTTCTGCTGACGACGTCCCCAATTTTCATCCGAACACTGTCAATTTCGCCTTTTGAGGGATTCAGGACAGAAACCGTCAGGTATGGGTACTGATTTGCAACGATATCTTTTGTAAACCGCGCTTTGACCCGCAGATCGCCAAGACTGCCGTAGCAGCATTCGCCAACGAATTGCGGATCATGGATCACGCGCCCATCTCCATAGATCTTTCTCAGTTCTTCCAGAAAGAAATTTGTCATGATACCTCCGAAAGAAACAGGAGCGCCAGATCTCTCTGACGCTCCCGTAATTATGATTTGGATATTGTATTGTCGTCCTGCCGTGTTTCAATGCAGATGCTCTGCTTTGCGGAGCCCTTTTGTCGGCGCAGACAGAATACCATGTCCGGCGTGCGCTCAAAAAAGCCGATCCCGCCCTTCCAACTCATGCCGCAGGAGCAATGCTGCAAACCAATAAACTGCTGCTTCATTTTATGCCCGCAGCGAGGACATTTTTTGTTGTTCTTCCCCATCATCTGCTCCTGTTGCATTTGTATCTATGCTAATTATAATGTATTAGGCTGCAGTTTGTAAATCCCATTCTCGGAACATTGCATCAATATCCGCAAACGTCTGGCTGCGGTTGAATTTCTCTGTGACCTTGCCGGGGACGATTTGCAGACGCATCATTTTTTGCCACAGATCCGGATGATGGTCGTACAAATGTCGCAGCTCGGACAGCTTGGCATTCGGGCAAAACCAGCAGCCGCCGCGGTCGGTAAACTCGTACACAGGGGAAAGCAGTCCTTCTTGTTTGCAGAGCTGCTTCGCGTCATCCTCGGTGTATCCGTATTTCTCCAGCAGCGACACCTGATTGCCGCCTAGCCGTGCCAGACGCTGCGGTTCGTTCTTTGCAATGCCGATGTACTGCACGGTGTTGGACGGCAGCGTTTTCTGATACTGCCGGATCGGGTGCATTTTGCAGTCGCGCTGGACATAGCATTTCCCGCACACAGGAAAGGAGCGGATCATACCTTTCTTCGGCCCGCGTGTGACCTTTCCCATAAAAACAGAGGTATAGGTTTTCTCGCTTCGAAGCACACGGACAGGTACGCCCAGTTTTTCAAGGGCGGGAATCGCTGCCTGATAGATAAACGCCTGATGTTCCGGCACTTCGCCAGAGGTAGCGTCGTCAAACATGACCTCACAATATACCGCTTCGTCCAGTGGCTCGCCATGTTCCAAAGCCAATAAGATCGTCGCAATGCTGTCTTTCCCGAAGGAACAGGAGGCGACGTGCTTTGGACTCATGTGCGCTCGTCCTCCAGTTCCGCGCAAGCCATGCGCAGCTTCTCTGCCTTGTCCGTCTGCTCCCAAGCTGCCTGCGGGTGCATGAAGTGGCCGTTGTTGCAGACCTCTGTGAAGAATGGTTTGTCCAGATCCAGTGCGCGGATCATGCCAGCCGGAGTGAAATCAAAGACGCGGCGGACAGCTTCGGTCAGGAATGCGTCGTCATAGTATCCGCTCTCCTGCGTGTCGATCTCGACGGCAACCGGCTCTGCCTGCCCAATGGCATAGGCGAGGCTGACTGTACACACATCGGCAAGACCGGCCGCAACGATGTTCTTTGCCACATATCGCGCCATATATGCGCCGCTGCGGTCAACCTTTGTGCCGTCCTTGCCGGAAAGCGCACCGCCGCCGTGGGGCGCAAGTCCGCCGTAGGTGTCGACCATCAGCTTACGGCCGGTGAGACCGGTATCGGCTTCAAAGCCGCCCAGCACAAATCTGCCGGACGGATTGATGAAGATTTTTGTATTCTCATCGATGCGCACGTCATGGCAGGCGCGGGCAATGACCAGCCTGCGGAGTTCCCCGCGCAGCTCGTCAGGGTCTTTGTCTGCATCATGCTGGCAGGAGATCACGATGGTATCCACTCGTTCCGGAACACCAAACGCATACTGCACAGAAACCTGCGCTTTGCCGTCTGGCCCAATGCCCGAAATCAGGTTTTCCTCCCGGCAGATGGTGAGCAGGCTCGTGATACGGTTCGCCAGCACGACCGGCGCGGGCAGCAGCTCGACCGTTTCCCAGCAGGCGTAGCCGTACATGATGCCCTGATCGCCTGCACCGAGCGTTTCGCCGTCGACCGCCTCTGCAATGTCAGGACTCTGCGTATGCAGACGCACCTCTACATGATAATTACAGTCATATCCAGCATTTTGAACCGTCTGCCGCACAATGGTCTCCACGTCAGGGCTTGCCGTTGTGCGGAGTTCCCCGGCAACAAGAATTTTGCCCGCCGTCGCCAGCACTTCACAGGCAACGCGGGCATTGGGATCTTCTTTGAGACAGGCATCCAGAACGCTGTCCGCAATCGTGTCGCAGAGTTTGTCCGGATGGCCTGCCGTGACGGACTCTGCCGTCAGGATGTATTTATCTTTCATGCGTCGATTTTCCTTTCTTCGGCTGATTGATCACCTTTCCATGCTGCATGACGAACAGCTTTTCGCGGGAGTACAGGCGCGTATAGGTCTGTATCTGCTTGTCGGTCAAAGAACAAAATTCCTCGCCGCTGCCTTGGGTGAGGAAGAACGTGCCGTGGATAATGTCATACGGTATGCCATTGCGATTCCGCAGGAAGCGGTTTTCCGGCAGGCCGAGGAGTTTGGCTTCTTCGTTGCACAGCAGCAGGACATTATGATCATCAAACGGTTCGACGGCCTGAATGAAACCACCCACAATAGCCTGCATGCTCGCCAAGCTGCCGTCGATCTCCTTGACATACGGATCTTTGGTGGGTTCCACGACCAGAATGCGCATGGGATCATCGCTCATAGTTATCCTTCTCCTTTCCGCGGCGGTTGTGATTGTAGTCGCCAATGTCTGTGATCGTCACATATTCCCCAATCAAGCACAGGGCTTCGCCGTAGCTGTGGCACTCGCCGCTGAAAATGCGGTGGGTGAGTTCCTTTGCCTGATCCCGCAGTCCGGCTTCGCGCAGCGTCCTCGCCGCAATGCCGACAAGGTTAAAAATATTGCCGTCCTGCCCGATGAGCGGACAGGGCGGCTTTTCAACGCCCAATTCGGATTTCTCTACAAATCCACCCAGACAGTTCGGCACATAATCACTGAGCCATGTCCCGCCAATCGTTCCGTATGTGGTAAGTCTCCACATGGCGAGTTTGCCGACATCAAGATCAACACCTTCAAAGTCAAACAGCATGTTGGTGTGACCGTCGTACTCAAACAGAGATGCCCGTTCAAACCGGCTGCCATTGCGCAGGATTCCGGCATCCGCGAGCATTTCGTTGATCCCTTCCAACCATTCCTGCGGATCGCCGCCGCAGCCTTGCAGGATCAGCCCTTCTCGGTCGCTCATTTTGCGAAGATCACCGGCCTGAATTCTCCGGATGGCGTTATCGCTCATGGCTGGCCTCCTTCCGCTGCGGCGGCTTGGTCTGCACTTTCTTTGGATACGGTTCCATGCCGCATTCCTTGAGGCAGTTCTTGAACGCATATTTGAGGCAGCCAACCGGCAGACCGTTCTGCTCATAGCCCGCCTTGATACCGAGATAGTAGTCTCTTGGCGGCAGGGACGGTTTCAGATGCAGCTCTGGGTTCATAATATAAGCCATGACCGGGACGCGCTGTCCGTCAAACGTCCGCACCTCCAGCGCCTGCTTGATATACAGACGCGGATAGCCTTCGTAGCGGTCGAGCGATGCTTCACATTTGTCAGTCAACTCCCACAAAAGGCCGTAGACACAAGCGCCTTCCTTGGGTTCGACTGTCGCAACGCCGCTGCCGCGAAAGCGCAGGTCATAATTGTCCAGCACAGCCTGTCCGTAGACGGTCGCGTCCGGGCAGCGGTAGCGCATCTGGTCCAGATTGATATTGCTGCCGTAGGCAAAATACAGTGGCTTTTCCATCGTCATTCCTCCAGTAGTTCCAACGCGCCGATCTCCTGCAAAACATGAATAAGTGCGGCTGCACGTTCCTCCGTGCTGTCATCCGGCAGCTCGCAGGGCTGCTCCGTCATGCGGCGGATCGTGTTCTGCATATAACGGATATATCCTTCCGTGCCGTCGAACGTGCCTGCATCAAAATGTAAGGCACGGAGCTGGGCTAAAATTTCGATGGGCGTACCCTCGTATGTAGATTCTTCAATACAGATTTTCATTCGGTCACCTCTCCTGTTCCTGTTGAGATGTTCGGTTTTTGTGGCTGCTTGCATAGCAGTCCTTGTCATATCGCCAGGCGCGATTGCCCTCCAGATTGGCAAGCAGATGATCGCGCGTGTTCTTGAATTCATCGCCGTTCAGTCCCATCCGCACGAGCCAGACACGGAACGTGAACAATTCATTGTCGCTCACCGTCTTGCGCATGACGCTGGTGTGCTGGGCGATGGCCTGCGCAGACATGGCGAGACATAAATTCACATAAGCCTTTGCGCGACCAGCGTGGAGGGTAGAATTAAAGCAGCGCCATTCAATGGTGCCGCGGTAAAAGACAGAGTGAAGATTCAGCGCGTAATAGCGCGTCCAGTTGTAATGCTCGTGCGCAGAAATGCAGCCTTCGTACCAGATGTTCTCCAACTGGGTAAGATCGGTCGTTGGTTCGTTGGACAGCCGCCGTGCCCGCTGCAGCATGGGTTCGCGCACGCGCTGACACCAGCGGTTGACACGGGCTGGGTTCGTTTTCAGGGCTTTGAACAGCAGATCTTCTTTGGAATACATGATACTGAGCAGATTCTTGAGACTCTGGCGATTATGATTGGAGGCGTCCACATGGACGTGCATCCCGCAGGAGTCGTTGACTTTTCCGCCTGCCTGCCGGATACGGCGCACACACTCCTGGAATTTCTCCATCTCGTCATAGGTGAGCTTCGGTGTTACCATTTCCACGCGATATTCTGGATCGGTTGTTCTGCGATAGTGACCATCGTCATTCCACTCTGCGCGGATACTGCCATCGCTCATGATGCGCCACTGCTTGCCCTCCCGATCCGGTACATACCAGCTATCGTAATTATCATAGCTGCGCTGTGGCGTCGTTTCAAAATATGCAGCAAGTGCCTCTGCCGCTTCTGCTCGCGTGATGCCGGTCAGCTCGATTTCCACGCCGAAGCATTGATCTTTGATGCCAATCATCGCTCCGGTTCTTTCGGCTTATCGCCCTTTGTCTGCGGAGGAGGAGTACGTTTCTCCGGCTCCTGATAAACGTAGGTATCTTTCTTTTCGTCGAACACCATGTTAAAATCGGCAGCTTCTGCGCCGTGAATCTGAAACGCCATCTCATAAGCCTCCCGGCTGCCGCCCTCCGGGATATTCCCGTCAATCGGTTCTCCGGCTAAAAGGACAACATGACCGACGTTGTGACCAATATCTTCATCCGCCCACTGCAGATCAATTTCCACCTCCGGGAACATCTGTGATAGCTTGTCTATGACCGGCATGGGTGTGTCCCATGCTGTCAGGAAGTGAATGCTCTGTGATTCCTGATCGAAGTGAATGTCATAAGCATTCCACTTTGTTCCCCAGTTCCGATTGCACCAGCCGTACCAATCTCCGCAGCCATATTGCAGGAAGTTGGAGATCACGACCTGCCCCAAGGCAATGACATCTGAAAGGGGCGTGTATTTGCTGGCTCTGGAAATCCGCAGTGCATCCAGCGTCATAAACTGCTCGCCTTTGCTTCGACCAACAATGCCGGCCAACTTCTGATATTCCTCACTGCTCAATTTGGGAACGCCCATGTCCGGCGCGGCTGGGTTCAGCGCCATCATGCAGACATACAGAGCCTCGTCTGTGCGGGAGCCTGCTTCAATGTTGAGGCTTTCCGGCATGGGGATGATCTTATTGAAATCGATACTGCCTATGCCGAGTTCCTCATTTTTGATCTGGTCAAGCATGGCATGCACCTGTTCGCTGTCACCTTCAAACTTCAAAATGTTTGTAATATGGTTTGGCATTCGTCACCTTCTTCCTGCAGCGCGCGCAAAAAGCCGAGAACGTCATCGTCAACGCTCCCGGCTGGCTGCGGCCGCGAAATTGTTTGTGGATGGGAACTGCTTTGCAGCTCCGTTTGGAGAATTGCTTTTAAGTCCTTCAGAAATTGCTCCCGCTGCGCCTGCTGACATAACGCCAGACAGAGCCAGTTTGTGCGCTGCCCGGCAGGGATGGCAGACAGAAGCTCCCACGCCTGCCGGTGGAGTGGATTGTCCAGAAACAGCGTTGTACCAAACCGGGCCGTTTGCGGCTTATCCTGCATGGCCTGCTACCTGCGATGCCAGCCGCTCGTATGCCTGTGCATTCAGTTTGTCATCATCTAAAATGATGGGACGGGGAACACTTCCTTGCGGCAGGTATCGCTTCATAAGCCCGGCCCCACCGCCGAGAAATACAACCGGCATGGCGCGGCAGTCCAAGCCTGCTTCGGCAATGGCAGAGAGAATGCGTCTGGCATAAAGCCCAGCTTCGCGCTGGATGATGGCTTTCACGCGATCATCCATGCTGTCCGGGCTGCCGCGCAGAACGTTCTCAATCTGCACACTGGTGAGCGACAGATTTAAGCCCCGGCGCACCTGCTCCGCGATCTCATCCAGACAACGGATCATGCCAAGCTCCAAGCTGCGGCAGGAACTTGCGTTCGGGATGCGGTTGTCCAGCCGCCAATGTCCGCGAGGATCACGGAGGGTTCATTCAGCAGATCACTGTGCTGGAGGATAGCAGCATAACCCTGCGGGAACAGTTTCACATCCTGCACAGAAGTTTCATACGAAATCCCTTCATATGAAAAAGAGACCGGCTTGCTCTCGCGCAGCAGATATGCCCGGAATGCTTTCTTTTCACGGCCGAAGCTCGTCAGCGGCAGGCCCGCCGCAAGGATCACCGGTGTTGTGGTCGGCGCGTTCCGGTACGCGATCTCTTTGGCGATGGCCGCCAGCGTCAGCAGATAGTAATTCTCATCCACTGTCTTATCCTTCTGGAGCGGCTGCCGTCCGCTGCCGACAACGTAGTATTTTCCGTCATAGCAGAGGACGTTTTTCTGCGTGTACGGTTCATGCTCGTATTCTGCCAAGCCGGAGGGAAATGAGCAATGCGCGGTTTTCATGGCCGCGTAGCCATGATCCACGCCAATGGTAATGGGTTCTGTCATCGTTCTTCCACCTTTTCTTTCCGTTTGTTCATATCCTTCTGCGGTGCACGTTCCTCTGGGAGCAGTTTCTCAAAGCCCAGCTTACGCAGCGTCTTTTCATACAGCTTTTTCTCAAACGCCAGATACTCTGGAGATGTGTAATCGGTATGAAGCGAAACAGCTTCTTCATAGCACGGCGCGACTATCTCATACTCCACAGAGCCGAAACGGTCCGCGGTCAGGTAGGGCGCTGTGTACATCCGCCGTTATATTTGACGCTTACGTTAGGGTGTCGGAGCTCAGTGGTCCGGCTGTCGTTCCGCGACGGCGTACGCAATGTAGCAGAATGGATGTGTATACCCCCTGGTAGCTTATACCAAGGGGTATAAAAACACGGGAGCGAGAACCCTTCGATGAATAACTCACCACGGACTGCCAACTTTGAAGCGGTTCCGCCTTGTGACAGGTCTCCAGCCATTTGGTTTATGTATAAAAACCATGTACTAATCTGTTCTTTTTTAATATGATATTTTATGGTAAAGTTTGAAATAAGAGGTCTTTCTCGCCTGCTCTAGTCGGTAAAGGACAAGGATGCATGCGGATTCTGTTTCCGAAAGCTTTGCACATAATCTTCTCTTGATGGTACAAAAATATCAATTGCTTTACAATCAATATCTCGCAAAAAAGCACCATGTGGGATTCCTGCCGGCAGGTGAATTACCTCACCAGCTTCGACTCGATAAATTTTGTCGCCTATCACTTCATCACAGAAACCTTCAATAACGATCATAAACTGTTCTTGCGGATGTGTATGTAAATTAAACACAGACCCCGCTTTCATTGTCAAAAAGCTTACCAGCATATTTTTAGTTGTTACAATATGGCTTAACGAACCAGGCACCAATTCCGTCAACGGAATATCGTGTTCCGGACAGGTGATATACTGCTGACGTTCATCTTTTGTTGCAATTACAAAATCTTGTTCAACCATTTTTTCTCCTTAATCTGAAATAATGATTTTTAGTTTACATTCACGGAGTTCATTTGGCTGTAAAAATTGGAGGGTACCACGTTTTCTTTCAGCCAATCTTCCTTGCACATGACAATTGGATGGTTCAATTGCAAGTCCATAGTGCCTACCGCCCCCCATTTTACAGTGGGTCAATATTGGATAATCTATTTTCTTATACTGTATTGTAACTTGTTTACCTATGGGGCTTTTTATCGTTACTGCCACTACTCCATTTTCATCTGCCTTAATATCATGGTAGAATACTTGCTCCTCATAATTCCATTTGGGTTCCTCCATAAAATATGCGTTTGCCAAAACTTCTTTCGGAGCGCTATCTTTGCTTTCTGTTACGTGTTCAGGCAAATGGACTGTGGTGCCAGGCTGAAGAAATGGAAAACCTAAATTGATATGTTGCAAAAACATAAATGGAGTTATTACATGAGATTTGTTTTCAATTAAATCAATTACTTCTATTTCAGTGCTGCTTAAGCTGATTCTTATCGTACGCTTTAAACAAATATTTTCATTAGGAATTGTAATTTGAGAAACTGTTCCTTGCACTTCAATATAGTATTCATTGTCTTTCCAATACGAATTGCAACAAACGTTATGTGCCGGCAAACTAAGAATTCGACCATGCAAACCTAAATCTTCATTTTCATCTTGGCAGGATTCTCCGACTTGGGTTAAACCACAGGTGTTTAATAAGCCACCAGGCCAGCTACGAAGCCATTCTGTCCCTTGTACGCTACAGTAAGACGGATGCACATTCTTCACTGCTGTTTCCAGTGATATAGGAACCCCGCAGTATGTACATCGTCCTATAGACATAGCCCTATCACAAACAACGATTAGATCTAACCCGGCTGCATTATATAACCGAACACATCGTGTCCCCCTCTCAGTTCCATCAGTAAGTTCAAATGGAACTGCACCGGCTAACTGGAGCATATCTCCTACAACATTTTCAAGTTCTCGCTGGAGATAGTTTGTTTTTGGTATACATTGCATAAGTGATATATCTCTTTCTTTATCCGCATCAACCATATAGCGGTTGTCCTATAAGGGGGACATCCATTTCAATTATGCTGCATGTCGATGCTTCGGTAATATACATTCTATTTTTCCCGTAACGGTCAAATGCCAAGTTGGTAGGATGTGCCCCTCCTACCTCATAACGATGAATAATTGCTCCGGTATTAGAAAGTACAACAACATCCCCTTGTCCAACAACCGCAACACAGAGTTCACCAGACGCGGAAACCGCCATGCCATCCGGACCAATGACCTTGTCTTTGTTCGAAGATGGGTGGATTAACACATTAGAAAAGTATTCGCGCTTAAAAGATCCCATTTTGTATCGATATATATTTCCAGTTATTGTTTCTGCAACATATAGATAATTCCCAGTCGAATCAAAAGCAATACCATTCGCCAGTTTTAATCCTGTATCCAATACCAAGCACTTTCCGGTTTGAGGGTCTATCTTATAGAGCTTTCCATTGAATGGAAGCTGCGATACCCTCTGTGGAGCAGTCTGTTGCAACACTTGGTATAATATTCCTGAATCAGTCATATAAAGATATCCATCTGGACCAAAACACAAATCATTCGGCAATAAAAAAGGTGTTTCTTGTCCGCCATCAGTCACCAAATCACATTTTCCATTTAGTGTCGCACAAAATAATTTTCCTGTAGCATCAGCAATCCACAGAGTTTTGTCTTTTCGAAAAGCCAACCCATTGGGTGCCGGTGTTTTACACAATGTGGAAACGCTTTTCTCTTTTAATTGCAACAACCCAATGATCCCTGTAGATGTGCTTACATATGTCATCCAATTTTCATCCAGATGAACAGGAGCTTCTGGAGATGCTATTCCTGAAGTGATTTTTCGCATCATTTTTTATTGCCTTTCTATCTGAAATGACAGGCGGTTTCCGATGACCTAATTAAGTATTGTCTCTGAAAGTCTTTGCCGATTCACGGAATATTCTGTCAATATGGATTTTGTCGACAGCATATAGCATGATTTCTGTTCCATTTTGGCACTCTTCGACCATTCCTGCCAGATTGTCTGTATTCCACCACATGTACTTACCTGCTTTGGCTGCTGCTTCACGCACTTTCTCACGCGCCACATTTCCACCATATTCATCCGAATAACCTGCTGCAAGAGAGAAATCCTGATGCCCAAAACCAACTGCATCTACACCTTCTACCGCTAAGATCTCCTCAATGTTTTCAACACCCTCGGGTGTCTCAATAATACACCATACCATTACCTCGTTATTACACTCGGCTGCTGCTTTTTGCACATCAAGGGGCACCGTAGGAGTTGGGTAAATTTCCGGGAAACTACGGTCACAAGTTGCAATGCCTCGACGACCAAGAGGAGGATATTTGGCTGCAGCCACTGCTTTGCGGGCAGCTTCAGCAGTGCTCACCTGGGGAACCATAATAATTTGAGCACCCACAGCCAAAGCTTTGATAATTTCATTTACAGGGGGCTCGTTGTCAAAGCACTGTTCAGTTCGATACAGCGGCGTCATACCGTAAAGCTCTGCGGCGCGGACAAAGTTCTCTACCATTGTCCAGTCTTGACCAACATGTTCACTTTCAATATGAACAAAATCATAACCCGCGTGACCAAGAAGTTCTACTAGATGGGGATCACGCAACCACAGTTCCATTCCCAAAACCTTCTGGCCTTTTTCAAGCTTTTCCTTCAATAGATTTTTTCTCGCATACATTACAATTATCTCCTTTTTATTTTTTTTAAAGCAAATTGCAATAACAAGTTGGACACCCCGTGGTAAAAACCTTGGTCACGGATGGAGCCGGAGGATCTATCCGTGAGCGAGGTTGCCGCAGCCGTCAGGCTGCGTAGACAGCATCCAGAAAAGCCTCAAAGAGTTCCTCCGGGGTGCACACTATGGATTTTTTACTCAAGTGTCCAACTTGATTTTACAATCAACCTTATTTTTTTTAAAAGCAACTTAATCATTTTACCTCAATGAGTTGTAAAACCACCATCAATCGAAATAGGGACACCTGTAATAAATGCCGCTTTGTCAGAAGCTAGGAACACTGCCAAATCTGCAATTTCTTCCGGCTCCGCTAAACGCTTTAAGGGATAACTTTCAATAGACTTTCTTTGTGCCTCTATGGGATCTGCCGCCGAAGCATACTCCCACTCAGTCAATTTTGTTTTGATACCACCCGGACATATAATAACGGAACGTATTCCCTGATGAGAGTGATCCATTGCAATGCCACGTGTAAGAGCTAGCATACCGGCTTTGGCTGCAGCATAAGCAGGAAACTCGTTAACACCTACAAGCGCTGTCACAGAGCCCATGTTGAGGATTACGCCTTTCTTTTGGTTAGCCATAATGGGAATAGCGCGATGACTGTATAAATAAACAGATTTCAAATTGACATTTATGAGCTTATCCCACTCGTCTTCTTTCATCTTATCCAGAGTTGCCCTATAGGAAATTGCCGCATTATTAACCAAGATATCGATTCTTCCTTGGTCCTTCATAACCGTGTCAAAAACATGATCTACATCAGATGTAACAGACACATCGCTTTTAATGAAATGTGCCTCAGCGCCAGTTTGACAAATGGCACGTTCTACCTCAAGCCCATTATCCATATTTCTTCCGATGATATAAACAATTGCCCCCTCTTTTGCAAACGCTTCTGCGATTGCTCGCCCTACACCCTGCGTGGCACCCGTAACAATGGCAACGCGATTTTTCAATAACATCTTACATTTCTCCTTTACTATTTAGACTTAACCTTTTACTGCCCCAGCTGTCATTCCTGTCACAAAATATTTCTGTAAGAGTAAATATACAACCAACACCGGTAATATTGTGAGAGTTGCCATTGCCATAACAGGGCCCCACTCGTATACAACTAACCCTTGGAATAAGGTAATGCCTACAGGCAAAGGACGCATTGTGGATTCAGATGTTACAATGAGTGGCCACAAAAAATCCTCAAACGACCAAGTAAAAGCAAAAATTGATAAAGAAATGACCGCCGGACGACACATTGGTAGTACGATTTTCCATAGAATTCCCCATTCGCTGAGTCCATCTACACGAGCTGCATCCTCCACTTCTTTCGGCATTCCCATAATGAATTGTCGCATCATAAAAACGCCAAATCCTGTAACCAGCGTTGGAAGTGCAATTCCCAAATAAGTATTGACTAAATTTAGCTTTAAACACATAAGATAGAGGGGGATCAAACGGATATGAGTTGGCAACATCATGGAACTAACTATAAGAAGAAAGACTATGTTTTTACCTTTAAATTTCTTTCGGACTAGTGTATATGAAGCCATAGTACACCCAAACACATTTCCTACAACAGTAATAACTCCAATAACAATCGAGTTAAAAAATAGTCTTCCAAATGGAATTACTGAGATTGCTTGTTTATAAGAATCAAGCGTTATTTCATGAGGAATCCATTGTGGAGGCCAAGCTTGAATATCTGCTCCGACTTTTAATGAAGTTGCCACCATCCAATATAAGGGCGCAATAAAAATAAACAATAAAAACAGTAAGGTACCGTACTTAACGATATTTAATAAACCCCTTTTGATTCGTATACCAGCAGCATCTGTTTTATTTGGCATAAAAAGATTCATTCGTCAGACACCTCTTTCACGTCAAATTTCCACAAGATTAACAGTGTAAACAAAAATACGAAAACAAATACGACAACAGCCATCGCAGAAGATCTACCAATGTTAAGTAGTCTGAATCCCTCTTGATAAACCGTGTATACCACAGAGGACGAAGCTCCAGACGGGCCGCCTTTAGTCATTACAAACGGCTCAACGAAAAGTTGGAATGTGTGAATAAAGGAAATAATTATAACAAACATCGTCACTGGAGAAAGGAGAGGTAGCGTTATATGCCGGAATTTTTGCCAACTGTTTGCACCGTCAATTAACCCGGCATCATACAAGTCCGTAGAAATGGACTGCATTCCTGAAAGAAACAGCACCATTGAAAAACCTGCTCTTTTCCAAATTTCCATAATAATGAAAGCTGGTAAAACCCAATTTCTAGATGTAAGCCAGGGAATAGGATCGACGCCTATATAACTTAGTAGTAAATTAATCAAACCATAGCGTGGGTCGAAGATCCAATACCATAAAAGGGCATACGCAGCATAAGGCAAGACATATGGCATAAAGAACACCGTCCGAAAAAGAGTTTTTCCCTTCATTTTTGTGTTCAACAAAACTGCCATTAGCAGGCCAATTATAATTGTTCCTAAAATTGAGAACGCGGAATACACACATGTATTCCAAAAACTATTCCAAAAACTTTCATCCTTAAATACGCTAATGTAATGTTCTAGTCCAATAAAACGTTCCGCAGTAAAGAGTTTTGTTTTAAACAAACTAAGTACAAAAGAATATAATGCAGGAATATATGTAAAACCTACGATTATTAATAAGGCCGGCGCCAGCGTAAGTGGAACGAAAGACTTATTTTTTAATGCATATAGGTTCTTTTTCATCTTATCGCTCATATTTTTCTCCCATTACCGATAATACGATACCATCTCGGGCTATAAAAATAAGGGGCATAAGTACTCATGCCCCTTATTTTTTTTCTCTTTAAGGGGTAAGCAGCGGGTTGATCTGTTTGACGACATCATTCAATGCGTCCTCAGGTGTCTTGACGTCATCTCGAACATCCGCCAACATATTCCAAACAAGTTCACTGATTGCTTCAGCATTAGGAATATTGTGGATAGAATCAGTGCCACGCTTAGAAACATCACGCATCATTTTATGCAAATCAGCATTCTTCAGAGACGGATCGTCATATGCTTCCAGAGAAATAGGAGACAAGCCATAAGCGTTGGACATCAATATCTCCGTATCAGTTTGAAGCACGAAATCAATCCAAGCCATTGCACCTTCGGGATTCGGAGAATTCTTGGGGATGATCCAACCATTGGGATGTCCATATACAGTTGTCGTATCACCAGTGGGCAAATATGCCATAGCCCACTTACCCTCAAGCTCAGGTGCCTGATTTTCAATCAGACCGATCCACCAGTTGCCCGATTCGACCATGGCGTAATATCCCTCTTTAAACCCCTTAAAAGCTTCCACTCGTTTGTCAGCATCCTTGGGAATAACATTTTGGTCGTACAGAGCTTCGTAATATTTAAGTGCTTTTAGACCTTGCTCATTATTCAAAATGCACTCTGTACGTTCCTTGTTATAGAAGTCTCCACCATAAGAGTAAAGCAGGCAGGAGAAGAAGTGGAAGTCTAGCCAACCATCTTGGTGCCCCATGGTAAATTTGTCTTCACCATTAGACAAAACTTTTGCATACTCAAAGACTTCATCCCATGTTTCAGGAGGTCCATCAAAGCCAGCTTCTTCTAAAATATCGGTACGATAATAAAGCACGCGATTTTCCAGATAGAAAGGAGCTGCATAAATATGGCCGTCTAAATAACGAAAGTGTTCCCAAGCGTTGTCAGCAAAATCTTCTTCCTTAAAACCATACTCAGAGATCAAATCGTCCAAAGGCATCAAGGCATCAAGGTATGCAAACTCACCTACCCATTGGTCAGCACCCTGTGAAACAGCAGGAACTTCACCGCTAGCTGCGCCCGCAAGAAGTTTGTCATGCAAGGTATCGAATGTCATTTCCACGAGCTCAACATAATATTTTTCGTTCTTTTCATTAAACTTTTCAACTAAGCCACTTTCAACCAAATAACGCGCATCGTCGCCAGACATCCAAAGCACCACTTTTTCTCGCGTTTCAGTGGAGGTACCGGTTCCATCATGGGCAGAATTTGTTGGCTGCGTGCTGTCCACATTGTTCGCACACCCCGTAAGAAGTGACACACATAACAAGGTAGCCAACAGTAAACTAACTAATTTTCTCATTTTTTTCCTCCTTTTATTTAAAAAATATTGCTGTCCGGTTTTGCGTTCTTGTTCATTTAATTACAATAAAGAGTGCCATTATTGTAACAATTTTCAGCCACCCATCCATTGTAAAATTAGGTCTTATATAGGTTTTCCACTGAAACCACGCCACCCCAAAAAATAATTGTAAAATGTCATTATTTTTTTATAAAAAAGGTTTAATACGAAGTCTGTGTTTTAATCCTATAAAACCTGTCACACCGCCAGTGAACTCGAAGAGTTGACAAAGCTCTCGAAAAGCCTAAACAGTGAGACTGGAATCATCGTGAAGCGCACAGACAAGTATGATTGCTATTTGTCTGATAATCAACACGAGGCGGGGGATATTTGTTTCCGTGATGCATTCACGCATTGTGTATGCATCCGGTGGAAACACATTACAGAGGCAAAAAAGCGAAGAGTGGGTTTCTTTGGAACTTACGACTGGTCGTTTTTTGTTTAAGCATTCAGAAGCTCAATAAATGATTTAACAAAATAAGGCAAATCATCAGGACAGCGCGAAGTCACTAAGTTCCCATCAACAACACAAGGCTCATCATGATAATCAGCTCCTGCGTTTTTCACATCATCTTTGATGGTAGGGTATGTAGTACATTTTTTTCCATTTAAAGCTTGCGCTGTAATTAATAGCTGCAAACCATGACAAATAGCTGCAATTGGTAATTTATTTTCTGCGAAATATTTTACAGCATCAACGGCATCTCTATCCAAACGAATCATTTCTGGTGCCATTCCACCTGGCAAAATAAGGCCGTTATACTGTTCTTTAGTTATTTCGCCATAGGAGAATTTTGCTTCAATTTGGCTATGCACACCTGTAACTAGACCTTTTTGGGAGGCCGCAATATCTATCTCATACCCCTCCTCCATAAGGCGATAATATGCATAATATACCTCTAAGTCGTCATAGCCTGTACCCGTAATCATTAATAATTTCATTTTTTAAAATTTTCCTTTCTTAATAATGGATAAGTGCCTTAGCATTTATATCACAATTGCTAAATTGATTTATAACTTTCGATATTCAGACCCTTTTAAAACTAAATTCGCTGGAATGATATATTCACGTCTCGTTAGCATAGATCCTTTAGGATTTTTAATGCGGTCAAGCAACATGTTCATGGCAATACGCCCCATATTAACTGCATCACGTTCAACGTAGCTGTAATTTAAATTGAAGAGATCCAGTGCTTCTACACGGTCAAAACCAATGCAACAGATATCCTTTCCAAATTCAAGTCCAGCCTCAAAAAATGCTTTAAAAAAGCCTATCGCAGTCAGATTGTTACTTAGGAAAATAGCATCAGGGTAATCACCATTTGCGAGCATTTTCTTTGTTATCTCATATGCGGTGGAACTGGTGAAATCTCCTTTGTATATATAATCTGAATTATGTTCAATATTATGATCGGACATAGCCTGCAAGTAACCTCTATAGCGTTCACGACCAATATGTAAGCCTTGATCACCAGTGATAACTCCAATTTTTTTATGACCAGCATTGATAAGCGTCTGGGTAGCGAGGTAAGCACCATGATAGTTGTCAAAAGAGACGCTATCCCATTCGGAATTTTCTATTGTTCGGTCTAGTATAATAATTGGGACATTGATAGCCTTTAGCGCTTGTCGCAGATTTTTTATCCTTTCTTTTGTATCATATTCAGCGGCTGGCGTTAATATTAGGCCACGTACGCGCTGATTCCGTAACATCTTTAATGCATTGAGTTCTTTATTTAAGTCATTACAGGTGTTGCAAAAAAGTAATGTTAGGTCGTTTTCATCAACAACATCACTAATTCCCCGCAACACTTCACCAAAGAAGGCGTTATCTGCTTCTGGTATAACTACACCAACAGCATTAGATTCCTGTTTGGATAGGTTCCGAGCCATAGCTGAGGGCGAATAATTGTACTCACGCATTACGTTTTCTATTTTTTCGCGAGTCTCCTTACCGACATAACCACTGTTGTTTAGTACCCTGGATACGGTGGACTTTGCCACACCACACTTTTCGGCAATTGTTTTGATTGTTACAGTAGCATCCATTTATTTGTCACCTGTTCTGTGTTTCTTGTATATTGAAATTGGTTTTAGCTAATATAAGTGTAACCGGTTTTCTATGAGTATATATTTAACATCTTCTTAAAATTTGTCAATATAGTTTTGCGCATTTCAGAACAAGTAACAAAAAGAGCAATGTGCCTTTGGTGAAATTGTAAAATTGCTGTTCTACTTATATGTATGGTAAATTATGGGGTGGTAAAAAAGATTGCTTTGAAAAATTAATTAAAATAAAGAGCCCCTCAAAGTCAACAATATACTATTGAGGGGCTCTGAAAAGAAGAAACGTAGTCCGTTAAAACAACCTAATTACCAATTCCACAAGGGGAACCCAGCGAAAACAGAAACCGCTACAAAGAGACGGCAGAATACCAAACGCCACCAGGATTATTACCGTAATACTCTGCCAGTTCCATCGCCGCCCATCAGCTTTTCTACATCAGAGACGTTGACACGGTTGAAGTCGCCGATAATCGAGTGTTTCAAGCAGGAAGCAGCCACGGCGAACTCCAACGCTTGTTGTTTGTTCTCATAAGTATTCAGGCCGTAGATCAAACCGCCGGCGAAGCTATCGCCACCTCCGACACGGTCGATGATATCGCGGATCTCATACTTCTTGGAAACATAGAAGTTTTCACCGTCGTTGAGACAGGCCGCCCAGCCGTTCCAGTCCGCACTGTGGCTCTCCCGCAGGGTGATGGCGATCATCTTCATGTGGGGATAAGCCGACAGCACCTTGTCGCCCAGCGCCTTATACTTCTCGCGGTCCAGCTCACCAGACTCCACATCCACATCCGCCGTGATCTCCAGAGCCTTCTGGACATCTTCCTCGTTGGCAATAGCGACATCAACATACTTGGCCAGTTCGCGCATCACCTCTGCAGCCTTCTTCCCATACTTCCACAGGTTTTTGCGGTAGTTCAGGTCGCAGGAGACGGTGATTCCTTTCTCCTTCGCTACCTTCACGGATTCCAGGCTTAGTTCCATCGCGCTCTCGCTGATGGCGGGAGTGATACCGGTAATGTGGAACCAATCGACGCCCTCGAACACCTTATCCCAGTCGAGGTCACCGGGTTTGGCTAGGGCAATGGCAGAATAGGCGCGGTCATAGACTACCTTGCTGGGCAGCTGATTGGTGCCGTTCTCCAGGAAGTAGATGCCCATCCGACCGGGGCCGCGCTGCACCTTACTCACATCCACACCAAAGCGACGCAACTCTTTGATGCATTCATCGCCGATGGCGTTGTCGGGCAGAACGGTGCAGTACTGGGTGTCCATGCCATAGTTAGCCAAAGATACCGCCACATTGGCCTCGCCGCCACCGAAGGTGGCCTCCATCATGTTACTCTGGAAGAAACGCTCATGGCCGGGCGCACGCAGCCGCAGCATAATCTCTCCAAATGTTAAAACCCTCATTGCTTTTACTCCTTATTTCTGTAGCAGATGAATGGCAAACCCGCCAATTTCATCTTTTAGGTAGACCGCGATCATTCGATCGCCCTTGTACTTGGCGGTCTCCATGTCTATCTGGAAGCCCTTCTTCTCCAGATCGGCGATGGCGATATCAATCTGGTTCGTGCGCACAGCCAGGTGTCCCTGCTTACCCAAGTACTGGCTCTTCATCACCTCAATCCCGTTGGAGGAAAAGACAGAGCTGTTGCCATCCTTGGCGGCAAAGCCAAAGGCAGCACCGAATTCACCCGCCACATCCTGAGCCGCGTCATTATTTTTGGTATTGATGCCCACATGGGCCACCTCGTAGCCCAGCAGGTTCCGACGGGACTCGGCGCACAGGGCAGTGATCTTCTCAAAGTTACCAGCAGTAATATCGGACTTCGGACAAATCCAGCTGCCGCCCACAGCGTGAATGAAGGGGGCGGAGATGTACTCGCCCACGTTCTGGGCATTGACGCCGCCAGTAGGAATGAACTTTATCCCGCCGAAGGGACCGGACAGAGCCTTCATGGCACTCAGGCCACCGTAGACGTTGGCGGGGAAAAATTTGACCACATTCAGTCCCAGCTTCATAGCGGCCATGATCTCGCTGGGGGTGACACACCCGGGGATGATGGCCACAACATTATCGACGCACCACTTCA
>ERZ857969.1748-NODE-1748-length-28049-cov-7.039187_pt1 | contig 28049 bp, 42 predicted proteins | sample MGYA00519864_ERZ857969 | MGnify/ENA primary metagenome ERZ857969 (study PRJEB31778, sample SAMEA3449382) | human gut metagenome | biome: human gut; feature: human-associated habitat; material: faeces | place: United Kingdom | collected 2010/2012 ... | reverse complement strand
TGCATGGCCGGAAACGTCTGACTGGCGATGATGTCAGCACGGGTTAGGGAATCCCACACGTCGCTCATCGGCCGCAAAACATTAAACAATGGCACTGGTGTGCCGATGGTGATGCCGTCCAACGGGATGCGGTACAACGGCATATCGTAGGTGGTGCCCCCGTCCAACGGGCTGGTGGTGTTCAACGTTGGGTCGGTGGGCGTGCCCGTGGTGGGCGTGCCCCTGACCACCACCAGTTCCGCGCTCTCAACCGACTGCGAGCCCTTCGCATAGCGGCATACGATCAGATCGTTGCGTTTCTGCCCCTGACTGCCGTTCGTGACGATCAGGTCCTCGGGCGTGCCCTGGCTGACGTGACGCCCCTGCATGACCAGCTCGCCCGTGCCGACAGTCACCTTGTTCGACGAAACGACGGTGATTTCGAACTTATCGTGCACGTCGAGCACATAATCATCCAAACCGAGGATGCCGGCGTTCAATCCTGCGGCCTGTTCCGCCGTGGCGTGCGCCTTGTTCGCATGTCCGGTTACGAGTTCAACCATTCTGCTTGCCTCCGTTCTTCTTCCATGATTCGAAGCTGTTGTCGGCGTCCCTGAGACGGTTGACGTATTCCTGGTGGCAGTTGGAGCAGAAGTAGTAGCCGTTGTTGGTTGCCGTCGTCGTCGAGGCGTTGCACGTCCCACCAGTCGTTTTTCAGGGCGTCCGCGTTCGATGGGGTGTACCAGGCGAATCTTCCGCATCGGTCGCATTCGGCGACGATGCAGTCGTTGTTCTTGGCCATGACGTTCCTTTCTATTCGGCCTCGTAATCGACGCTTAGGACGCCGCCCGAGACCTTGACGATTTTCTTGCTGATAGTCGCGTTGACGGTGATGCCCGTGAGATTGTCACGTGCGGTCACGGTGTCGCCAACATCGAACACCACGTTCGCGTCGTCGCGGACGGTGACCTTCACATCGCCCTCGGACTGCAGATCCTGTAGTTTCTCACGGGTCTTCTGGTTCAGTTCGGCGGTCTCGGCACTCGAATAGTCGTAGACCTGCGTTATCTCGTCCACGCCCCTGAGCGACTGGGTCTGGCTGACGTTGCCCGCAGCATCCGCGTACCAGTGGACGACCGTTCGACCGGCACCTTCGCCCTTGCCCAGGCCGATGAGATGATTCGGTCTCTTCCATGTGCGGGTCGCGTCGAAATCGATCAAATCGGAATCAATCGAGTCGCCGTAATGCGCGACCGGTTCGGCCCAAATGTTGACCCGGCCGGACGCATAGGCCATTCTGAGCTTCAAACCGCTGGCCGCGCACATCTTCCGCAAACCGGTATACGCATCCACGTAACGGTCGAACTGGTAGGTTTTGATGGTCGGGTCGTCTCCGTCAGGTGGGGCAACCGCGCCGAACACCGTATCAAGCCTCACACGGCTGATGAGCGAGCCGATGACCGAGGAAGCGGAACCGGAAACCGTCAGATAATCCTTGCCCTTGTCCGGCTCCAAAATCTTGTCCGCCAGCACGCCATGCCACGTGCGACCCGAATAGGTGATGGTACTGACGCCGGAAGTGAGCTGGTCTTCCATCGCATCCACGATTCCGCCGCACTCCGAACCATCCAGATACACGTAAGCGCCCGAATCGATCAAACGCGGCACGGTCAACTCGAAATCGTTCTCACCGCTTCCCCATGCGCAATCGAGCGTGTATTCGGCGATGGCCGATGTATCGACGTGCTTGCCGTTGGTGATGATCAGGTCAGCCATGCCGGCACGCTCCTCTCGCGGATCACGGTTAGGTCGAAGCCGAAGCCTTTCCATTGCACTTGGTGCTCACCGGACGGCAGTGGTTCGAAAATGTACGAGCCGGAGCCCATGCCAGTGCCTCTTTCGCCTTTGGCGAACACGTTCGTGAGGTCGCCGTTCTCGGCCGTCATGACAATGCTGCGCTGGCCCTCGACGCTGTTGATGGTCACATACGCGCCACTGGGGATGTCCATATGCAACTCATATGTGTTGCCTCCCATCGTGATCGACGGCTCGCTGACCGGCCCGTAGATCACCATCTCGAACGGCATCGCGGAAACCGCGCTGTTTACGACCGAAGCGTTTCGCGTCGTCGGCATGTAATCATGCGGATAATCATGCGGATAATCCAAATCCAAGCCGGGCTGCAATGCGTCCGACCAGAAATGCTGCACGTCGTCGCGCTTGCGCCACAGGCCGTCGAGCAATGCGACGGTGAGCGTGTATTTCGCGGGGCCGGGCGGGTCATAGGATGGTTCGATTCCGGTGACGAGCGCGGTCTGCGACCAGCCGTCCACGGTGAGCAGACCGGAATCGGCCTTGCTACGGGACGAGGCCACGGCCTTAACGTCCGCGTCGAACAGTTCGCCAGCCACGTCCAGCACGTTGAGGTCGGCGCATGTAGCCTCCAATTGGACGCTTGACGCGTTGAGGGAGGCGGAGTCAATGCCGTGAGCGGCCAACTCCACCTCCCACGCGTGCGTGCGCAATGGTTCGATGCGTTTGACCATGAGCCCCGCAGGGTCGATGAGGTTCACGGTGCGATCCTGTGTAGCACCGCACCGGTAGGTCATTGTCTGCAAACCATGCCTCCAATCAGATGATGTTGAACGCGCGCTTCCACTCGCGCAGGCTCATGGTCGGCGCGTACTTGCCAATGGTCGGCCCCAAATCCTCATGCAGGGATTGCAGATCGGAGCGCAGGCCGCGAATCTCGGTGATGATGGTCGCAAGATCGGCCAGACCGTTGCCGGTGGTGGCCGAAGCGACTGAATCGTCCAATCCGATGGCGGAGCGCAGCGTCATCGGCCCGAAAGCCGATTGGGCGGCATCCGTCACGCCCTGCACCTGCCGGACTATGTTGCGCTGCAAGGCGGGTGTCGCCTTGTCGATGCCCTCGCTGATGCCGGGCGGAATGTAACGACCGACCTCATCCCTGAACACTCGCGACGGGGAATGGATGCCGAGCGCCTCCTTCGCCTTATCGACCAGACCACTCAAAGCGCCCTTGATGTTCGCGTACAATCCGCCGATGGCACCGCTGATGCCGTTCCACAGACCACTGATGATCTGCGCGCCGGCGCTTACGAGCATGCTGCCCGCCCCGGCGAACGCGCCCCGGATGGCGTTCACGATGCCCGATACCAAGCCCCCGACGGCTCCGGCAGCACTGGAAAGAATCGACTTGAAACTGTTCCAAGCGCCTCGCCAGTTGCCGTTGATGAGGTTGGCGACCATACTGATGACACCGGAGATGACGCCGACCACGCCCCGTATCACGCCTTGTATGCCGTTGATGACACCCGACACGTAGGGGAGCATCGCCTGCACCGCAGGCAACAGCATACCGGTGATGAATCCGATGATTGCGCTCACGACACCGCTCACGACGCTCAGGATGCCTTGGATGACGGGCATGAGCTGCTGGATGATACCGATGATGCCGGTCACCGCCCCGGTGACGACCGTGACGATCTGCTGGACGATCGGCACGACCACGGCGACGATCTGGCTGATGAACGACATGAGCTGCTGGATGATGGGCACGAGCAGCGCGCCGATCTGCTCGGCGACCTGCACTATCATGCCGATGATCTGACCGGCGACTGGCAGCAGCGCGGACAGCATCTCCGCCAGCGGGGGCAGCACGCCGGACACGATCTGACCAATGACCGGCAGAATCGCCTCCAGTGCCGCCATGAGCGGTTCCATGATTGTGGGGATGAGCGGCAGCAGCGACTGCATGATCAGGCCGACCACGGGGACGAGCGTGCCCAACGCGTCCGTGATGACCGGCATGATCTGTTTGACTGTAGCCTTAAAGGTCTCGGACAGCTTGTCAAATACCGGCTTCATGGATCGGAGCTCGGCTTTGAACCGTTCAAACAAGGCTCTTGCCTGATCGCCGAACGCTTTCTTGAGCTCAGGAGTCGTGGCAATAAGTGTCCCGATTGCAGCCACCACCATGCCGATAGGACCGCCAAGTGCACTCAACGGTCCAGCCAATCCTCCCAATACGCCGCCGAGTAGTGGAATTTTAGAGAGCAAAGGCGCGATGCCGCCCATTCCCAGCGCTGTGAACGCAGCGAGTGCTGGAGCAATGGCATTGCCGAGGTTCTTGAACACGCTTCCGACGGCATCCACCGCTTTCTGGAACGGTGCCGGTAGGAGATCCACGAGACTGTTGAACAGTGAGGGTATCGCAGAGACGACGCCCCTGGCGATGGCTCCGATTCGGGGCACGATGTTCTTCAACGCGGTGCCGATGGATTCTGCCAATTGCTGGCTGAGAGCGCCCATGTCGGCGTTCTCGTTGCCCAGTCCGGCCAGCCAGTTCTGCCAGGCGGCCTTCATCGCGCCGACCGAACCCTCGATGGTTTTGGCTGCCTCATCTGCGGTCGTGCCGGAGATGCCCATCTCCTTCTGGACTCGGCTGATGGCCTCGACTACATCGGAGAATGAGTCGACGCTCAGGTCGTTGCCGTCCTTGAGCACGCCGGGCAGCTTGTTCGCATCCGAGATGAGGCGTTCCATCTCGCTCTTGGTGCCGCCATACCTGATGTTCGGCAGTGTGCGCTAGGCACTGCCCGCCCCGGAGGGCTGCTGCACGTCTCCGTGCAGAGCAGACTATCTCTTGGCGGGATTCACCCGTCCCTCGCACTTCCGCCCGCTTGGGCGTACTCTACTCGCTTCCGCCATGATGACGTGCTTTCGATAGTCGTTACACGTTCCGACTGGGAATTGTCGGCTTCGCACGGTATTGCCCTCGGCTTACCGTAGGGGTTCCACCGTTTTCACGAGGTTTATACTGAGCAATTTAAGCGGCTAATGCTAGTCTACCCAGTTTCAGATTGTCCAACATGGCGTAATTGCCGCGAGCGAGGCTCTGATACGTCTGTTGGACGGTCTGGATGTCGGTGCCCATCTTGTTGGCGTTGTCCGACATGTCAGTGAGCGCCATGTTGCCCATTTTGGCGGCCTTGGCGGTGTCTCCGCCGAGGGAGCTGATGAGCGACGCCGAGAAGCTCGTGACCTGGTTCATGTACTCGTTCGCGCTGACGCCGGCCGTCTTGTACGCTTCGGCAGCGTACTTCTGCACGGTGCCGGAAGCGTCCTTGAACAGGGTGTCGACGCCGCCGACCGCCTGCTCCCACGTGGCGTACGCGCCCAACGCCTGCTTGCCGGTGGCCACCAGCGTGCCGCCGATGGCTGCCACACCTGCTCCGATGGCGGCGACCGCACCGGTGGAAAGTCCCTTGAGCGCATTGAGCGACGTGGAGGCGAGGGCTTTGAACGCGTTCCCAGCGCTTGAGGCCATACCACCCAATGCGCCGCCGATGGCTCCCGCAGCGGACTGCGCGCCGGACGGGAGCTTCGCCCACACCGCGCCGGCGGCAGTGGCGATGTTGCCGAAGTAGTTCTTGGCTACGTTGGCTACCGGTGCGAGTTTCTGTCCTACTGTTCCTACGACATCTCCGATGGCGGAGCCGATTTTGCCGCCGAATGATCGAATGGGTGCGGTCCAAGTAGCGACTGCCGTTTTGATGGTGTTGCCGGTGCGGCTTCCCCAGTCGCGAATCGGTTGCGTCCATGCGGTGATTGCCGCGCCGATTGGTTTGGCGATGCCTGACACGGTGGCGGCGATGCTGCCGCCCCATCCTTTGAGGGTTTGCTGGGCGGCGCTGATGGCTCCTTTGAGGCCGGTTTGGATTTTCGCGCCGGCCTGTACGGCGAAGCCGCTGAGTTTGGCTACTGCCGTGCTGGCGAAGCCGCTGATCTTCGCGCCCAACGGTTTCCAGATGGCATCCACGCCGAGCAGGCTTCGCACGAGCGAACCCAATGCGCCGGAAAGTCCGGTGAACGAGCTCTGGCCTCGGCTGATGCTGGCGAATCCGGCCTTGAACGAGCTTGCCATCGTCTTCACGGATCCGGACACCGTGTTGGTGCCCTTGGCGAGTTCGGCCTCGGCGGCCTTGAGCGCCTTCTTCGCGTCCGCGAGCCGTTCGGCGGCGTCGTTGGACTTGTCGAGAGCGGTGGCCTGACGCAACTGGGCTTTCTCGAGGTTGATGGAGGCGGTCTGCGCCTGAGTACTGTCGGGCCCGTATTTGGCGATGGCCGCGTTGAGCCTCTCCTGCGCCCGCTGCACGTTGACCGTGGCCTGACGGTAGTTCAGGAGCGCGGCACTGGCCTTGGAGGACGCCTGCGCCACGTCACGCTTCAACGGCTTCAGCACCTCGTCGGCAGCGCCCCGGGCACCCGCGCCGAACGCCTTTTTAAAGTTGCCGCCAAACGATTTGCCGATTTTCGAACCGTTGCCGAACGCCTGCGAGAAACGGTTGGAACCGGACTTGCCGGCTCCCCGCATCTCCTTGTCGACCGCTGACCTGAATCCCTTCATCGAGGGGAATATCGACACGTGGCCGGTTCCCACTTCCGATCCGAAAGCCATAAGACGGCTCCTTTCAGTCGATGGTTGTTTATCCGAAGAGCTTGCTCATATGAGATTCGGCCTCGTGGATCTCCTCGGCGGTGGGCTCGTCCGTTTCGGGTTCGCCGTCCACGTCGCCGAGCAGCGTGGAAGCGCCGATAAGCTGCAATACGGTGATGTCGGTGGCGCTCATGGGGAACATGAGGCCGATGAGCGAGGCTCCCGTGTAGGAGGCCGGGTCGCCGCACAACGCCGTGTACAGGTCGATGGCGTCACGGTAGGGGAGACGCCGGCCGAGATCATGTTCGACGCTCCACCCGAATCGGGCGAAGTCGGCGCGTATCCTTACTCCGTCTTCGGAGTTGAGGATTCGGCAGAAGTCTGCGATTTTCCCAGTTCGACGCCCTGCGATTTGGCGAGCGTCTCCCCATAATCCTGGATGAGGTTGAATGCGACCTGCATGGGCTCCCTTTCGAGCTGCTTGGCCTGCTCGTCGCCGGCGAACACGGTGAGGATGCGTTTGACCTGGTCGAGGCTGTCGGTGTCGGTGGACGCGCCGGACAGGGCCTCGAAGTCGGCGATGGAAAGATAGAGGGGCAGTTTGTAGACGGTGCCGCCGGGTGTCAGCGCCCAGTATTCGTTGTTCTTGATGATGTGGCGCACCTTGACCTGCTTGGCGACCTCGGCGAGGGCCTCGGTTTCCTTGGTCTCGTCCCAATCATCGAATTCGGCGATGGTCGGGGTGATGGATTGTGTCTTGGCCATGATGTTTTTCTCCTGTCATATGTGTTTCTCCCGTCGTTGGTGTTGGGGCTCCCCGCATGCCGACAGGAGAGAGGTCATGCGGGGAGGGAATCGTTGTCAGGCCGCCGCGTAGGACTGCAGGTAGCGGCTGTTGCCGCCGTCCACGGCGGGATCGAGCTGCCATGTGGCGGTCAGCGAGAGGCCGGACACCTCGCCGCGCGTATCCTGCGCCGGCTCGTTGCCGGTGATCTGGATGACGCCGAGACGACGGCGCTTGCGGCCGAACTTGTAGATGGTCTCCTGATAGGCGAACCACTTGGTGTCCTGGATGATGTCCCGGACGTGGTAGACGCCGGTTTCATCGGGCTTGCCGATGGTCATGAGGCGGGTGAGGTCGTTGTCCTCGGCGGCGGTGAACGCGAGCGTCAGCGTCGGGTCGGCGTTGAGCGTGTAGCCCGGCTGATGGAATTCGGTGGCGTCGTCGCCGTCGCGCGCGTCCTGCGGCGCTCCGTCGCTGGTGATGAGGCCCACGGCGGCGGAGTCGGAACCGAACACGTCGCCGAGTTCGGTGATCGGGTCCGCCACGGAGGGCGCGATCTGCGAGGCGGTCAGCGTCTTGCCTGCCACATAGGGGGCGACGATGATTTTCGATGTGAGTACGTTCTTGACAGAATCAAGGTCGTTGCCCTGGTTGTCTGCTGTCATTCCATGTCCTTTCAAAATGAAAAGACCCTGCAACGCATGCAGGGTCTAGGAAAACGGTTAAGGGATTGGTTAGTGTTCGCCAACCGTCGAATATTCGACGATCAGGTAGTAGTGCGCGGTGTCGGAATCGTCGGACACCGGGTAGGGCCCGTTGCACGCGGAATCGTCCACGCCGATGACCGGCGAATCCTTGGCGAGGGCGATGGCGGGATGTTCGGTGAGCGCCGCGTAGACGCGGCGGGCCAAATCCTTGCATGGCTTCTCGGCCTGTCGACTCCACCCGTACACGTTTACGCCGATGCTTCGGTCGAAATTGCCGAGCCCGTCAGCGTTGCCGCCATCGTCTCGGACGGTGACGAGCGGATACGCGCCCTGATAGTCGGGAGGCTTCTTGCTGCCCACCTGGAGCCCGTCCACATCGGTGATATGGTCGCGCAGGTAAGTGCAGAGAAAAGCCTCCATGTCGGGAGGCAGTATCAACGTCATAGCTTCACCGCCTTCAACGCCTTGCGCAGATTGCCGGTCTTGGACTCGACCAGCATGGTCTTCGCGTCATGGCCGACCACCATGAAGGTGGTGCGGTGCGCGCGTTGCACGGCCTCGACCTGCAGTCCGTCGCGGTAGGCTCCCGTATCCACGGGCGCGTTGGCCTTGGCCACGCCGAGCGCCTTTTCGGCGGCTCCACGGGTCAGGGCCCTGACTCCGGCCGAGTTGAGGATCTGGTCGAAGAACGCGTCGTTGAACTTGATGCTGGTCTGTCCGCTTCCGGCCATCGGCTACCCCCTCCACTCGGTGAGCTGGACTTCCAATGTAGGCTGCCAGCCGGTAAAGGCGTTGACATCGCGGCTGGGGAAGCCGCTGACCTCCCACATGCGGCCATCGGCCGGTTCGGGTCGGATACGGTCACCAATCCGGATGTCCGCGTTCGGGTCGGCCACGGTGAGCACCGCAGTCGACGTGGTCTGCACGTCCAAAACGTCGGGCGTGCGAGTCGAACTGCTCGAAGCCAAAGCTCCTCGCACTTCCAATTCGACGGGTTTCGTCCAGTCCTCGGTGGTCTGCGCGGGATTGTACGGGTCGGGTTTGCGCGAGGCGCGCAGACGCACGAACCGTGTGGCCGCAGGCAGGCCGGAGGCGTTGATGTCATCGATGATGCTCACGGCAACGCTCCCAGCTTGTACCGGTCGAGTTTCGCCAGCTCGTCGGCCATCAGGGTCACGTTGTAGGTGACGCTGCTGCCGTTGACCGACTGGGATTGGACGATGCCGGCGGCTGCGCTGCTGGCCCGTTTCGCCGCGTTGATGAGCACCCCCTGCACATCCGGCACCTCGTCCGGCGCATAACCGGCGTGGATGCGGTAGCGTATCGCGGCCACGCCGGCCGGAAAAACGCCGGCGGTGCATTCCACCAAACCCGTGGCGGGGTCGTAGGCGTAGTGCAGCCGGTTGCCGGCGATATCGGTCAGCTCATCCACCGACGTGACATGGCGTGCGGGGAGGCGAATCACCTTTCCTCCCCGCGAATTGACCACGCCCGACAGTTCGATGTTCGGCGTGATATGCCAGCCGCACGTGCGGCGGATGGCCGCCTGCGCCGCCTTGATCCAAAAGGATCCGTCCGCGTCGAACAAGGACGGATCCTGGATCATGTCGGGGATTGCCTCCGTGGAGGATACGACGCTCATAGCCCCTCGCTTTCGATGGTTGCGATGCTCGGGTCTGCGATTCGGGCGACGAACTCCTGTGACGCTTCGGCTGGGAGGACTGACACCTCGAGTCTCGCCGTCTCCCCGACCCTCATCGCGAGGGCGTCGGGTTTGACGGCGATGCTCTCGGCGTCAGGCGTCACTTCGCTGCTTTTCCCAGTGCGACCTTGACGAAAGCCTTGGGGTACTTGACCTGCAGGCCGATGCGTTCGCGCACGCGGAACGTGATGAGGTCGTTGGTGAAATCATCGGAGTGGGAGTTGGTGGACTCGGCGCGCAGACCGCCCTTGCGGATCACTGCGCCGCCGAGCTTGAACGCGCCGACCAGGACGGTGCCCTGGGCGATGGCCTCGGTGACCACGGTCTTGAGACCCCACAGCGGCGGGTCCTGCATGATGGTGCCGTTGCCGTACTGGCCGCCGAAGTAGCCGCCGCCGTAGTACTGGCCGTTCGAATCCTTGCTCAGGCGGATGGTCTCGTAGTCGGCGGGGTTGATGACGATGGCGTCGGCGCGGAAGCCGGTGGCCAGCGCGATCTTGGTGCGGGCCTTGAAGATGCGGTCAGGGTCGGAATCAGCCGCCTGCGCCATCGTCTGGATGTCGCGGGTGAGCAGGCCCTTGACGTTCGCGCTGGTGCCGTCGCCGGACAGCAGCTGGGTCTCTTCCAGCAGCTGCAGGTTGTAGCGGGCGTGGTTGTTGATTTCGGAGACGATGTAGGAGAGGTCTTCGGCCATATTGTCGGTGACCTTCCACCAGGTGGCGACCTCCTTGAGACTGTCGGACTCCCAGCTGGGGGCCGGCAGATGGGTCTGCGGCTTCGCGCCGCCCTCGCCCACGGTTCCCGAGCCGCCCTCGAGCGCGCCATACACCGGGTATTCCACGGTGTTGGCATTGCCGCTCAGGGTGACGGAGCCGAACAGGTCGGCGACCACGAGCGGACGCTCATACGGCCAGACGCCGTCCATGTCGACCTGCGTGACCACCGGACCGTAACCGGTGCCCGCAGTGCCGGTGCCCGCCACGTGAGTGTCGGTCGCGGCCTTGAACTCGCTGGAAGCGAACGGGTGCGCCTTGGTGCCGATGACGGTCATGCCGGCCTTCTTCAGCTCCTGCGCGTACAGATCGCCAAGCGTCTTGGCGGCGGGAGCCGCCTTGGCCTGAGGCTTGGCCTCGTCCACGTTCAGGTCGTTGACGCCTTTGAACAGGTCGACGCGCTCCTGCAAACGCTTGGCCTCCTCGTAATGGTTCTTGAGTTCGGTAGCCTCATCTTCGGTGAGGTTCTCCATGCCCTTGTCGTACAGGGCCTTGACCGCCTTCTTCTCGGCGGCCAGCTTCTCCATGTAACCCATGGATCATCCTTTCTATTGGTTGTTTGCCAGCGAGAGGAAGTCGCTGATTTCCTTGGCCCACTGCGGGTCAAAACTCTTTTTCGCCTTGCCGTCTTCCGGCTCGGGCTTGTCCGAATCGTCCGGCGTATCGTCGTCCGGCTCGTCATCGGGCTTGGAATCGTCGTGGTCGTCATCGTCGGGGGTTTCGGTGATTGCGTCGAGCAGTTCTTCGAGCGCGTCGTAGGCTGTGCGAATCTTGTCCTCGTTGGCCTTGCTGATGGCCCGGCCGGCCTTGACCTCGAGCACTTCGGCCCCTTGGTTGGCGGCGACCTGCACGAGACTGATTTCGAACAGTTTGAGCTGGCGAATCTCCCGGTAGCCGTCCCATGGGCTCTTCGATTCCTCGTCCTCGACCCACGCGGTCTTTTCGGCGATGAAACCGATGCTCATCTGGTGGATGAGGCCACGCTTGAGCAGGTCATAGGCTCTCTTGCCCTCCGCAATGTCGGTATCCAATTTCGCGGTGATGAGCAGGCCATGCTCATCCTCCACGGCGGAGAGCGTTTCGCCGATCACATCGTTGGGCGAGCCGTCCTTGTGTTGCCAGTGGATGGGGATGCCCGCACCGCCGTTCTTGAAGTCGGCGGATAAGGTCTGCTCGAAGGCGCCCTTGACCACCACGTCGTCGTACAGGTCTTTATCCCACGTGGATGCGTAGCCGGAGAACACGCCTCCGCCACTGTTGTCGGTGGCCTTGAGCTCCTTGAGCTCGTAGCCGAGATAATCAAGACTCATCTGAGGTTTCTCCCTTCGTCATCGAGTCCCATGACGCGCGGAAACCGGCGTCATACGTGTAGAGGCGTTTGAATTCGGCGAGCATCTGCTTGCCGTTCGGGCTTGCGCCCTGTTGCGCGTTCTGGGTCTGGCCGCCGTCCTGCGGGCTGGGCTGGCCTCCCTCGCTCACGTTGAGCGGGGTTATCAGCTGGTCGCCGCCCGGCAGTTTCGGACGGTCGAGCAGTTCGCGCGCTTCGTCCGTGGTCATAAATGGACGGCCTGTGGCGGTGGAGAGCGCCTGATACTGGGTTTCCATCGTGCCGCGCAGCTTCGCGTCCAAATTCGCCTTGATGTAGCAGTCCGGTTCGCCAACCGCCTCGGGAAGCGTGAGGTTCAAAGCCTCCTCGAACGCCACCAAATACGGCAGCAACTCCACGTTCCAGAGTTTCTCTTTGTAGGCGCTGATGTTGCTGTTAGTGCCGGTGCGGAAGCCGATGTTTTCCGGCGAGATCTGGAATGCGAGACACACCTGTTCGTTGATTTTCTCGCGTGCCTCCAAGTCGGCCATGTCGACAGGCTTGAACAGGTTCTCGACGGTGCGGATCTCCATGCCGTCCTTGAATACAGGCCATGTGCCGGCCATGCCGCCGCCGGCCACGTAGTTGCGCAAGCCTTGGGTGAAGTCGTCGTAGTCGGCCTGCGATTCCCAGGGCATTTCCTTGGGCCGGTATACGTAGGCGGGTATCTGGTAGCCGTTTTCGGCTATCGATTTGCGGTATTTCGCCATCGCCCTTGCCTCCGCGAGCAGTGGGCGCAGCACATTGGTGATCGGGTCGCCTAGGTTCAGGCCGTCGATGTAGCCGATGTCGAGCACGATTCGCGGGTCCGGCAGGCGATAGGTGCCGCCCTTGTTGCCGTCGACGCTGCTGATGGTCACGCTTGTCAGTTCGCCGAAACCGTTCGCCGTGAGACTGTAGCCGTCCGTGGGGATGCGGCGCAGCGTGTTCCCGTCGCCCGCTCGGTCGGTGCCGAGCGTGCACAGCCATCGGTCCTCGAGCAGCATGTCGCGGATAAGCGTCAGATAGAACCGGTAGCGGCTCATGCCCGGCAATTCGCTCGGATGGCGGATGAGCTTGGCCAGTGCGCCGTCGCGCACCTCTTCCGCGTCGCCGTCCGCGTTCTTCCGATACACCTTGAGCGGCAGGGAGGCGAGTTGGCGGCTGATGAAGTCCACGACCACGCGGACCGCGTATTCGCGGCAGTACATGCCGTTTGCGTATCCGGCGAATTCGGCGTCGGTGGGCCAGCTGATGGCCTCGGGCATCGAATCCTTGATGGTCGGAGTCTCCGGCTCGGCGGTCTTCATCGCCAGCACGGCCGGGCCGTGCAGCAGATTATTCAGAAATCCCATCCACGGCTCCTTCGAATTTGAGAGATGGCTAGAATGTGACCCTCACGTTGTGTGAGGGTTCGTATTTCGGTTTCTCGGGCTCGCCGCTCATCGTCTCGAGCGCATACAAAGCCTGTGATTCGGCGATGAGGCCGGAAATGTGCATCGCGCTCTGGTTCCTGTCCCACACCTCGACCTCACCCAATCGGCGGGTCACGGCGACGCTCACCTGCTGTTCGATGGCGGGCTGGGGGAGATGACGGAGTTTGTTTTCCTTAACTCGGTCACGGAAACGACCGGTGGCGGCTCCCATGCGGAAGCCCTCGATGAGATGCACCGTCCAACCCGCCTCCGCGAGCGGGTCTGCGAAATCCACCGCCGGACAGCCTTTCGACTGCACGGCGATTTCGTGGATGTTCGGCCAAGCCTCGCGAAGCATTTTGAGGTATTTCGGAACCCAGAGCATGCCGTCGCGGCGCACGATCAATTCGACGTGCGGCAATCCGTCCTCGCGGTAGCCTGCGGCGGCGATATAGGTGGTCTCACGGTCGGCGCTGGTGTCCACTGAGAGCACCACGCGCCCGTCATCGGGGATACAAGACTTCGGGTCGATGCCGCGCTTCCACAGTTTCGGGTCGATGTACGGCGTGATGTCGGCGGTCACCCACTGGCACAAAACCTCGGTGCGATACGCGGCCTCGGTCATACCGTTGATGTCAGCCGAGATGCTACGAAAAGTCATCGGCCCATAACCCATGGAGGGGTTCGCCTGACGGATACCGGCAAGGTCATCCAGCTCGCATTTATCCGGAGCCGACCATTCGAAATACCCATAGGATGGGTCGTGCTCCTCGGCCCATTCGTCCGGCGACTGCTTGCCGGTTTCAACCGAAGCGTTCCACGAATCCGCCAGGGCGCGCCCTTCGTCGACGACTCGGCGCAGCACGACGCTGCGATAGTCGCCGGCGTTCGAGATGCCCCACAACTGGCTGGACCAGATGGCCTTCGTGGTCTGCGATACCGCATTCCAGCCATCGTCGGTGTGCTGCTCTCGCAACTCGTCGAACACGACGCGGCTGGCGCTCTTGGAACGGATGTTCTTGTCGGCTCGCACGATGTACTGCGCCTTGTTTCGGCAGATGATCGCTTCCTCGCCATGCGAATTGTTGACGCGCTGCACACGTTTTTGCAAAACCGGAACCGCAAGAGCGGCCTCGCCCTCGGAAGCCGGATTCGGATTGCACCAGTTCAGCACGGCCTGATACGGTGCGCGCGCGTTATCCAACGTCTGCGCGGCACCGACCACGAGAAACTTCCACGCCGGCGACAATTCCGGGTGGCGAGTGGAGTCGACGAACAGCCACCACGCGCACAGCACGCTCATCACCGTGGTCTTGCCGTTCTGACGCGCGACCTCGGTAACCACTCGGCGGAACCGGTAGGAGCCGTCCGGCAGAAGCTCAAGCCCGTGGATCAGCAGCCATTTCTGCCACGGGTAAAGATGCACGTGGAGAAACTTTTCGGCGAACTCGATGACCGCGTAGCCGTTTGATGTCGCCGGCGTCAGTTCGCGCAGCGGGGGAGTGAATATGCGCGGCGTGGTGATGCCATGGGCATCGTCGTCGATTTCGCCGATGCCCATGACGCCTCCTAGCTGATTTTCGCCAAATACTCCTCAAGCTCATCCGCCACCGGAGTCGCCTCGGGCTTGGCGGCCTTGCCCCTCGCCGGCTTCGCCGGCTTCTCCTCCTCGGGAACCAGTCCGAGAGCCGCGCAGTATTTCAGGAACGTCGGCAGCGAGGTATTGTCGTTCTGCGGCACAGCCGGACGGGCACCCTTTCCCTTCGCTTCGGCGTCCGATATGGCCTGTTCCGCCAATTCGTCCCAATGGTCGATTTTCCATGCAAGGGCCCGGGCGGCGGCGACCGTGGCTGCGTCCTTCGCGCGCAGATGCTTGGCGTTGCGCAGCGAACGCTCCAATGCGTCGGCCACCGTTTCCTGCGGAAACTGTTTCGGCATGGAACCTCCTTCGCGCGCGACCCCGGCCGAATATCGAATAATTTTCGGAGGGAGAGGAAGAGCGGGCATGCGGGTAGTGTTCCGTTGGCGGCTGGTTTTGGGATTTTACCGCCCCTCCCGGTTGGTTAGGCTTTGATGACTGTGCGGAGTACTTCACATTCGATGTCTCCGTTATGTATTCCCGTGATGCGGCAGATGCGTGTGGCGTTGCTATCCTCGATGAGGACTGTTCTGCCGCGCATGGGTTCGTCGAGACATTGGCTGGCGAATTCGTAAGCGTCTGGATTGATGTCTATGTCTGCTTTGGTGGTGCTCATGCTGTTTTGATCCATTGTCTTGAGAGTGTGCCGATTGGTGTGGCTGGGTCTTTGTTGCCGCGAAGGTTGTTGCATTGGGTGTGGCTGGGGCGGAAGCCTGCGGGGTCGTGTTGCAGGTCTGGCCTCTTAGTTACTGGGTAGAAGTGGTCGAGGTTGTATGAGTCGTCTGTGGTGTTTTGGGGTGCGTCGTAGTCGATGGGCATTCCGCAGAGCCAGCATGGGCGGTGGTTGGCTTTGCATTCGTTAAAGAAGGCTTTGCGGTCTTTTTCGAATTGTCTTCCGCCTTTGCGGACTTGTCGACTGTAGCTGACCATGTTGCAGTCACCTCGCATTGCGGATGTTTTGTGTGGCATACGCGGTTGGCTTCGATCCAACGACCTGCGGTTTTGGAGACCGCTGTTCTACCTGCTGAGCTACGCGCATAGGTGGTCATGCCGGTTGAGTGTCATGTCGCATGACCGTGTGTGGGTATGAGTAAAGCCCCAGAAGACGTATCCTCTGAGGCTTTCACAGTAATCCTGATACGGAGTATACCACGGGGTGGCGGCAGCCTACTCCTGTCTGAAATCTTGTTTGACGGGAATGTTGGCGATGTATCCGGCCTCACGCGCTTGATTGATCCAGCGGCCGGCTGTTGCCTTGCTGATGTGCATGAGGTTAGCCACTGTCTCGTGTACGTCAGACCGACGCAACGTAGCGTTCCATGGCCTTCCGCCCCAGTTCGGTCAGCCCGTCGCGGTCAATCAAGCTCCTGTTGAACATATCCCGATAAAACGGGTCGTCCGGGTCATACTCCAGAAGACGCTCCTTCTGCGGGTCGCGGAGGAACCTTTCAAGGCGTTCGCATTCGTAAGGGGATAAATCCATTGCAATCGGGTCGGCTTTGATGAGGTCGCGCAGTCGGTTTGCCGCATCCTCGTATTCCGCTTTCCTTCCGGCCAGCTTGTCGGGGAGAGGCATCTCGGCATCCTGGCCGTCGAGATTCCTGCGAAGATGCGTCCAGGATTTCGTGATGTTGTCCGCTTTCAGCATGTAGCCGCGAGCGAGGTCCAAAAGCAGGTTCATCCGAAACCACGCGAAGGCATCGGGATACGAATTCCACCTCATGTGAATCACGCCGTCCATGCCGACCCATGCGAAACAGCGACACGGCTCGTATACGTTAATGGTCATCGCCGCATCCTCGTAATCGCTTTTCGTTTCGGCGTCCGCATCCTTGATGGACATTTCGATTCCGAGGTCATGCAAGGTGTTTTGAAGGTCGCGCAGTTCCTTCAGTGTCTTCTCGATTTTCAGCATTTTTCGTATCTCCCTATGCTTTCTATTGACTTCCTTCCCCGCCTGAAGGCGGGGGATTCCTACTCCGGTCGGCTTATTGACGAAGGCGATGGTGTCCATGGGGCAGCACGCATCCTTGATGATGTCGTTACCGGTCGTGTGCGTCGCCGTCGCCGTAGCGTGCCGCAACATAGATTCGAGCGAGGCTCTTCAGTTCGGCATCGTTAAGTCCGCGACGATGGTTTCTTCGTGGAAGTGGTTTGAACTGCCACCATTCATATCGCGTCGGGCTTAATTTGTGCAGGATATGTTTTCCGATGGCGGTTCTTTTCAGCTTATTTGGGCGTAGACGCCCGATGGTGCCGGAGTTGATGTTGCCGTCTCGGCTTTTGATTTCGATTTTCGTCAGACGGTGTTCTGCGCTGGCGGAGTCCCAGTGAATTGTCACGGATACGCTGAGCCCGTCATATTCCGTGGGCATGTCATATTCCGCGAAGTCATTGGGCAGATATAGGTCGGCTCCGATGTGATGCAGTTTTTCGGTGGTCATATTGTCTCTTATCGGTTGTTTCGGCTCATGGCGAAGGATACGATTTCGCGGATGTTGAATTCCCAGTAACCGTTTTCGACGGGTTTGCTGCTAGGTAGTTTGCCGCGTCTCAATGCGTCGGTGATGGTCTTGCGGCTGACCTCGTATCCGTAGTTTTCGCGCAGCCATTCGCTCATGCCTGCCGGTGTCTTGGTCAGGTGGATGGTTTCGGCCTTGGCTTGGCTTTGTTCGCGTAGCTCGGCCACGTTGATGGGGTTGCCGCATTTGCACAGCAGCAGCGATTCGCCCTTCGCGGCCATGACCTCGCGTCCGCATTCGGGGCATACGCCGATGATGCGACGTGTGCGTGGCTGACGGTCAACGAGTGGTTCGATGCGTTGGGTCATTTTGATGAGCTGGCGGAGGAATCGTCCCGCGTTGTGTGCCTGGCATAGCCATGCGAGGTGGGTTTGCATGCGGGGGATGAGGCGTTGCCATTTGTCGCTCCACACGGCTCCGGCGTCGCACCATGCGTCCTGCAACAATGATTCGGCTTCGTCCAGCAGGTCGATGGCGTGCACGTTGACTGGCGCGGGTGCCTCGCCGCCTGATGGCTTGCCCCCCGTCGCCGGGTTCGCCGAGCTTGTACTCATGCCGTGCGACGCGCTGCAACAGTTGCATGTTGCGGCGCAGCTGGTGGAGTGTTTTCGCGTACCGGCGGCGGCAGTCCTGGCATAGCGTCCACGGTGCTTCGACCTGCTGGCTGCCGCAGTATTGGCATGGTTTGGTGGTGATGGACATTGTTTGAAACCCTCCACGTCTCGGCTATGATTGTGCTTTGGTGAGCGTGCCCTCCGCCTTGTGGTGGAGGGTTTCGTTTTATTCGGTGTCGCGGGTCATGCCTCGAACAGCGGAGGTTCGATGAATTCGACTTTGCGTGGTGGTTTCGGTCGTCCGTCGCCATTGCGGATGATCGCGCGTACTGCCTCCAACGGCAGGCCCAATTGACGGGCCGTCTCCGTTGCGCTGTAGCCGCGTGCGTGCCATACGAGCACCTTGTCGCGGATTGTCTGACTGGTCATTTCACGCCTCCAGTATGTGGGTCGATGAGCTGGCAGCTCATGGCGTCGATGCGCCCATCGGTCTTGGCTTCGATGCAGAGGCGTTTCACGTCGCCGGTGGTTTCGACCTGTTGGATGATGGTCTGCTCCGGCTGTACGGGTGTCTGCGTGGCAGTCCAGCAGACGAATCCGATGGCCACCATGCCGGACACCACGATCAGCGTCAGGCAGGCGAGCATCGCCAGTCCAACGAAATTCTCCAAATCCCAGTCAGCAAACGGTTTCCTCATTCCTCCACCTCGGTTTCCGTGCCGTAATGGTCGTAGATGTAGTCACCCATCGCATTGATGTTGATTGGCCGATTGACGCTGTACAGGTATTCGTGCAGGCCTTGTTTCAGTTCTTTGCGGGTGAATATCCTCGCCTTATAGCTCATCGTCCACCCCCCAGACTCTCGTAGATCAGCTTGTAGGTCTTGCCCCCGCATTTGGGGCATGGGCTGATCCTGTGGAACCTCACCAGACTCACCTCCCTCAAGAGGCGCGTTTAAATCCACCTGTTCGATACGCGCACGCTCCTGTAAGATGTTCGCGTATGTCCCCATCGCGTACAATTGGCTTTCAAGGAGCTGGAAGGAGCACGCGGCCGTGAAGTCCAACGTGCCCTCCGCGTAGCCCTCAAGCATGTGCGCCAGCTTGCTGATACGCTCCTGCAATTCTCGATGTTCGCGGATCATCCGCTGCCTGTAATCACTCATTGGTTGACTCCTTCGGCTTGGTGTCATAGCTGATGTCGATGATGCGAGTCACGTTGAACTCTCGTCCGCAGTCCTCGCACTCCTCCTCGAAGTATTCGTCATTGCCGCCGCATTCATACGAATCTTCGTATCGGTGCCCGCAGTAAGGGCATACGATTTCGTCGGTACCATCGAACTCGGTCGGCTCACCCGAATCGATGAGACGCTTCTTCGGAACGCAATCACAGCAATACGTCTTACCGTCAATGGTTTCGCCCCAACGTTTGGTCATGAGGTCGCCGCACATATCGCACTGGATAAGATTGTTCATTCTTCCGTTGCCTCCATCGGGTAATTGATGTCTTCAAGCGAGTCCGCGAAATAGGTCAGCTTCACGAGCCTGAACGGTTTCTGCGTCTCCGGGCCTCTGAACGGTGGCTCATATTCCCACCATTCGCTGCCGTCGTATTCTTCGCGGCGCAGGAAACCGCCATCGGTGAACACCACGACCAGATCGGCGGCTATCTCCTGACCGCCGTAGCCGTCGTCGTAATCGATGTCGAGCACCTTTTCGGCCTGACTCCACGGAATTCCCAGCTTCTCGTCGCGGGAGCCTACGAATCGAACGTCATCGGTCGAATGCTCGCTTTGTGAGATCGCACCCTTGGTTTCATCTAAAAGATTCATTCTTCTGTTGCCTTTCTCCTCGCCGCGTTGAAGGCGATTCTGATGATGTTTTCCAAATACCCGCCGGGAAGCACGATGAACTTCCGGACTTCGCCTATGGCGGCTTCGATTTCCTCTTCCGTGGGCTGACGTGTGGCTCCGGCGATAAAACCGGCCTCGTATTCCTTGCTCTTGGTCGTGCCACGTATTTCCTCGGGGGATAGACGGACACCTCGTCGGAGGACAGCCCACTTCGCGTCACTGCTGATGATGCTCACAACCGTCCCCTCTCCTGATTGTGGACGAGGCAATCGTCCATAGCCTGAGCAAGTTCCTCGTCGGTGATGTCGAACGCGGTAATCAGGTTGCCGACCGTCTGCAACACGTCGGCCAGCTCGTCGAGCATGGCCTGGCGGCGCTGGTCGCGCACGTAACCTATCCATCCGGCCTTCGCCCTGTCCCGGTCATCGCCAAGCTCGCCGCCCACGTTCACCCCAAAGCAGGCGAGACAGTTCGCATGGTCATCGAACTCCCGGCCAATGCCGCTCGGGTCTGTCGGGTCGCTGGCTTTCAGGTATTGTTTCCCGGCCTCCACCATCTCCGCCGACTCCTCAAGGGTTTTCAGCAAAAGCCACTTGTCGGGCGTGAGATGTCCGAAAGATTCAACCGAGGGCAATTTCACGATACGATTGCTCATGCTTCCACCGCCTTGGCCAGTCGGAACGGGGCAAATAGAGATAGGCGCTCCGCGGCTTCGACCGATGAAGCAGGGTACGAGATTGAGGCTGCTGGCGGGTCCTTCGGGGCAATCTCAATCACCGTTGCCCCGGTGACTAACCACAGGCCATCACCCTTGTCTAGCCAGAGTCCATCATGGTCGGGCAGCTTCGACTTCGGACGTAAGGCGTGGTCGAAGTAATTACGGGGAGGGGCGTAATTATCTCCCTTGCAGATCATTACTCGCAATGGATAAAGATTGCTCAGCGAACGTGATGTGACTGTGTATTTGTTGCCGTCCGTAGCAACGTATATGTCTCCTACGCGCACATCATCTATATTTTCGATACGCTCATACTTTGTGGAATCCAATAGTTCGATGGACTCAATTTCATCCCTTGGGACAAAATCGGAGTCACCATAATTAAATGATAGGGCGATAGTGTTGTTTGTATCCGGTATCTTAAGATCGCCGTTAACGTTCGTCATTCCGGTTATCTCATCGCCGTTTTTAAACGTGACCTTGACATGTAGTCCGGCCATCTCCTTGCAGGTCTTATCCTGCCAAAATGGTTTATTGTTCATTTCGTCTCCTTGGTTCAATATGAGTTCAATTTCATGGTTCAATTCGGTTCAATGCGGGTCGGGGGAGTGGGCGGCAACTCTCCGGTCTGCAATCGGATTCCAGCGATGTGACCATACATGCCCCGTTTTGCCGTCCAACAGCCTCTCTGACGGGTTTTCAGTGCGAATGCGATAACTTATTAGGATTCATCATGTTTACCTGTCTCAGACCCGTTTATTGCGTTTTCGATTTCGATGCACAGGTCAAGCGCCGCCGTGAAACCGGACTGATAGGCGTGCAACGCGGTTTCTGGCCTGCTCATGCCGCCAATCTCCGTGGCCTCGAGCAGCCATTGCATCGCACGCTCCTGCGGGGTCGGGAACTTTTCGGCCATCACGCGCCTCCCAGCATCGAGCCGAGCGAGGCCATGCCGCGTCGTGAGGCTCCCGCGAACCGTCTGGCCGTGGAACGTGGCTTCGGCTTGGCGGCGGGCAGTTCAAGCGGGTTGCGCATGGTCAACGCCTGCTGCTGCGCCTGCTCCGGGCCGTTGCCGAGCATCCGCTGGCGGCGGTACATCCACGCCCTATCGCCCTCCAGTCCCCGCGCCTCGCATTCCTCCGCGATCTGCGCCTCCGAGGGCTTCGCATCGTTACGCATCCGGCGCACGATCGCGTTCACATCGCCCGAACCGCACCAACGGCCCGTGCTGCTGTCCGCGTAGAAGCGCTTCACCGCCTCCAACGCCTCGCCGAGCGTCATGTCCGCGCGAAGCTCCTCGTGGAACGTGCGAGCCTCCAGGTCGGTGATGGCCGCGTTGCCGTGATGCACGCGAATCTTCGCCAGAACGAGCGTGCTCTCCTTGAGCGTCAGCATGTCAGGACTCCTTCCAGTGATCGGTTTTCGGCGGCTTCCTCGGCCGCATAGTGGGCTATCAGCGCCGCGTTCGCATCCTGATTGGCCTGCGAACGGTTCCACGCCGATGGCGAGGGGCGTGCGGTCGGCTCGGGTTTGGCCGGCAGCGGGTCGTCGTCCCAATGCTCGCCGTCCAGCCAGTTAGCCGGGGTGAGCGTGTAGCCGGGCTCACGGTTCGGGTCGGCGGCGTACTGCTGGGCTTTGGCGAGCAGGAACGTGTTGTTGGTTTTCCGCCGCGCCTTCCGCCAAGCCGCGTACGCCTTGCGTTTGCCGGCATGCCGCGGATAGGTCTGCCAGAACTGTTCGAACTCGATGGGATAATCCTCGTCGGCGCTCTCTTGCGGGGCCGGTTCGGCCTCGCGCGTTTCCCTGTTACCTGATACCTGATTACCTGATACCTGATCCCTGATTAGAGCGGAAGATTTCGGAGGATTACCGTAATCTTCCGTAATCTTCGGAAGTGTTTGGGAATCGGCTTCAGGACGCGGAAAACGAGGCTTCGCCGGGTGACTTATCTTCTGATGGCGATCCCAGTTCGTCAAAAACAGCAGACTGACCGTCTTGCCGTCGATTTCAGCCTCGTACAATGTCACCATGCCACGCTTCTGCATTTCTCCGAGACTTTCCGTAATATTCCGAAAAGTCTCGGAAGGGTCGTCGGCAAGACGTTTGCGGAACACGTCGGCGGCGATGTCCAGAACATTGTTCTTGCCAACGCCGTTGTCATCCACGTAGTTGATGAGACCAACCCACATGAGCTGGCCGAAATCGGACAGCGAGATGAAATCGTCACTGCTCCACATCTCCGGTTTGATGAGCCTCATGCGCATCAGTCGGCCTCCCTCTCTTACCTCTCCTGTATTTGGCTATCAACGCCAGCAGTTCGGGGCTGGCGGCGATTATCTCGCTGGGCTTCGGCCCCTCACTGTTGGTTTTGAGCTTGCGGTGGTAGCCGCCATGCGAACCAGTGCGACGGCTACCACCGATGTAGGCGTGCGGGTTAGTCCTGGCCATCGTCCGGTCCCAACGGCAGGCCGTCATTCAACAGGAGCGCGAACCGTTCGAGCGGCATCCACACGAGCGTCGGATTGTTGGGCACCGGCTTCAACTCGCGGCGCAGGCGCACGGCGAAGAGCGCGTGCTCCTCGCCCAGCTCCGAGAACACGGCGAGGAACCGTTCAAGCACGTCCACGCTCAGAATCGCCATCTGTCGGGCCATGCCCTTGAGGCTTTTCACGCCCACGCCCCTGCGGTGTTGGACGAGCACGCCGTAGGGCGTGTCCATGTTCGCCATCTCCACTTTGAGCTCCCGCCAGTGTTTGCGGTAGTTCGGCTGGTGCGTGTCCTTGCATTCCACGCATACCGGTTCGCCGTGGAACATGACGCCGATCAGATCGCCCTGGTCGTTGTTGCCGTGCAACGGCATGCGGTCGATGCGCGTGTCCTGCAACGCCCACGCGAGGTAACGCACCGTCCACGTCTCAAGGCTTGTGCCTTTGCTTTTACTTGGATTCGCCATCATCGCTCCAATCCGTATTCTTCGACTATTTCGTCGGCTTCCTCCGCGCACTGCGGGCATGGGATCGGCCTTGCCGGATACACGGGGCATCCGTGAGTAGGGCAGACAGGTTCCACGTCCGGCGGCGTCTCATCGTGATACAAATGCAACATGTCAGAACTCCGGGGCGCTGCCGCCGTTGGCCCACGGGTCTGAGGCCGGTGGCTGCGACGGCTGGTATCCGCCCTGCGGCTGCTGCGTGTAGCCGCCCTGAGCGCCGTAGCCCTGCGACTGTCCGCCGCCCTTCTGCCTCACGTTCGTGATGGCGACGGCGCTGGCGCTGACCGAACAGGATGCGGCAAGCCCGCCATTTTTGTTCGTGTAGGCGTCGCAGCCGCTGACCTCTCCAACGATGGTCACGTCCACGAACTGGTCCTGATTCCGACGCAGCTGGGCGATCTGGTCGAACACGGGGTTGAGGTTCGCGTAGCCCGCAGGCCACACCGAGTAGTAATGTTCCGGCTGGCTTTTCCAGTCGCCGTTCCGGTCACGGTAGCCGGGCGACACCGATACGCTCAGATACCTTTTGCCGTTCTGCGTTTCTCGCACGCCCCACGCCGTGCCCTGGATGATGATGGTCGCTTTTCCCGCCATGGTCTCACTCACCTTCCTTCACGCCGGCCTTCAACTGGCCGATCACCTTGTCAAGCTCCGCCTCCGACAGTTCGTCGCTGGCTTTCACTTCGCGGTTCAGAATCTTCGAGATGGTTTCGCACGCCTCCGCGTCCGAAGCCACGCCCAAGGTCTGGAAGCGTCGAATCATCTCAGAACGCTTCGCCTCGACGGGAGACGGCTGCGGCTGTTCCGGTTCCTCGGGTTCGTCCACGCTCACGTCAACCGGCGAATCGTCCGCAGTCACGGTGGGCAGTGGACGGAACACGTCGGAATAATCCGGTGTCTGGTCGTCGCTTGCGGCCGCGTCGCGGGCCTCCACGCTGACCGGCAGGTAGGGGAACGCGCGTCGGATTACCGTCTTCTTCGCCATGGCCTCATAGTCGGACTTCCACGGGCTGACCGCCTTGCCGTAGCTGGGGCTGCGTTTCGCCGCCGCCTCGATCTCGTCGGCGTTCATCACCTGGAAGTAATGCCCGCCGTCCTTGAAGTTCGCGATCATGTACACATGGGTGAGCTTGCCGGGCTTCGCGCACGGCACGTGCCGCAGGTCCTCGTTCAGGCCATAGCTGTAGGTGAATTCGTCGCCCTCATGGACTGCTCGGGCGCTGATGTCCCTGATCTGGCCGCTGCGGCGTGCGAGGTCGATCATGCCCTTGTAGCCGATGATGAGTGTGGCTTCCTTCTGTCCGGTGCGGTAGTTCTTGTTCCCGTAGGGCAGGATGTAGGCGCGTCCCAATCCGTCCACGTTCGACGGTTCCAAGCCCAATGCGGCGCATTTCATGAAGCAGGACAGCACCGATTCCACGCCGCAGTTGGCGAGCTGCGGTTCGCGGTTGATGGTGCTCACGTACATCTGGTAGAGGCGTTGCGGGCTGAGGTTGTTGCCGATGACGGCCGCGATGCGCGGCCAGCTCCTCTCCAGCAGGCTCTTCATGTTCTTCTGCGGGTTCATCGTCTGCATCTGCGCGTTCTGCGCCTGCGTCGCTAACTGTCCCATATCGGTTCTCCTTACTTGGTTTTGAGTTGGGTGACAGTGAATCGTCTCTGGTCGTATGCGGGTTTCGCCTCGACCGCGGGCTTCTCCTTGTAGTGGACGGTCCGGTATCCGGCCTTCCATCCGCCGCTGATCAGGCCCTCGCGTTCCGCGCCGACCATCGCCTTCAATTGGTCGGCGATCTTCTCCTTCGCTTTCTTGGCGTTGGATTCGGCCTGCGCGTACGTGGAGTACATGGCGGCGAGGTCGTCGAATTCATGGTCCACGACCTGCTCGTAGCCGTCCGGGTAGGGTGGCATGGATTGCGCCTTGTCCACGTCCGCGCCGGTCAGGGCGGGCATTTCGCCGCGGGTGACGAAACCCCAGAAGTCCTCGGCGGCCTTGACCACGGCGTTCACGTCGTCCTCGTCGCGCTCGAAACGAACCTCGACCGGTTCCGCCTCGCCGATGTCCGCGTAGAAATACCCCCAGCGGAAGCCGGTGACGGCCATGTAATGCGTGACCTGCGCCATGTAGTACTGCGGGGCCACGAGCTCGCCCGTCTCGTCGTGCCAGTCGGTGCGCCCACGGTTCGCGTTCGCGGTCTTGATCTCCAGCACCCCGAACGAATCCGATTCGGAGTCGTAGAGGAAACCGTCCAGCGAGGCGTGCATCAACGGATGCTCCTTGGACACGAGGCTGATGTCGGTGCCGTCGATGACCTGGTACTCCGGGTGCAGTTGGCGGAATCGGCGGCGCAGTTCGATCTCCAAGGCGTTGCCCTTGACGATCGCCCACTTGCCGCTGATGTCCTCCGGCTGCTGACGGCCCGTCTTCTCCAACCACAGCTCGTAAGGGGTCGAGTATTGGTTGAGGCCGAGGATCGTGCTCATGTCCGAGCCGCCGACGCCCAGTGCGCGGAACTTGCGCCACGCACTCTCACGATCCGTCTTCGTGCGCTGGCGGAAACGGTGCACGTCGAACAGTCCGGTCGCCTTCGCTGCCATGTCAACGGTCACTCGTTTCATTGCTGCTCCTTAGCTTCGATTTGCTGACATATTCCACTCGTGTACTCACCCTGCGCCGTTGCCTGTCGATGACGACCATGCCCGGCAACGGCATCACGTACAGGTACGGGTTGCCGGTCTGACTGTTCCGGTCGCTGATAAGATCCATAAACTCCACGATCAATTCGCCCGGCGTCATGCGCACGCCATCGTCCGTGATCGGACTCCACAGTTCCACCGTGTCCGTCATCCATATCCTCTCGTAGTCCGACGAGCCGTAGCCCGGCCTCGTGGACGCTCAGTCCGATGAGGCTCGCGAGGCTCTGCCGTGTGGGGTGCGCGGTAAGGATGTCAAGGTTTTTGAGCAGCTTCCCGGCGACCGCCAGCCACATGTCGTTAGGCAGATCAGTCATACAGGTATTGCTTGCGGGTGCGTTGGTTGCGCTGGTCAAAACGGTTCACCTCCTCGACGCGGAAGCCGAGCACCTGTCCCGTGTCCGGGTCCAATACCGGCACTGGCCCCCAGCCTCGGGTGAGCTTGTTCTGAATGGTCTTCTTCGCCCGCCCGTAGTGTTCGGCGAGCTGGGCCACACTCATGAGGTTCGGTGTTTCTACGCTCATGGGGTTATCCTTTCTATTGGAGATCCTTTCTTCGCCCCCGTGCCAGCGGGGGTTTTCTTTTTTTAACCTTTCGGTCGTGGACGGCCACGCATCGAAGCGTGATCCCGGTCTTTGCCGCGCACACCTGACCTACGCGATCTTGACTGGGGGCAACCTGCGCCGCCCGTGGCATCGGCCCGAGAAGCAAACGGTGGTAACAAGGCCGACGCCGGTTCAAAAAACAGACACAGTATCTGTTTTGGTTTTTTCGGTTATCACGAGGGTTTGCGGTTTTCCTTCCGATTGTCAGCCGGTTTTCCACGCCGACCGGCAAGACAGTTATTCGTATTCGACGCCCGCCTCGCTCAACACCAGATCGATCAGTCGGAGCGGCACGAAACCGAAGCCAATGAGCGCGGCGATGCCGTTTTCGATGGGATGCGCGCACCCCATGTGAGTCATCATCCAGCCGACGCACACCGCGTACGCGACGATCCAGAGCACGAGACGGTGCATGAAACCTTGGGACGGCTCGCACTCGTCGGACCTGCGATAGCCGCTGAAGTGATGGCCGTAATCCTTGGCGTTCATGGTTTGACTCACTTGGGTTGGATGAGGGTGTTGGATCCCTCGGGGGTGACAACCAGCTGGTCGGCATTCTGCAATGCGTCGATGTAGTGCTGTCTGAGCACGTTGTCGGTCAGGGAGTCGTTGAGCACCTTGTTGGCGTCGGCCTCGCCCTGCGCCTTGATGCGTTTGGTCTCGGCCTTGGTCTTCTCGACTTCCTGCTCGTTCAATGCCTTCTGCTTGTCGATCTCGGCGGCCTGTGCCTCCGCGTACTTCGAGGTGATGGACTTGGGGTAGCGGATCTCCTGCACACTGACCTGTTCGACGCGCAGACCCATGTCCTTCCATTTCGCGGTCAGGGCCTTCTGGATGGCGGCGGTGTACTTGCTGCGATCGGTCAATAGTTGGATGGTGTCGAATTGGCCGGAGACCTCGCGGGGCACGCTGCGCACGTCGACTGCTGCCACCGATTTCACGAATGTGGTCTGCTTGCCGTAGTCCTTGTACAGGTCCATCGCGTACTTCGGGTCGAGCGAATAGTTGACCTGGATGTCAATGTCGGCCTGTGCGCCGTTCTTGTCGTTGACGGTGACCTGCGGGCCTCGTGCCGAGCCTCCGTCGTAGTCCTCCTCGCCCTTGGCCACATAGCTGATGACGTTGTTGCGGGTGTCGTATTGCATGGTGGACTGCCACGGGAGCTTGCCATGGAATCCCGCGTCGGCGGAATATCCGGCGATGGAGCCGCCCATGTTCTTCAGCACGACGACCTCTCCCGCATCCTGCGAGTACAGGCAGGCGGGAATCATCAGCAGACCAGCGACGACGATGGGGATGAAGCCGAG
>ERZ857969.1739-NODE-1739-length-28215-cov-3.171094_pt1 | contig 28215 bp, 19 predicted proteins | sample MGYA00519864_ERZ857969 | MGnify/ENA primary metagenome ERZ857969 (study PRJEB31778, sample SAMEA3449382) | human gut metagenome | biome: human gut; feature: human-associated habitat; material: faeces | place: United Kingdom | collected 2010/2012 ... | reverse complement strand
GTCAAAATTGGTTACCGTATGTATTCAATGATTTATTTGACAACGACTGGATGATAAAAGCAAACTCTACAGCTCCAGCCATCAACGTGATAGAATCCGATAAGGATTATCGAGTTGAGGTAGCCGCTCCCGGTATGACGAAGAACGATTTCAACATCAAGATCGATGAGAACAACAACTTGGTCGTATCTATGGAGAAAAAAGAAGAAAAGAATGAGGATAAGAAAGACGGACGCTATCTGAGACGCGAATTCTCTTATAGCAAGTTCCAACAAACCATGGTTTTGCCTGACAATGTAGAGAAAGACAAGATTGAGGCGAAGGTTGAGAACGGCGTCTTGAGTATCAGCATACCGAAAAGAACTGAGGAAGAGGCTAAAATGGCCGAGAAAGTAATCGAGATCAAATAACCTCGATACACTTTCCTTCGTAAAAACTCAACAAAACCGATAATGGCTTGTTCTATTTATAAACAACATAAAATAGAATAAGCCATTATGATTTTAAGCAGAAAATTATCAGATGCTCTCAACGAGCAAATCAACATGGAGATGTGGTCATCCAACCTATATTTATCCATGTCGGTACATTTCACTCAGATAGGGCTGGATGGTTTCGCGCATTGGACGTTAAAACAATCGCAAGAGGAACTTGAACATGCCTATAAAATGATCGATTACTCAATCAAGCGTGGCGGACAAGTGACGATCGGAGTAGTTAATTCCGTTCCTACAGCATGGGGAGAGCCGTTGGAGATTTTCCAGCATATCTACGAGCATGAGGTGCATGTATCCGGATCAATCGACAAGATTGTCGATATCGCTTCCGAAGAGAAAGACAAGGCGACACAAGATTTCCTATGGGGCTTCGTCCGAGAGCAGGTAGAGGAAGAGGCTACAGCGAAAAATATTGTCGAGAAACTTAAATTATACGGAGAACATCATGCCGTATTAATGGATCATCGATTAGGAAAAAGATAAACGAATACTTGCTTGTCATACCTATAAATGGACCTAAAAAGCCATGTCGTCTTCTTGGGATGGCATGGCTTTTTTATAGAGGTCAAAGCCCTAAAGCCTGACGAATCGCCTCACTCCACAATTCGCCTAACCGGACCGCTCCTTTCTCATTCGGATGAAGATAGAACACTCCGGCGTTGCCCTTCTCCGCTTGGAAATCTGTCAAATGGTTTTCCTTAAAGTAATTAAATCCCTTCGTATCTCCCAGAAAGACTTGTCCGGGAAAATGAGACGCATAATAATCGACTAATCGTTGTATTTGCGGATAATAATCTTGGAGCCTTCGCAAGCCTTCTTCCAAATATTTAGCTCCATTATACGTATTCGGGCTATACCATAGAGGACGATGTACCACAATACGGCAATTCGGGTATAAAGCTAATAAGCGATTGATAATTGTCTTCATGTTCTCATAATACCGCTCGGGCGTTACCGGGCAGCCGTTCGTGCCTTCTATCGCGCTATCGTTCGTCCCCAGCATAATAGAGAACACCAAATCCGCCCAAGTCTCATCCTTAAATTTATCGGCAGCACGTACGGCCCACGGGAAGAGCGTATTCGTATCCGGCAAATAATCAACGGTAGTACAGCCGCTCTGTCCTCTATTGGAATACTTGACCGAAGCCACTTCCGGGCACTTGCTTAAAAACAACGCAGCCTTTACAGGAGGCGCATCATGGACAGGCTTCGGTAACCCGGCGCCAAACGTGATACTATTCCCGATAAATACGATATTCACATAACGTTTATTGTTTGCGGCTGAAGCAGACCAACACATAACGATACTTATTAAAATACATATGACTCCCTTAATTTGTCTCATGGCTCCCATTCAATTGATTCTCCTGCGAAGGTAAGAATAATTTGATTATCTCGGGATGTTTTTCAAGCCAAGCACGGGCTGATCGCGATTCCGTACGTGTCCCGTCTTCCATATAATACATCAATTCGCTCAGTTGTTCATCGGTTAACTTAAAGTTCTTGAAAAAAGAGGCTGCATATGGATCTTTCTCAGAGAATCCTTTCGTAGCGATAACCTCGATATGCTCCGAGTCTCCAAATTCCTCTTTCGGGTCTTCCAAGAATTTTAACGGATAACGTGAGAACATCCAATGAGGGGTCCATCCGGTAACCACGATCCATTCGTTCGCATCAATCGATTTCTTCAAGAAAGCAACCATCGTAGCCCCACTGGAAGATTTCAAATCAAAATCCAAAGAATAATCTTGAACCGCCTTATCCGCCGAGTTCATCAAACCGGCGCCGGCATCGATCCCTATAATCTCACCTTTAAATTGATCTTTATGGGCATTCAAATCCTCGATGGAACGAATGGTAACGTACTCCGGAACTACCAAGCCCAATTTCGCATGCTCATAAACCGTTCCGAATGTCTCAAGCCGGTCCCCGTATTGTTCCATATAATCCGCATGGGTCACCGGTAACCATGCATCCATGAACACATCCGCTTTTCCCGAAGCGACAGAAGTAAAGATCGGGGCGATATCCGCATTTTTTAATGTTACCCGATATCCTTGATCCTCTAATATCACTTTGGCTAAGTTGGTCATAGCAATGCCCTCCGCCCAATTAGCGTACGCTATCGATATTTTCTTTCGATCCTTGCTATCCACACAACTGAAAATAAATTGTAAGGTCACCAAAAGCATACAGCATCCAATAATAATCGTAAATCGTCTCATATATCTATTTCTTTCTTTTCTATGTTTCTTATTTCTTTTGTTTATTCACTTTACCTTTCGCCCAGCCCTGCGTAATACGGTCCAAGATAATAGCCAAGATAACGACCGCTATACCTCCTTCGAAACCTAAACCTATTTTCATTTGGGTAATTCCTCGCAAGACAATCTCACCCAATCCTCCTGCCGAGATCATGGCCGCTATAACTACCATAGAAAGTGAAAGCATGATCGTTTGATTCACTCCCGTCATGATCGTAGGCAAAGCCAATGGCAATTGCACCTTATAAAGCAACTGAGAGGAAGTAGCGCCAAATGAGCGGGTAGCCTCCACAATATCGGCCGGGACTTGACGGATTCCCAGATCGGTCAGCCGTACAACCGGAGGCATGGCGAAAATCACCGTTGCGAAAGCGCCGGGTACCGGTCCCAAACCAAAAAACAAAACGGCTGGTATCAAGTAGACGAAAGCCGGCATCGTTTGCATCAAATCCAAGACCGGATGGATGATCTTATCCGCCCGATCACTGCGTGCGGTCCAAATTCCTAACGGAACTCCGATCATCAAGGCGATGATGGTAGAAGACAGTACCAAGGCCAAAGTCTGCATCGTTTCCACCCAGAAACCCATTCCGTAAATTAACAATAGACCCAATGCCGTGAACACGCCGACTCCTTTTCCTGCCTTGAACCAAGCCAACAATGCCAAGCCCAAAATCATCACATAAAACGGAATCCAAGTCAGCCCATCTTGAAAAGCATCGATAAATCCTCCGACCCCATCATTTATCACATCAAAAAAACGAGCGAAATGCTCAGTCAGCCAATTAATGGCAATCTCTATATATTTTCCTATATTTATCATAATTCTATCGCATTTTGAACAATTTGATCTATTTCCTCTTTATCCTTCCCCGTCATCTCGATTATAATCGATGAAGTAGAAACCAAGCCAGCCAATTGGTTGGCCTCATTAACGACCGGTAAGGCCTGCCGGATCTCCGGTAGCAAAGGAAGCATATCCTCAACCGTCGTGTTTTCCAGAACCGAAGGAACCTCTTTCATCACAATCGACGAGAGATCATGATTCCCCGCTTTCCGAAGAGCCAAGACATCTTTCAAACGAACCTCGCCCAGAAATTGCCTATTTCCATCCACAACCGGCAATACATATAAGTTTTTCTCTTTCATTTTCCTCAACACGGTCTCCGGGCCATCTTTACGGATACGAGCGACAACCGGCTGGGTTATCATTATCGATGAGGCTGTAACGATACGTCCACGATCTACATTTTCCGTAAATCTAGAGACATAATGATTGGCCGGATCTGTCAAGATCTCCTCAGGGGTACCTACTTGCACGACCTCCCCGTCTTTCATAATGGCGATACGATCCCCCAACTTAATCGCCTCGTCAAGATCATGCGTAATAAAGATGATCGTTTTTTGCATCTTCTCTTGTAGTTTCAATAGCTCATCCTGCATCTGTACGCGGATCAATGGGTCTAAGGCAGAAAAAGCCTCATCCATTAAGAGCACCTCGGGATCATTCGCGATCGCACGGGCCAATCCGACACGTTGCTGCATACCTCCAGACAACTCGCTAACCTTCTGGTTCTCGTATCCTTTTAACCCTACTAGGGCTACACTTTCCACAGCTTTCTGGTCTCTTTCTTTTTTAGGAACCCCTTGTAACTCCAAGCCAAAAGCGATATTACTCAATACCGTGCGATGGGGCAGCAATCCAAAATGCTGGAAAACCATAGCCATTTCCTTACGCCGTATATCCAATAATTCTTTATCCGAGAAAGTCGTTATGTTTTTTCCGTTGATAAAGACTTCTCCCAAAGAGGGCTCGTTCAATCGGTTAATACAACGTAACAGCGTAGATTTTCCACTTCCGGAAAGTCCCATTATCACAAATAACTCCCCTTCCTCAATTTTTAGGTTCGCATTACGTACAGCTACCGTGCAACCCGTTTCTTTCAAAATGTCTTGTTTACTTTTTCCCGCTACTAGCATTCTTTTCGCACGCATTTTCTCCGGGCCGAAAAGAATAGATAAATTCTTTATTTCTATTTTCGTCATATAAAATCTTTGATTACAGGTATGATACAAAAAGATTAGGCCATAAGTCCAGAATTTCTTATGGCAAAACATAAACCAAAAGCATATATAAGTTAATGCTTATTATGGAAATTGACTACAACCTAAATCATCTCTTATATAGACAACCGAATTTCAAAGAGTATTGTTCACTAGTTTTTCCAACTATTGGGTCTTTTCATAGGTAAAGTGAAAATAAATGTAGAACCAAATCCTTCTTCGGACATCACTGAAATATTACCGCCCATTTTTAATACCAGACCTTTACAAATTGCTAATCCCAATCCGATTCCTTGCTCAAAATCGCTTAATTGCACGAACCGAGCAAAGATATTATCCAATTCATCTTTGGGAATGCCACAGCCTGTATCCGAGACATAAAACTTAACCATTTTCCCCTCATCCTCAAGCGTATATCCAAACCAGATACTACCTTTCTTGGTATGCTTAACCGCATTCGTCAATAAATTCATGCAGATTTGCCATAATCGATTTCGATCTATATTAAATATGATATCGGGACATGCATCCAAGGTTATTTCCACCCCTTCCGGCTTACGTAATTGTATGGAGTTATATAGATCTTTCATAAAGGAAGGTAAATAAACATCCATATAAGTAAATGTCATCATATCAGACTCGATTCTGGAAATATCCAAAACATCATTGACTATACTTAAAAGTAAATCATTGTTCATCTTGATCAAGCTAATATAATTTTGACGCAATTCCAAATCCTCCTCCACTCCTAACAAATCAGAGAAACCGACAATAGCGTTCAATGGTGTACGGATCTCATGGGTCATATTCGCTAAGAAAGTCGACTTAAGCATATCCGCCTCCTCCGCTTTTTCCTTGGCTGAGATCAAGTCTTCCTCAAACTCCAATCGTTCTTGATCATCGATCATACAGCCAACAATCAAATTCGGGAAACCATTTTCATCCTTCTCATGCGTCTTACCGATCACCTCATAGATCCGATAGGTATTATCATCGTTCTTTAGACGAAAATCTATTTTATATTCATCCAATTTATTCGCACGGATCGTATTGAATAGATAGAAAAAGTCGCCAGAATCGTCCGGGTGACGAAGTTGCGGCAAAGCCTGACAGATGAACTGATTACGTTTCAATAAACTATTGGTCGTGCCATAAAACTGGAAACAACGGTTACAATGTACTTTATCGCAAGACTTAAATCGGCTGAAATTAAAAGAATAAGTCGTAATCTTGCTATTCTGCAAAGCAAGCTCCATCATCATCCGACTTTCGGACAACTTACTGCTTAACGCCTCATTCGCTTTCTCCTGCTCAACGAGCTCCGACACATTCCGTATATAAATAATCACATACCGGTCATGTACAGGTACCAACCGTAGTTTAAAATAAACGACCGGAGCGTTATGTCCCGGAATCGATAAATCTAAATTCATGATCTCCGACTTATTCAAGCAACTTTGCACGATCGTGGCCACACGACGCTTAGTCTCATCCGGATAAATGAAACCCGGAAGATCATCGATACGCCGATTGATCGACTCCGGCGTTATACAAGTCTCCACAGCATAAGCGATAATCCGCTCTACGATCAATTGCTTGTTTACCAAAAGGATCGTATCAGGAACCGCTTCCGCCATCTTTTGCGACATGTCCGTCAATTCCTTCAATTCCCGGTCATAACCGGCTGCCTCCTGCCCGACCGCCGGATTACCCGTTAATAATAAGGTATATCCAAGAATCTCTCTATTCTCTTTCATTGAGGGGATGATAGAATACGGTACAGGCAAAGAACCGGAAACCACGCTTCCCCCACGCAGATATTGTTTTTGAAGATCGGTCAACAAATCTGTACGAAAAAGATTATTTAATAAGAAGTCCGCTTCATTTGTAAAAGGAAATTTCTCGTTTAAGGACTTATTTATATCAATTAGCGCACCGTTTTTATCATACAGAGCACCTCCCATGGGATAATATGTAAAAAAATCTGTCAGCAAACGCTGTTTTACCTCGGAAACCTCCATATACTTTCTTTATTAACATCAATAAGTTACAAAGAAATAAAATCTTTGAAAATCAGAGAAATTTTAAAGCATAAACTTTAGGTCTATTTCACAAGAAAATCAGTATCTTTACTAAAAAAGCAACAACAAACCTTCACTTACGCTTGTTACTTAACAAACAAATTAATTATAATATGAAAGCATTAATAGGTAAAAAGGCACCGGAATTCCACGCTCCGGCAGTAGTGAATGGCAATGAGATCATCGAGGATTTCTCTTTGGAACAATATGTAGGCAAGAAGTATGTAGTCATGTTTTTCTATCCGATGGACTTTACATTCGTTTGCCCGACAGAATTACATGCCTTCCAACAAAAGTTACAGGAATTCGAAAGACGTAACGTAGCGGTGGTTGGTTGCTCCGTCGATTCTCAATTTTCTCATTTCGCATGGTTAAACCAAGATAAGAATAAAGGAGGTATCCATGGGGTGACTTATCCACTCGTATCCGATTTTTCCAAAACCATCTCTGAAAACTTTGGCGTATTAGCCGCTGATTATATTACAAACGAAAGTGGAGAACTTATCTCCAGAGGAAATCCGGTCGCTTACCGGGGTCTGTTCCTGATTGACAAAGAGGGCTTGATCCGTCATTATGTAATCAACGATTTACCATTAGGCCGTAACGTAGACGAGGCTCTCCGTATGGTCGATGCCTTACAGCACTTCGAAGAATATGGCGAGGTTTGCCCGGCAAATTGGTCCAAAGGAAAAGACGCCATGAAAGCGACAAACGCAGGAGTCTCTAATTATTTAAGCCATCATTGATATATTGCAAGAAAGGGGGCTAGGCCCCCTTTTTTTATACTATTGAGACAATCGTTTACACTTTCCCGAGATGTGCGAGATGTCCAAACAATACGCTAATCATAGTAAATCTATAAAAAAATAATATACATTTGCGTCATAAAGTTGACACATGATAAATATTATAGATCTATGAGAGCAAGAATAACCTTATTATTATTATTCGCCATTCTTTTCAGTTTCACTTGTCTGGCACAAACTAATTTTGAAAAACACTTCACGAAGAAAAGTCTCCGGGTAGATTTCGCTTTGAGCGGAAATTGGGATTTCCAAGCCGCTGCCATACAACAACTCCGGGAAGAACCCGTCTGGGCAGGGCCGGTCAAAAACTTGATCGATCCGTTTGGTTATGGAGGGTATTATATTAATGTATATGATAAAGCCGGTAAAGAGTTGATCTACTCACGAGGATTCAATACGTTATTCGAAGAATGGAGAAGTACGGAGCAAGCGAAGACCGAGACACAATCTTGGACAAATAGCATCTCTATCCCCTATCCGAAAGCTCCTGTCATCATTGAGATTACGGCAAGAGACAAGGCCGACATGCAGTTCCATCTTTTATTGAAACAAGAGATTGATCCGGCCAGTATTTTTATTGACCGGGGAAAACTCAAGGAAAACCGGATCACAAAAATCCAATATAACGGGGATTCCTCCGGGAAAGTAGACCTCGTATTTTTGGCGGAAGGTTATACGGCGGATGAGCAAGAGAAATTCGTAGCTGATGCCAAACGTTTTACGGAGGCATTGTTTAAAACCCCGCCTTATGACACTCGCCGGGAAGATTTCAATATTTGGGCGGTAGATGCCGTTTCGGAAGAATCGGGAACAGATGTATCCGGTAAAGGTATATTCAAGAATACCGCATTGAATTCCGGTTATTATACATTCGGTGTAGATCGCTATTTAACCACCCCGGATATGAAGTCTATACGTGACGCCGTATGGAACGCTCCTTGCGACGCAATCTTCATCTTGGTAAACACGGACGCTTACGGTGGTGGCGGTATGTATAATTTTTATGCCATGGGAACCGCCGATAACCCACGTACCCCAGTCGTATTCGTTCACGAGTTCGGACATAGTTTCGCTGGTCTAGCAGATGAATATTTCAGTTCCGAGGTCGCTTATCAAGATTTTTATAATTTGAAGTACGAGCCTTGGGAACCGAACATCACGACCTTGGTTAACTTCGATGCTAAATGGAAAGATCTTCTACCGACTAATACACCGATACCTACCCCATTAGATGACGCCCATAAGGATAAGGCAGGCGTATTCGAGGGAGGCGGTTACATCGCTAAAGGCATTTATCGCCCGATGGATCACTGTATGATGCGTGATTACGCTCCATTCTGTCCAGCTTGTAGCCGGGCGATCTTAAAGATGATCGATTACTTCACGGATAAACCGATAAAACATTAACAAGGAAAGAGCGGGTACCCTAATAGCTTTGTTACATCAACTATTAAGATACCCGCCAGCACTAACCTATCAACATTTATTTCATCATCGGAATTTCTATCAAAAGAACTTTTGCGTGCTTCAAGACTTCTATCGTAATGCTATCGGTTTCCCAGAATCCGGCCCCGTCACGCTTAGACAGGATCGTATTACTTACCTCCACCTCTCCGTCGATCACGAATAAATAAACTCCATTATTTTTACTATGTAGCTTGTACTCTTTTACTTGACCGGCATCTAGGTTTCCTAAAGAGAACCAAGCGTCTTGGTTGATCGACGCAGGAGCGCTACCGTCCGGAGCGATGATCAAGGACAACTTATTCTTTTCCGAAGTAACCGGACGCACGTCATAACTGGCATAATGAGGCTTGGTATTCTCCTCACGGGGAAATACCCATATTTGCAAGAACTCCAATTGTTCATTACCGCTGTCGTTGAACTCGCTATGCACGATACCGGTACCGGCGCTCATCACCTGAATATCTCCCGGCGTAATCACCTCGCTATTCTTTATGCTATCCCCATGGCGTAAATATCCCTTTAACGGGATGGAGATAACCTCCATATTCTTATGTGGATGCATATCGAATCCCTCACCCGGCGCCACGGAATCATCATTCAATACACGTAGCATCCCGAAATGAACCCTTTCCGGATTGTAATAATTAGCAAAACTAAACGTGTGATGTGTTTTCAACCAACCGTGATTCGCATACCCTCTGGATTGAGCCTTATCAACTACAACTCTCATATTTTCCTCCTTTTTAAATCTACATTAATAACAAATCCATAACTATAAATGTTGCGTGACGCATATTTCGAACATTTCATGTAAACATGTGATTCATATATGAACAGAAATCGCTACTTTTGCACAATTAAAAAAACTCATCCTGTAAATATAAAATCTTATGGCAATCTACTTAAACGATGTATCGAGAACATTTGGTGAGTATTTACTTATTCCCGGTTTAACCACCAAAGAATGTATTCCCGCAAACGTTTCATTGAAAACGCCGCTTGTGAAATTCAAGTCTGGCGAGAAATCCGCTATTGAATTAAATATTCCTTTCGTTTCCGCGATCATGCAATCGGTTTCCGGCCCTAAACTGGCAATCGAGTTGGCTCGCAACGGAGGACTTTCCTTCATCTTCGGCTCGCAACCGATCGAAAGCCAAGCGGATATGGTTCGCAAAGTAAAGAAATTCAAGGCCGGATTCGTTATCAGCGACTCTAACCTTACGCCCGAGAATACCTTGGCCGACGTGCTTGAGCTAGTCCGCCGGACAGAACATTCTACGATTGGTGTGACAGATGACGGTACGCCTAACGGCAAATTGCTAGGTATGGTAACCAGCCGCGATTACCGTGAAGGCAAAGACCCGATCGACATGAAAGTGAAAGATTTCATGACCCCGTTCGCTAAACTAATCGTTGGCGAGCTAGGCATGACCTTGAAAGAGGCGAACCAGATTATCTGGGATCATAAGTTGAATACATTGCCAATCATCGACAAGGATCAGAAGCTTCAATACTTCGTATTCCGCAAGGACTACGATAGCCACCGTGAGAATCCGAAAGAGTTATCCGGCGGAGATAAGAAATTATTAGTAGGTGCCGGTATCAACACCCGCGACTATAAGGAACGTGTTCCGGCATTGGTAGAGGCTGGCGTTGACGTATTGTGTATCGACTCTTCCGACGGCTATTCCGAATGGCAGTACGAGACCTTGCACTGGATCAAGGATACCTACGGAGACAAGGTACTGGTTGGTGCCGGAAACGTGGTTGACCAAGATGGTTTCAACTACTTGGCTGACGCCGGAGCGGATTTCATCAAGGTAGGTATCGGTGGTGGTTCCATCTGTATCACCCGTGAGCAGAAAGGTATCGGTCGCGGACAGGCTACCGCCTTGATCGACGTAGCGAAAGCTCGCGACGAATATTTCAAGAGACACGGCGTTTATATCCCTATCTGTAGCGATGGTGGCTTGGTACACGATTACCATATGGTATTAGCGTTGGCTATGGGTGCCGACTTCCTGATGATGGGCCGTTATTTCGCCCGCTTCGACGAGTCTCCTACGAAGAAGATGAAAATAGGAAACAACTTCGTGAAGGAGTATTGGGGTGAGGGATCTAACCGTGCGAAGAACTGGCAGCGCTATGACATGGGTGGAAACGAGTCCTTGAAATTCGAGGAAGGCGTGGACAGCTATGTACCGTATGCCGGAAAATTGAAAGATAATTTAAACGTAACATTGGGTAAGATGATCGCTACGATGTGTAGCTGCGGTTCCATCTCTATCCAAGAGTTGCAGCAGCATGCCAAGATCACGCTTGTCTCCTCTACAAGTATCGTTGAGGGTGGCGCTCACGACGTGATCCTGAAAGAGCAGAATTAATTACAATATGTATTCTAGTAGAGGCGTGGCACGCTACGTCTCTACTATTTACACATTCAAATAATTTACCATGAAAAATCTATTACTTACAGTTATCCTTTTGTGTTTTTGTTTGCCATTCGTAAAAGCCGCCGATCAAAAGATGATCTTAATCTCGACCAACGAGACGGACTTGATTTTACAAGTAGCCCCCAACGGACGGCTCTACCAAACTTATCTGGGAAATAAATTAGTAAACGAATCCGAATTTGAGAACCTCTCATGGAATATCCAAGCCGGAACGGATGGCAGCGTATCAACCCGTGGATGGGAAGTATATCCTTGCTCAGGAGCGGAAGATTATTTCGAACCAGCTTTCGCCATCCAGCATAACGACGGAAACATGACTAGCATATTCAAGTATGTTTCCAGCGAATCCAAGAAACTAGACAATAACGTTACGGAGACAATCATCTCCCTGAAAGACGATGTATACCCAGTGGAGGCTAAATTGCATTATGTAACTTTCGCTAAAGAAAACGTCATCAAGGCTTGGACCGAGATTCGTCATATGGAGAAAAAACCGGTCACGATTACCCAATACGCTTCCAATATGCTTTATTTCGAGAGTCCTCGCTATGTATTGACCGAGTTTAGCGGTGACTGGGCCAAGGAAGTACAGATGAGCAGCCAAGACTTGAAATTCGGGAAAAAGATTATCGATACGAAACTAGGCTCCCGTGCCGCCATGCACGCTTACCCGTTTTTTGAGATTGGGTTAGGTGCCCCGGCCAGCGAGAATACAGGAGATGTTTTAATGGGAACGATCGGTTGGACTGGAAACTACCGCTTTACGTTCGAGGTGGACAACGCCGGTAACCTTCGTGTCATCTCCGGCATCAATCCCTATGCGTCCGCCTATGAATTGAAACCGAACGAATGGTTCGTCACTCCTGAGTTTATCTTTACGTTGAGTAATCAAGGAACCGGAAAAGCCAGTCGTGATATCCATGATTGGGCACGTAATTACCAGATCAAGGATGGTAAAGGCGATCGACTTACCCTACTGAACAACTGGGAATCGACTGGTTTCAATTTCAACGAGAAGAAATTGGAGGAACTAATGAAAGAAGCCAAGCATCTAGGTGTAGATATGTTTTTGCTGGATGATGGTTGGTTCGCTAATAAATACCCTCGTCAAAACGATAAGGCCGGATTGGGCGATTGGGAGGTTACACACGATAAGTTGCCAAACGGCATTCCTCATCTGGTGCAGGTCGCTAAAGATGCCGGCGTGAAATTCGGTATCTGGATCGAGCCGGAGATGGTAAACCCCAAGAGCGAACTTTTCGAGAAACACCCGGACTGGGCGATCCATCTACCGAATCGTGAGACCTATTACTATCGCAATCAACTTGTCTTAGACTTAAGCAACCCGAAAGTACAGGATTATGTATTCAGCGTGGTGGATAATATCATGATCGAGAATCCGGATCTGGCTTTCTTCAAATGGGATTGCAACAGCCCGATTACCAATGTCTATTCCCCCTATCTTAAAGAGAAGCAGAATCAATTGTATATCGACCATGTACGAGGTGTCTATAACGTATTCAAACGGGTAGCCGAGAAATACCCTCACCTACCGATCATGCTTTGCTCCGGTGGGGGTGCCCGCTGTGATTACGAGGCATTGAAATATTTCACGGAATTCTGGTGCAGCGACAACACCGATCCGATCGAGCGTTTGTATATCCAATGGGGATTCTCCCAGTTCTTCCCGGCAAAGGCAATGTGCGCCCACGTGACTAGCTGGAACAAGAATACCTCCATCAAGTTCCGTACCGACGTGGCCATGATGTGTAAGATGGGCTTCGATATCAGCTTGAAGGAAATGAACGATGACGAGATGAAATACTGCCAAGAAGCAGTTGCCAACTACAAACGTCTAAAGGGCACGATCCTCGACGGCGATCTGTACCGTCTAGTCTCCCCTTACGATACCAACCATTCATCCGTGATGTACGTGGATAAGGCAAAAAGCAAATCCGTCCTATTCGCTTATGATATCCACCCTCGCTTCGGAGAAAAGACTTTCCCCGTAAAGCTACAAGGATTGGACCCGAATAAGAAATATAAGGTACAAGAGATAAACCTCATGCCGGGCCAGAAATCGACCTTGGTTACCGACGGAGGTACCTTCAGCGGAGATTTCTTGATGAAAATAGGAATGAACGTGTTCTCTACGGCTCATGCCCATAGCAAGGTCATAGAGCTGACCGAGGTTCATTAACTGTCAATTGTCAACTATCAACAGTCAGCTAAACATGGACATTATCCACGAAATAACCCCACTATCGGAAAAGGATTGCTTCTACATCGTAGACCGACGTAAGACAGAATTTACCTATCCGATCCATTGCCACTTGGAGTACGAACTCAATTTCATTGAGCACGCTCCGGGGGTAAGGCGTGTGGTCGGTGATTCTGCGGAAGTGATCGGAGAATACGAGTTAGTATTGATAACCGGGAAAGAACTGGAACATGTCTGGGAGCAGAACGCATGTAAATCGCCTCTGATCCATGAGATCACGATCCAGTTCTCTCCCAATCTCTTCGGGAATAATATATTGGAGAAAAACCAATTCAACAGTATCCGGAAAATGTTGGAGAAAGCTCAACGCGGCATCAGTTTCCCGATGTCTTCCATCTTGAAGGTTTACCACTTACTGGAAAAGCTGGTTTCCGAGGAGCAAAGTTTTTATGCGGTTATCAACTTCTTGACCATCTTGTATGAGCTTTCCATCGAGGAGGACTACAAAGTATTGGCTAGTTCCTCGTTCGCTAAAATAACGGATATACATTCCGAGAGTCGTCGTATCCAAAAAGTACAAAATTACATCAACGAGCGATACCAACAGGATATCCGCCTAAACCAACTGGCTGAACTCGTAGGTATGGCCCCTTCCGCTTTCAGCCGTTTCTTCAAGTTGAGGACCGGGAAGACCCTCTCCGACTATATCACCGATATCCGTATCGGTTACGCCGCCCGCATGTTGGTGGACACGCAACGATCCATCGCGGAGATTTGTTATGACTGCGGCTTCAATAACCTCTCGAACTTCAACCGTATCTTTAAGAAAAAGAAAAACTGCTCTCCCAAAGAGTTCCGGGATAACTACAAAAAGACAAAAATCATTGTATAAGAGACCTTTTTAACAGGGATAAATACATATCCCCCCCTATTTCTATACAAAATCCCCCCTTCTCTTTTCCTTCACACATCTATCTTTGCGACCAGTCACAAAGGCTTTCATGCCTACGGCTACCCCATCGATGTGTTAAAAATACACTCCGGCAAAAAAGTATTATTCTTGGATAAAATAGTATTTGAACGCACTTGGGATCCGACGTAATTTTGCGACAGAAATTAACAATACATATTAACAACAAAAAACAATTGCCTATGAGGAAGGACCGAAAATCTAATGTTTTTAGCAGTTAACCGCTAATGACCCTATTGAGTAAATGAATTTTAGTTTAGCCTTATATGATTTAATGTAAAAAATAATGAATTCAACAATTAAGAAAACGACGCTGTTTTTAGGCGCATGTATGGCCTTCCAGCTAGGTGGCATACCACAAATGTTAGCCGCCCCTAGTACTTCGATGGAAGTCATGCAACAAACAAAAAGAATCACTGGTACCGTGAAAGACGCAACAGGAATGGAAGTCATCGGTGCCAATGTTATCGTAAAGGGAACGACAAACGGAGTGATAACCGATTTGGATGGTAAGTTCAGCTTAGAGGCCGCCCCCGGCTCTATCATAGAGATCTCCTACATCGGTTATATGACCCAAGAGATTCCCGTAACCGCCCAAACATCCGACTTACAGATCACCTTGAAAGAGGACTCACAGAGTTTGGACGAGGTAGTGGTAGTAGGTTATGGTGTACAAAAGAAAAAGTTGGTGACAGGTGCTACCCTTCAAGTAAAGGGAGAGAATATCCAAAAATTAAACACGACAAACCCGCTAGGTGCCTTGCAGAGCCAAAGCCCGGGCGTCAATATCGTAGCGAACTCCGGCCAGCCGGGTAAGAGTTTCGATATCAACATTCGTGGTGCCGGAACGAACGGCAGCACGACTCCGCTATACATTATTGATGGCGTCGAAGGCGACATCAATTCCTTAAGTCCCGCCGATATCGAGAGCTTGGACGTATTGAAAGATGCCGCTTCCGCTGCGATCTACGGTTCACGTGCGGCCAACGGTGTTGTATTGATCACGACAAAGCAGGGCAAACAGGGTAAATTACAGGTTAGTTACGATGGCTATGTAGGTTTCCAGAACGTATATAAGATGCCGGACTTGCTGAATGCAAAGGAATACATGGCAGTCATGGACCAACTGAACTTCAACACGGGTAACCAACCTTACACGTGGACGAATTACATGTCACAAGAACAGTACAACCGTTACATGAGCGGCGAGGATGAGGGTACCAACTGGCTTGACGCAATCCGCAACAAGAACGCCATCACTACCAGCCACTCCCTGAACTTGGCCGGTGGTACGGAACGCTCCAAATTCTCCACGGGTGTATCCTACACGAAACAGGAAGGTACGCTAGGCAAGCCGGTCGCTTCCGACTACCAACGTTTCACGGTTCGCATGAACTCTGAACATATTTTGTGGAAAGAGGGTGACTTGGATATCATCACATTCGGAGAAAACCTGTACTATAATCATAATGAATCTTCCGGTATCTCCGAGGGTAATCAATACGGTAACGACATCTCTTGGATGTTACGTGCCAACCCGCTGGTTCCTATCTATAACGAGAACGGGGATTACTATATGTATGACGACTTGAACAAGGCCGGTTGGTTCAACTACAACTCTTATACGAGTAACCCGATCGCCGCAATGGTCAACTCCTCCCGTGGAAACAACAAGAGCAAAAACTACGGATTAACTATGGTTGGCTACTTGAAGGTACAACCAATCAAGGGACTCGTCTATAAAGGACAGGTCAGCTACAAACAGAACTCCAGCTCTTACCGTGGCTACAGTCCGGCTTATAAACTAACCTCTACCGATCAGAAACTAACCAATGAGGTTACCCAGAACATGATGACTGGTTGGGACTGGCAGATCGAGAATACGCTTAGCTACACCTTCAACATCGAGAAACACAACTTCGATGTATTAGTCGGTCAATCCTTCAAGAAGAGCGGTTTCGGTATGGGTGAGTATCTGGAGGCAACGGCGAACGACCTTCTGTTCTCCGACTGGGACCGGGCTTATATCAGCAATAGCATGGCTTCTCAGCCTACCTCAGCCAAAGGATATCCGACAGGGGATAACGCCTTGGCGTCATTCTTCGGACGTATCAACTATAACTTCAACGAGAAATACATGGCTAGCGTGATCTTACGTACGGATGGTTCCTCGAACTTCGCCCGTGGTAAACGCTGGGGTACGTTCCCTTCCGTATCGGCTGGTTGGGTCGTGAGCAATGAAGATTTCATGGAAAACACGCACGACTGGATGGACTTCTTGAAGATCCGTGCCAGCTGGGGTCAGAACGGTAACTGTAATATCGATAACTTCCAATATTTCTCGACCGTAGCGTTCGACCACCTCGGACAATATTCCTTCGGCAACAACAAGGGTACGGCCACGCAAGGCGGTTATGCCAGCATCATGCCGAACGAGGACGTGACATGGGAGACTTCCGAGCAGTTAGACCTTGGTCTGGATGCCCGTTTCCTAAGCGGCCGATTGAGCTTGAACTTCGATTGGTACAACAAGAAAACCAAGGACCTGTTGATCGTTGCCCCGATCCTAGACTCTTACGGAACGAACGCTCCCTATATCAACGGCGGTACCGTGGAAAATAAAGGTGTCGAGATCGGCTTAGGCTGGAACGACCAGAAGGGCGACTGGACGTATGGCGTGAACCTAAACCTTGCCCATAACAAGAACGAGGTTACGCAGATCAACAACAAAGACGGTTACATCCTAGGTCCGGACAAGGTACTGGCCGAGAACACACGTCCTGTATCCCGTATGGAAGTAGGACACCCGATCGGTTATTTCTGGGCCTATAAAACGGAAGGTGTCATGCAAAACGCCGACGACGTGCAGGCTTATCTGGATAAGAACTGTAAAGGCAACGCAGCCAACTCCCTGCAAGGTAGCTCCATCCAACCGGGCGACTTGAAATTCGTAGACGTGAATGGCGACGGCGTGATCAACGAGGACGACAAGACCGAAGTCGGCAACCCGCACCCGGATATCACGATGGGTCTAAGCTTCAACGTTGGTTACAAAGGATTCGATTTAGCGGTAACCACCTATGGGGCCTTCGGACAACAAAATATGCGCTCTTATCGTAAGTTTACCGACGGCAACGTGGAGAATTACACCTCCGAGGTATTTGAGTACTGGCACGGTGAGGGAACCTCCAATCGTTATCCTCGTCTGGTTCCGGGTAACACAGGTGTCAACTTCCAACAGATATCCGATATCTTCGTGGAAGACGCTAGCTATTTCCGCATCCAGAACGTTACTTTGGGCTACGACTTCAAGAACCTATGGAAGAACTGCCCACTGCCGCAATTACGTCTGTACGTAAGCGCCCAGAACCTCTTCACCTTCACGGGATACAAGGGTATGGACCCCGAAATCGGTACGAACGATAGTTATCGCGAGGACAATCCTTGGGCAAGAGGTATCGACTTAGGTTCTTATCCTTCACCCAGAACTTATATGGTAGGTGTTAACATTAAATTTTAAGAGAAAAGCAACATGAAAAAGTTAATATATGCAATATGTATGGGCGCTGCCGTAGCCTTCTCAAGTTGTGAGGACATGCTCGACACGACCAATTACACAGAGAAGACAACCGCTACATTTCCGGAGTCGTACGACGATGCCCAGCAAATGATAGCAGGCGTTTACGCCAGCATGGCATCCGTTTGCGCCAACCCCGAGAGATCGTTCCTTTATTACGCCCAACTAGCCAGCGATGACGCACTAGGCGGGGGCGGCTCGAACGACAAGCTGATGCAGGCCATGGACCTGCTCTGCAACTATCAGTCCGACATGACCCGCCAGTTCTGGAAAGACCGTTATGCCGGCGTATTCCGTGCCAACAGCGCCATAGAGACCTTAGATAACTGTCCGGACTTTCCTTCCACGGAAGCACGTAACCAATTGATGGGCGAGGCTCTCTTCATGCGTGCCTATTTCTACTACGAGCTAGCCTCGATGTACAATCGTGTACCCCTAATCACTACATCCCAGACAAGCGACGTGCCACAGGCAAGCCCCGCCGAGATCTGGGGACAGATCTTGCTAGACCTTAAGACAGCCGCCGACATCATGCCCGCATGGCGTGGAGGTACGTCATCCCTTGAGGCAGGACACGTCGACAAGTACACCGCCGAGGCCATGTTAGGCCGTGCTTGGTTGTTCTACACCGGCATGTACGGGAATGGCGAAGATATAGCCGCCTTGACCAGCGCCACTTACAACCCGCTGACCTCCGTCACCTTGGCCGACGGCTCTACCCTAACGAAGGATCAAGTGATCTCTTATATCGATGATTGCGTGAACAATTCCGGATATTCCTTAGCATCCGACTTCCGTAGCCTTTGGGCTTACACGAACCGTTGCACGGTGAACGATTTCGAATACACCGCCGGAAAAGGATTGAAATGGGTAGAGGATGATAACGCCGTCAACCCGGAATCTATGTTCGCCATCAAGTTCAATAAGCTGGCCAGTTGGAATACTACCATCGCTTTCGCCAATGGTTACGCGCTTCATTTCGGTCTTCGCGGAGATCAAGACGTAGCAAATACCTTCCCCTTCGGACAAGGTTGGGGAGCCGGGCCTGTAGCACCGAATTTCGTGAACGATTGGGCAAGCGCAGAACCAAATGACATGCGTCGCGACGCTTCCGTATATCGTACAGACAAATTACCCGCTTATAACAAAGGCGGTTGGGCGGACTTCGTACAGGAAACGGACTACTATGCCATGAAATGGTCTCCTGTCGCATGCAAGACATCCAATGACGAGAGTGGCTACTTCAAGACCTTCGAGAACGAGATGTACGGAATCGATGGCTGGACGCAAGGCGCGAATAACCAAGCCTTGGACAACATCCACGACTTGGTATTGATCCGCTTCGCTGACGTTCTCTTGATGCAATCCGAGCTCAAGGGAGATGCCACCGGTATGAATAAGGTGCGGGAGCGTGCCGGCCTTCCGGCTATCGGCTACTCGCTCCAAGCTCTGCAAAACGAGCGCCGTTGGGAATTAGCTTTGGAGGGTACCCGTTGGAACGACATCCGCCGCTGGCACATTGCCGCCGCTGCCTTGCAGAAACAGATAGGTACGCCTATCTACATCGCAGGTAATCCTGCCACGAACAAGGCGCAAAATGGTGGTTACGCCTCCCGCTACAACACCTCCGCCGGTTTCATGAAGATACCTGAGAGCCAGATCTCACTCTCCAGTGAACTCCAGCAGAACGAAGGTTGGGGAGCGGACGCCGAGTACAATGGCTGGACTAATTAATAACCTTTTAATTCAGAATATACAATCATGATAAAGAATATATATTATATAGCAATGGCATTGATCGCAGGAATGATGGTTTCCTGCGACCCAATCACAGAAAGTGATCCGGGCATATCCGCCAACTTAACCGAGGCGGATCTGCAAGCCCGTGTAGCGCTTACGCAAACGACGGCCGGACAAAACAAGTTCACCTTCTCCACCAATCCCACACTGACGGTACAGGTATTGGATCAAGACGGGGCCATCCTAGCCACCGGAACCGAGGGTTCCATCATTGGCACTCCTCCCCTCACGAGCTTGACCGTCCGGGCTATGAACCAAGACGGCTCCATCACCTCTTTCTCTAACGATGTGACGATCTCCGAGTATGTGGATGTGCCTTCTATTTATGAAGGATTATTCGGACCGGAGTATAATTCTGTAACTTGGGTTTGGGATACAGATGCCAGCAACGGCCTTTGGGGAAATGGTGCTTATATGGAAAGCACAGGTCCGGAATGGTGGCAAGTTCAAGCCACAGACATCGACCAACAATGTACTGAGAAAGGATATGCCAAAGATGGGTTAGAAGGTTGGATGACTTTTACCTTGGCTGGCAAGAAAGTAGAAACCAGCCGCGGTCAATCCGGAACAATCGCATGGGACTTATCCGCTGTAGCCAAAGAAGGTTGGGATCAAGGTACATTAACGTTCACCGGAACCATTCCTTTATTAGGACTGGTGAAAATGGGAGACACAGATGATACCTTCGCTCCTCAATATGAATATCACATCTTGGAAGCGGATGGTGAGCATCTTAAACTAGCGGCTCCGAAACCCGGCGCAGGTGATTGGGGAGAGGCTTGGTTCTGGAATTTTAAAACAAGAAAATAAAGAAAATATATCATGAAGAAAGTATTATTCATTCTATATTGCACTATTAACAACAACTGTTATTAATATCAATGCTGACGTAAATGGTCCATCACCTTCCTATGCCGCAGAAAGAGAAGGGTATTCAAAAATGTACGTTACAGCTCAAAATCAGGACGCCCATATATCAATGGTTATTGAAGATCAAAATTTCATGGAATATACTATCACCAGTGGTTTTTATAGTGGAGGTCCATGGGTTTACTTTGTTGAACATGGAAAGTATAAAGTTGTTTCCATAGATAAGGGATATAGAGTCTCTTGTAATGGATCTACAGTTCAAGTAGGATCTGTCATAACTTTTAGCGGCGCAACTGGGCATATTGGATTTTACGTAAATAATTGATCTAAAAATGAATATCACGATACTCAATGTTCTCCGTGACATTGAGTATCTCTGATCGGATAAATGAAGAAGATGTATCTCACTAGCAATATTTTATGATGAGATTATCCCAATAATTCATTCATTCTTGTTATATAAGAGGGGCGGAGCGTTTATCGTTCCGTCTCCTCTCTTTTTATCTTACACGGTACTCGCCCTGCAAATATCCTTCCGTCAACCAAACCGCTCTCCGGCCATCTTTTTGATTTCCATAGAGCATTTACCTTGACACACCTATTTTCCAAACCTAGCGAAATAGCGAGAAAGCAGTAGCAATAAGCACCCCTTTTTGTTAAAATACAGCGTTTTCCACACACAATAGGTGCCGGAAGCCTGCGTAACTAGTCGTATTAGGCAACGCCGATACTGCCGTTGGGCATCGTAAGTAGTCAAGAATAGGGTTATGAGTAGTTGCGAATGGGCATTCTTACCCTGTTATAACCCTATTGTAGCACCGTTTTTCTTCCCTTCCTGCCCCCAAAACATGAAATACGATGAATAAATTCCGCTAGAATAAAAGGCCGTTATTCAACATTAGCCTATCAACCAATCGATTGTCGTTTTTTTCTTTCGTTTTCGGGAGCATACCTTACCTTTACCCGAAAGAATCGATTCTCCATGACTTAAATTTACAAACTGTCACTTTGCTAAAAGACGCAAGACAAGGAGATGTCAAGTATCCGTGAAAGATGATACATCTTACAACGGTAATATAATACATCCTACAACAGTAAGATCATACATCTTACGGCGATAAGATGCTACAACTGTACCTTACTGAAAATAAGTTCGTGCATTAAACTCCATAATCGGACGTTTTAAACTGAATAACGTCGCAAATATCGCAGCGTTTCTCCTGTTCTAATGTCGCATCAAGTACTTAAAATATGTATATACACGAAAGAGATAATTGGACATCATTCAGATAGGACGTTTCCGAGCTTACCGCACTCCTTGAAGAGGTGGGGCGTAAACGAGGAATGCTGTATGGCAGACTTGCCTCACACCATCCCCAACGTCTCAAACATCCCCCGGTAAACGGCGGCCTTCTCCTCCAACGGCCTCGGATAAGCTCTAGAGGATGAAGGCATACGGAACAGCCTCATCGTCCTTCCCATACAAGAAAATTCCGACGAGAAGCCCACTTTCGGCTCCTCCGTGCCGGGCAATACGGAGAGGAGGGTATCCATCGCTTTCTGCCCGGTTACCACGATCGCCACGCATTCCGGTATCTGGGACAAGACCTTTTCCGGATCGATCGGCCGTACCACCTCAAGGAACTTATCGGAGGCATTTGCTTTCAAGCGGATCACCTCCATGGCGGTATCACCGATCCCGATCCCCTTTTCCCGGCAGAAAGCCTTCGCCTTCTCCTCGCTGAACGCCTTCTTGTCTCGCAGGAACGCATCCTTGTTCCCATAGAAAATCAAGCCAAGGATGCGCCACATATCATTCTGGATATTCGGGTAATAAAAATCCATGCTCCAACGAGCTCTTGGAGGCGGAAAACTTCCCAGCATCAGCAATCTCGTATTCTCCGGGAGGAAGAAACCTAGCGGATGCAGCTCGGTGGTCATGCTTCCTTGCTCTTTTTGAGTTCCTTCTTCTGATCCTCTTTCGCCAGAAGCACGACGTTATACACGAAGTCCGTGATCCATTGCTCGGAGTAGCCTAGTTTCTCGGCATACTTACGCACGCTCCATGCGGCCTTCTGCACGCTGATATCCTTCCACTCGGACTTGGTCAAGATATCGTGAACCGTCTTCGTCGTCATATTATACAGCAACTTCTTCACCAGCATGGAGAAGCGGAACTTCCACTGCATCAGATTGCCAAGCAAGTTGAACAAGTCATTGCAGAAACCTTGGAACATGAAGAAATACGTCTTGATATCGTTCTGGTTCTTGCAGTTCTTCTTCACCGAGCTGTCGATCTCCTTGAAGAAAGCCTCGCTTAGGCCGTAATCCTCCATCAACACCTTGCGCACACGGGATTTCTCGGCGACACCCAATTTGTTATTCTGGGTCGGTATCTTCAACATGCGTTTGAACAAAGCCATATCGGCGAGCATGTTCAAGTTGGTGATACCCAAGTTCACGGCCATAACGGCTTGATAATATACACGGATTAAAGATACGAACTCCTCCACGGAACCTTTGCCGGCCTCTTCCGCCTCAGATACGTTCTTCTTGAATAGCTTAGAAATAAAATTCATCGTACGATTATTAAATAGTTTCGAGCCGCGAATATACGAAAACTTACCGCCAATACAGAATAACTATTCAATTCTCTCCACCGTAACCTCCGGAAATTGCTCCATCAATAGCAACAGTGGACTTTCCTCCGTGTTTTTACGGGCTTTCAACACGATGCTGACGACGTACTCGTCCTTCTCCTGATGCCCCAGTCTTTTCATGTCATAGCTTACCAACAGGAAACCTTTCTCGTAGATAACACGGGCGATCCGGTTGATCGCCTCCTTGTCGGAGGTAGAGAATACCACCAAGGAACTTCGCATCCCGATGCTTTTAAAAATAACGCTCAACAGCTCCAGCCCGGCGAGCGTCAACAAAGTGGCGGCGATACCGAGCCCGTACATGCCTGAGCCGACGGCCAGACCGATACCGGCGGTCGCCCAGATACCGGCGGCGGTAGTCAATCCCCGTACGAATTGTTTCTGGATGATGATCGTACCCGCCCCGATGAAACCGATGCCACTCACCACTTGGGCGGCCACACGGCTCGGATCGAGACTTACGCTATTCTCTAGGATGACATCTTGGAAGCCATATTGGGAGACAACCATGATCAACGCGCTACCCAACGAAACAAGGAAGTGAGTCCGGTAACCCGCCTCCTTCGCACGGTACTCACGGTCTAGTCCGACAACGGCGCCCAGAATACCTGCCACGAAAAGTCTTAGTATGAAATCCCACATCATAATCAACGATCTTTTAGGTTTTACCCCGAAAGATAGGAATTATTTATTGATTCAGCCGCCATTCACGGTGATAAGAATCGATCGCCTCCCGGACGGAGCCATGTAGGAGCAGGAGGTTCTTGCTCTGCTCGTAATCCAGACGAAGCTCTTCCATGATCATACGGGTGCCACGGTCCACCAATTTTTGGTTGGTCAGTTGCATGTTCACCATCCGGTTCCCCTTCACCCGGCCAAGCTTGATCATCGTGGAGGTCGTGATCATATTCAGCACCATCTTCTGGGCCGTACCGCTCTTCATCCGCGTACTTCCGGTGACGAACTCCGGACCTACTACCGGCTCGATGGCGATCTCCGCCTCCGCCGCCATCGGAGAGTCCGGGTTGCAGGAGATAGAGGCCGTCAGGATTCCCTCGGAGCGTGCCTTACGCAGGGCGCCGATCACGTAGGGAGTCGTACCCGAGGCGGCTATCCCCACCAAAGTATCGTTCGTATTGATATGATATTGTTGAAGTTCCTCCCAAGCCTTATCCAGATCGTCTTCCGCCGACTCCACTGGATTCCGGAGCGCCCGGTCGCCGCCGGCGATCAAACCGATCACCAAGGTATTCGGCATACCATACGTGGGAGGGATCTCGGAGGCGTCCAAGACGCCCAAGCGACCACTCGTACCCGCCCCGATATAGAAGAGCCTACCGCCTCTCCGCATTCGCTCTACGATACGGGTTACCAGCTTCTCGATCTTCGGGATCTCCCGGCCAACGGCGATCGCCACTTTCCGGTCCTCGTTATTGATGCCTTCCAGCAACTCCCGGACAGACATCTGATCCAGATTATCGTACAACGATTCCGACTCGGTTATCTTTTGAAATGCCATAACTCATTCATTTTTTTCTTCGTTCATAAAATGATACCGGATCAATCCGTTCATGGGAGCCTGTACGACCGTACCGACCTTCAAGCCTAAGGATAAGGCCGCCGCTCTCAATACCTCCTGATAATAATAGGCGATAGAGCCTACGAAATGAATCGGGTACGTATCAGCTCCCGGATATAACGCCACGTTACGGAGGAAAAAGCTACGGAAACTCGTATAGACCAAATTATAAATCGGTTGCTCGGTGATATTCTCCAACAAGAAACGGGACAAGGTAGCCAAGAAACGATTCGGGAAAGGTTGTTTATATACCCGCTCCAACAATAAGGCGGGCGTCAACTCATATTGATCCATAAACTTCCGAACCAAAGGCGCCGGCAACTGACGCTTCAAGCAATCCCCTACCAATAACTTCCCGAGCACGGCGCCACTACCCTCATCCCCCAGAATGAATCCCAAGGGAGAGATATGCTCCGTTATCTCCGTCCCGTCATACAGACAAGAATTCGATCCCGTCCCCAATATACAGGCGATTCCCGGACGGCTCCCGCATAAGGCACGAGCAGCCGCCATCAAGTCACTATACACCTCTATGGGAGCCGGGATATAAGGCGTAATCGCCTCTTCCACGATCCGGTTCTTCTCCGGGAAGGCGCAACCGGCGCCATAGAAGTAAATGGCATCGATCCGCTCACCCTTCAAGGCGGGCAATAAGGCATCCCGGATTTCTCCGGCGATCTCCTCCCGTGTCTGGAAGAAGGGATTGATACCCGCCGTCACGACCGTACGCACCGGTCTGCCTTGATCCGCCAGGCACCACTCCGTCTTTGTAGATCCGCTATCCGCAATTAATATCATACACTTATTATAATATCAAATTCTGGAGAATATATACCACCGCACCAGACAAATATCCCGCCAAGGCCAGCAGCGAGATATTCTTCAAGTACCAAATGAAATTGATCCGCTCCAGGCCCATCACGACGACTCCGGCGGCGGAACCGATGATCAACATACTTCCACCTACTCCTGCGCAATAAGCCAAGAACTGCCAGAACACGCCGTCTTGCATGAAGTTCGCCAGATAAGCCGGATCAGTCGCCGCAGCCACCATAGCGTCCGTAGCCACCGGGTACATACCGATAGCACCCGCTACCAACGGAACATTATCCACGATAGACGATAAGGCGCCGATAATCAGGTTCACCGCATACACATTGCCTACCGTATCGTCCAGCCAGAAAGCGAAATCCGACAATACGCCGCTGCAACGCAAGGCATCCACCGCCAAAAGGATTCCGAGGAAGAATAACAAGGTCGCCCCGTCTATACGGTGAACCACCTTGGACAAGCGCAATTTCAAGTCCTCGTCGATCGGTTTACGGGCGTATAGCATCTCCGTATAGAACCAAAGAATACCCACTCCCATCAAGATACCCATAAACGGGGGAAGATGAGTAACCGTCTTGAATACAGGCACGAACAATAAACACAACACACCGATGATCAAGATCGATAACTTCTCCTTATCCTTCAATTTCTTCAGCAACTCATTGTCCGCCTCCATTTGCGAGAATGCGTTAGGGGGCGTCACGTTGCCATGCAAGAAACGCATGGCGATCAAGACCGGGATCAACGCCGATACGATACTCGGCAGGATCAAATGGGGGATCGTGGATGAGGTGGAGATATTTCCCCTTACCCAAAGCATGATCGTAGTCACGTCGCCGATCGGTGACCAAGCGCCACCGCTATTCGCCGCTATAATAATGATACTGCCGAACACCCACCGCTCTTTATAATTCCCGAGCAACTTACGGATCAACATGATCATGACGATCGAGGTGGTAAGGTTGTCCAACACGGCCGACATAAAGAACGTGATCACGGCGATCAACGCCAGCAGTTTCTTCTTTTTCTTCGTGGTAATATGATTCGTGATAAACATGAAACCGCCATGGGCATCGATCAGCTCCACGGTTATCATCGCCCCGATCAGGAATATAAGTGTCTCGGCGATCTCTCCGATACTATCCAGAACCTGATGCTCCACGACGAACCGGGTACATTGTTCCTTAAACGTTAAAGAACCCAAAGAGGGGAACGATTCCAAGAACAAGCTGAATTCCTCTGCCGAGGCCCTCGGGATGAAAAACGGGGCCGCATACGTGTACATAACCCATAAGACCGTACCGATAAGCAAAGCCGTTCCCGCCTTGTTTATCTTTAGAGGATGTTCCAATGCGATCATCAAATAACCGACAAGGAACACAATGACCATTGCTGTCAACATAACTTCATGATTTAGGTTTAAACGCTACAAATGTAGAAATAATAACTCTGTAACACGATAGAAAGACGGAATGTTTTTTAAGATAATTTTACCAAACATGCGAAAGGAACCGGACTGCTCCGATTCCTTTCCTATTCTCTCGAGGGAAAACTATAACCCCGAGACAACTCACTCTACAACCAACATCTTATCACCCACGGAGACCTTGTCCGTCTCATTGACATACACCTCTTTCACCACCCCATCGATCGGCGTACGAATCTCGTTCTCCATCTTCATGGCAACCAATACGCAAAGCGGGTCTCCCGCCTTGACCTCATCGCCTACCTTGACATATACCTTCTGGATCACGCCCGGCATCTGGGCCTGTATGACCTGACGGCCGACCGTCTTGGAACTGGTTCTCGACAGGCGTAATTTCTTCAACTCGTCAATCACCTGTACTTGGAAATAATCACCTTTATTCTTTACCTCATAGGTGGAATCTCCAACACTGGATATTTGTACGCCATGAGATTTATGGTTCATGATGATCGAGTGGATCGTATCTCCGCCCAGATTGTAATCTACATCATAAACGGTACCGTTTACGGATACTTTCTTGATAGGCCCGTCTTCCAGAATCTCTACCTTGAACTCTGTGTCGGGAATATCGTTAACCGTGGCAAAATAA
>ERZ857969.1735-NODE-1735-length-28283-cov-3.751275_pt1 | contig 28283 bp, 29 predicted proteins | sample MGYA00519864_ERZ857969 | MGnify/ENA primary metagenome ERZ857969 (study PRJEB31778, sample SAMEA3449382) | human gut metagenome | biome: human gut; feature: human-associated habitat; material: faeces | place: United Kingdom | collected 2010/2012 ... | reverse complement strand
ATAACAAGCTCATACTCATAGCCACAGCCCAAAAACGCATTTACAGCTGCATCATAGAATGCCCGGACATTATCCTGCTCGTTATAGCATGGAACCACCAGTGATAATTTCATCCTGTTACCTCCTGTCTTGCCTACTTGTCTTTCATATTTAAAACCAGATTGATCATCCATCGCAATCTGGTCGGATAGTCCCCACTTTTTTACTTCATCGCCTACTATAACACAATTATGCCCCATTGGAAAGTATATTTTGCGCATTTCCTTTTCTTTTCAGCATTTTTATGTTATTATAAAGGTCAGTCTGACTGACTTATCAATGTTTCACGGTGCAAAACTGTGCCCATTATGGAAAGGTGTGAATATTGTTTATGAAAGCTTTTTTACGTTCTTCTTTTTCTTTATGCCTGTGCATATGTCTTCTTTTACTGCCATGCCATGTCGCAAGTGCTGCAACAAAGGCTGAAATTGACACCATGCAGGCACATCTGCCTGAGGAATGGCCTGATGCGCCTGAAATTACAAGCGAAGCCGCAATCCTCGTTGATATCGATACTGATACAATCCTATACGCAAAGAATGCGACAAACTCCATGTATCCTGCCAGCACAACTAAGCTGATGACAGCCTATCTGACTCTGTCTAACACTTCTTTGGATGATATTGTCACATTTTCAAAGAACTCTATTTATAGTCTTCCAAGCGGCAGCAGCCACATTGGTATGCATATCGGAGAATCCTTAAGCGTAAGAGACTGTCTGTATGGTCTTTTACTTCCTTCTGCAAATGAAGTAGCAACAGCACTTGCTGAACATGTCAGCGGCTCTGTATCTTCCTTTGTGGATCTGATGAATAGCACTGCTGTAAGTCTTGGCTGCGTAAACACAAACTTTGCAAATGCCAATGGACTTCAGGATCCAAACCACATGACATGCGCCTACGATTTATATAGGATTATGCTAGGCTGCCTTCAGTATTCTGATTTTATCTCTATTTCATCCACACCAGCTTATTATAGAAAGGCCGATTCCATTCTAGACCGCGATATTCCTATGGGCACTACAAATAAGCTTATTAAAAAAGATTCCGACTACTACACACCGTTTGTTGTCTGTGGAAAAACTGGTTGGACCGAGGAAGCTGGACGCTGCCTAGTTACATATGCTTCAAAGGATGGACGCAATTTAATCTGCGTTACAATGGATACAGAAGATCCAAACCAATATAAGGATACCATCCAGCTTTTTAATTACGGATTTGACCATTTCAGTGTAGCAAAAGCTTCTGAGCAGGATCAGACCTACAGCACACAGGCGCTTATCTCTAACAGCCCACTTGGTCTTTCTGAGCAAAATTCCTCTTTTCTGACACTGGACAGCGCTTCACGCGTCACCGTGCCAGATACTGTTTCACTAGATGACCTGACACGCCGTCCCATTACAAATGAAGATGGCACACATATGCTCTCATATGAGCTTCATGGATATCCACTTGGAACTGCAATGATTATCAACCAGGTCGCACAGGACACAAGCGACCTATATGTGGTATCTGGTAATTCATTGTCTGACGTGCTTCAGACAAAACCTTTCCACGAAATAAAAATCTGGCTTTTTGTATGCATGCTTGCCGTCATCATTTTGATTATTCTTCTCGTTGTCTTTTTAATTCGCTACAAAAAGATGAATAAAAACAATCGGCAGACACCGCCAAATCACCAATATCGTATGCAGTAAACAATCAGAAAAAGGGCTGCGCATTAGCTTGTGCGCAGCCCTTTTTCTGCCGCTTTCTCCATGCGGCGTTTTTTCATCAATTCTGATTTTGCCTTAATCTTTCTGGCACCCTCTGCATCAGTCAGCTTCATTGTTTTTATCATAAAAACCTGTCCGTCACAGTGTTTTACCCTGATTTTTCCTTTTAGCCATCCATGTCTAGGACAATATGCCAAGCCAAAATACTTGCGGTTGTTATCCGAAAACCAGTTCATTCGTCTTGTGACATTTCTTCCGCATTTATAGCAGACCATTGAACTGACATTTCTTGCTTCCATTGCCTCCTCACGGCTTTGATAAAGCTGTGAGACAAACTTTGAATAACGCTCAAAAACAAGATATATCTCCTCCTGTGCATTTTTCGGAGGTCTGTAATAATCTACCGATACCATGCTCTGCCAGCTCTGCTTTTCAAGCTGACTTAACACGCAGCCTGTATAAGCTGCATCATACACAGCACGGTGAAAAGGCCATTTCTTTGGCAGTGCCAGCGTCTCAATCACACTCTCAAGAGATGCACGCGCGTGACCATCCAGACAATACAGACTGTAAAGCTTTTGAACATCATAATAAAACAGAGGGAACGCAAACGGATTTTCCATTCCAAAATAGGCAATGTTTCGCTGCAGCTCCGTCAGATCCATGTCGCCCCACGTAAAGAACACAGGATCCTTCCCACACCATTTCCAGAAGCGTTCCATCGCGTCCGGAAACGGTATGCCTTCAGCTTCTAACTGTTTCATACTAATTCCAACCACTTCCCGCACGCGGTAAAACAATTCTGTGTACACGCACGGCCGGATCAGGCAGCTAAAGCTGTCTGTCTGGTTTCCGTGCTCATCTAGGCGTACCGCGCCAATCTCAATCACCTCAAACGTAAGTCCTGGTGCTTCCCTATCACGCGTCTGTGCCTGATTCCATTCTAAATCTAATACAATTGAATTCATAAATAATAAATCTTTCTAATATATGCCTTATTATAGCCTTACAGTTAAACCTCTGCGCCTGGCACAAGCATTTCCAAGCCTTCTACTCCTTCTACTGCATCACTTATGGAGCTTGCCACATGGCGAAGCGATACAAGTCTTGAGTAAAATTTTGCGTAGCCTGGCTGAACCTCACAGCCGCGGCGTCCATAAAAGTAGCTTCTCATCATCTCCTCTGCAGCCAGTGTGATGCCGTTTCCTGCGGCCTGATCCATCGCATCCAAATATAGCTCTTGATCTGTCTGTGCCGCCATTCCAAGGAGATATTCACCTACTCCATACATTCCGCAATACTCCGCACACAAAATACTTATCGTATGCTGCAGATTTTTTCTTTCCTTTTCATCTAATGTCTCAGAGAGCACCTGATGCAGCTGATTCATTTGTGCAAGAATCTCTGTTACTGCCGGCACCATTGCCTCATAAATCTTTTTTCCATTCTTCTCACTTGCAAGAAGCGGTGCAAATACAGCCATCTCAAGCATTGCTGTGCTTGTAACGTCCTCTCCTGCAATCTCTTCACACCGTTTTTTTACCTTCGTTACAGCAGCCTCATCAAAATGATTAAGATATAGTGCAGCCAGTTCTTCGAAACCATCCTCCAAAAAACCACACAATACATTTTCCATCAGCTTTGCCGTATCATTCTCTCCATTTTTTTCCATATCCAGATCAGGATGCAAAAGCGGCAGCAGTTCTTCCGTAACCATCTGCGTATTTAAAGAATCCTGTGCCTGAAGATATTTCATCACGCGTGAAAAATTCAAATACAAATATAAAAAGCTTTCAGTTAACAGCAGGTGCTTTGCTTCCAAAATATCTGGCTCGTAGCCGCTTACACTATTTTGATCTGTCACCTGTGACACAGGTGCAAACTCCCAATAAGACCGTAAATGAGGAAAATCAAGTCCCTGCTTTTCACGATACTGTGCCTGTGGCAAACGCTTCGATGCCTCACGGCGCATCTGCATCAAATTTTCACGATATTTATCTGGCTGGCCAAAACACTCTTCCTCAAAATAGTCGAGCACATCAGTGATTCGGTCATCACTGATATCAGCAGCTTCATTACTGTAAAGCCAGACAAAATCACTGACAGCGTCCTTTAGACGGTGCATAGAATGCTGTGCATGCTTATACATCACCTGATCTAGCGCAAGCTTTAGTACAACAGCCGCCTTCTCATAATTCCCCTTTGCAATCAGTCTGTTTCCCTCTTCCTGAAGTGCCCGAAAGTCCCAGTTTTCATCGTTATACTCCTCGTACCACAGATCTGTCTTACAACTGGGACAAAAATGAGGATTTCCCCAAAAATGTGTATGGCAATTCCTGCATCTTCCCATTTGTATCACTTCCTTTCTTATTTCTTCTTTACATTGAATAGTCACATTTTAGCACAAATGAATAAAAATAGCAATGCAGGCACTTTCTATTTAAAACGGATTGTGCTATTATGATGACAGTTCATATGTCAAACCATTACGATATCAATTCGATGTCAATTTTAGGAGGTAAATTATGCAATTGAAGGAAATCGAAAAGTTAGCAGCTTCCGTCATGGAAAGGGCAGTTGATGCTAAAGAGGTGGCTGGTGTCAACCTGCTTGTTTTAAAGGACAAAGCACCTGTATTGTCACTTCAGGCTGGCTACGCCGATCTGGAAAACAAGATTTTAATGGCAGACGATACTATCATGCGCCTGTACTCCATGAGTAAACCAGTTACAGCAGCCTGCATGATGATTTTAATGCAGCGCGGTCTTGTTGATTTGAATGATCCGGTATCAAAATTTATTCCGGCTTTTGCAAATCAGACTTATGTAAACGGCAATACACTTTCTCTTGTACAAAGACCGATGACCGTACATGATCTTTTATTTATGACATCTGGCCTTTCCTATGGAAGCGATTCTGCTGCTGGAAAAGCAACGTCTGATCTTTTTGCAGAGATGGATACACGTCTTTCTACAGACAATGCTATGACAACACGTGAGTTTGCTGACCGCGTTGGAAAAAATCCACTCGAATTTGAGCCATCATCTAACTTTATGTATGGCGTTTCCGCTGATATTCTTGGTGCACTGATCGAGGTGATCTCAGGAATGAGCTTTGCTGAATTTTTAAAGAAAGAGATCACAGATCCTCTTGAGATGCCAGATACAGGATTTTTCGTTCCTGCGCAAAAGCAGTCTCGTCTTTCTAAGGTTTATGCACGCACGGAAAATGGATTAACACTTTATACAGGAGATCATCTGGCAATCCTAAATGCAATGGATACCCTTCCGGCATTTCAGTCAGGCGGTGCCGGCCTTGCCTCCACATTAAAGGATTACGCAAATTTCGGCACCATGCTGCTTAACGGCGGAAGCTTTAAGGGACGCCAGATCTTAGAGCCAGAAATTGTACGTTATTTCACACAGGGAACACTGCAGCCTTGGCAGCAGGAATCACTGTCTCGCGGCTGGGGCGGTCTTGAGGGCTATAGCTATGGCAATCTTATGCGCGTTATGAAGGATCCTTCTAAGGCGATTATGTACACAACACTTGGCGAGTACGGCTGGGATGGATGGCTTGGACCTTATTTCTCCAATCACCCTGGCTGCGATATCACTTTCCTTGCTGGTATTCAGCTTACAGATGCCGGTACTACACCAACTGTAAGAAAGCTTAGAAATGTCGTTTTACCAAATCTTTTGAATAACAGGTGATGGAATCTATGGATGAACTGATTTCACAGGCTGCTGATTTTATTAGCAGCCTGCTGCCGTTTCTCAATAATATAAATATTGTCGGTCTTCTTTTATCATTTGTCTCACTAGTATTATCAGTACTTTTATGCTTTTGGGGCTATCGCCTGTTTACATGCTTTGCAGCAGGCATCGGCTTTGTAATCGGTGCCTTTCTAGGATTTTTCCTGTCTGGTCATTTTACAGATGAGCTATGGATTATTCTTTTAAGTGCACTGATTCTTGGTCTTATACTTGGCTTTTTGGCAACCAGGCTAATTCTTTTGTCCACATTTTTTGTCGTCTTTATTCTTGTTTCAGTCTTTTCATGCGGTCTTCTGGTTTCATTTGTCACATCACTTTCAAACATGATGGCCGGCATAATCAGCTTGATTCTTGGAATTGTCGCTGGTGTGATCTGTATAAAGCTGCAAAAACCTATCATAATTCTCGTCACTGCATTTTGCGGTGCACTCGGAACGGTACAAATTTTATTTCAGCTTTTAAAATTTGAACAGATCACGATCTTCTACGGTGCTTTCTTATCACTTGCTATGATTGGAAGCATTGTCCAGTTTTTAAGTACAAGGCGAGATGAGTAAAAAAAGTGCGTGTAAAAAATGATTTTTCATCTTTTACACGCGCTTTTTAATATGATAAAAGCTTTTAATCCTTTTCCAACAAATATCCTACATTTCGCACTGTGCGGATCATAGAACCTTCCTCGCCAAGCTTCTGGCGCAGCGTCTTTATATGCATATCGAGTGTACGGGACTCTCCTTCAAAATCAGTTCCCCACACACGTTCCATGATTACCTCTCTTGTTAGTACCATGCCGCAATTAGCCATAAGAAGCTTCAAAAGCTCATACTCTTTAAATGTAAGCTCACAGTTTTCTCCCTTTACCATCACGAGATGGCGCTCATCATCTAATACCAGATTTCCAACCTCAAGACGCTTTGTCTGCGCACCTGCACTGCGGCGAAGCAATGCCTTCACACGCGACAACAGCTCCATAATGCCAAATGGCTTTGTCATGTAATCATCTGCGCCTATATCAAGACCACGCACCTTATCAAGCTCTGTAGTCTTTGCTGTTACCATCATAACTGGCAAATGCTTTGTCTGCGGCATTGCTCTAAGCTTCTTTACAATTTCTAAACCATCCTCATCCGGCAGCATAACATCAAGCAAAAAAAGATCTGGCGCTTTCTTTTCCAATCTCTCGTAAAGTGCTTTTGCATCCTCAAATTCCTCAATTTCAAAACCGCCGCATTTAAGTGCATATGCCTCAATCTGACGAATATCATTGTCATCCTCTACAATAAAAACTAGTGCCATCTTATTACCATGCCTTTCCGCAAAATTTTGCTTATCTTTTGTGCTTTTGCTATTTTACTTTGACATCATTAAGTCACTACTATACTGCTTCTTTTTTAATTCTACATCTTTTTTATGTAAATTCAAGGTAAACTTTCCATTTCACATGTTATTATAAAAAAGCCCTTCGGTACAATGGTTTCGTCGTCGGACCAAACTCAGCAGGTTCCTGTTATGTTCCTTTTTATTATACATTACTTTGAAAGACCTGCTTCAAGTGTCCTCCTCGTGAAAGCCATTTACCTTCGGGCTCTGCTGTAAATATTGAACGTTGCGTGAACTGTAACTACAAACATCAGCCCTTAAAATGTAACTCCCGTATGAATGCGTGAAAAGTGCGATGGTCGGAAGAAATTTGTACACTGCACAAAGCGTGTTTGGCTGTATGAGGTATTTCCATTTGTCAGTGTCAAACGAACCTCTATGATATTATCTGGTTCTTCTTCTGTTCCATTCCACCGAAATAAAAGATCCTCTATCCAAAATCCCTGATAAAAATTTTCATCAAATGTCCAGTCTGTGCCTTGTGACGAACTATCCTTCACAGGATAATAATATAGCGAAAAACGTCCCTTTCCATCACCAGAAGCTTCACTTTCCATGCGCACAGGATTTCCATTTGCTGAGTAAAAGCATATTGTTTTCCACCAATCATCACCACTTGATTCACCACCCAGACAAAGCAATGCTCCATCTGCACTTGCTAATGAAAGCTCTCCTTGTGCCTTATCAAGAATTGTGTCACTGACTACAATTGCCCTTGATAAAGATTCCATCCTGTAAAACGCATTCATTGCAGCAGAAACTGCAGTTGTTGCTGCCAGTAAAAACATACCAATCAGCGCAAATGTAACAATAACCTCAACAAGTGTGCTTCCGCGCCTATTGTCTTTTATCTTCTTCACTGCTCATCACCTCCATCTGACATGGCTGATGAACGATTTTCATATCCAGTTGTTCCATCTCCAAAGTAAAAGATTGATGCATTTTGCCTGCTGTAGCTGCTCCATTTAGTATTTAATGTAAAGCTGCCATCTTCTCCAGAAAAAACACAGCTTACAGATTCCGTATTTGTCGGACTAGTCCTGTTTTTATAATAGTCTCCTATTAGCTCCTGTTCTTCTTTTCGTATATCTACAGAACGCGCAATAAGATTTCCCGAAACTTTCAAAGACTTTTGAAACATCAGCATTATTATCATCAGCAGCAAAAATGCCACGATGACGCCTACTAAGCTTACACCCTTTTTATTGTTTACGCATCTTTGACTTAGTCGTTTATACTTAGTCTGCCTTCTGCCTGTCATTTTTTTAATCATATCCCGCATCACCTACCTTCGCTCTGAGCGGATCCAATAAAGAGTATCCTGCACATCCTCATTTTGATTCTCATCATCCGCTGCATAAGCAGTATAAGCATTATAGATTGTAGTAACAGAAAATGGCATGTTATGATATATGCAGTGCACCGTTATATAAAGTGATGCATCCGTATAGCCATTTTCTCCCTCCTCCCAGCTAAGCATTGCCTGCGCTGACAGCTCATTTGTCTGATTCAGTGCACTGCTGTCCAATGAAAATGTCTGTTCTTCACCAGATGGCCAGCTTCCTGAAATGATCTTGCTGTTGACAAATTCTAAGATAGTTCCACTAGCCCGTGTTTTTTCCTGCTGTGATGGTGTCACCGTTAACTCTTTTTCCAACTCATCTGCAAGCGATACAGCAAGTATTCTTGACTGCTCCTGATCCTTTACTCGTCCTGCATTTTGTGTCATAACTGAGGAGGCCAGAAGAAGTGCAAGCGACATCATAACAAGAACTGCCATGATACACACCACAATAATCATCGCTATTCCCTCTTGTCCATTTCTTTGTCTGTGCTGTTTCATGGCAGTCTCCTTCCCCAAGCTTGTATATCGGTATCTTACCACTATGAAGCATCTGCTGTCAATCAATCTACATAAACGCAAATAAAAACCAGTGGGGACAAACAAAATATTACTGTTCTTTGTGTTACACCCACTGGTTTTTCATGCTATTTAGTTTTCTTCTACGTTTTTCGCGGCAATATACACACTTGCTGTCTGCGGTCCTACAGTCACATGAAGAATACCATCCTCGGCACGCTCCATAACTTCACCGACATTGTAGGTTGACTGTGTTGTCTGGACCACACGCTTTAAACATGCATTTTCCAAAATACCAATCTGCCATATTGGAAGATCTACTGTAAGCGTCTCTCTTCTGTTATTAATAAGAATAACTGCCTGCAGCTTTTTATTAAATCTGCCATAGCAAATCCAGTGAGAACCGCTTGCAATCGACTTATAGGAACCACTTCTAAAGCACTCATATTTTTTGTGGATACGAATCATATCCTTATGAAACTCTATAAGTTCCCAGTCTTGTTTTCCCCACGGATAAGATCTTCTGTTGTCTGGGTCAGTCCAGCCAACCATACCAGCCTCATCTCCATAATAAACAGTTGGTGCGCCTGGCCATGTCATCTGCATGACAACTGCCTCGCGAAGAATGCACTTTTCCACATTTTCATTTGCGGCTTTAGCGCCCTTTGTCGCAATACGTCCGACAGTGCTGTTTGTTCTTGTAAGGAAACGAGAATGATCATGATTTGACAGCTCATTCATAGCAACGTCTAATGACTGGCGTTGGAACTTGCTCATATTGTGTTCCATTGTACGGAAAAACTTGTCTCCATTTCCATACCATTCAGCCTGAAACTCATCACTGTGCTTTTCCATACCTGTCAAAAACCAAGTGATTGGTTCCATGAATGCATCATAATTCATGACAGTATCCCACTGATCGCCTCGCATCCAGCTGCTTGGATCACCATAGTGCTCAGCTAAAATGATTGCCTCTGGATTTGCTTTCTTGACAGACTTTCTAAAATCCTTCCAGAACTGGTGATTAACACCAATGCTATGACCTAGCTCTGCTGCCACGTCAAGACGCCATCCATCTACATTATAAGGTGCACTGACCCACTTTTTTCCTATACGAAGAATATAGTCATATAACTCCTTTGAACCCTCATAATTAAGCTTTGGCAGTGTATCATGTCCCCACCAGCCCTCATAATTCTTATTATACGGCCACACACCTCCGGTAAAACCAAAAAAGTTGTGATATGGACTTGACTCAGATATATATGCACCTGGCTCATGAGTACCATGGGGACAGGAACGCTGGCTCTTTTATTAGGTACATTGGCCTTTTTATTGTCCCTCTGGTCTTTAAAAAATCCATTATTTTCGATCACACTTTCGCAGAAAAGCAATAATGGCACATAATGTCAATGCAAGCACACTCAAACTAAAATATATTGTCAGGCTCAAAGGAACTGCCTCAAACATTTTATTGCCGACCGATACCATTCTTCCATCGTATAAAATTTCTGGTATTCTCTGTATCGGAAAATACTGCCACAGTTGCGAAAACTGCCTATTTCGATGAAAAATTGATTTGTCAAATAATAACGAATACAATAAAAATACGCAGGGCAGCAAAATGGCACCAATCGAGTTTTGCAACAGTTCTGAAAGAAGCATTGTGATTGCACCGGTCATTACACATAGAATTATGCTCATAAGGTAAACTAGCAAAACTGCCTGACCAGCAGAAATCATCAGTGAACTCCATTGGTATCCACCGATTTGCTGAATCGGCGTATGAAAACCGTCTACTCCAAATAAGCCAAACTGAAAGATTGCGGTAAAACCATACAGAACTAGCGCGGATACAATGGTTACTGTCATACCGGCACATAAGCGCGCAACAATTGCTTTTCTTGTACCTTTTTGTGTTGACCGTATGATTGAACTTAATCGTCTTGTCCGATCTACCGTACAGGCATCGCATAAAACGACGATCACATATAATAATAAGACAAGATTGATCCAATGGACTTTGTCAATTATTTCCTTATAAGCACACGTATACGCCATTTTCAGTGGATACTCCAATTTCGTATGATTGGACCAGTATTCTTTTTCTTCTTTTGTCAGCTGCTCCCCATCGTTCGTGGAATCTCTTTGCAATTCAATATTTGCTTTAATGTTTTCCTCCGACATGTTTTCATATCGTGGATTTAATCCCATGTAATTAATTGTCCGGTACACCCAGTAATAATTTTGAATGCTCCACCCATAAGAATAATTCTTCTCGCCTACAAAGTCATATTCGTCGATAAATGCTTGCATTTCGCGGATTGTTTCATTGTCGATTGGCTTTCCAGACCACTCCATCGCAAACTGTCGCTGCATCTGAATGTATTTTAATGGGCTGACCTTTTCTTCGACCAGCTCATCGGAATCATTGACATAATAGATCGGAATTCCATTGAAAAAAGCCGATTTATCAATTACCAGTCCATCATTATTCTTATTTGCTTTTAACACTTGAGCGCCACTCCATCCAACAGAGAAATCAAAAATAGTATAGAGATTAAGAAGAATAGTAAAAAGAAGGATTGCTGCAAAGGCAATGAGCCAAAGCTTTCTGTGCGTTATTTTTTTGATTTCATATTGAAAAATCAGTCCGAAGTTTTTCATTTGCTCCCTCTCTTTCTGAAATCACCTAAGTCACCTGAGTTTTCTGAAACAGTGAAAGAATCAACTGTATCCTCGGCATCATCAAATTGTTCCATATAAAAATCCTCAAGATCGCCCTCGATTTCTTTGTGCGAGCCCTGCCAGATAATCTGCCCATTTTTCATCATAATGATGTGATCTGCAATGTGCTCAATATCCGATACAATATGGGTTGATAACAGGACAATACTTTCCTTTCCAATTTCATCAATCAGGTTACGAAAACGGACTCGTTCTTTTGGGTCCAATCCTGCGGTTGGCTCATCTAATATTAAGACCTCTGGGCGATTAATAAGTGCCTGCGCAATTCCAAGCCGCTGCTTCATTCCGCCTGAATACGTTTTGATTTTCTTTTTTTGAACTTGTGAGAGTCCCACCAGTTCCAAAAGTTCATTTACTCTTACCTCTGCCGCTTTCTTTGTAAATCCTTTCAGCGCAGCGAAATACATCAGAAAATCTTTCCCGGTAAATTCCGGATAATAGCCAAATTCCTGAGGAAGATAGCCCAATACATTTCGATAGTGCTCATCTGATACACTGATTCCATTGTATGTGATTTCACCACTTGTCGGTACTAGGATTCCACACAACATACGAATCAACGTGGTTTTTCCGGCTCCGTTCGCACCGAGCAAACCAGTTACTCCTTTCGTAAGTGAAAAGGACAAACGATCAACTGCGATTTTATTTTTATATTGTTTTGTTAAGCGATCAATTGTCAGTTCCATGCGTACACCTCCTGTCGTATTGTCTTTTTTATTTCAAAGAAATGGATTGCCATCAGTGCCAGTATTACTATGTACCAGATGATTGGTTGAATTGACGGCAAAAAGTCTCTGTGGTTTTTCATTTGGTTGTTCAGAAGAATCATGCTTCCTGAAATTAGCACGGACACTGTAATACAAGCAAAAATGCTCTTTCTTCCGATCTGAGTTCGCTCGATTTTCGTATTTAAAATAGAAGTAATCAGATACGGAATCAAAATCATTGCACCAGTCACCAAATATCCGTTTTCACTATTTCTTCCAATCATGATGATCAAACATGATAAGATTACAATATGTACAATTCCGATGCAGCTCGTTCTTGCAAAGTAAATTCCTCGAAACGAAACCTTTGTGACACTTTCCAGTTCCGACATTCCATAATACTTTGAGCGAAACGATTCCATGACTGCTGCCATTGCGACAAATGGAATACTAGCAGAAACTACTGTAATCGAATCCGTAGACTCGACCTTCATCACGATTATGAAAATCGCCGCAATCAAAACAAACAGTGAAATGCACCAAACATACCAGCTGATGTAGGAAAATTGAGACATGATAAAGCATAATGTGGTCTTGTTATTCGTGTTTCGTTTGGTGTTTTCGTTATTCTTGTTATTCCAGCCGTCTTTGCTCATCACGTTATTTTCATTATTCCTAGTATTCTTGTTATTTTTTTTATTATACTTTCTATATTCTCTGATAAATTTGTCTTTTCTTAAGGAATCTGGCTGCCCGGCCATCTTTACTAATAGTTCTTTTGTTTTCTTATCCATTCATCATTCCTCCCTTCGTTGTTTTCTTTTATTTTGATCATTTCATCCACTCTGTTGTTCTCATTCATTTGGATGATTTCGATGTTTTTGTTGCTTCCCTTAATTTCTTTTTGATATTTCGAATCCTTCGATACAGCGCAAATCTCGATATGTTCAATTCGTCACAGATCAGTGAAATCGGTTCGTCATTTACAAACCGAAGTACAAGCAAATCTCGTTCCTCATCCGATAACACAGCTAGTAGATTTTCGATATACAATTTCTCAATTATCGTTTCGGCAAATGCGCCTCCATCCGATTCTGCTTTCCCTGTTTGCCCAGTTCCATCGCGTCTCTCTAGTTGCTCTATTTGCGACTTATAGATATTTCTTTTTCGATATTCATCAATGCATAAATTGCGCGCTATCGTATATAAGTAACGGATTTCTTTCTGCTGCTCCACATAATTGCTATTATAAAAACGCAGAAACACTTCCTGCGTAATATCCTCTGCCACATTCTTATCTCGAATTCGATAGTAACAATAGTGGAAAATTTTGTCGTATTGTTCCTCAATATCCATCGCTATCTTCTACATCCTCCTCTTTCTTCTCTGCTTCATTATGTTTAACGATGCAATTGTGATTATGTGCGGATAAAATAAAATTTTTTATTAAAAAAGGATGAAGAAAGCCCCCAGTGCTGCAACACCAGGGGCTTCAAGCTTTAAGTTGTCATGTATTAAAGCATATCAAAAATAAAGGTTACACAGACAAATCCAAAGGCAAATCACTTATATCCTTGAGACGCCTACCTTCAATCAAGGCATTTAGCATTTCAATAGAATCTTCTGCTTTCGTCTTTTTAACAGCCTCAACTAATTCATACAATGCAAAATGATACATGCAATCAATGTCACCTGTACCTAATGCCAAAGAAGCTAAACGACTCGGAAGTGGCTCTCCCGTTACTACTGCTATATGTGGTAAATGCCCTTTGCGATTTCGAATAAGATTCAGCGCTTCTGTACGACTATTTTGTGCTCGATCACTTCTCATCGTCCATTTTGCAGATATTGACGCATGTAGAATAGGAAGGCCACCATTTTTTTCCCGAATATCAGTCTTTAATGCTACCGTATCATCTATCAGTATTACTGGTGTATTTAATTCCTCATCTGACAATGGTTCTCGATATATTACAATATCTGGAGCAACCATATAATCATTCCCCATACTAGCTGCCAGCTTTGTATCACATGCAACTAAACGACTTAAGTATTCCAGATGCTCGTACTGTACAAAGTTGCTTGTTTTTATTGAATTTCTATTTCCCAACTTTATTATATGCCACTTTCCCGGTCGAATTACTTGAAGTTTTGGAAATGTAGCCGCAAGAAATTCCATATTAATCTGCTCAAACTTTGCTCCTGAAGTTTGTCCAACTGCTTTTTCATGAGTTTCAGCCATCAATCTATCTGCAATATCCTTTGCAATTGCTTTTGATAATCTTGATGAAGTATCTGCATTACTTGGGACACCATTTTTATCAATTGTCAAAACTCCATTATTAAGGAGTGCTTGATGGTATTTTTTTCTCTCATCAGCTATCAGTATATTCATTCCAATATCCTCCTTATCTCATTTCCCACAGCACAAGCAACAGGTGGTGGAAATGCATTTCCTATCATTCTGCATGCTGGTGTCTTCTTATCTGCAAAAAACCAATTGTCTGGAAATCCTTGAATTCTAGCAATCATACGAGGTGTTAATTTCGGTATTCCTGCAAAATCCTTCCCGGGCGGTTCATTTGCAACACCAATTCCATCAACTCCCAAGGCCGCCCACGCTTTCCGTGCTCTCGCCGGACCAAGATCTGGTCCTCCATGTTTTTTTGATCCACCTACAATTGTTGGCGCTATTGTATCAGCAGATGCAGCCCATGCATCTGCATCTTTCCAACCATTTGTTTTCATTAAATCCACAAGTGTTTCACCCACTGTTTTTGTATTTTCTGGATGCTCTATTGGGTAATGAAATAGTTTCTTTTCATCACATCGTATGCCAATAATTACTACTCTTGGCCGAAGTTGTGGAACACCATAATCGCTCGCGTTAAGAAGTTTTATCTGAACCCTATATCCCAATTCTCGAATTTGACTTAAAATAGATTCTCTATATTCATCAAAAATAGGATCCAAAAAACCTCTAACATTTTCAAGCATAACAGCTCTAGGCTTAATTTCACTAATCAATCGAATTGCTTCAGGAAAAAGATCTCTCTCGTCTTCACTTCCAAGCTGCTTTCCTGCTTTCGAAAAAGGTGGACACGGAACTCCACCTGCTAATAAATCTACTTTTCCATAATATGGATATCCCGAAAACTTACGAACATCTTCGCAGATTACATTCCACTTCGGGCGATTTTTTCTGAGCGTTTCACAATATTTTTTTTCATATTCTACTAACGCTATATGAGAAAAGCCAGCCATTTCCAAGCCTAAAGCTTGCCCACCAGCGCCAGCACAAATTTCTATACTTGTAAGCATTTTTTCACCAATCTTTTTTTATTTCTAATCACCATATCTCAAAAAATATCACCATTCTATGAGATTAAGACTAGATTCCACATTCTTTTAATATTCCTTAAAATATAGCTATTCTTCCGCATATGCAGTTTGCCTGTTGTAATCTTTTTCTAGGTTTTTCCATTTTCTTAAATTTTCTGCCGATGCTATATCTTTTAAAATTGTGGTTTTTTTATTCAATATTCTTTCAATAAAAAACTGTAATTCCTTACCTATATGACAAATCTCCGCATGGTTTATTGTCCAGTCAGATTGTATTGCTCTATCATAAAATTTAGAGACATTTAATAATGCTGCATTTTTTGCCATGCTTTTACTCATATTTCCCGTTAATACTTTATCCGAGAAAAAAACAGCAACACGATTACATAACGTTAGTATCTGCGTATAACTAATTTTATCAATCAATTCAATAAACTTATCATTTGCATTCTCCGAAATATGTAACTGAAGTCTTCGCGAATTCAACATATCTTCAAATTGCCTAATTAGATCGTCATATATATATTTTTTTAATAAAATTATCAATTCTTCTTCGTTACTATTCTCAATAAAATAACTGTTATTATTTATTTTATATAATATTTCGTCATCAAATATAACATTTACATTATATTGAACTTTTGCAACATAATATTCATTCGGAAAGTTTTCCTTACAAAAAGCATTAACTGCACTTTCCGGTGAAACAGATATTGCCTTAATCTCAGTTAAACGATTTATATATTGAATCCATTTTCCTTCGGGTTCCATTGGTGCGATTTCTGAAACATTATGAAAAGAATTATTCATTAATACATATACTAACTTAATCTGGTCTGAAAGTGTTAGTTCTGTAAAATTAATTTGAGCTTTTTCTTTACTATATATTTCTTGAATCTGCTTTTTTTTGCGTTCTTCTTCCGCTTTTGCTATTGCTTTACAGCCTTCACATGTACATTTTTTTGTTTCCCATATGCTTTTTGCATATACCCAATGTCCACACTCCAAGCAAAATTTATCCTTCTGACTATCAGATGCATAGCCAGTTCTCGGTTTTAACTTCTGATATAAATAAGCTCCACAGATTGCACATACCTCATCTGTTTTTATCGGAGGTAAAATGCTCAATAACCCTGATGGCTTCACATCAATATTATATTTACTTATTATATTCGATAATCTAATTGATTTATCCTTATACATTGTAATGACTTCTTCAATTTGTTCCTCTGTTAAATGTTCTAATTTTCTATTTATTTCCATATTTATTTCGTATTTCCTTTGCATCAATATTATTTAAAATAATGACTATAGAAACATTGCTTACGCCATAATATATAACTCCTTCCCGCGTTCTATTTATACATACTATAACACGGTTCTATTCTACTAGCAAGCAACTATCTCTTTTAATCCACTTTACTTTTTTATCCGATCAACACTACAATACCAGCTACCACAAGCGCAATGAGTAGATACAGCACGGTACCAGCAGTTCGTCTTACAAAAATTGTCTTCCATGACTTAAGATATGGGACGCCTTCCATTCCTTCGATGGCCCAGATTTTGCTGTGACCTACCCACAGACGGTCAATTATAATGCCATCAAACCAGTTCATAACCACCAGGAAAAGATACGCCTGAAGATAGGCTGTCTTAAAATCAGTGACATGATTCCAAACAGAAAAAATCAGCACCAAAACAACAAACATGACAATACAAAACGAGATCATAAAACGCTTCCCTTTTTTCATTGTCGATTCTTTGTCTGCGATTCCTCGTTTCTGGGCTTCATCTAAGTATTCCTTAGAATAAAAATACAGGCAATTTCGTCCACTATTTCTTGCCGCGCCCTTTACCAATAAGAAGAACAGAAGACAGTACAATACAAGTTCCAACAAGATCATCATTTTTTCTTACCCGCCTTTCTCGGAACTTCCTATATTGGCATTTATTTGCATCTTGTAGGAAGATCCTTTTTTCACTATTTCTTTTGATTCCATTATAGTGAGTTCACTATGTTTTTGCAACAGATTCCTTTCAAACATAAAACCACGTGGACAGGAACACCGGCTCTTTTATTGAGTACGCTGGCTCTTTCTCTGTCCCTGCTGGTATCCTACTCATTATATCCATTAGATAGTATATTTTGATAATATTTGACTATTTTCAATCTCTATGCTATACTCATACAGCTACCACCCCCGATACAGGTACGGAAAGGGGGTGACCCTCGTGTACGATACGACAATATCTTTTATCCTCTCCATTTTGGCAAGCGTAGTTGCCTACTACATCTGCAAATGGCTGGATGAAGAGGAGTAATAGGCGGTAGCCAGCCTCAGAATTAATCCTCCTGCTCCAAAAATGGACTAGAAAACCCCCAGTGCGGCAACACTGGGGATTTTCGTTTTTGCGACCAATCGTGGACGCAACAATATCTTTTGCCTAAAAATAGTATATCCTATTCAAACTCAACTGTTCCTGTAGGCTTTGGTGTAAAATCATACAGAACACGATTGATTCCTGCAACTTCATGTGTGATACGATCTGTAATATGAACCATCACTTCATGTGGAATCTCAGCAGCTGTTGCTGTCATAACGTCAGTTGTACATACTGCACGTACAATACAGCACCACTCGAAAGCACGCTTTCCGTTTTTAATTCCTGTTGATCTAAATTCCGGAACAACGGTGAAATACTGCCAGATTTTTCCTGCAAGTCCGTTCTTGTCAAACTCCTCACGAAGAATTGCATCAGACTCGCGCACTGCTTCAAGACGATCACGTGTAATAGCTCCTGGACAACGAACACCAAGTCCCGGTCCTGGGAATGGCTGACGATAAACCATATCATGAGGCAGACCAAGTTCGTCACCAACAACACGAACCTCATCTTTGAAAAGGATTCTGACTGGCTCTACAAGCTCAAAATCCATATCTTCCGGAAGTCCGCCTGCATTGTGGTGTGCCTTAATGCCTTCTTCTGACTCAAGAATATCCGGCCAAATTGTACCCTGTGCTAAGAATTCAATTCCGTCAAGCTTTCTTGCCTCTTCAGCAAATACTTCAATAAATTCTCCGCCAATAATTTTTCTCTTCTTCTCAGGATCATCCACTCCTGCTAATTTATCAAGGAAACGATCTGTTGCATCAACATAAACCAGATTTGCATTCATCTGATTACGGAACACTTCAATTACCTGCTCTGGCTCACCCTTGCGAAGCAGACCATGATTAACATGAACACATACAAGCTGCTGACCAATTGCTTTAATTAAAAGTGCTGCAACAACAGATGAATCAACTCCACCAGAAAGTGCAAGAAGAACCTTCTTATCTCCCACCTGCTCTTTAATCAGCGCAACCTGCTCCTCAATAAAAGCCTTGGCAAGCTTTGGCGTTGTAATTCTCTCCATATCAGCTGGACGTCTAATTTTAGTAACATTCATATTAAACTCCTCCTTATTCTTTTCCTTAATTTTGGACTTACTGATTTTTCCGATGCCATTTAACTATTTCATTATACCTAATACAAAAATATTTGACAACCTTTATTTAAGAAAAACAAATTTTCATGTAAGCATGAAATTTGTCCAGATCTAGCAAGACGCGTGAACCGTAACTAAAACTCTTGACACCATCAATTTTCGTGCTATCATTGGATTTTTTACTTCTATCGTATTGATTATGTCATGTCTTACCTGGGTATGGTTATCATCGAAAAAAAATAAAAACAAATTTCAAGCTCTGGCACACATGGATTCTCTTACCAATATTTACAATCGTTATGGATTTGATGAATTAGCGGAAAAAATGATTGCAAAAAATCCGAAGTCACATTTTGTAGTCGCACTCCTTGACATAGATGACTTTAAATTTATCAATGATATCTATGGACATGCCTACGGCGACAAAGCTTTAAAAAATCTTGCTGATAGTATGAAAAACTTTTTTCCATCTAATGCATTACTAGGAAGAAACGGTGGTGATGAGTTCTGTATTTTTCTGCCTAATTGCACATATGACGATGCAGAAGAACAGTTGGAGCAATTCACAAAAATTCCAAGGGTATTTTCATGCAATGGAAAGGAATATCAATTTTATATTTCGCTCGGATATGCTGAATATCCAACCTTTGCTTCAAACCGTTCTCAGCTCATGCGCTGTGCAGATGCTGCTCTTTATGAGATAAAACTTCATGGAAAAAATGGATGCATGGCTTACAAAAATGGTCTTCAGTTAGGTGCTCGCAAACAACTTGGATTTGCCCTCAAGGATATCTCCGAACATCTTCCGGGCGCTTTTATTATATACATGGCTGACAAAACTGATGACGAGCTATTTTATGCAAACCACGAGTTTCTTCGCATGACAGGCTATAAAAATATGGATGAACTATTTAGGCTTGCCAAAAAAAGCTTTCGCAACCTGATTAGGGAAGATGAACAGCAAAAGATAGAATCAAGCATTTGGGAACAAATTGACAGCGGCAACGAAAATCATTATATTCACTTTCATCTTCGAAAAGCTGACGGCTCTTATCTTTCTGTACTTGATCATGGAAGAATCGTAAATAGTCAACAATACGGTCGAGTATTCTATGTATTATTTACTGACTGGGAAGACATGCATATTCATTACGGTGATAAATTTTCAGAATAAATAAGACGATGGCGAGCCATCGGGGACAGGTAAAAATCCACCGTTCCTGTCCCTAATGGCTCATTTTTCCTCCACAACCTGGAAAATAAAGAACTTTAGATAATAGCTTTCATCAGCTGCCCACAGAATCGGATGGTCTGGAGCCTGTGTGCGAAATTCCACCTGACGAAGTCTTTTATGGGTTGCTTTTGCTGCTTCTTTTACGGTTTTTGCTAGCAGCTCCTGTGTCATGAAATGAGAGCAGGAACAAGTAGCCAAATAGCCACCGTCTTTTACAAGCTTAAGTCCCTTCATGTTGATTTCACGATATCCTTTGATTGCATTCTTAGTAGCTTCTCTTGATTTTGTGAAAGCAGGCGGATCAAGAATAACTACGTCATATTTTTCGCCTGCTGCAGCAAGTTTTGGTAATTCATCTAACACATTCGCGCAGCGAAAGTGAACTGTATCCTGAAGTCCGTTTAAGCGTGCATTGGCTTCTGCCTGAGAAACTGCGTATTCAGAAATATCAAGTCCGGTAACATCACTTGCACCGGCAATACCTGCATTCAACGCAAATGTTCCCATGTGTGTAAAACAATCCAATACCTTTTTGTCTTTGCATATACGCTGCATAGCAAGACGATTATATTTCTGATCAAGGAAGAATCCTGTTTTCTGACCATTTGCCACATCTACAAGATAATGCACACCATTTTCAATAATTTCCACAGTAGTATCAAATTCATCCCCGATAAAGCCTTTTACCTTTGGCAGTCCCTCTTTTGTGCGCTCGTTTGCATCGCTGCGCTCATAGACTCCGCGGATTAAGATGCCATCTTTTAGAAGAAGTTCCTTTAAAATTTCCACAATCTCTTCTTTAAAAGCTTCCATGCCAAGAGCCAGACATTCCACTACCAGAACATCTTCATATTTATCAATGACAAGTCCCGGAAGAAAATCTGCTTCACCAAAAATAATTCGGCAAGATGAAGTATCTACCGTTGTCTTACGGTAATCCCATGCATTTTTCACGCGCATTGTTAAAAAATCATGATCAATTACCTGATCTGCTTTGCGAGTCATCATACGTATGCGAATTTTAGAATTTTGATTGATAAAACCATTTCCCATAGGATATCCGTCGAAATCATGTACTGTCACAATATCTCCGTTTGTAAATCTTCCCATAATAGTTTCTATTTCATTATCAAAGATCCAGGCACCGCCAGATTTGATCGTTCGGCCTTCGCCTTTTTTAAGTGTTACAATAGTATTATACATAAAGTCCCCTTTCTGAACTTAATTCAAACTGACTTAAAATAACCCGTTGGAAAACGTCTTGTTCTCCAACGGGTATACTTAACTCTCTAATAATAAGTAGAGAGCTTTTTTGTTACTCAAATTCAATAAATCATAGTGTTTACTATTCATATTGAATTCTTTTCATGAGATATTTTTTCGGTTTTTATACCCATTTTATTAGTTTATTTGCCTTCGCCGGATTTATAGTATCAAACTAGTATCAGCTTGTCAACTTACTTACAAACAGAAAACCACTGCATTCTATAAAAAATCAAGAGCGGAACACCCAAGGTTAAAAACCTAAGATATGCCACTCTCTACAAAAGCTTTAACTTTTCAATTATGCTATACATTATATGCTCATTTTACCAGATTGTCAATTACTTTTTTATGAAAATTATAAACACCAACAATCTTTGAATTGCTATTAAAATACGATTTATTCTTAACAACGCGACCATTCATAAAATCCTGTAACTCCTTATATCGCTTGTTTTTAGAATATTCTGGCATTAATTCATCATATACATATAGCAATGTAACAAAACTATTTGCAAATTTATATTTCAAATTATTCACACGCGAAGTTTTTGAAATATTATCCATTTTCCCAATAAAATTGGAAATTTCACTGTTAACTTGCTTCGTCTCATCAATTTTCTCAGTCATTTTGTTCAAGAGACAGTTACTGTGTGCTGCTGCATTTCTCACATCACGTACCGTATTCATTAATGCATTATTTATAATTTTCTTCTTGTACGCGTCCTCATAAAAAGAACAAAAATACAGCAAATCACCAAATGAAATTATTTCTACAAAAACCCACACAGGGAAATAAGGATAATACTTTTCAATAAGATCTTTACAATACTCTCCTGATTTATGGCTTCTAATTCTTTTTAAAAGTCGAAAATTATCATCTGTTGCAATAAATTTACGCACGATATCATAGCCATCCTCTTCTGGATTATTTGTAATCTCATTAAGAAGTTTTACTTTAATAGCGTGTTCAATATCCAAACACATATCCATAATGATATACCTTAAATACATATCTATTGTGGATAATTCTTTCAGATAGCCAAAATCAAGCTTTTTATACTGTCCTTCCCTCTTACCTGATGGACATTTTTCATAGTTAGCTCGATACGCAGCTAATTTCATATAATAATTATTTTTTTGCAAAAACTCCTTGGCATCACTCTCTGATACTTCCTTAAAAGTAATTCCTTTTTGTTTCATATGTTCAATTAATTCATCAATCGATAACAGTTTCTTCACAGCTTTACCTTCTTAATTATAGTATTTGATATTAATTCTACCATATTAGCGTTATTTTTTCCACCCATACTTTTCAAAAATAATTCAATTAGCAATATTTATCGCAAATTCTGAAGCCATCCCACCGGAACACACACTGACAACTTGCGACAATCACCAAACATATAATATTTATTGCGCACTTTGCTTATATCAAATCCACTAAGATCTAATTTTTCTAATTGTTCACAACCTTTAAACATATACTGTATATCGGTTACCTGACTTGTATCGAACCCACTAACATTTAATCGTCTCAATTGTCTGCATTCGCCAAACATGAATCGCATATCAGTTACTTGACTTGTATCAAACCCACTAAGATCTAATTGTCTCAATTGTTTGCATCCTCCAAACATACACCCCATATTGGTTACTCGACTTGTATTAAACCCATTAACATCTAATTCTTTTAATCGTTTGCAATTTCTAAACATAAACCGCATATCGTTTACCTGTCTTGTATCAAATCCACTAAGATCTATTTTTTTTAATTGTTCACAGCCTTTAAACATATACTCCATATTAGTTACTTGACTCGTATCAAATCCACTAAGATCTAACTGGTCTATTTGTTCGCAGTCGACAAACATCCAACTCATATCAGTTACTCGATTTGTATCAAACTTGCTAACATTTAAGTTCTTCAGCCGATAACATCCATTAAACATAGAATGCATATTGGTTACCCTGCTCGTATCAAATACACCATTAAAATTTATTTGTAAGAGATTTTCATATTCCGCAAATAACTGTGAACAATTTTCATTTGCGCATATACCATTTTTTCCTGCAATAACCAATTCTGTTAACCCGCATATTTCTCTTATATATGCCATTACACTTCCGTTTCGATTACTTGATACATCCCATGCACCATCAAACACCTCATCCATCTTATCTGAAAACGTTATAATATTAATTTCATCTCGATTTATAGAACTCCCAAAAACTTTTTGCTTTTCGTCAATTTCTTCTCCGAACTTAAAATCATCCGCCATTAGCCCACTGCCAAATCTCTTATCAGTAATGCCTTGTTCTTCCTTATTTTTCTCAAACACAGGACAAGCCTTCTCCTGTTTTAACTTATTTCCACATTCATTACAAAATTTAGCTTTTTTATCATTTACTGTTCCACATACTCTACAGACTAATCCACTTTCTTGTACCATGTTATGAGCTCCTTTTTTCTGAAAACATTGTTTATTATTATATCATATAAGCTTTGGTAAACACAATAAATTCGCTAAATTGTCTAAGCCAAAATTTATCACAAATCATAGTCTTTCATGAATCTTTTCTCCCTTATTCTTGCGCATTTCTGATGTCTTTTGCTGCAATTTATCCATAATACTGCCTGACTTTGCCTTACTTCCAGTCTGGTATTCTTTGTCTCTTTAACTGATCTACCTGATATTGTAGTTCTTTACGCTGCTTACCTTTATTGTGATCGTTTCCTCAAGTTCATTTCCAATTAAAAATTCCAACCTGTGTATTGCTTCACTTATCAAGTTTTTAAAATTTTCTGGATCTCTTCTCTCTTTCTGAATTGCCACTTGCACTTTCTTACCAATCTCCATCTCCTTTATATCCAGAATCTGCTCTTCTGACACACCACTAATTAATGCCCTATCTACCGTCTGATTCCATACGGTTCGTTGCTAATTATCAGTTTTCTTGCTTCAATGAATCTTCCTTCTGTTCCACTCTTCTTAAATTCTTCTTGATTACATACAGACAATTCTGACCAAAATTTACAGTCAATTATTTCATAGACAGCATATAGATTTTCTTGTCTTGCATGACTTGATATGTAGTTGATTCGCCCTTTCAGTTTTATCAGTTTCGACATTTGAATAAATGAATTTCTTATAATAGATATTACTCCTTTCTGACTTGCATAGCTCCCGGCAGGGCGAAATACACAGAGTATAAACCGCAGATTTGTGCGATAGGTGTATTTCGCTCTCAAGCGCCGAGGGTTAAAAAATTTTCAGTTACTTAGCTTCTGTTGCCATAACTTTTCGGATAGCTGACAATACATTTTCTACTGTATGTTCATCCCATCCAGCAAGCCATACTAATATACGATTTTCTTCTTCCGTTAACTTTACATTTCCAAAGATTTCATTAAGAGCCATTATTCTCCTTGCCTCATTTTCATAAAAATATTTGTTCACATCTCGAGTTCCCCACTCTGGCTGAATTATCATTCAATCACATCTTTCTCTTTATCTGCTATCACAGGAGCGTGACACGCTCCTGTTTATTATGCTCAAGAATTTACCAGCGAAAACTATCTGGTACTCCACGTCTATCCAAATATTCCTGTCTGGCTTTTTGTTTTTCTTCCTCTGTTATCGCAGTCTTATATTTTGAATACAGCAATCTCATAGATATCGAATCCAACTTACTTTCCAGACCTTCTTTTATCTTTGGCTGTAATTCCTGCATATCAAGTAGATGATATTTTATCAACTGCATAAATAATTCTTCAGGTATTTGTATTTGTTTCATCTATACGCTCACACCTTTCTTTTTGTGTCGGTTGTGACGATTGTGACGATTATTTACCTATATAGAAAATACCGTCACAACCGTCACGAATCGTCACTCGTGTATCTCGTTATGATGTACTCTTACTCAGCAATATCATTCTTCCATTATGTTCTCTGACACTTTCATATCGAATACCATACTCACAAAGAAGACATTCCGACCCAATATTCAACTTTCTAGTTAAAATATTCGGTGCCAGTCTTAATTGTGGTAATTGCTGCAATAATTCCGAAGCTGTCCCTTTCCACTGCGTCTGTTCTTCCGTCAAGATTCCCGCGATTGCATCCAATACTGGATCTGCTGGTTCTTTCCACAACTCCGTTTCTGCCTTTGTCAAATTCCAAATACATTGTTCTCTGTCAAAGTTCAATAATAATCTTTGATCTTGTTGATCACGACCTGCTATCTCTAATATTGCCTTGTTATCTGTCCGCTTCTCCTTCTGCATTACAAATGCTCCATCTGCCGCTCCCAGAAGTCCGTTAGTGCCAGATATCATGTCAAAACTATCTGAAGATTCCATTTTTCTTGTATGATGAACCACCAAAAGACAAAGTCCATGCTTATCACTAAAAGCCTTCAATTTCGTGACTATTTCATAATCACTAGCATAGCTAAATTTATCTCCGCCAACTTCTCTCACCTTCTGTAGCGTATCAATAATAATTAACCTGGCATCTGTATGCTGCTTTATAAACTGATTTAACTGCTCTTCTAGTCCTTCATTTAAAGTTTTCGATTTTGTAGCGAAATAAAAATTCTCACTACTTTCCATTCCAAACATTCTGGATAAGCGCTTCTGCAATCTTGCATAATCGTCCTCCAATGCCAAGTACAAAACTGTACCTTTCCGCACTGAATACCCCCACAGATCAAGTCCCATGCTTACATGATAACCAAGCTGTGCCATAAAGAAAGATTTTCCTACTTTCGGTGCGCCAACAAATAAATACGTTCCTTCATAGATCAATCCATCTACAATTGGCAACTTCGGTGGATATGTTGTGTCATAAAGCTCCGCCATAGATATTGTCTGTAATGCCATCATATCCTGCTTTCCATATTCCTGCAAATTTATAGTTCGTAGATTGCTCTTATCAGACAAATATGTTATACTTGCTTTGCTAGATTTAGTTGATGGCTGTTCCTCATCTGCGCCAACAGATGTATTCGGAACAGTCATTTTTGTTTTTCCTATCATTCGTATTTCTCCTTCATTCCTTTCATTGTAGCTACAATAGCCTGTATCACTTCCAATAAGTCTTTATTTACAGATTCCCCATTTTCTATGCGAACTAACTGTTCATAAACCGCTTCCATTTCCATTTTTAGCGCTTTGTAAATTCTCGGATTCCCAACTACCTTGATTTCATGCCCAAGCAGTCGATTAATAATATAATCTTGTTTTGTTAATCCTGATAACTTCACCCTTGCTTTCAACACTTCATCTTCTTCTGGAGACATCCGAAAACTTATGATTTTATTTCTCCATCTTCCCTGTTGATCCAATACCCTTTCCATCTTCAATCATCCTTTCCATTCGTTTCATTTCCAACTGCTCCGCCATTTCTGTCTGTTTTGAAGGAAATAAATGTGCATACTTATATGTAATATCTATACTTTCATGGCCTACCCGGTCAGCAATCGCAACGGCGGAAAATCCCATATCTATTAATAAACTGATATGACTATGCCTGAGATCATGAATACGAATACGCTTGACATTTGCTTGCTTTGCACCTCTATTCATCTCATGATGAAGATTGTACTTTGTCACTTCAAAAATCCTGTCATTAGGGCCTATACCGTATAATGTTTTAATATAATCTTTAATTTCATCCATCAAGAATTGCGGCATCTTTATCACACGAACACTTTTCGGTGTCTTTGGCGCTGTAATTACATCTTTTCCTTTCAACCTCTGATATGATTTTGTAATTGATAGATTTCCTTTTTCAAAATCGAAATCTGATGGTGTCAGTGCAAGAAGTTCTCCTTCACGGATTCCGCACCAATACAAAATTTCAAAAGCATAAAAAGATCGTGGTTTATCCATAATCGCATACGAAAATTTTAAATATTCCTCTTTTGTCCAGAATAACATTTCCTTATGCTGTTCACTGCCCATGTTTCCCGCAATCGCCGCTGGATTGTTTTTCAATCCATAGTACCGAACTGCATGGTTAAAAATTGCACTGAGCTGATTATGCAGTGTTTTCAAATAAGTCTGTGAATATCCTTTTCCATTTTCATCCCGATAATTCAACAGCTCATTTTGCCATGCAATAATATCTCTTGGATGAATATCACTGAGCTGTTTCATTTTAAAATAAGGCAAAATTTTTGTACGGATAATATGTGCTTTTGTTTCCCAAGTGTTTTCTCTGAGACGTTTTCTTTTATCCACAGTATAGAGTTCCACAAACTTTTCAAAATTCATATTCAAATCTGCTGCCTTCTGCATAAGAAATTGTCTTTCCCATGCAAGTGCTTCTTTTTTTGTTTCAAAACCACGCTTAAGCTTCTTCTTACGAACTCCTTTCCAATCTTCAAAATAAAAAGAAGTATACCAGGTTCCTTTCGCTGTGTCTTTATATGCTGGCATCTCAATTACCTCTCATCTGCTGTACGCCGTAAATCTGTTCCTCAAAATACTGACGACTTACTCGTCCAGTCACTGTTGTATATCCCTTTGCTTTCAATTCATCATTCCAACGATGAATCATCCGGTACGCCAGTGCCTTTGAAATTTCCAGTTCTTGTGCTACTTCTTCTGCTTTGATAAAAACTGTTCTTGCCATTCTGTTTCTCCTTTCAACTTTTCTTTTTCTTAGGCGTTTGCGAAACGCCAAAAGCCGCATAAATACGGCATTTTTTCTTGTAAAA